>Ga0208695_1000106_pt1 | contig 115547 bp, 95 predicted proteins | sample AD_UKC111_MetaG_FD_184449 | JGI IMG/M metagenome (GOLD analysis project Ga0208695, IMG submission 184449) | Active sludge microbial communities of municipal wastewater-treating anaerobic digesters from Hong Kong - AD_UKC111_MetaG (SPAdes)... | ecosystem: Engineered > Bioreactor > Anaerobic >... | reverse complement strand
TTATCATGAATCGTAAATTCCGGGATGGAGTTATTTGAATTTTGGGGCTCGCATCCTTCCCCCTTTGGGGGAAGGCCGGGAAGAGGGTAATATTCATATTACCAAGGCATTACTTTGTTTTTCGGGTAATGTTTATACGCCCTTTCCCGTTTCCCCCAAGGGGGAAGAGCCTGGTACCGAGTCCTTTTCCCAGCGACTATTTGGTAAATCTGTATATTTTTTAGACAGCAAGCTGTCTCTTTTCTACACACTGAATTATCATGATATTAATGTATATAATTGTATAACTGATACTTATCATCAATGGCACGACATTTGGTCATTGAACATAAATATTATTAGAAAAATGAACAGGATAAGAAATCTGGTGATATTGCTGCTTATAACGGGATTTGCGGAATCATCTGCCCAGGAGTTAAAGAAATGGACGTTGCAGGATTGCATCAACTACGCTGTTGAGAACAACCTTGGACTGCAGAGGCAAATGCTTCAGACAGAATCGGCTCAGACCGATCTTATCAAATCGAGGATGGATATGCTGCCCTCGCTCAATATCGGATCAAATGCGCAGATGGGCTTCGGAAGGTCGATCGACCCGGTGACAAACCTCATAACCTTTGAACAGAACATAAGTAACTCATATTCAATAAACACGGCATTCAAATTATTCACTGGTTTTGCGGCACTGAATACCATGTCGGCAAGCAGGTTTATGTTCAGAGCCGGGATTGAAACCGAGAAAGTATACAGGAACACTCTGGTTGTAAATATCCTCGGGGCCTATTATCAGGTTCTTTATGCAAAGGGTCTTGAAGAAGCAGCAAACCAGCAGGCAGAACAGTCGGCCAGACAACTTTTCAGGATACAGAAGCTTGTTGAAACAGGCAGGGAAGCGCTCTCAAAACAGTTTGAAATGGAAAGCAGGGCATCAGAAGACAGGCTCTCCCTTACAATCGCACGCAACACTTCAAACCAGGCTCTTACAACATTAAGACAGATGCTTCAGCTTGGACCGGATCCCGGTTTTGAAGTACTTATGCCCGATCTTGACAAAATACTTATCGCCGATGACGAGTTCCTTGTCGACAGTGTTTATGCCATTGCATCTGAGGCCCTTCCCAGGTTAAAAGCCATAAATTACGAACTGATGGCAGCCAAAAGGCAGGTGGCAGCGGCAAAGGGCAGCATTTCGCCAAGGCTTACAGGCGGAGGGGCAGTTTATACCGGTTTTTACAAGATCACAAGCAAGGATGCTCCAGCACAGGATCCTTTCACCACCCAGCTTAAGAACAACAACAGCCAGGCCATTTATCTCAGTCTTGATATCCCCCTTTTCAACAACTATACTGTCGGAAGAAACATAAGGCTTGCTAAACTTCGCAAAACGGATGCAGAGCTAAGGCTGGAGCAGGAAAAGAACAACCTTTATTCGGATATTGAAAATGCATGCCTGAACTACAACCGAGGCAAAAGTGAATTTGCTGCTGCAGCCGCGAACCTTGAGTTCAACAGAAAATCGTTCGATGCCATGGAAAAGAAATTTGAGGCCGGACTGATTGATGTCACAGACTATTCCGCCGCAAGAACAACCCTTTTCAGGGCAGAAACGGAAGCCTTACGGACAAAGCTTCAGCTCCTGATAAGAAAGCTGACAATAGAATTCTATACAACAGGAGATTACGAAAATCTTATTAATAACTAAATAAACGTCAACTGCAATGGATACTCCCCTGGAAAAAATGGATAAAGTGCTGCCAAAGAAGAAAGGTCTTCAGAAGAAACACATTGGCTATATAGTTTTTGGTATTATAATTCTTGTACTTTTTTATATGGCATTTTTCTCCGACCGCACTTCAACCTATAAGGTCGAGAAAGACAAACTGATAATTGAAACAGTCACGGAAGGCCAGTTCAACGATTACATAACTGTTCCGGGAACCGTTGAGCCAATAAGCACCATTTTCCTTGATGCTCAGGAAGGCGGCCGTGTTGAAGAGATACTTATTGAAGAGGGAGCCATGGTAAAAAAGGGCGATATCATTCTCCGGCTCAGCAACCCCGACCTTTATCTAAATATCCTCGACAGCGAAGCCCAGCTCGCCGAAAAAGAGAACTTCCTGAGAAACACACAGGTTACTATGGAACAGGAAAGGATCTCAATAAAGCGTGAACTTATCAGCCTGAAATACGACATAGAAAGGAAAAAAAGAAATTTCGAACAGAACGCACGTCTTATCAAAGACAACCTCATTTCACAGGAGGAATTTCTGAGATCGAAGGAGGATCTCGACATGGCTATCCAGTCGAGAGATCTTTTTATTGAGAGGCAGAAACAGGATTCTGTCTTCAGGTCGGTTCAGGTCGAGACGCTTAAAGCTAACCTCGACAACATGAGGAAGAACCTGGCACTGGTACGTCAGAGAGTGGAGAACCTGAACGTGAGAGCCACTGTTGACGGTCAGCTCGGCCTTCTGGTTCCCGAGATCGGGCAGTCGATATCCAGGGGTGCCAATATGGGCCAGATAAACGTCCTCACATCCTACAAGGTTACAGCGCAGATTGATGAGCATTATATCGACAGGGTAAGGACACAGCTCACCGCAACGCTCGACAGGCAGGGCAAAGAGTATGACCTTGAGGTTAAAAGAGTTTATCCGGAAGTCCGCAACGGAACCTTTGAAATAGACATGGTGTTTGCCGACAGCATGCCTGATAATATAAGAACAGGCCAGACTTACTATACAAGTCTTCAGCTTGGGCAGCCCAAAGTATCAGTGTTGGTGCCGATAGGCGGCTTCTTCCAGGAAACAGGCGGACAGTGGATATTCGTCCTTGATCCTTCAGAATCATTCGCAACAAAACGGGCAATATCCCTTGGAAGAAAGAATCCCAAATACTATGAAGTTCTTGAAGGGCTTACTCCCGGAGAAAAGGTTATAATATCAGGATATGAAACTTTCGGGAAAAATGAAAAACTTGTATTTAAAAAGTCGAAATAAATAACAACTTTTAATAATCAGGCCATGATCAAAACCAACAATTTAACAAAGATCTTCAGAACAGAAGAAGTTGAAACCACCGCTCTGAATAAAATCAACCTTGAGGTGAAAGAGGGCGAGTACGTTGCAGTGATGGGGCCATCAGGATGCGGAAAATCGACCCTTCTGAATATCCTCGGGTTGCTCGACAATCCCACATCAGGCAGCTATCTCTTCAACGGGACAGAAGTCGCCAACCTGAGAGAACGCGACAGAACCGTCTTCAGGAAAGGCAACATTGGTTTCGTATTCCAGAGTTTCAATCTTATTGACGAACTCAATGTGTTCGAAAATGTCGAGCTTCCTCTGATCTATCTGAAGATGAAGACCGGTGAAAGGAAAAAGAAAGTCGAAGAAGCCCTTGAAAGGATGAAGATCACGCACCGGGCAAAACACTTCCCGCAACAGCTTTCAGGAGGGCAGCAGCAAAGGGTGGCAATTGCAAGGGCCGTCGTGGCCAACCCCCGGCTTATTCTTGCCGATGAACCAACGGGAAACCTCGATTCAAAAAACGGTATTGAGGTGATCAACCTGCTTTCTGATCTTAACAGGGAAGGTACAACCATTATCATGGTTACCCACTCCGAAAGGGATGCCGGTTATGCACACAGGGTTGTTAACCTCTTCGACGGACAAATCGTATAATAAGAGGCTGTACTAAAAGCAGATATTTCTTTTGATAAACTCTTTGATATCTTTGAGCTGACCTTTGTGATCCTTTGTGGTTCAGTGTTTCATATTTGACCACCAATCCGCACAAAGGCAAGCTCTATGGTACACAAATCACTTTTGATACAGCTTTTATTTCCTTATATATTATGTCTCCTCATTTTATTGTATAGGGTCTGGCGTGTTATACCCAGCTTCGATGCCGTAACGCTTATGTTATTCCCGTTACGCCGCAGACAGTCAAGAATATATTTCGCCTCCATCTCAGCAAGGGTAAGCTCATGGTGATGGAGGCTTTTTGATGCCACAGGCCTGAATTCAAAATCTGAAGGAAGCAAAACGGCAGAGTCGCTCATAATAACTGCTTTTTCGATTGCATGCTGAAGCTCCCTCACGTTCCCGGGCCAGGTATGGTTCGAAAGCTTTTCCATGGCATGAGTGTTTAACCTCATCGGATCCCTGTTATATTTTTCACAATAGGCCTTCAGAAAATAATTTGCAAGTATGGGGATATCATCAACCCTGTCGCGCAACGGCGGTACTTCGATAACTATTGTATTGATCCTGTAAAGAAGATCTTCCCTGAATTTCCCTTCAAGAACCATGCGGTTAAGGTCCCTGTTCGTCGCACTGATAAGACGGATATCGACAGGAATTTTACTGTTTGAACCGATACGTGAGATCTCCCTGCTCTGCAATACGCTCAGCAGTTTCGACTGCAAATGAAGTGGCAGATTGCCGATCTCGTCTAAAAAAAGTGTCCCTCCCGATGCCAGTTCAAATTTTCCCTTACGGTCTTCCCGGGCATCAGTAAAAGCACCTTTGACATGCCCGAACAGTTCACTTTCAAATAATGTCTCCGGAACAGATCCCATATCTACACTTATCATCAGCTCCCCTGCCCTTCCCGATCTTTTATGTATTTCAGCTGCCAGAAGTTCTTTCCCGGTCCCGTTCTCACCGGTAATTAAAATATTGGCATCTGTGGCCGCAACTTTCTGGACAATGTTTAGTACATTGATCATCGTGGGTGACGGGCCATGAACCAGTTTCTGAAGTTCTTTTGCCATACGCTGCAGATTCAATCCTGAAAAATAATGCTTTTTTGTCTAATTTTTTGACACAAGCCCATTTTTGTTTTTTTTGCAACATTCGGTAACTCCCGACGTCTTTATACAAAAAGGTTAAGATGACAGTCAAACTTTATCCAAACGAAGTAGTTCTGAAAGCCGGAGATACAAGCCAGGTAATAGACAACACAACCGTTGACGGCAAGCTTATAGTCACCAACCAACGGATATATTTCAGACCCATGTCGGAAGAATCTGACAGGTTCAATCTTGAAATCCTGTTCGAAAATATACTTGAAGTCATCTTTTACAGCAGGGGATTTTTCATGACCAAGGGACTGAATATTGTTACCAGGGACGGAAAGAGTTACATGTTCCCTCTGAAAAAACGGGACGAGATAGGACAGCTTATAAATAAGATGTACTAACCCCCTTTTTTTCACTTTGATTCGTCGGAATTATAAAAAAGGCATATTGCATCCGGTGCTTGACCGCAAAAGTCACAAAGTCATGCGCAAGTAAGCCCGAGAATCTTATCATTGCAAAGCAAACTGATCAGAACAGACAATGTTTTGGAAATCAGTATTACATGTAGTCGTTTTTATTCGTATTTAAGTGATTGAGCCGGATTTACCGCTGCTGCCTTCAGAATCCTGTAGCTTATTGTTATCGTTGCCACCATTAGTGCAATTCCAAGCCCGGCAAGAAAACTGAATGCTCCCGGATCGATCCTGAAATAGAAATTCTCGAGCCATTTTTTGGCTATAAAATATATCAGTGGCCACGCTATCAATGCAGAGATTGTAACCAGAACAAGTATTTCCCTCGATATTACATAGTATATTCCTGAGACTGACGATCCCATGGCCTTTCTGACTCCTATCTCCTTGGTGCGCTGTTCAACGGTAAAGGAAGTAAGACCAAATAATCCAAGTGCTGCGATAAATATTGCAAGAACCGAGAATATAACTGCAAGCTGCGCATTCTGCTTCTCCTGCAGATACATCTGCTCAAAATCCTGATCAACAAAATAATACTGAAGCGGATTATTTGACGTAAATTGTTTCCACCTTTTTTCTATTTCGCTGATTGTCTGCTGGTAATTTTGGGCAGAAAGCTTAACCGTTACATAACCCCAGTTGAACCGTTCTGTCTTGTAAACAAAAATATATGGCTGGATCGGATTTCTTAATGATTCAAAGTTGAAGTTTTTTACAATACCAATTACCTGTAAATACTGGTATTTTCCTGAATCAAGCGGCAGGAGGAATCTTGTATTGGAAATGTCTGTTATATTGAAATTCTTTGCGGCAGTCTCGTTGATTATACAGGCATCCCTGTCGGAAGTAAATGAACGGTCAAATTTACGGCCTGAAACCAGTTCCATCCGGTAAGTGTCAAGGTAGTCGGGATCGACCCAGTTGGTTTGCAGCAGGAATGATTCGTCCTTTCTTCCTTCAATGCCGTAGCCATTAAGGTTATTGTTTCTTCCAGGGACGGCAGTCGAACTTGCAATATTAATTACTCCGGGAATCTCCAATACAGACTCCTTGAAAGCTTCAACACGGTTATGAAGGGAGTGCGCCATGTTTATTACCACAAGCTGTTCCTTGTCAAAACCGACATCCTTATTGAGCATAAAGAATATCTGCCTGTACATTACGAGCGTTCCGGTAATAAGCAATATTGATATTGCAAACTGAAATACAACCAGGATTCTCCTTATATTACCATTACGCATGCTTCCTTTGGCACTGCCTTTTAAAACTTCGACCGGATTGAATGAAGAAAGAAAAAATGCCGGATAACTGCCTGCAAAAATCCCTACAACAAGAGTAAAGAGCAGAAGAACCGGAATTTTAAACCAGTTGTCGGTAAGTCTGAGGTTAAGGTTTGCACCAAGAAGATTGTTGAAATAGGGAAGTGCAACCCAAATCAGTATGAGTGCTATTATTAACGAAATAAATGCAAGAATGCACGACTCGGCAATAAACTGTGAGATGAGCATCCCCCTTGTTGATCCTGCCACTTTCTTAACGCCTACTTCCCTTGACCTCCTGGTTGCCTGGGCGGTTGCAAGGTTCATGAAATTAATTGCCGCGATAATAATTATCAGTAAAGAAATGCTTCCAAAGATCCACAGGTATTTAGGGTCGCTTGCCGGACTGAATTCCTGCTGAATTGAGGGATCGAGATGGATATCCTTCAGATTCTGAAGAAAATACCCGTACTGGTTGCCCTGAGCCATGAAATCGTCGATTGAAATACCCATAAACCGCTGTATTTCAGGACCAACATATTTTTCAAGCATAACCGGGATCTTGGCATCCACGGTTTCAGAGCTTGTATTTGGTTTTAACAGGAGATAGGTGCTGTAAGAGTTGCTTAACCAAACCGGGTTCTTCGAGCCCGGGTTTGTCATGAACGATGTAAGGATGCTTGCTTCAAAATGACAATTACCTGGTACGTCTGCCATTACACCCGACACAATATACCGGGCTGTGTCATCTCCTATCTTAATTGCTTTGTCGACAGGGTTCTCGTTTCCAAAAATCTTTTTTGCAGTAGATTCCGACAGTACTGCCCTTCGCGGAGCATTAAGGACATTTTTCGGGTCTCCTTTAAGTAAAGGGATCGAAAAGAAGTTAAAGAAAGCTGAATCCGATTCAAGTATGTGATCATCAGTGAAAGAAAGGTCATTGTATTCAACCACTGTAGGGCCCCGGCCTGAAAGCCTGAGACAGTCCTCAACTTCGGGGAACTCTCTTACCATTGTGGGCCCGATTGGAGCACAGGTATAGGCCCCAAGAATTTCCTGTCCTCCGATTTTCCCGTTAAGCACAAGCCTGTAGATTCTGTCTTTCTTAACGTTAAACCTGTCGTAGCTTGCCTCGTTTATGACATAAATTGCGATCAGCAGGCTGCATGCGATGCCAACCGACAGGCCTAATATATTAATCATCAGATAAGATCTTTGCCGTTTCAACGATCGCAGGCTGTAAGTAATCAGATTTCGAAGCATATAAGTAAAATTAAGTTTTAAGGTAAAATGCCTTTTGTAAGGTTAGCTAGTGCAACTGAATTTTTTATAAAGACGGTTCCATCCCCAAAGTGTTGCACCTTTAAAAAAACAGTCTTTTACAGTAAGAGAACAGAAGTGACCAGGATGGACTCTTAATGTTAATGTACTGTTAATTAATTAACAATCTTTGATTTATGATGTAAAAGGCTTTAGATTTATGTTATTAAACGGATAATTTCAAAAATCGGGGATGAGATTCTTCGCTTAACTTCATTGCGCTCAGAATCTCATCCTTTTAACCGGACACTGTTGACAGCTTTATCTTAAATCGATAACACACTTGCAATCATGTTCAAAAACCTGCTTAAAACTACATTGAGGCATATCCGCAAACATGCCGGATACAGCCTTTTAAATATCCTCGGGCTGACGCTTGGGATTTCAAGCGCTCTGTTCCTTGTTATCTATGTATCCGATGAATTAAGTTACGACCGTTATCATGAAAAAGGTGACCGAATTTACAGGGTTTCATCAAAGATAACCGAAACTGACGACCAGTTTACATGGATAGTGGCCCAGATACCTTTTGGTCCACAGGCAGCGTAGGACTACCCCGAGATCGAGTCGTTCACGCGTTTCATAAATATGCCAATTGGTGATAGTTCTTTTGCCAAAATTCAACCTCCTTGCCGGAAAATCATTTAGTCCCGGCATCCTGTACAGCCCTGTGGTGTTGATTTCAATACCTGGTATCGTGATAAAAACAGGCATCTTCTGCGGCAGCTATCCTGCCCTCTTCCTTTCAAGGTTCAGTCCCGCAACAGTACTGAAAGGTAATATCACACATGGATCCGCCGGGAGTTTATTCCGCAAAATACTTGTAGTCATCCAGTTCTCGATCTCCGTGGCAATGATAGTCTGCACACTGGTTGTATTCAGACAGTTGAATTACTTCAGGAACAAGGATCAGGGGTTTGATCAGAAAAATGTTCTGAGTCTGCAGCTTAACGACAGGACTATGACAAGGAAATACCCACTGCTGAAACAGATGCTCCTTGAAAATCAGGATATCAAACATGTGACCTCAACAAATACGCCAATGGGTGAGGGCTCGGGACAACTGGTCTTCAATGTTGAAACCGATCAGGGCATGTCGCAAAGGGGAATCAATTTTTCAGTTGTCGACCATGATTATGTTGAAACACTAGGCATCATGATTGTTCAGGGCCTTGATTTCAGGCAGGATATGCCTTCAGATACCCTTAACGGAGTACTGGTCAATGAGACCTTTGTGAAAAGAATGGGATGGAGTGATCCCATTGGCAGGAAGATCGAGGCAGGTGATGAAAACACGCTGCGGGCAAGGGTTGCAGGAGTAATTGCTGATTATCACCAGACCGGAATGTATAACGAGATTGAATCGCTGCTCCCCGCCTATAGGGAATTCAATAATATATTGAACATAAAACTGAGCGGCAGAAACACAGAACAGACTATTGCATACATTGAATCTAAATGGAAGGAAGTTTTTCCCGATCAGCCGTTTACATACACATATCTTTCAGAAAGGTTTAACCTGCAGTTTGAGTCTGATGAAAAAAGAGTGCTGATCTTTACAATGTTTACAATTCTTGCAATACTTATCGCATGTCTTGGTCTGTTCGGACTTGCCTCCTATATGGTGGAGCAAAGGACAAAAGAGATTGGCATCAGAAAGGTATACGGCGCAAGCGAAAGTGTTGTCATAACGCTTATATCAAGAGAGTTCCTCATTCTTGTAGCAGTTTCAATCATCATTGCCGTTCCTGCTGCATATCTGATAATCTCAGACTGGCTCGAGAATTATGTTTACAGGACATCCGTCAGTGTTCCTCTTCTTTTGCTTGCGGCAGGACTTACACTGGCCATCACCTTCATTACAGTCAGTTATAAGGCATACCAGGCTTCGGCAATGAATCCGGCAAACGCAATAAGAATTGAATGATTGCATCGGAATATTTATTACTGCATCTCTGACTGCCATTTTTTTCGGGTGGTTATGGATAAGCTGGCAGAGCCTGTCAGGGCGGCTGATTCCAACCCTGCAATGCCCTCAGAATAATATACACGGATAAGCTGGCAGAGCCTGTCAGGGCGGCTGATTCCAACCCTGCAATGCCCTCAGAATAATATACACGGAGCTATATTAAAATCCTTTGTTCATCTTTGTGTTACCCATGCTTTGCCTTTGTGTCTAATTATAAGTTACTGAACCACAAAGGATCACAAAGTGTGCACGAAGAGCCCAAAGAATTAAAGATCTAAAAAATAAACTTTCAGCAAAGCCTCTTTTTATTAATTTTGGGCAAACTGACGTTTATGAGGATTGATATCTTGACTGTATTGCCCGAACTTCTGGTAAGCCCTTTGAATTATTCAATAGTCAGACGCGCCCGTGACAAAGGGCTGGTTGAAATAAACATTGTCAATCTCCATGACTTTGCAAAGGACAAATACAAAAGTGTCGATGACTATGCTTTTGGCGGCGGTGCCGGAATGGTGATGATGATAGAACCTGTTTACAAGGCTCTCGAGAAGCTGAAGAGTGAAAGAAAATATGATGAGATAATTTATACATCACCTGACGGGGAAAAGTTCAGCCAGAAACTGGCAAATGAGCTTTCGCTGAGGGAGAACCTGATAATTCTGGCAGGTCATTACAAGGGGGTTGACCAGAGGATACGGGAAAACCTGATAACCATGGAGATATCAATCGGCGATTATGTGCTTTCGGGAGGAGAGATCCCCGCCGCAGTCATTACCGATGCCATAGTCAGGCTTATCCCCGGCGCCATGTCGGATGAACAGTCTGCCCTTTCAGACTCATTTCAGGACGACCTTCTGGCCCCGCCTGTCTACACGCGTCCGGCCGATTTTATGGGATGGAAAGTTCCGGATATACTGTTGTCGGGGCACGCCGCAGAAATAGACAAATGGAGGCATGAACAGTCGGTCGAAAGAACGCGGAAGCTCAGACCGGACCTTTTTAAGGAATGATGAAAAGGAGTTGGCAAAAAGTGGTTGCCGGTGCAAAAAAAGACGTGAGAAGTTAGACTTGAGGAGCCCCGCCTGCACGAGGCTCCGAGCCGGGTATCAGACATAATGAATCCGATATGGTTGCAATGTTTTGGAAATGACAAAAAGCTTTTGTAAAATTGTAGCTCATTTTTTCGTTTTTTACTAACTATTTAATTTTCAATAAAATGAATGCACAGGATTATATTGCACGTGAAGACCGGTATGGTGCACATAATTACCATCCACTTCCGGTAGTACTTGAAAGAGGTGAAGGTCCGTTTGTATGGGATGTTGAGGGCAAGAGGTATTTCGACTTTCTTTCGGCTTATTCAGCTGTAAACCAGGGTCATTGCCATCCAAGGATCGTTAAGGCTCTGATTGATCAGGCTCAGAAGCTTACTCTTACATCAAGGGCTTTTTATAATTCTGTTCTTGGTGAATATGAAGAGTATGTAACGAAATATTTCGGATACGACAAGGTATTGCCGATGAACTCGGGAGCCGAGGGTGATGAGACAGCTCTTAAACTTTGCCGCAAATGGGCGTACAAGAAAAAGGGGATCAAGGAAAACAATGCCAAAATCATCTGCTGTGAAGGAAATTTCCATGGAAGGACGATCACAATAATATCGATGTCGACAGATCCCGACGCACGTAACCATTATGGCCCGTTCACCCCGGGATTTATCACCGTACCTTACAATGACCTGGCAGCTCTTGAAAATGCCCTTCAGGATCCGGATGTTGCAGGTTTTCTTGTTGAACCGATCCAGGGAGAAGCCGGAGTCTATGTTCCAGACGAAGGATATCTGAAAAAAGCTTATGACCTCTGCAAAAAGAACAATGTTCTGTTCATTGCCGATGAGGTTCAAACGGGCATAGCACGTACGGGGAAGCTCCTTGCATGCGATCATGAAGGGGTCCGGCCTGATATCCTTATACTGGGCAAGGCATTGTCGGGCGGTATTCTGCCGGTGTCAGCGGTTCTGGCCGATGACGACATTATGCTCACTATCAAGCCCGGCGAACACGGGTCGACATTCGGAGGCAATCCTCTGGCCTGTAAAGTGGCAATTGAGTCACTGAAAGTGATAAAGGATGAAAAGCTTGCCGAAAATGCTGCCTGTCTCGGGGAAATCTTCAGAAACGAACTTAAAAGCTTCAAGTCGGAGATGATAGAGCTTGTTAGGGGAAAAGGACTTCTCAATGCAGTTGTAGTCAGGCCAAAGAACGGTAAAACAGCTTGGGATGTATGCCTTGCCATGAAAGATCTTGGTCTTATAGCCAAACCGACACATGAACATATCATCCGGTTTGCACCTCCCCTTGTCATTACCGAACCACAGCTGCGCGAAGCGATAGAATTGATCAAAAAGGCATTTAAACTTTTTGAATAGCAGATTGTTAATGTATTAACAAAACTTGTCTCCGGGAGGGGAAAAAGGTATTATTCATATAACCAACCATATAAGAATGAGATTAGCATTGCCCGTTATTCTCCTGGCAGTATATGTTCCCCTTTCATGTACCGGACAGGTTACAAGGGAAATTGCGCCGGATGAGTTAAAAGATCATGTTAAATATCTTTCATCCGACTCCCTTAAAGGAAGGATGACAGGAACCAGGGGCGACAGCCTGGCAGCGGTTTATATAAGGGAGCAATTCAAAAAAGCTGGTCTTGAATATCTTACCGGCGACGGGTTCCAGAAATACTCTGTCACTGATAAGGTGGTTTCAGGAGACAGGAATTATCTGTCATTTGATAATCAGACTTTCAAACCTTCTGAGGATTTTATGCCGCTTTCCTTCAGCGGAAACTCATCGCTTGAAGCTCCTGTCGTATTTGCCGGCTATGGATTCACTATAGACAACGATTCAATTAAATGGAACGATTATGGAAATTCAGTTGTTAAAGGCAAATGGGTGCTTGTTCTCAGGGGAGACCCGGAACCGGAAAAATCTTTAAGTGGATTTATTCCCTTCAACAGCGATCGCGACAAGGCAATGACAGCCAAAGACATGGGAGCCTCCGGTGTCTTGCTGGTTTCAGGCCCTGCCAACGATGCCGAAGACACTTTCGATCCGCTTGCACAGGGAGATTATTCAGTTGAGATCCCGGTACTTAGGATAAAACGCAATGTGGCCAATTCCATTCTTAATAAAACAAACAATACAATCGAGGCTCTTGAAAAGAAGATAAATACAACAAAAAAAACCGTAACTTTTGACGCAAAGACAATAGTAAAGGCCGGATCTGAAGTAATCAGGCAGGCTTCAATCACAAGAAACGTTGTCATGTTCCTTCCCGGTGAAGATGAATCATTAAAAAAAGAATACGTGTTAATAGGTGCACATTTCGACCATCTTGGAATGGGAGGATCATCAAGCAGGGCCGGAGACACCGTTGCCGTCCATCCCGGCGCGGATGACAACGCATCGGGTATAAGCGGAATGATCGAACTGGCTGAAAGGTTTGCTCTCACTCCAGGCAGCCATAAACGAAGTATGGTTTTCATTGCATTTTCAGGGGAGGAATCAGGCCTTCTCGGATCAAAGTATTTTGCCGATAATCCGCTTATTGATCTCACAAATGTCAACGCGATGATCAATCTCGACATGGTTGGAAGGCTTCGTGATTCAAGCACTCTGCAAATAGGCGGAATTGGCACTGCCGAGGGATTAAAGGCCCTGGTCAGTTCACATGCAGATACAAATCTGTTCAGTCTCTCATTCTCGGAGGAAGGTTATGGTCCGTCGGACCATTCATCATTCTATGGCAAGAACATCCCTGTTCTTTTCTTTTCCACAGGTGCCCATCTCGATTATCATACACCTGGCGATACCTGGGACAAGATTAACTATGAAGGCATGAAAGAAATTTCTGATCTTGTTTTCAAAATAACAGAAGAGCTTGCCAACACCCCTGAGAGGTTGAAATTCAGGGAATCAGGACCCAGGGTCGAAATAAACAGGGCCATGCGAAGAAGGGGGGTAACACTTGGCATCATGCCTGATTTTGCAGGGAATGTCAAAAACGGTTTACGGGCCGACCTGGTCACCCCCGGAAAACCTGCCGCCCTTGGAGGAATGAAAAAAGGAGATATAATCACATCAATTAACGGAAAGACTATCAACAACATACAAGACTATATGTACAGAATGGGCCAGCTTAAGCATGGGGAAACCATAAGTGTGGAGGTCATAAGGAACGGGAAAAAAGAGGTTCTTCTGATACAATTGTAAGGTTTATGCGTCTAATACTGAAAACTAACCCCCATGAGAAATTTCTTAACGTGGTTTTCTGCCTTCATAATAACAATTGCAGCAGCATATTATCAGCGGAAGACAGGACCGACCTATCCGAAAAGCTGCATAATTGAAGTGAATGATTCTGCCCGTGAAGTGAATCTTGTCAGAAGCCTGGGCCTGGATGAACGGCCGGAGGTGAGGCTGCGGACCGACGACACGACCATGAAGGCAACACTATATTACAAGAGGTACAAAACGACCGACGATTATCAGGCATCAGAGTTCACTTATAGAACTTACCCTGTAAAATCGTTCATAATGAACAGGATTTTCAATATCACCGAAGAAAAAGGCTTTTATGCGGAAGTTCCCCGTCAGCCTCCTGCCGGTAAAATTCAGTACTATTTCGAAATAACCGATTCAAAGGGCACCACAACATACCTTAAGGAAAATCCGGTGGTTATCCGTTTCAAGGGTGCCGTTCCTGCGTCGATCCTTTCACCCCATATTATATTAATGTTCCTTGCCATGCTTTTCTCAACGCTTGCCGGACTTATGAGTGTTTTCAGGCATCCGAAGTTCAGAAAATATTCTTTATGGACACTGGCAACCCTGTTTCTGGGTGGAATGATCCTTGGCCCGCTTGTGCAGAAATATGCATTCGGTGAATTTTGGACAGGAGTTCCCTTCGGCTGGGACCTTACTGACAATAAAACTCTTATTGCATTTGTTTTCTGGATCATAGCTGTAATTATGAACAGAAAAAAAGAGCGTCCCGCGTATGTGATTCTTGCATCTGTTGTATTGCTTCTGGTCTTCTCTATTCCTCACAGTGTCTTTGGTTCGGAACTTGATTATGTGTCGGGAGAGGTGACTCAGGGCTTAATCTTCATTTTTTCATTCAGAATTTTTAAAAATTCTTAAATTGAGTGCAGCATTTTTATTCAACCCCCGTCTTTTAAATGAAAAAGTAAAAAGACAGTGGGTGCAGCATCTCAGATAAGAACCAGCCTTTATAATATAAAGATGGCAAATGTAGAAGCGGCATTCAAGAACTTGCACCAGGATCTTTTAGACGGGTGTAAAGCAGGTGACCAGAGAGCCCAGTTTCAGATTTACAAATTGTACTATAAAGCTATGTACAACACAAGTCTGAGAATTGTGAATGACACGATGGAAGCCGAAGATATCATGCAGGAATCTTTCCTGTCGGCCTTTGAAAAGATTGATACATACTCGGGTACCGTGAGTTTCGGTGCATGGCTTAAAAGAATTGTCATAAACCGCTCACTCGACGCCCTGAGCAAAAAGAAAGCAATCTTTGAAGATATTGAACCTCACATCGGCATTAGGGATGACAGCCCTGATGACCAGATAAGGAAGGAAGAAGTTGATCTTAGGGTTGAAGAGATAAAGGGAGCCATAGACCGCCTTCCTGACGGTTACAGAATAATACTCTCACTCTACCTTCTGGAAGGATACGACCATGATGAAATCGCGGAAATCCTTAAAATATCGAGCAGCACTTCAAGATCACAACTTTCAAGGGCCAAACAGAAACTGATTTCGGAATTGAAGAAAAAATGAAAAACTGACAGCGATGGAGAACATTGAAGATTTTATCAGGAGCAATAAGCAGTTTTTTGATGGAGAGGAACCATCAGATGGACATTTTGAGCGGTTCAGCAGGAAACTTGAAATCAGATGCAGCGAGAGAGCAATCAGGAGAAGCATTGTCCCGTATCTGCTAAAAGCTGCTGTAGTTACCCTGCTTGTGACATTGTCATCACTCTGGACATGGGACCATTTTCTCAGGCCCGACAGGAACAGAATGGCTCTCGGTGACGTCTCCCCTGAATACAGGGAAGTCGAGAACTACTATGTTCACCAGGTAAAGTTTATGGAAAATGAGATTGTGAACCTGGATCTGAACAACAGCCCTGAACAGAAAGAAATACTGAAAAAGGAAATGAGAAGCATGGATTCAGTTTATGTACAGCTTCAGAAAGAACTTAAGGCAAATCCCAACGACGAAAGGATCATTAATGCAATGATAGAACATTACCAGACAAAGGTCGATGTAATGAACTACATCCTTGACCAGCTGAGAGCCATCAGGAATGAAAACCAAAACAAAACAGACAATGGACAGACGAACCTATAAATCAGGATTAATTCTCCTGGCTGCCGTATTTCTGTCGGCTACGGCACTGACAGCAGAGGAGGTAACAAAAGAGTTTCACAAACAGTATAAGGCCGGACCCGGCACTACTCTTGACATTAACAACAGGTACGGACACGTTATTGTTGAAACATCAAACACCGATCAGATACAAATTGATGTCAAGGTAACGGTTGATCTTCCAAGCAGGGAACGGGCAGAAAAACTTATCAGCTATATTGATGTTCAGTTCGCCGAATCAGGCAGTGTTGTAAGCGCCAAAACATTCATTGATGACAGGTTCAATTTCTCGGGCTGGGGAGGCGGATCAAGACGTTTCAGCATTGATTACAATGTCAAAATGCCTGCTGATATAAACTTCACCCTTGCAAACAGGTATGGCGATTCGGACCTTGAAGAGATAAAAGGCCTTGTAAATCTTGATATTAAATATGGCAACCTTAAGGCTGATAACCTTTCCCGCGGAAACGACAAACCGTTGAACCGCATCAACCTTGCCTATGGTAAGGCTGATATAATATCTGCCGGATGGCTTGATATCGTTCTGAGGTACTCGGGCAACTTTGCAGTCGAAAGGGCTCAGGCTATTCTTCTTGACAGCAAATACTCAAAGATACAGATAAGGGATATCAGTTCGGTGGTGGGTGAAAGCAAATATGATAACATACGCATTGAAAAGATAAATAACCTTGTCCTTGATGCCGGATACGCTGATATAAACATCGGAGAACTATCCAGAAAACTCAAATTTGACGGAGGCTATGGCTCAATCACTGTCGACAGGATATTAAAAGGATTTGAATCAATAGAGTCGCAATCAAAATATATCGGCGTCAAACTGGGTGTTGATCCGGATGCAAGTTACAGGCTCAACGCAAACCTTTCATACGGAGATCTTAAATTCGATGAGGATAATTTTCGCAATGAAAGAAGAATAATACAGAACAACTCCACAGAGATTTCGGGTGTTGTAGGAAAAGAAACTTCTCCTTCATCAAGCGTGAGAATAACATCATCGTACGGCAGCGTAAGGCTGTATTAACCTGTTGCGGAAAAAATCCCGCAGATAACACGGGCCGGGGGCGCGGAAAAATCCCTGATCCCACTTGTCTGCGGGATTTTCTTTATATATCCATTTCCACTACAGTTATTCCTGATCCCCCAAGATCGACGCTTTCATCACGGAACGACTTTACAATATTCATTGTGGCAAGGTATTCCCTTACCAGTTGCCTGAGGATCCCGTTGCCTTTACCATGAAGTATCCTGAGATTGCGATGCTGTACCATCAGGGCATTGTCAATAAAATCCCGCACAAGATTCAGAGCCTCTTCTCCCCTGTAACCCCGGATATCAAGTTCGGGCGTGAAATTAAGTTTCCTTTGAGTTATCACCGGATCACTTTCCGGCACAGTATTTTCTGATCTCAGACTTTTCCTCAGCTCGGCTTTGCTTATCCTTTCAATACGGTCAACATTGACAAAGAACCTCAGGTTCCCTGTCTCAACCTGTGCAACCGTACCCTCAATCTTAATTATTTCTCCCAGTGCCATCGTATCAGTAACCCTCACCGCATCGCCTTTACCAAGGGGCTTATTAGATTTCGGAGGCGCCTTCTCTGCCTGAACTGCAATTTCCGGCTTTATCTTCCTTATTTTCTCATTCAGCTTCGCTATTTTTTCTTCCGATTCAGTCTCCTCAGGCTTTATTTCCCCGGTAATTGACTGTTTAAGCTCATCCAGCTCCCTGCGGAGTTCCTTTGTACGTTCCTTTTCGGCCCGCGACTCCCTGATAAGACGAATTGTATTCTCTATCCTGCGGTTTGTTTCGTTCAGCATTGCTTCAGCCTCTGACTTTGCTTTCGATATTATTTCCTTCCTTAAGCTTTTTGCTCCTGAGATCTCTTTCTCATATTGTTCAATAAGCTCTTCGAGGCGCTTTTCATCCTGCCTTATCTTTTGCCTTTTTGTCTCCCAGTATCTCTTGTCTCTTGCAATATCTTTCAGGTTACGGTCATAATTTACATTTTTGACGCCTGCTTTTTCTCCGGCGCGTCTGAGGATTTCTTCCGGCAGTCCTATCTTCCTGGCTATTTCAAAAGCAAACGAGCTTCCGGGTTTTCCTATGCTCAGTTGGAAAAGCGGCTGCATCAGATGATGATCGAAAAGCATGGCGCCATTTATGACACCGTCGGTGAGTGAAGCAAAATGCTTGAGGTTCGTATAATGAGTTGTTATAACGCCAAAACACCCCAAGTTGTTAAGTTCCGCGAGAATGGCCTCGGCAATTGCACCGCCTATCATCGGTTCGGTGCCGGTCCCTAACTCATCAATAAGCACAAGAGTTGAAACTGATGCATTTCTGACAAAATACTTCATGTTTATCAGGTGCGAACTATAAGTGCTGAGATCATTTTCAATACTTTGCTCATCCCCGATGTCAATAAAGATATTTTTAAAAATTCCCGATTCTGATCCTTCGCCCACAGGTATGGTCAGTCCGCACTGGAGCATGTACTGAAGCAGCCCTACAGTCTTCAGGCACACCGACTTGCCTCCTGCATTGGGGCCTGAAATAAGCAGTATCCTGTTTTTTTCTTCAAGGACTATGTCGAGCGGGACAACCTTTCTGTCCTTCAGTTTTTTGAAGGCAAGAAACAGCAGGGGATGGACAGCTTTTCTCCAGCGTATCCCCGGTTCGGGCGAAATGGCCGGTTTTACGGATCCCATCTGGTTGCCCAGGATGGCCTTTGCCCTTATGAAGTCGATCTCTCCAAGAAATTCATTTGCACGGATAAGATCATCAATATAGGGCCGTATATCATCTGCAAATGCCGTAAGTATCCTGACAATCTCCCTTCTTTCCTCATACTCGAGTTCGACAATTTCATTGTTTATCTCAACTATTTCGGCAGGCTCAATAAAAACAGTTTTTCCCGATGCTGACTGATCATGAATAAGCCCTTTTATTTTCCTTTTGTCGGAAGCGAGGACAGGGATCACTCCTCTTCCGTTACGAACCGAGGCAGCGGTATCGCTGTCAACTATCCCGTCGTTCTGCGCCTGTTTCAGTATGGAATTCAGCCGTCGTGATGCCAGCATGCCTTTTTGGAGTATTTCCGACCTTATCTCCTTAAGCCTGGGCGAAGCACCGTCTTTTATTCTGCCGTCTTTGTCGATAATCCTGTCGGCCGCATCGGTAACATAAGGATATAAATTAACATGCGCACTACATGATTTCAAAAAGGGATATTCCTTTTCGTCCTTTTTCCTGAAAAAACTGACAACAGCCCTGATAGTTTCAAGGGAACGCTTGAGATCGAACACCTCATGAACCTCAGGGAAGGCACCTTCGATCCTTATTTTATTAAGTGAAACTGAAATATCGTAATAATGATCGGCCGGGAACGAATCTTCAAACCTTAATATCTTCTGGAATTCATATGTGGCTGAAAGCCTGAAATTTATTTCTTCAGGGTCATGAAGAACCGCAATATTCCCGACCATTGCCCGCCCCATCGGGCTGAGGCAAAGGTCAGAAAGAAGATTCCTGATGGTGTCAAAACCTGTCTTGGCTTCAAAATTATGAGGGTAGATCATACAAGGTGAAAGTAGATACAGGACAAAAGTAAAAAGATAAAAGGAACAAGCCTCAAATTATATCAGATAAAAGGAACAGGCTCCAAATGATAATAAATGTTAAAAGAGAATTATTCTCATCTGCGGTATCCATTTTTTTCTAATTTTGATTTCACTTCAGGAATTTAACTTTAAACAAATGAAAATCAAGAGAATTATTGTCGGTGCATGGTTATGCCTGTTTATTCCATCTGTTCTGATGTCGCAGACTGAAAAGATCGACCTGAATATGATTTATAAAATTAAACAGGAAGGCTTAAAAAACTCGGCCATTGAGGAACTTGCCTTTGGTCTTACTGACCTTACAGGGCCCAGGCTGACCGGATCAACGGGAAGTACAAGAGGATATGAATGGGCTAAAAAGAAGATGGAAGAACTCGGATTCCAGAATGTGCGTATCGAAGAGGCCAGGGATTTCACGAGAGGAGGATGGGATAACCTTAAAACATATGCCGCCATGACAGCTCCGTATTACTGCAACTTTGCATGCAACCCGGTTGCCTGGACAGGCAGCACGAATGGTCTGATAAAAGGAGAAGTTATTCTGATGGATGTGAAAACTGAAGCTGATCTTGAAAAATACAAAGGCAAACTAAACGGGAAAATAGTCCTCATGCCTTCGGCAACCACATACGAGGTTAGTTTTGAACCTCTTGCAAGCAGATACACAGACGAAGAGCTCAGGCAGCTTTCAATGGCCTCCCAGCAGCAGGCCCGGAGGCCAATGGGTGATTTTGCAGCCTTTGCCGCCCAGAGGGCATTAAGGACAAAAATAGCCGAGTTTGTTAAATCGGAAGGCGTGTCAGTAATTTTGAACAGCTCAGGCACTTTCAATGTTCCGCGATCGACCGGAAATTCCTATACGGCAGGTAATCCCGAGCCTGTCGCTGAACTAAATCTTCCCATTGAAGCACACGGGAGAATGGAAAGGATACTGAAACACAATGTTCCTGTTGAAATGGAGATTGAGGTCAGGAACAGGTTTTTCGAAAGCAACAAAATATACAATGTAATAGGTGAAATCCCCGGAACCGACAAGTTACTTAAAAATGAAGTAGTTCTGCTCGGAGCTCACATTGATTCGTGGCACGGCGGAACCGGAGCTGCCGATAATGCCTCGGGCTGCATAGTAATGATGGAAGCCCTGAGGATATTGAAAAACCTCGATGTGGCACCCAGAAGGACAATAAGAGTTGCTCTCTGGGGAGGAGAAGAGCAGGGCTTAAACGGATCTCGCGGTTATGTCGAAAGGTACCTCGTTGATCCAAAAACCAGGGAACACAAACCCGACTATGACAGGTTCGCTGCCTATTTCAATATGGACAATGGCAGCGGAAAATACAGGGGAATTTATATCCAGGAAAATGACATGGTCAGGCCGATATTCGAGGCATGGATAAAACCGTTTGAAGACATGGGAGTTACAACCATTACACCAAGAAATACCGGAGGAACCGACCATTTGTCATTCGATGCTGTCGGACTGCCAGGCTTCCAGTTCATCCAGGATGAAATTGAATATGACAGGGGCTATCATACGGTAATGGATACATATGAAAGACTTGTGATGGCCGATCTTAAACATAATGCAGTTGTCACGGCATCATTCGCATATAATGCAGCCATGAGGGATTCAAAACTGCCGGGAAAACCTGCAATGAAGCCTGCAACTAACGTACCACAGGATAGAAGGATGCCTGTTATGAATTAATTCTGGCCGACCCCCTTCATCGAGAGCTGGACCCTTTTTCTCTCTATATCAACGTCCAGTATCTTTACCATAACATGCTGATGGAGCTTGACTATTTTTGACGGATCACTCACATAGCTGTTGCTCATGTTGGAAATATGAACAAGTCCGTCCTGTTTTATACCAATATCGACAAATGCTCCGAATTTTGTAACATTTGTTACAATTCCGGGGACTACCATTCCGGGTACAAGATCTTCCATTGAATGAATATCAGCGAAACTGAATTCCTTAATCTTTGAACGCGGATCCCTGCCTGGTTTTGCAAGCTCCTGAACAATGTCCTTAAGGGTTGGAAGCCCGACTGAAGGGGTTATGTACTTTTCAAGTTTTATCTCCCTTCTCTTTTCTTCATTGGCAATGAGTTCCATGATCCCGCAGTTAAGGTCAGCCGCCATCCTTTCGACAATATGATAGCTTTCAGGGTGGACAGCGCTCGAATCGAGAGGATTTTCAGCGTTCCTTATCCTAAGGAATCCTGCGCTTTGCTCAAAAGCCTTCTCGCCCATCCTTTTGACTTTTTTCAGTTCCATCCGCGACATGAAGGGACCGTTTTCGGTACGGTATTCGATTATATTGCGGGCAAGCTGAGGACCGAGTCCCGAGACATATGTCAGCAGATGACTGCTGGCGGTGTTGACCTCGACGCCAACGGCATTCACACAGCTTGAAACTACTTCGTCGAGCGAATTCTGAAGTTTCTGCTGGTCAACATCATGCTGGTACTGTCCTACTCCTATCGATTTTGGGTCGATCTTAACAAGTTCGGCAAGCGGGTCCATGAGCCTTCGTCCTATCGATACGGCACCTCTGACAGTAACATCGAAGTCGGGGAATTCCTCCCTGGCCACTTTTGATGCCGAGTAAACCGATGCACCGGCTTCACTTACAACAAACACCTGGATGTCACGGTCGAACTTGATCCATTTTATAAAATCTTCCGTTTCGCGGCTGGCAGTGCCATTTCCGATAGCTATCGCTTCAATCTTATAGGCATTTACAAGTGAAAGTATCTTTTTCACCGACATGGCAGTCTCGTTCTGGGGCGGATGCGGATAAATTGTCTCGTTATGAACAAGGTTTCCCTGCCTGTCGAGGCATACGACCTTGCAGCCTGTTCTGTATCCGGGATCTATTGCCAGAACATTTTTCTCACCAAGTGGAGGTGCCAGAAGAAGCTGCCGGAGATTGTCCGCAAAAACTGCAATTGCCTCATCATCTGCTTTTTCCTTCGAAATATTCCGGAATTCAGTTTCCAAAGATGAAGAAAGAAGCCTCTTCCAGCTGTCTTTTGCAGCTTCACTGACAATATATGACGACCTGTTTTTGCCCCTAACGAAAAGTTTCTCCAGAATTTCAAGTGCATTCTTTTGGTCAGGTTCGACAGAAAGGCGCAGGAATCCTTCCTCCTCCCCCCTTCTCATGGCAAGAAGCCTGTGTGAAGGGCATTTCCTGAGTGGTTCCGACCAGTCGAAATAATCACTGAACTTAATGCCCTCTGTTTCCTTTCCCTTTATAACTTTTGAATAAATGACAGCTTCCTTTTCAAAAAGACGTCTGAGCTGGCGGCGGGCCCTTTCATCCTCGCTTATCCATTCGGCAATGATATCCGATGCTCCGGCAACTGCATCTGCCGCGGTCGCAACTTCTTCGTTCAGAAATTCACCTGCACGGGCCTCCGGATCCGTCTCCTTCTGTTCCATAATAATCACAGCCAGAGGTTCAAGGCCTCTTTCTTTGGCTATTGTTGCCCTTGTCCTCCTTTTTGGACGGAAAGGCAGATAAATATCCTCAAGCTCGGCCATCGTGGCTGCCGAGTCGATCTTCAAACGAAGTTCGGGAGTCATTTTCTCCTGTTCCTCAACAGATTTTATCACACTCTCCCGGCGTGCATCAAGTTCCTTCAGCCTCGTATATTCATCTTTTATCTGAAGAAGCTTAACCTCATCAAGCGAACCTGTCATTTCCTTCCTGTACCTGCTTATGAATGGTATGGTCGCCCCATCGTCAAGAAGCCGTATAACATTCTCAACCTGCCACTTATGCAATCCCATACGTTCAGCTATCAAAACAAGATTTTTCTCAAGGCTCATATTTCATTTTTTTTAAAATATTCCGACATCATCAATTCACCCCATTCCCTCCTGCCCTGCCAGATTCTCTGAGCATTCGCCTATTCGCTCCATGATTCCTTCACTACTCCACATAAAGCACCAACCCTTTCAGATATTCACTTTCAGGATGGTAAATATTAACAGGATGATCAGGCGGCTGGCTCATCTGGTGAAGTATTCTCACATTTCTTCCGGTATTGGCAGCTGCGGCAAAAACGGATTTTCTGAAATTTTCCCTGCTAACAACCTGTGAGCATGAAAATGTAAATATTATTCCGCCAGGTCTGATCTGTTCGATGGCCTTCATGTTCAGCCGCTTGTATCCCTGAAGCGCGTTGGAGAGGACGTTATTGTGTTTTGCAAAGGCAGGAGGATCGAGTATTATAAGATCATATTTGTTCTTAATATCGTCGAGGAATTCAAATGCATCGACCTGGAAGCCGGTATGCCGTTTGTCGTCACCAAAGTTAAGACGCACATTTTCGTTAGCCATCTCGGTAGCTGAAGCCGAACTGTCGACACTGTGCACCGAGACAGCATCTTTCATCGCATAAACGGAAAAACCACCGGTGTAGCCGAACATATTCAGTACACTTCTGCCATTTGTATACTTCCCAAGAAGCATCCTGTTTTCCCGCTGATCGATGAAAAAACCTGTCTTCTGACCGGTGGCCCAGTCTATTTTAAATTTGAATCCGTTTTCCGTTACTATTACGGGATCCGACTTTCCGTAAAGGAACCCGTTTGCTCCCCCGACTCCTGATTTGAAGGGGATGGTCGACTCGCTCTTGTCATAGACAGCCTTAACCCGTCCATCCATCACTTCTGCTATCAGTGAGGCAATTTCGTTTCTGATCCTGTACATTCCCACTGAATGCATCTGGATAACGACAGTACCATTGTAAAAATCGGCTATCAGCCCTGGAAGGTTGTCGCCTTCGGCATGTACCAGCCTGAAAACATTTACGGAATCATTATCTAAGAGTCCAAGCTTTTTCCTGTATTCAATGGCGTTCGTTATTCTTTCGCGGAAAAAGGCCTTGTCAGGAGTTATATCATTAAATGAGAGTATCCTGACAGCTATTGATCCGGGCTGATAATGTCCCACGGCAAGGAACTCATCCTTGTTATCGTAAACATAAACTATATCGCCTTCGGCAGGTTCGCCATATATCTTTTTTATTGCGCCAGAAAACACCCATGGATGAAAGCGTCTTGCCGACTGGTCTTTGCCCGACTTGAGCACTATCTTGATTTTATTTAAAGGCATAAAGTGGAAGATTAGGTTGGCTCCCGGTTGCAAACCGGAAGAAAAAACTCATTTTATCTTTGCTGAAATTCAGGGATGGGCCTTATATTCCCGTTTATCAGCGTTTTATATATTTTCTGACAAACCCAGGCATCTGTTGCGGCATATATCATCTGGGCTTCTGACAATTCTTCCGCTTCCCAGTCGGTCACCTGCTGGCGCTTTGAAATCCTGAAGCCAAGTATTATCGCTGTAAGCTTCTTGAGCCCCGAGTTTTCTATTCCATACTCCCTTACCAATTTCTGGAGATCGATAAATCCGGAAGGGGAAAAACCCTTTACCTTTCTCAGGTATTTGATGTCATCGTGAACAGCAACGCCTGCCTTAATAATTCCAGGATCAGCAAGGATAGCAGCAAGTTCTGAAGGGATTCCAATCTTGTTGATCCTGATGAGGCATGCGAGATCTTCAGTCGCCAGCTGAATAAGCGAAACATTGTTTTTTCTTCCTTTCCTGAATGAGGGTTTTGTTTCAGTATCGAAACCAAGTATCTCCGATTTCAGAAGACGAGGAAGAACGTCGTAAAATCCGGGGAAATCATCAACAAGGACAATCTCACCTCTGAACCAGGATAATTCATATTTTTCGATCTCCTCAGGAGTAATTGTTGCAGGATATCTCTTATTTTCCATCTCCCCTTAAATCCTTTTGACGTCTGGTCACAAACCAGTCTGAAGTATCTCTGTTTTTTCCTGCCTGGTCATCTTCATCAAGTTCCCCGATTTCTTCTCCTGAATAAATGAATTTATGAATTGCCCTGAGGGCATTTGTAAGTTTCTGACCCCAGAAATTCTCAAAATTCTGCCTGCATTCCCATATGGCATCATTCATAACCTCCTGTGTTCCTGTCTGATAAAGAAGAAGAAAATCTTTAAGATCCTGGTAAATATCGGCAAGATTCTCCGACAAGCTGGAAGCAACGGGTCCTTCTGAATAATTGAATTTATCATCGAAAACCTCGGGGTAATCATCGGCAGTTCCGAATTTTCCACGCAGGCTGTCATGAATCCTGAACCAGTCGTCTTCGGTCACAAATTTCTCATTGCCATCTTCGAAATAAGGTTCAAGCGAAGGCAGAAGTGACGCCTTAAGATAAAGATAAGGCAGAAGCCTCTGAAGTATTTTAAGAAGTTCATCACCTTTAAGTTCTCCCGCACGTTCGGCATATTTACAGAATTCGTTGGCCGCTGCGGTAAACTCAACAACACTTCTTGAATAAACAGGATCGGTTTTTGAATCCATGATGTTTGTAAAAGTACCGCGCAAAATTAGGCATTTTTATTGTGAATCATGAAAAAAAAATGCCCGTTTAAAGTTCGTACCACCGACTGTGTGCATCATTTTTCCATGGTTTCCGATGTATTTCCATATATTTCCAGTTTCTGTTTTCATTTTTGATTATCTTGCGGAGATTAAACCAGACCAATCTTAATAACACTTTAATTTATTTAAACAGTATGAAGCAGAGAATTACTTTATGGTTACTTATCGCGCTTGCAGTACCTTTTTTAAACAGCTGCCGGCAGTCAGGCAACAGTCTTACAGATGAGGAGATTAAAGACGGGTGGTCGCTTCTTTTTGACGGAAAGACACTAAGCGGCTGGCGTGATTTCAAGGGTGACAGTGTTTCGATTGCACCCTGGAAAGCTGAAAAAGGGACTCTTACTTCGCTCGGTCTTGGCAGTGACAGTACAGGGTATATTGTAACGACTAAAGAATACGAAAACTTTATCGTGTCGTTCGACTGGAAGATTTCAAAGGGAGGAAACAGCGGATTCCTTTATCATGTTGTTGAAAGGCCGGAGCTCAAGGTACCTTATGTAACAGGGCCCGAGTACCAGTTGATTGATGATGCAGGGTTCCCTGAAAAAATCGAAGACTGGCAGAAAGCCGGAGCAGATTATGCAATGTACACCTGCGATACGACAAAAAAAGTCCTTAACAAAGCCGGCGAATGGAACAACTCAAAGATTGTCTTCGATAACGGACATGTCGAACACTGGCTGAACGGTCAGAAAGTTCTTGAATTTGAAGCCTGGACACCAGACTGGTTTAGCCGCAAGAACAGTGGCAAATGGGACAATGCTCCGGAATATGGTCTGGCACGCAGCGGTGTAATAGCTCTTCAGGACCACGGAAGCCGGATCTGGTTCAAAAACATGAAAATTAAAGAGCTTCCGCGCAAACCAAAGCAGGAATCACTTTTTAACGGAAAAGACCTTACAGGCTGGGATGTATACGGAACAGAGCTCTGGTATGTTGAAAATGGCGAGCTTGTCTGCGAAAGCGGTCCTGATAAGGAATACGGATACCTTGGAACCAATAAATACTACAACGATTTCGACCTGAGCCTTGAATTCAAACAGGAAGCAAACGGAAACAGCGGTGTATTCATCAGATCGTATATCAAAACCGGCGTTCAGATATCCGGATGGCAGGTGGAAGTTGCACCGCGCGACCATGATACAGGCGGCATATATGAATCATACGGAAGGGGCTGGATCTGGCAGATCCCCGATGAAAAGGAGAAAATCCTGAAGGAGGGTGACTGGAACACCATGAGGATCAAAGTTGTGGGCGACAAAATAACCACATGGCTCAACGGTGAGGTGATGACAGATATGACCGATGCGAAAATCGGCCTGGGAAAAGGACGAATACTCCTTCAGATCCACAGCGGGGGAGGTATAAAGGTTCGCTGGAGAAATTTCAACCTTACAGAGCTTTAATCTCCGGCCATGATCATTAATGGCATTTCAAAACACTGAACAACTGTAAGAGGTTTTAACAGAAATACTTTGAGTACTTTGTGCCTCCCTTTGTGAAACTTTGTGGCAAACCTAAATACAATAAACCACAATGGACCTCAAAGGCTGGCACAAAGGACGCAAAGTAAAAACAGGCTGAAGTATCTGCTTTTTGATTCAACCTCCTCTTTTCTTTTTATATCACCTGAATTACTGAATCATTTCCAGGCAAGCCTTCTCTCCTTATCCTGAACAATTTTATTATGGTCGAGAAGCCAGCGGAGTACCTTTGTCACTTTTTCGGAAGGATAATCCATCATCCGGATAAGTTCTTCAGCATCAGGATGTTTTTCAGCCAGAATGGATTTTATCCCGTCAAGTATCAGATCAAATTCATATTTGCTTAATTCAAGCTCATTCCTTTCCCGGCACACGTCACATATGCCGCATCGATCCGATTCTTCCCCGAAATAATCAAGAAGCATGACTGACCTGCACCTGTTGACAGATTCGGCATAATCGATCATTTTGCCGAGACGGGCTTCATATTTCTCCCTGACGTGAAGGTAATTATCGGGAGAAATCATCAATGCCTTCCGTTCAAGGCGCTCCTCGGTAAAAATAGCAAGCGCAGTTTTTTTGCCGGGTATGTACCTGATGATATTCATCGAAGATAACCTTACCAGAAAATTGTATATGGTATCTCTGGAAATTCCTGACTTCCTGGAAAGGGATTCCTCGTTAACAGGAACAAATTCGGAGAACATCCCGGTATATGACCTCAGCAGAAGCTTTATGAAGCCATCGAATGACTCATTTGCGACCTGGAACTTGTAAAGGTCGTCGCGCCCGACAACAAAGTGAACCCTTGAGGGATTGTTTATCTCCTCGGTGAATTCCACGTAACCTTCCCTCTGAAGAAATGTAAGGCTGTTATAGGTTTCAATTACAGGCAGTCTGAACCGGGAAACGAATTCAGCCATATTGAAATCGAATACGGAATCCTTTCCAGATCCCAGGGGGATCTGGAGATAATTACACAAAGCCTCATATACATCCTTTATCTTCTCCACGGGAGGAAATTTCTGTCGCAGAGTGTCGGAAAGCCTCGTTTTGTCGGCAGAAGAATATAGCAGGACAGCAAATGCAGGTTTACCATCGCGCCCTGCCCTTCCGCTTTCCTGGAAATAATTTTCAATTGAGTCGGGAACATCCCAGTGGATCACGAATCTGACATCAGCCTTGTCAATTCCCATTCCAAAGGCATTTGTGGCTACAATTATCCTGCTCCGGCCCGTCGACCACGATGCCTGCTTGTTGTCCCTTACTTCATCGGGCAGACCAGCATGGTAATAATCAGCGCTTATCCCGTTTTCGGCAAGCATTTCAGCAACCTCCCTGCAACGCTTTCTGCTTCTGACATATACAATACCGCTTCCTCCTGCATTTTTAAGGGTTTTCACCAGGTAAGTTCCCTTTTCTTCAACGTGGCGGACCAGATATGAAATATTCTTCCTGGCAAAACTTGTTTTAAGGACATTCTTTTCCCTGAATTTCAGCTTGTCCATTATATCCTCAGCAACCTGGGCAGTGGCGGTTGCCGTAAGGGCAAGAAATGGTATTTCCGGATCTATGATATCCCTCAGTGATGCTATTTTAAGGTACGAAGGCCTGAAGTCATAGCCCCATTGTGAAATGCAATGTGCCTCATCAATCGCTACAAGCGACAGGTTAAGGCGTCCGGCTCTTCCCTGAAAAAGTGGGGTGGAAATACGTTCGGGAGAAATATAGAGGAATTTATAATCACCGTAAATACAATTTTCGATGGCTATGTCTATCTCTTCACCTGACATTGCAGAATGAATTGCAACAGACTTTATTTCAAGAGCATTTAGGCGGGCGACCTGTTCTTTCATCAGGGCAATCAGGGGAGTGATCACCAGACAGGTTCCTTCCCTTGCAATTGCAGGTACCTGGAAGGTCATCGATTTTCCGCCTCCGGTAGGCATCAGGGCCAGAGTGTCGCGGCCCTGCAGAACCGAAGTGATGATGTCTTCCTGGAGCGGCCGGAAGGTGGTGAAACCCCAGTATTTTGTAAGGATCTTTCGGCAATGTTCAATATTTACATTCTGCTGAAACATATACAAATGTAACAACTTGTTTTCAGAGTGCTGTTTTTTTTACTAATTTGCGCCAGCAAAAACCAAAGGGATCATACCATGTCGTTCATTAAAGATAAAATACTCTACGAAGGACTGACATTTGACGATGTTCTTCTTGTTCCTTCATATTCCGAAGTATTGCCAAGGGAGGTTGATATAAGCACGATGTTCAGCCGCAACATAAGGCTCAATGCTCCGGTGGTATCAGCTGCAATGGATACTGTTACCGAAGAAGAACTTGCAATAGCAATTGCAAGGGAAGGCGGCATAGGAGTGATCCATAAGAATATGTCTGTCGAAAAACAGGCCTCACAGGTCAGAAAGGTTAAAAGGGCGGAAAACGTTATGATTTTTGACCCGATCACGATAGGGCCCGATGCCACGGTGGCGGAAGCCATCAACCTGATGACCGAATACAGGATCGGGGGAATCCCTGTGGTCGACACCAACGGAATCCTGAAAGGGATTGTCACAAACAGGGATCTGAGGTTTGAGAACAATCGTGCGAAAAAGATCACCGAGGTGATGACGACCAGGCTTATCACAACAAACCACCAGACTGATCTCGAAGCTGCCGCACGAATTCTGCAGAAACACAAGATCGAAAAACTCCCGATGATAGATGACAACGGAAAGCTCATCGGGCTAATCACTTACAAGGATATAACCAAGGCTAAAGACAGGCCCACTTCGTGCAAGGATGAAAAGGGGCGCCTGAGGGTCGCAGCTGCCGTAGGCATTGCCAATGATACTCTCATGAGAGCCGAGGCTCTTATTAGTGCCGGTGTTGATGCCATTGTAATAGATACGGCTCATGCCCATACAAAAAGCGTGATAAGAATACTAAGAGAAATAAAGAAAACATTTCCTTCGGCCGAAGTGGTTGCCGGAAACATTGGAACCGCCGAAGCTGCAAAGATCCTCGCACGCGAAGGAGCCGACGGCCTTAAGGTCGGTATAGGCCCTGGTTCCATTTGTACAACAAGAGTTGTAGCCGGCGTAGGCATTCCGCAACTTTCCGCAATTTATAACGTTGCAAAAGCTGTTGAAGGTTCAGGAATTCCCGTGATCGCGGATGGCGGAATAAGATATTCAGGCGACATAATAAAAGCCCTTGCATCGGGGGCCGATTCAATAATGGCGGGTTCGCTTTTTGCAGGCGTTGAGGAATCTCCTGGCGACACAATAATTTACAACGGACGCAAATTCAAAGCTTACAGGGGAATGGGATCTATTGAAGCCATGCAGATGGGCTCAAAGGACAGGTATTTCCAGGATGTGGAAGATGATATCCGTAAACTTGTTCCCGAAGGAATAGCTGCCAGGGTTCCGTATAAAGGTACGTTGTCGGAAGTAATATATCAGATGACAGGCGGTCTAAGGGCAGGAATGGGTTACGTCGGTGCCAGAAATATCGAAATTCTGAAAAAAGAAGCCAGATTCGTCAGGATAACTCATTCGGGAATAATTGAAAGCCATCCTCACGACGTCACTATAACAAGGGAATCACCTAACTACAGCAGGAAATCTTTTGAATAACAGACCGGGGCTGAGTTTATGAAAATAAGGTTCATCCTGACAATCATTGCAGTCATTTCATCCTTCTATAAATGTCCGGCCCAGTATGACGACAAGAAAGTGCTTATGACAGTAGCCGGAAGAGACGTGGAGGCAGGAGAATTTGTCAGGATGTACAGGAAAAGCTTTGATCCTTCATATAAGACAGGCATCAAGGAATATCTCGACCAGTTCATTGCATTCAAGCTTAAAGTGGCGGAGGCTTTAGAAAAAGGCTATGATACGACAAAAGCTTTCCATGATGAATTAAGTGGTTACAGAAGACAGCTTGCCAGGAGTTATCTGACCGACCCCGGTATCAGGGAAGACCTGCTTGCCAAAGCCGGGGAAAGATATTCTATGGAAGTGAGCGCATCCCACATATTTTTCAGCTGCCGTACTGACGCATCGCCTGAAGACACCCTTAAAGCGTGGAAAAAGGCTCTTGAAACCAGGGAAAGAATAATGAACGGGGAGCCTTTTGAAAAGGTTGCCATGGAGGTATCAGACGACAGATCGGTTCGGATTAATGGCGGCAATATAGGCTATTTCACAGTCTTTCAAATGGTAAGACCTTTTGAGGATACAGCGTTTACACTTCCCCCGGGATCAGTCTCAATGCCTGTAAGGACATCATATGGATACCATATCATAAGGGTCAACAACAAAAGACCGGCAAAGGGAAAAATCAGGGTAGCTCATATTATGAAAGCCATCCCTCAGGGATCAGATGAACAGAATGTCATTAAGGCAGAAACGGAAATAAATGATATTTATTCAAGACTTAAGGCAGGAGAATCCTTCAGCAGACTTGCAGCAGAACTTTCGGATCACAAGGAATCTGCAAAAAAGGGAGGTGAAATGAACTGGTTCGGAACAGGTGAAATTATTTCTGATTTTGCCGAACCTGCATTCGCCTTAAAGGATACAGGCGATTTTACAAAACCAGTAAGGACGCCTTATGGCTTTCATATAATAAAACTTCTCGAAAGAAAGCCACTGGCACCCTGGGCTGAGATCAAGCCAATCTTTGAAGCAAGAATAAACCAGTCGGATATTGATGCCCTGGGGAAGAGATCATTTATTTCAAAGCTGAAAAAGGAATACGGATTTTCAATAAATCAGGAGATACGCGACTGGTTTGTGAAAAATGCTGATTCATCAATAATGTCAGGTAAAGCCCGTTTTGATTCAGGGAAAATACCTGAAGGAAATATTTTTACATTCGCCTGCAGATCTTTTACAGCTAAGGACTTTGCATCCTTTCTTGAAAACAGGCCCGCGCGGTATAATTCAAAAAACCCCGGTTACTATATTGATTCATCAATTGACGTCGCTTCTTCTGAAGAAATTGAGAAATATGAAGACTCCGTGCTTGAAAACAAATATCCCGATTTCAGGTATCTTATGGCAGAATTTCATGACGGAATATTGCTTTTCGATATTTCCTCAGAAAAGATTTGGAACAGGATTCAGGATGATACTGCAGGACTAAGGAATTATTATATGTCGAACAGGGGCAAATTCCTCTCCCTGAAAAGTATTGAGGGCCGGCTGTATACGTTTACGGATAAATCGGGAAAGAAGAGACTGGCTTCAGCCTTCAGGAAATTTGGCAACCTGCCTGACTGCGATGAACGAATGCAGAAAGCATTCAATACGGCAAAAGATACACTGCTGCGAATCTCCGAGGGGAAATGGTCTGCCGGAAATGATCCTGATATAGATGCATTGCCTTGGACACCCGGGATCCATCATTTTGTCAGGGGGGGATTTCCTTCAGTCATGAGAATTGAGAAAGTAAATGAACCTGTTTCACTTACGTTTAACGAGGTACAGGCCGAGGTAATTTCAGGTTATCAGGACTGGCTGACCGACAACTGGGTAAAGCAATTAAAGGAAAAATACTATGTTAAAGTTGACAGTGCTGTTTATGAAGAGGTCAGAAAAGAACTTGCAGATGATTAGGCTGGTGATATTAGCTTTGTTGCCCCTGATTTTTACAGGCTGCAACAGTGGCAAAAGCCAGCTTAAAAGAGTCGAGGTGGCAAAAGCCGGGAATTCAGTTCTGTATTATGACGAAATACCGGCTATGGTCAGGGATTCTTTTGCAGGCGCCGATAGTGCGGCAGTGATAAAAAATTATGTTAACAAGTGGGCCAGGCGCGAGCTTCTGTACCAGAGAGCTGAGGCCAACCTGCCTCCAGAACTAATGAACAGGATCAGCGAACAGCTGGATGAAACAAGGCACAATCTTGTGGTATATGAATATCAGAGGATGATGATGCTTGAAAAAATGGATACGACGATCAGCGAAAATGAAATGGAAGAATATTATAAAAATAACCAGAACAGCTTCATTCTCTCTACAAACATTGTAAAAGCGGTCTTTATCAGACTTCCTTCTGAGACTCCAAATATCTGGAAGATAAGAAATCTTGCAAGATCAAAGAATCCAAAGGATTTTCAGGAACTGGAAGGCCTTTGTTTTCAGTTTGCCGAGAAATTCGATTATTTCCAGGACAACTGGATAACCCTCGACAGGTTATCGCTTGAACTAAACGGAGATCTCCCTGGCAGGGAAGAGTTCCTTAAAAGATCAAATTTCTACGAAAAAAGCGATTCCTCATCAGTATCGATGATTGTCATTAATGATTACAGGCTGAGAGGTACAATTGCCCCGTATGAATATGTAAGAGACGACATAAAAAGGATGATCTGGAACACTCGCCGTATTCAATTCATTCAGTCACTTGAGAACGGAATATATAATGAAGCGCTTCAGGATAACGGATTAAAGATTTATTGAGAATGAAACCCGCAGGTAATGAATAAACGGACAAGTATAAATATGAATTACGGGCTCCCTGTCTGCCGACAGGCAGGCATCATTTCATAAAAATCAAAATTATATTATGATGAAAAGAAGAAACAGACTGGGTTTATTGGTTGCATCAGGGCTTATGTGGATAGTTTTCCCGGCCGCATCACAAACCCTTGTGGAATCGGTGGCGGGAATAGTTGGCAATGAGGTGATCTATCTCTCGGACGTTGAGAATGCAGTTCTTGAAATCAGAAGACAGGGTTCAAGACTGCCGATCGACCAGATACGATGCAATTCTTTCCATGAACTGCTCACATCCAAGCTGTTTGTTGATCAGGCAAGACTGGACAGTATTCAGGTTACAAACGACATGGTTGATTCTGATCTTAATATGCAGATCAACAATGCAATAAGACAGGCTGGAAGTGAAAAGGCGCTTGAAGACTATTTCAAAAAAAGCATGGTCGAGATAAAGATGGACATCCGAAAATCGATGCTGGAAAACCAGCTTGTACAGGAAGTTCAGAACAATATTGCAAAGAACCTTGCAATAACTCCGTCAGACGTCAGGCGATATTTTAACTCCATTCCGAAAGACAGCCTCCCTGTTGTTCCCGCCAGGGTCCAGATAAGCATCATACAGATCGATCCCCCCGACAATGAGGAAAATAAAGCAGAGGCCCGACAGAAACTTCTTGACATAAGGAGCCAGATCCTTGCCGGGAAGCCTTTCAATATGCTTGCCATACTCTATTCAGAGGATGGTTCAGCAGCAAACGGCGGAGAAATTGGATATAAAATGAGGGGAGAACTTGAAAAGGAATATGCAGATGCGGCATGGAGCCTTGCAAAAAACACTGTTTCTAAAATTGTTGAAACAAAGTATGGCTTCCACCTGATACAGATGATCGACCGAAAGGGTGATCTGGTCAATACACGACATATTCTGATAAGGCCAAAGGTGAAGCCCGAACAGATTCAAAGGGCCATTTCAAAGCTCGACAGCATTGCCAGGCAAATAAGAAAAGACAGCCTTAAGTTTACAGACGCCGCTGTGAGGTTCTCCACTCATTCCGACAGCAGGATAAACGGTGGATTGTTTGTAAGTACAAACCCGTCGGAAAGGATAACATGGTTCTCACTTGATGAACTTAACAAGGAGATGTACATGAAGGTAAGGGATCTGAAACCTGGCGAGATTTCCGATCCTTTCCAGACAACTGATGAGATAGGCAATACTGTTTTCAGGATAGTAAAACTTGACAATGAGATGCCTGCTCACAGGGCAAACCTGAAGGATGATTACCAGTTCATGTATAATGCAGCAATGATGTCGGAAAGGCAGAAACTTTACAGGGACTGGATAAAGAAAAAAATTGAAACCACCTACATTAAGATCAGTGATGAGTTCAAATCATGCAAATTTCTTGAGGAAGGATGGCTGAAATAGCAGACAGAAATTACCGATTCCAAAAACGGAAATTATCAGTTTTCCTGCTTTTGTCAGGGATTTTGCCGCTGTTCATAAATACATGCCTTTCTGCCCAGGAAGCCCCGCAGCCCCGGCCAGGCAAGAGGATGATAGAGGTCCTTAATGCCGACGAGGGAATTGACCTTGCCGATCCGGCAACCGGTACCAGGATAACTCGCCTTCTGGGAAATGTAGGTCTGCGCCACAAGGAAGTTTATATGTATTGCGACAGCGCCCATTTTTACCCTGTTCTGAACCAGCTCAGGGCATACGGCAGGATCAATATGCACCAGGGCGATACCCTTCATCTCAGAGGCGACAGCCTTTATTATGACGGAATGAGTGAAAATGCATCTGTCGACGGTAATGTTGAGATGATAGACAAGGAAACTCACCTGTACACTTCTTCTGTAAAATATGATGTTGCCAACGAAATAGCCCGTTACAGCAATGGCGGCAGAATAACCAACGGCAAGAATACACTTACGAGCATAATAGGCATTTATTATGTATCGCGCAACCTGTTCAATTTCAAGGACAGTGTCAGGATCGTAAATCCCGATTATGTAATGAATGCCGATACTATGGATTACAATACAAAAACTGAAACGGCTTACTTCAACGGTCCTTCAGAAATGAAAGGCGACAGCATTTACCTGTTTTGCGAAAGAGGGTGGTACGATACCAAAAATGATGTATCCAGGATATGGAAAAATGCAGTGATAAATAACAGACAACAGGTAATAACCGGCGATTCACTCTATTACGACAACGTGGCCGGACATGGTATCGGATATCGCAACACAGTGATTACTGATACAACGAACAACATAATTGTAAAGGGTGACTATGCCTGGTACTATAAAAAGCCCGAAAGGTTCCTTGTAACGGATAAGGCAGTGTTCATCCAGGTATCAAAAGAGGATTCTTTATTCCTTCACTCCGACACCATTTCTGCCATAACAAGGACCGATCCCACGATAGGCGACTACAGGCTCATGAGGGCATACCACAAATGCAGGATCTACAGCAGGAAGCTCCAGGCAAAATGTGATTCCCTCTCCTATTCATTCAGGGATTCGGTAATAAGGTTTTATTACGAACCTGTCATCTGGTCAGAAGAAAACCAGCTCGTATCAGATTCTGTTGCCCTTTTCACAAAAAACAGGCAGGCTGAAAGGCTTGAATTATATAATTCCGCGTTTGTGACAAGCCAGGTCGACCAGATCAGGTTCAACCAAATAAAGGGCAGATCTCTGACGGGATTTTTCCGCGACAATGAGCTTTACAGGATAATGATCGACGGAAACGGCGAGACAATTTACTTTCTTCTTGACGGAGAAGATGTTGTCGGTGTAAACAATGCTAAATGTTCAAGGCTTGAGATCCTTGTAAACGACGGGAAGATAACCCAGATAACCGAATTCCAGAATCCTGAGGGAGTCATCGATCCGCCATCGGGTGACATATCTTCTCAACTGAGGCTTGAAGGCTTTTCCTGGCTCGATAAGTTAAGGCCTAAGAGTTATGGAGATATATTTAAATAAAAATTAAAGGTTGATGTTTTGTTTCAGCCTTTGCTTTAGTATTCATCCTCATTAAAGAAGAAGTCATCCTTGCTTGGATAGTCGGGCCAGATATCCTCGATGCTTTCGTAGATGTCACCTTCATCCTCAATCTCCTGCAAATTCTCAATGACTTCCATCGGGGCACCTGACCTAATGGCGAAATCAATCAGCTCATCCTTGGTTGCAGGCCATGGGGCATCTTCAAGTTTTGATGCTAATTCAAGTGTCCAGTACATTTTTTATGCTTAAGGTTAGATTTAACAAAGTTTGCAAATATATATATTGATTTTGAAAAATCAATAAAACCGGCTTTTATCTTTTTATTTTCATGGCATGGGCCATTTTACCTGTTCAATATCAAGCTTAAAACCCAGATAACGTGTAAGTACGAATAAATAGTCAGATAAACGGTTTAAAAATCTGCAAATTATTTCAGGGACCTGCTCTTCTGCCCTGAGCCGAAGCACGGATCTTTCGGCTCTGCGGCAAACACATCTTGCCACATTACAATAAGATACAAGCAGGTTTCCTCCCGGAAGTATAAAACTGTTCAGGGAAGGAAGGCCGGCTTCCATCTTGTCTATCTCATCTTCAAGGAGTTTTACAGCCTGTCCATCAGGCAGGCAGACTGCCGGTTCCTGGTCTTTTCCACTCTGTGCAAGAATGCAGGCGGATCTCATCAGCTGATCCTGAATATTTATCAGGATTTCATTTTTTTCTGTTGTTTCAGGGAAGCCCCTCAAGAGGCCGACCCACGCAATCAACTCATCCACTGAACCATATGCTTCAACTCGCCGATGGTATTTTGGAACCCTTTCACCTCCTGCCAATGAAGTAATACCGTCATCTCCTGCACGGGTGTAGATTTTCATATACTGGAAAATCAGTAATTGAAGTTAAAACCGGAACGCAGAATAAAAATCAATTGTATACAATCCTGTCCTTGTTCACATAATCCTGTGCCACCTCACCGTCAAACAGTCGGATGATCCTTGCAGCGTGTTTGGCAATATCCTCCTCATGTGTTACGACAATAACAGTGTTCCCCTTTTTATGAATATCATCAAGGAGGTTCATGATGTCGATCGATGTCTTGCTGTCGAGGTTTCCTGTCGGCTCGTCGGCAAGTATTATTGAAGGTTTGTTAACGAGGGCCCTGGCAATGGCGACACGCTGCCTCTGTCCGCCCGAAAGCTCATTCGGCTTGTGTGTCATCCTGTTCTGAAGTCCCACCTGTTCAAGAGTTTCGACTGCAAGTTTTTCCCTGTCAGCCTTTGCAACCCCTGCGTAAATAAGCGGCAGGGTAACATTTTCAAGTGCGGTGTAACGGGGAAGAAGGTTAAAGGTCTGAAAGACGAAGCCTATCTCCTTGTTCCTTATTTCAGCAAGATAGTCATCTTCCATTTTGCTTACGTCTGTTCCGTTAAGGATATAGGAACCGCTTGTGGGAGTGTCAAGGCATCCCAGAAGGTTCATCAGAGTCGATTTTCCCGATCCTGATGGCCCCATAATTGCAACATATTCATTCCTTTCTATATTTATCGATACAGATCTTAAAGCTCTCACAACAACTGACCCTACCTGGTAATTCTTTACAATATTCTGAATTTCAATTACTTTATCCATAACATTCTTTATTAGAAGTTTCGAAATTAGACTAATTATCTTAAATAAGAAATAAATTCAAACTTAATTTTTGTTAATACCTGATTACATAATCGTACCTGTTAATACCTTCCCTGAAAAACACAATTCCCATTCTGAAAATGTCGATTGTAGCAGTCACTCTGCGGTCGTTCCGTATCTCATTCCAGGCTTCTGCCATACCGCGTGATAAATTAATATCATCAATTATCACAACTGTCTTGCTGTCTGACATCCGGGCCACCCTGTCAAAATACCTGAGAACGGAACCACTGCGATGATCACCGTCGATAAAGACCAGCCCGGGTATATTCCCTTCCCCTTCCACCTGCGGCAGGAGGTCATCAAAAGAACCAGTCATCACCCTGATATTTTCCATCCCGGCTTCCTTGAAAGATCTGGCTGCCAAACCCGCTGTCAGGCTGCATCCTTCCATTGTTATCACCGGCACACCAGGAACGGCTGATGCAAGATACATGGTGCTTATTCCAAGTGATGTCCCAAATTCAAGGATCATACTGCCCCCGAACGCCACTGACATGTTTGCAAGCAATATTCCGTATTTTTCCGGAACCGATGAATATTTTACAATATCCGACACTTTTCTTGACCTGGTTTTCATTCTGGCTGACCCCGCTCCCAGGTCATTCACTTCAAGAACTTCCTGACAGGTGATCAGTTTTCTTCTGATCTGTTCAATTGTAAAGACAACGCGGGGATCGATTTTATTCCGGAAGACTTTTGAAACAACATCAAATACAAAAGGACTATGGATGCCATGCCCCTTTTTATGCCCGGAAAGAAGCATGTAACGTATGAAGCGCCGTGCAGTGAACATGTTCATGGGAAAGCCCTCCCGCGTTTTAGGTCAGATTGTCAAAAATAACTAATTTCGGGTATCTTTTTAATACCCACAGGAGGCTTAGTGATGCAGGAATTTCTCGATACAGGTATTGCCTATCTTCCGGGAGTAGGTCCCAAAAGGGCCGAACTCCTTGCTAAAGAGCTCAATATTGTCACGTACCGTGACCTGTTATACTATTTCCCATATAAATATATCGACCGGACGAAATTTTACAGGATCTCCGAACTGGATCCCGATCTTCCGCATGTACAGATAAAGGGATTTATCAAAGGTTATTATACTGAAGGTCAAGGCCAGGGGAAAAGACTGGTGGCTGATTTTCATGACGAAACAGGAACCATAAAGCTTGTATGGTTCCGCGGCTCAAAGTGGATAACAGGAAATTATCCCCCGGGAGTCGAATTCATAGTCTTTGGAAAACCTGGAGTTTTCAACGGGATCATAAACATGATCCATCCCGAGATCGAGGAGGCTGCAAAAGCAGAACAAAGGATATCATCAGCCCTTCAGGCCCAGTACAGTACAACCGAAAAGCTAAAAAACCAGTTCATAACATCAAAAACGATTAGCAGACTGATAGGCAATCTCCTGAAAAAGATAAAGTTCAGGATCCCTGAAACACTTCCGTCATACATTGTCTCAGGATATCATCTGATGGATCTCCATGAGACCCTGTTCAAAGTTCATTTTCCGGCCAGCCCCGCCGAGATGGAAAAAGCAAGGTACAGGCTGAAATTCGAGGAGCTGTTTTACATACAGTTGAACCTTCTTAGGTTCAAAACAAAAAGATCGTTGAAATACAAAGGCTTTGTTTTCTCGTCGGTAGGGGAAAATTTCAACAATTTCTACTACAACAATCTGCCATTTTCACTCACCGATGCGCAAAAAAGGGTAATGAAAGAGATAAGAAAGGACCTGGGATCAGGAAAACAGATGAACAGGCTTCTGCAGGGTGATGTTGGAAGCGGAAAGACCCTTGTTGCCCTGATGAGCATGCTGATAGCAATCGACAACGGCTACCAGGCCTGCCTCATGGCTCCCACCGAAATACTTGCCAGCCAGCACTTTCAGACCATCAGCAAGCTGGTCGAAGGAACAGGTGTTCGGGTAAATCTGCTGACGGGATCATCAGGCAAAAGCCTGAGAAAGACCATCGACGAGACGCTGAGAGACAGTTCACTGCATATCCTTATCGGGACCCATGCTCTAATTGAAGAGAACGTGAAATTCAAAAACCTGGGGCTTGTCATAATCGATGAGCAGCACAGGTTTGGTGTTGCCCAAAGGGCAAGATTATGGGAAAAAAACCTGAATCCTCCTCATGTACTTGTTATGACTGCCACTCCAATCCCGAGAACACTCGCAATGACACTTTATGGTGATCTCGACGTTTCGGTCATCGATGAATTACCGCCGGGAAGGGTACCGATAAAGACAATGCATTTCTTCGATTCTGAACGGAACAAAGTATTCGGATTCATGAGAAGCCAGATCAATGAGGGAAGGCAAATTTTCGTGGTATATCCTCTTATCAGGGAATCGGAGAAGATGGACTACAAAAACCTTCAGGATGGATGGGATATGATCTCCAGGGTTTTCCCTGCCCCTAAATATTGTATAAGCATAGTACATGGTAAAATGTCACCTGCCGAAAAAGAGACCTCGATGAGGTTGTTCAAGGAAGGACATGCACATATTCTTGTAGCAACGACCGTCATAGAAGTAGGCGTTGATATTCCGAACGCAACGGTGATGGTAATAGAAAGCGCCGAAAGATTCGGGCTTTCACAGCTCCATCAGCTCAGGGGAAGGGTAGGCCGGGGCGCCAGCCAGTCATATTGCATACTTATGAGTTCAGATAAAATATCAAAAGAGGCCGCGAAGAGGATTGAAGTAATGATCAGCACAAATGACGGGTTTGAAATTGCCGAAACCGATCTTCAGCTTCGCGGACCCGGTGATATTGAAGGGACACAGCAAAGCGGGATACCATTCGACCTGAAGATCGCTGACCTCGGAAAGGATGGGCAGGTAATAGAATATGTAAGACGGATAGCCGAAGATATCCTTGACCTAGATCCGCTTCTTGAAGATGAAAGGAATCATATTCTGAATACAGAGCTGAAAAGGCTTTTCAGCATCAGGCAATCGTGGAGCAATATAGGTTAGAATGAAGCGTGAGGCATCAGGCGTCAGGGAATCCCGAAATCTTAACACAATACAGAAACACAATTAATAAACCCAGCTAATTGAAAGATTGAGATTAATTGGAAGCCGGCAAATTTAATTAGGAACATTGTGGACAGGTATTTACAAAAAAGACGATGGCAACAGGAATCTGACTCTTACCGGTTTCCCTCTCCGGAGACCGCCAGACCGTTTTGGAGATTCAGAGACTGCCTTAACTCCTTCATTATCCAGAAGAGGATCCACTCCTTTAACAATGGATATATTATTTACTGAGCCATTTTTTTCAATAATGAAAGTGAGGACAACTTTTCCTTTGATTCTTTTTCGATGGCTTCCTGAGGGTAACTAATCCTCTTTTGGATCCAATCTCTGAATCTGTTAAGATCTCCTCCCTTAAAAGTTGTCATTACCTCCACAATAAAAAGTGGCTCCTCGTTACCGAACCCATCTCCTCAAGGAGCAAGGTAGTCACCCGAACCAGATCGGCATTCATCAACTGCTTCGCTCTGCCGCGATGCCAAAGCTTCGTCTGCGGTGATTTGTGTCTGATCGGCAGCTGTAATTGTATCCACAACGACTGGTGGAATATATTCAACAGATTCGGCTATTTCCGCATTCTCAGGCAGATGGGCAGGAGGAACATGAATAACCTCAGCAGGAGGTTCAAGGTTTTCCATTTTCGCTTGTCCAAATCTGTTTCCGACTCTTATAGCTTTTTCATATTCAGGCCTTGTCAGGAAGGGGACAACTCTCCGCTCCCTGCCCTCTGCCTTACGCTCCCTGGCTTTTTATACCCTGAGGACCTGATGTGGCGTAAATTATCAGCAGATCGGCAGGGCATATCAGCTTAAATGACAAGATAACAGGGCGGGGCTTGCAGGCAACGTATCCTTATTAATTAGAATCATTACAAATAAATAATTTGGGGTTAAAAGCTGATAAAAAACAGTTCAAATATTTACAGGATTCATAAATTTGCGAACTCCAACCAAGCCGGATAATTCTATGAAAAAATCGGGTTCTCACGGCACCATTCAACATGCAGGGACAGTAAAACAGGTTGAAGGCGATTCTGTTCTAGTGAGCATAGTATCCAGTTCAGCATGTTCAGGATGTCATGCAGAGGGAGTCTGCAATATATCCGGAAAAGAAGAAAAAATAATAAGTGTAAAAGGCAGATACAATGTTCTTCCAGGAGACAATGTCACTGTAGAGATGAATGAATCGATGGGTATGAAAGCCGTTGTTTTAAGTTATATCATACCTGTCTTTATCATTTTTGCCGGCCTTGTGGTTTTCAGCTCCCTGTCCATGAGCGAAGCTGCATCCGGTCTGGCTTCCATATCCCTTCTTCTCCCCTATTTTATTATACTGTATATTTTCAGAAGAAACATTAACCGGAGTTTTTCATTTTCTCTTAAAACTTGATAGATGAGTTCCACAGTCCTTATAACAATAATCAGTCTCAGTCTGCTGGCATTTATATCGGCTGTCATTCTGTACTTTGTTGCGCAAAAGTTCAAGGTATACGAAGATCCCAGGATAGACGAGGTTCAGGCAATACTTCCTGCCGCAAACTGCGGGGGTTGCGGATTTGCCGGATGCAGGAACCTCGCAGAAGCGCTTGTCAGGGCAGATACTTTTGAAGGGCTTAACTGTCCGGTCGGAGGAGCTCCTGTAATGGCAGAAGCCGCACGGATTCTGGGAAAGACTCCCGCGGTTGTAGATCCGATGGTGGCTGTGTTGTTATGCAACGGATCGCCGGAAAACAGGCAAAGGACCTCACACTATGACGGAGCCATGGAATGCAGGATCTCGAAAAGTCTTTACGCCGGAGATACCGGCTGCAGTTACGGCTGCCTGGGATATGGCGACTGTGAGAGGTCGTGCAAGTTTGATGCGCTGTACATCGATCCTGTAACGCATCTGCCGGTGATAAGCGATGAGAAGTGTGTAGCCTGCGGAGCCTGTGTGAAAGCATGCCCGCTTCATATTATTGAGCTGCGCAAAAAGGCAAAAAAAGACAGGAAGATTTATGTAGCCTGTTCAAACTGCGATAAGGGCGGACCGGCAAGAAAGGCCTGCAAAGTGGCATGCATCGGATGCAGCAAATGTGTAAAGGTTTGTGCTTTTGAAGCAATAACTATAAAGGACAACCTCGCGTATATCGATGCAAAAAAATGTACTTTCTGCCGGAAATGCGTTGTCGAATGCCCTACAAATGCCATTCATGAAATCAACTTCCCGCCAAGAAAGGAAAAAGCCGAAGCGGCAGTTGAAAATGTAAACTGATTTTAAATGATAATCTAAACACTATAGTTGTGCTCAAGACATTTCGCATAGGAGGTGTTCATCCACCTGAAAACAAGCTTACTGCCGGGATCCCCATTGAGTATTTGCCGGTACCGCCAAATGTTGTAATTCCCCTTTCCCAGCATATCGGCACCCCGGCCATACCTGCTGTAAATAAGGGAGATCATGTAAAGGTTGGACAGGTAATCGGCACCGGAAAAGGTTTTGTATCTGCGAACATCCATTCTTCGGTATCGGGAAAGGTGAGCAAGATAGATCTCGCGCCCGACAGTGGCGGGTTCAAACAAAATGCCGTATATATAGATGTCGAAGGTGACGAATGGCTTGATACAATAGACAGAAGCAGGGAAATAAAAAGGGAGATAAGTCTATCCCGGGAAGAAATAGTAAAGAGATGCCTTGAATCAGGTATTGTAGGTCTTGGAGGTGCTACATTCCCGTCGCATGTGAAGCTTACTGTTCCCTCGGGGAAAAAATGCGAGGTTCTGATAATTAACGGCGTGGAATGTGAGCCGTACCTTACCTCAGACCACAGGCTGATGCTTGAAAAGGGAGAGGAGATCCTTGTCGGTGTTTCAATCCTTATGAAAGCGTTGAATGTAAGCGGCGCCATGATTGGCATTGAGAACAACAAACCTGATGCAATAGCCAGAATGACGGAACTTGCGGCAGCTTCCTTTAAAGGAATTACAGTTCATCCCCTTAAAGTCAAATATCCGCAGGGAGCCGAGAAACAGCTTATAAAAGCCCTTACAGGAAGGGAAGTGCCCTCGGGAAAACTTCCTCTGGATGTCGGAGCCGTTGTTCACAATGTAGGAACCGCATTTGCGGTTTATGAGGCTGTTCAGAAAAACAAACCTCTTTTCGAAAGAGTGGTAACAGTAACCGGGAAGAAGGTTTCCAAACCCGGCAATTATATGGTAAGGACAGGGACACCTCTCATAAAGCTCATCGAGGCGGCAGGAGGGATACCTGAAAACACCGGTAAGATAATTAATGGAGGCCCAATGATGGGGAAGGCTGTCAGCAATACAGATGTTCCGGTTGTCAAGGGAATGTCGGGAGTGATACTCATACCGGCTGAAGAATCGGTTAGAAAGGAAATTGAGCCCTGCATAAGATGCGCAAAATGCGTATCGGCATGCCCTCTCAGCCTGGAACCATATTTACTTATGACATTATCTGAAAAGAGCATGTTTGAAAGAGCTGAAAAGGAAAGGATCACCGACTGTATGGAATGCGGCTCGTGCAGTTTTACATGTCCGGCCGGCAGACCGCTTCTCGATTACATAAGACTCGGAAAGTCGACTGTAATAAGAATGGCCCGTGAAAGAAATCTGAAATAACAGGAATCCAAATCTCTATGAGTAATCTGCTTAATGTATCCCCGTCGCCTCATGTGCACGGTAAAGAATCGACACAAAAACTGATGCTGAACGTGGTGATAGCACTGATACCCGCGTTCATCACCTCAGTATTTTATTTTGGCATCGGAGCCATAATAGTAACTGCGACATCAGTGGCATCATGCCTGATCTTTGAATACCTTATCCAGAGGTACATTCTGAAGAAACCGCTCTCAATAACAGATGGCTCCGCCCTTGTTACCGGTATTCTTCTTGCCTTTAATCTTCCTTCAAATATCCCGGTCGTGATTGTAATAATCGGGAGCTTCATTTCAATAGCTGTAGCTAAAATGACATTTGGCGGACTTGGCAACAACCCGTTTAACCCGGCTCTTGTTGGAAGGGTTTTCATGCTTATCTCCTTCCCCGTACAGATGACAAGCTGGCCGGTTCCGAAAGGGCTGGGAACCGGATATCTGGATGCCGTAACAGGGGCCACTCCCCTTGCAGTAATCAAGGAAGGTATTAAAAACGGAGAACCGCTTTCGAAACTCATGCAAATGATACCCACACCATCACAGATGTTCCTTGGCGATATGGGAGGATCGATGGGCGAAGTTGCGGCAGTGGCCCTTCTGATAGGATTTATCTATCTGCTGTATAAAAAGGTCATTACATGGCACATTCCTGTTGCAATAGTAGCCACAATAGCGGTTTTCACTACCATTTTGTGGCTGGTTAATCCCGAAAAAAATGCTGATCCCATGTTCCATATACTCGCGGGAGGGGTTCTACTTGGTGCCATCTTCATGGCAACCGATTACGTGACATCCCCTATGGTGCCAAGGGCCATGCTTATCTATGGCTGCGGAATAGGCATTATAACTGTAATAATAAGAGTTTACGGAGCATATCCGGAGGGTGTTTCATTTGCAATACTCATTATGAACGCATTTGTCCCGCTTATGAACGCTTATATTAAACCAAAACGGTTTGGTGAGGAGGTGAAAAATGGCTAAGACTGAGTCGACATTCAAAAACATGGCACTATCGCTTACACTGATAGCTCTTGTATCATCGGCCCTGCTGGGCTTTGTCTATGAGGCCACAAAAGAGCCTATTGCCCTCTCCAGTCTTAACAAAAAGCTTAATGCCATAAAACAGGTTGTTCCTGAGTTCACAAACAATCCAAATAATGAGATGTTCAGGCTGCCTACAGGAGAAGGCGACAGTCTTGAGATATACCCTGCAAAAAAGGACGATGTTGTCGTCGGCTATGCGGTAAACACATATTCTCCCAAAGGTTTCAGCGGCAACATAAGCCTTATGGCAGGCTTCAAACCCGATGGCACCATAATAAACATAACTGTCCTTGAGCAAAAGGAGACACCCGGGCTCGGGACCAAAATGACAGAGTCTTCCTTCAAGGATCAGTTCAATGAAAAGAACCCTGCTGATTTTAAGCTTAAAGTAAAGAAGGACGGAGGGCCAGTTGATGCAATCACCGCCGCGACAATCAGTTCGAGAGCATTTTGCGATGCAATTCAAAGAGCTTATAACACTCTTCAGAAAGGAGGAATAAAATGAACCAGCTACAAAATCTAACAAAGGGGCTGCTCAGGGAGAATCCAATCCTGGTTCTCGTGCTTGGAACCTGCCCCACACTGGCAACAACATCTTCGTCACTGAACGGATTGGGAATGGGAATAGCAACCACTTTCGTCCTGATTGGTTCAAACGTTGTTATTTCGCTCCTGGCCGGTCTAATACCCGATAAAGTCAGGATACCTGCCTTTATTGTGGTTATTGCATCATTCGTAACAATTGTCGACCTTGTGATGCAGGCCTATGTGCCGGATCTTTATAAGACACTCGGCATCTTTATTCCTCTGATTGTTGTTAACTGTATCGTTCTTGGAAGGGCTGAAGCCTTTGCAAGCAAGAATTCAGTTCTGTCATCATTTGTCGACGGACTGGGAATGGGCCTGGGATTTACCCTTGCCCTTGGCATCCTTGGAGCGTTCCGTGAGATTGTCGGAAGCGGTGCAATATTCGGGCAGAAATTCATTCAGGGCGACGGGATACTGGTCTTTATTCTGGCTCCCGGAGCTTTTCTGGCCCTTGGATATTTCATTGCACTTGTAAACAGAATTAAAAAAGCAAAATAAAGTATCATGGAATATGTCCTTATTATAATATCAGCACTGATTGTCAACAACGTTGTCCTTGCGCAGTTCCTTGGAATCTGTCCCTTTCTGGGTGTTTCCAACAAGGTTAACACGGCACTTGGGATGGCTGGCGCCGTCACTTTTGTAATTGTGCTGGCAACGATGGTTACCTACCTCATCCAGATTTATGTACTGAATAAGCTCGGGATAGCCTTCATGCAGACAATAACTTTCATCCTGGTTATAGCTGCACTTGTACAGATGGTTGAGATAATCCTCAAGAAGATAAGCCAGCCATTGTATCAGGCTCTCGGCATTTTTCTTCCACTGATAACAACCAACTGTGCTGTCCTCGGTGTCGCCCTCCTTGTCATAAAGAAAAACTACAATCTTCTGGAAGGAGTTGTTTTCGGGGCATCCACCGCACTTGGATTTGGACTTGCCCTTATAATCCTCGCCGGGATAAGGGAACAACTGGAACTTGTCAATGTTCCGGATGGGATGAAAGGCGTCCCGATCTCACTTGTTACTGCCGGCATCCTGGCCCTTGCTTTCATGGGATTCACGGGTATTGTGAAATAATTAACAACCCCGTCGCCAGTCCCGGAACACTGAATCCTCAAAAATTGAAGGATAATGCTTATATCTGAATATTATGCAATTCTGGGATTGCCTGTAAATTCTTCATTGGAAGAGATAAAGAAAGCCTACAGGAAAAAGGCAAGGCTGTATCACCCTGATATTAATCATGACCCGGGTGCCAAGGAGAAATTCATTCTGGCCACAGAAGCCTATGATTTTCTTATTGAGAGCCACAACAGGGATACTGTTGATGAACAGGATTATTTCCGTATAGTAGAGGAATGGAAGAAATACAGGCAGGAAAGGTCAAGGAAACGGGCACAATACTATGCAAGGAGTTCATTTGAAAGGTTCAGAAACAGCAAATACTACAAATCCACAAGGATACTTAACATCTCGACTATTGTTTTCAACTTTGTAATAGCCTTGATGGTGCTGATTTTCACTATTTTGGGATTCATACTAAGGTTAAGGAACCCGCTTCCTGAAGACAAACATCCCCCGGTATTCACTTTTGTCCTCCTTCTTATAATCAGCCTGATACTGTTTCTGGTTGCACTTTTATCCCTGAAGAGTTGGACAGACCTCAATAAAAAGCAAAAAATGAAAAAATAGCCGCATGGCATGATTTTTGAGCTTCTTAACTGTCAGGACCAGGTAATTTAAATGATTCATGCTTAAAAAATGATCACCTAATACTGTCATTTATGAACAGCAGCATTTTACATTCGGCGACGTTGGCACTTCTGGTGCTTCCCACAGTTTTTATTTCCTGCAGCAAGAATGATGAGATTCTCCCTTCGGAACCTGTTCCGATCAGACTTACAACTGATCAGACAGCCATCGTTCAATCGGGAAATGAATTCGCGTTTGATATCTTCAAGAACATCATTTCAGGTGAAAATGAAGGTAATAATGTTATGATTTCACCCTTGAGCATTTCAAGCGCTCTGTCAATGACAATAAACGGTGCAAACGGTGAAACGCGCGATGCAATGCTGGAAGCTCTCAGGTTAAAGGGTATCAGCATAGATGCGATAAACAAGGCATACCACGACCTTACAAAAGCTCTTCTTTCGATCGACAAAAGAGTCCTTATATCAATTGCCAGTTCTGTATGGACTGAAGATGATTTTAGTGTAAAAAAGGCTTTTATCGACGCGCTTACCCAGTATTACGATGCCCTGTCAGAGTCGTTCGACATAAATGATCCGGATGCTCCTGCCAGAATGAATGCATGGATCGAAAAAAACACTAACGGACTTATAAAAAACATGATCGAAAGTCTCGACGACAACACTGTCATGCTTTTAATCAATGCAATCTTTTTCAAGGGGGAATGGGCCTCCGGATTTGACAAGACCCTGACGGAAGAAATGCCTTTTTACAAAACTTCAGGCATTGTGAATGTTCCGATGATGAAGCAGAAATCTGCTTTCAACGTTTATGAAGGAAACGGATTTGCAATTGCCGAGTTTGCATACGGGCAGGGTAATTATGTAATGGATGTCATTCTTCCTGACCGGACATCATCGCTTGCAGGTACGATGAATATTATCACAGATGCAAACTTCAATGCCTGGATCAGTCAGATGCGCAAGAGGGAGACTGATGTCACATTTCCTAAATTCAAATACGGATTCAAAAAGAAACTTAAAGAAGTTCTGGGCAATATGGGAATGGGAATCGCATTTACAGATGCTGCAGATTTCTCGAATATATCAGAACAAAACGATCTTCTTATAAATGAAGTGACACACCAATCCTTCATAGAAACAGATGAGGTAGGCACTGAAGCTGCCGCCGCGACTGTTGTTGAAATAGGACTAACATCAGCAGGCCCTTCTGCTTTTGAATTCAGAATGGACCGCCCCTTCATGTTTATCATCAGAGAAACAACGACTAATTCGATACTTTTTATGGGGAGGGTCGCTGATCCTTCGTCAAATTAAGCTGCACACCACTGTTTAATTGCTTTTAAGTATTATCTTTCCGGGTGATTGTTCAGATCATCCATGACCGGGCTTGCAAAAGAACTTACACTTTACGGGCTGATTATGGTAGCAACAGGCTCCTGCATCGGCTCCGGAATTTTTGTAACTCCTTCTCAGATAGCAGGGTTGATACCATCAACAGGTCTGATAATTGTTGTATGGGCTCTTGGTGGTATCATTGCACTTACAGGCGCCCTGACATTCGGCGAGCTTGGAGCCCTGTTCCCGAAAGCCGGAGGAATTTATGTATTTCTTAAAGAAGCCTATGGAGGCTGGCTCGGTTTCCTCTACGGCTGGGCATACCTGGTAATCATAACCTCAGGATCCATAGCGGTGCTTTCACTTGCCTTCACACACTATCTCGGCTTTTTCATTCCCATGAACAAAACCGGCGAAATTGTTACAAGCATTTCAACAATAACATTGCTGACCACGCTTAATGTTTTCAGGGCAAAGTTCGGGGAGATGTTCTCAAACATATTCACCGGCCTCAAGATAATGGGAATCATCGTAATAATTCTTGCAGGCTTTTTACTGGGCAACTCTTCAATGTCGTTTGGCTCTCCTTTTTTTTCAGGTAATTCCGGAGCAACACTCTCAGGCTTTGGCGTAGCTCTGACCGGGGTGCTTTTCTCATATGGAGGCTGGCAGCATGCATCTTTTCTGGCGGGCGAAACAAAAAATGCTGTCCGCAATGTGCCGTTGGCCATGATTACAGGAGCATCGACAGTGACAGTCATTTATCTTCTTGTAAACGTATCATACATGCTTCTGCTTCCCGTCAGTACGATAGTATCTTCTGATAAGATTGCCGCCGATGCGGTAAGTACCGTGATTCCATGCGGAGGGATGTTTATAGCGGGCCTGATTGCAGTCAGCACCTTCGGTACGATCGGGATTTATACCCTTTCAGCACCGCGCATTTATTATGCAATGGCCGACGACGGACTTTTCTTCAGAAGCATAGCAAGAGTCCATTCCCGCTTCAGGACACCTGTCAATGCCATAATTGCACAATCGGTATGGTCAGTGCTTCTTCTTCTTTTCTGGGGGACCCTTGAAAACCTTATAACTTATACAGTGTCGGTTGAATGGATATTCTTCACACTGGCAGCTTCAGGTATCTTTATCTTCAGAAGAAAATACAGGGATGCTGAAAGAGCATACAGGGCAATATTTTATCCGGTGACTCCGCTTATTTTCATTCTTATAAACACCTGGTTTTTATTCAACATAATGATAAACAAACCATTGCATATGGCTGTCGGAGCAGGGTTTCTTCTTCTGGGGATCCCCTTTTATCTGTATTTTAGCAAGAAATACCCAGGAATTAAAAATGCTGACGAATCATGAAAGACATTTCCTACATAATCAACCATCTTGGAGAGGAACGGGAGAAATACTTCAATGCAGTTACCCCTCCGTTGTTCCAGACAAGCAACTTCGCTTTCAGCAGTGTGGCTGACCTGAAAAAGGCAATTGCCATGGAGAAGGATAATTATATCTATTCGCGGGGTAACAATCCGACGACCGACATATTATGCAAAAAGATTGCCGCCCTGGAAGAGACTGAAGAAGCGCTGGCTTTTGCGAGCGGAATGGCAGCCATTTCCTCGGCCGTCATATCATTTGTCAGGTCGGGAGATCATATTGTGAGTGTGAGAAACAATTACAGCTGGACGAATATACTTATGACAAGATTCCTGCCAAGGTTTGGTGTCGAAACAACATTTGTCGACGGAACTGATCCCGGCAATTTTGAGAAGGCTCTCAGGCCCGAGACAAAGATCATATATCTTGAAAGTCCCAATTCTCTGACTTTTGAACTGCAGGACATTGAAGCTGTGACAAAAATTGCCAGGGCACACAACCTGACCACACTCATCGACAACAGCTATTCCTCCCCGCTTTCACAATCACCCTCAGCAATGGGTGTCGACATTATACTTCATTCTGCCAGTAAATATCTCGGAGGCCACAGCGATATTGTTGCAGGAATCGTCTGCGGCTCATCTGCCAACATCACAAGGATATTCAACAACGAGTATATGGGACTCGGCGGGATTTTGTCCCCATTCAATGCCTGGCTGATGCTAAGGGGGCTGAGAACCCTTCCTGCCAGGATTGACAGGATCTCCGCCACTGTGACCAGAGTAGTTGAATATCTTGAAAATCACCCTGCCGTATCTGAGGTAATATATCCCTTGTCTTCCGCTCATCCTCAGTATGAACTGGCAAAAAAGCAGATGCAAAAACCCACCGGTCTGCTTTCCGTAAGGCTCAAGACCAATGACAGATGCAAAACCGAGCTCTTTGTCAACAGTCTGAAGCAGTTTATTATCGGGGTTTCATGGGGAGGACATGAATCACTTGTATTTCCTGCAATGTCATTCGACGAAGAGCGGACAAATGATGGATTTTCAGCAAGTCTTATAAGGTTTTATATCGGGCTTGATGAACCAGAGTGTCTTATAAACGATCTTGAGCAGGCGTTTTCAAAGATCATCTGAACTCTTTGAAATTGAAAGGTATTTTAAGTACTGAGGCAAAATATTCTCCCCTTTCCTGTATATCTTCATCGCCCTTTTCATAATGCCAGTTTACTACAAGCTTCCTGCTTTTCAGCTGAACGCGGATGAGTTTCTGCAGAATATTTAAAAGCGCCTTTGCCGTAGCGCTGTTGAAGTATTCAAGGTTAAGATCGATTGTGGTCACCTCCGCCGGATCGTTGCTTACATAATCCACTACCCATTCCTCAATCGGATTGAAGAAATCACGGATGTTTTCATGAATTGAACGGCCCTTTATACTCAATGATCCGTTGGGATTCAATTCCACTTCGGGTGTGGTCTTTTCAGCAGGAATCTTCACTATGTTCATAATAATAATGCTGTGTAAACTTAATTATGCATAATAGCCTGAAATCCTCCGTTAAACCTGTCAAAAGATTTATCACTGAAGTTTTCAGGAGTTATCTCTCTCTTTTTTGACTCTATCTCATGGATCATGTCCACGATTACTGAATTAACGGGTACGGCGAGATTATATTTCATCGCGTTGTGCACTACATAACCGTTAAGGTAGTCTATTTCTGTCTTTTTACCTCTTTCAAGCGACTGAAGGCTTGATGATTTAAGCCTCCTGTATTTGAACCCGATAAGCCTGATTAATCCATGCCGCCTGAATTCGGCGATAAAGCCCGTTCCGCTCAGGAATTTCCTGAAGTCGAGCCTGCCGCCGAAGACTTCGATCCTGATTCCCATTTTATCAGCAACAGTCACGGCTTCCCTTATTATTTCGATGAAAATTCTCCTGACCTTCCTGATCCTGAGCATGTCACCCAGATAAAGGCCGCATACCGCACCCAGTGATGTTATGCATGAATTTATTATGAGTTTGGAATAAAGATGGCCCATAATATTTGCGGTTGTCCTTACCGGTACAATCACTGAAAGAGCTTCTGAGAGGGCATCAAGGAATTTATCCGGCGGCCTTGCAGGATACCCAAGTATAAAGTCTCCTGCAGATGTCATTGACAGTACACCCCTTGATTCCATCGTTGCACCCCATCCTGTCACGCACCCTATTATTTTTCCGGGGCCCGCCAGGGTGGCCAGTTCATCTTCACATATCCCGTTCTGCATGGAGACCACAAAACCTGACTCCTTCAGAACAGGAAGCGCATCATTGAGTGCTGCCAGCATATCTGTTGCTTTAGTGGCATGGAGAATGATGTCCTTTCTGGTCGTGATTTCTGATGCAGACGAGTAAGAAGGAACCCTGACTGTGAAACTGCCGCATATTCCGCTTATTGACAATCCTTTGCCGGAAACAAGGGATGCATATTCCTTATCGCGGCAAAGGATTTCCACGTCATAACCGTTTTTTTTGAGGAGGGCCGCCGTTATTCCTCCGATCGCGCCTGCACCGAGGACAAGGAATGAAAGATCAGTGCTTTTCATCTATATCTTTTTACAATCATTCAAAAACGTGCCAGTGGTATTACATCCTGTCCTGTGAATTCTCCCCTGAGGTATTTATAATAACCTGCAATGGCTATCATGGCAGCATTATCAGTAGTATAGCTGAAATGAGGGATGAACAGGTTCCAGCCTCTCTTCTCTCCTTCACTTACAAGTGCATTTCTAAGACCAGAATTTGCAGAAACACCGCCTGCTATGCCAACCTCTTTTATACCTGTGTTCCGGGAGGCTTTTACAAGCTTGTTCATGAGAATGGTAATTATTGTATCCTGAAGAGAAGCACAAAGATCAGCCTTGTTCTTTTCAATGAAATCAGGATCTTCCTTCAGCCTGTCGCGAAGAAAATAAAGGAAGCTTGTCTTGAGTCCGCTAAAACTGAAGTCAAGACCCTTTACGTGAGGTCGGGCAAACCTGAAGGCATTTTTGTTACCGGAAGCGGCCAGTTTGTCGATGAGAGGACCTGATGGATAAGGGAAATCCATGATTTTGCCGCATTTATCAAAAGCCTCGCCGGCAGCATCGTCAATGGTGTTACCAAGAACCGTCATCTCGAGGTGGCTTTTCATCAGGATTATTCGGGTATGGCCGCCTGAAACCAGGAGGCAAAGGAATGGAAATGAAGGAACACGGTTCTCCTTTTCCCTTTCAAGGATGAAATGTGCAAGAACATGGGCCTGCAAATGGTTGACTTCTATAAGAGGAATCCTGCGGGCAAGTGCAAATCCCTTGGCGAAAGAAGTACCAACGAGAAGCGACCCGAGCAGACCGGGGCCTCTTGTAAAAGCCACAGCATCAATTTCATTGGCTGTCACACCGGCTCTTTTCAGCGCCAAATCGGTTACCGGCACAATATTTGCCTGATGTGCTCTGGAGGCAAGCTCGGGAACCACACCGCCATAAGCCATATGTATTTCCTGCCCTGCAATCAGGTTTGAAAGGATAAATCCATCCCTCAGAACAGCAGCCGAGGTATCATCACATGAGGATTCTATGGCAAGTATCGTGACTCCCATGAGGAACTTTGATTTTTACGTATATTTAGGGTCAATTTGAATTTTGATTTTTCCTTGTTTTTGAATGCTCAAAACTATTAAAAAATCTTTTAAGTATCTGATGATCCTGATCGGTATATTGCTGCTGGTCCCGACCTTTTTTTCCCTCCTTCTCCGGATTCCTGAAGTTCAGACTTTTATGGTAAAAAGGATCACAGGCCATATTTCTGAAGAGATAAAATCGACGGTTGCAATAGGCAGATTTGAATATAAATTCTTCAATAAGATTGAAATAAAAGATCTGCTTGTAAAGGACAATAACCACGATACACTGATCTATGCGGCCGATATGACTGCGGGGATAACCGGGATAAACTTTAAAAGGAGCATGTTCAGGTTCGGGCATATAGGACTCACAAAACCTGAATTTGCACTTATCACCGACACCTCCGGAGTGATGAACCTTGATCGTTACCTTCAAATGCTTTCAGGTTCTGAGAGGTCGTCAGGAAAAGCCACAACTTCCATTTCGTTTAAACAGATAACACTGAAAGACGGATCTTTCAGCCTTATTGACAGGAATGCAAAGGCAACTGAAAACGCCATCGACTTCAGCCATCTGAAGCTTAAGGGGATAAACGGCAATGTCGAAGATTTCAGGATCCTTGATGACTCAATCTCTTTTTCTGTAAGCGACCTGGGATTCACTGAATCGAAGGGATTCCTTGTACGGAGCCTGAACAGCAAGGTCATCCTGGCCGGCGAAGACATAATATTCAGAGATGTATTCCTTTATCTCGACAGCTCAATAATAAACGCCGACAGAGTTGTCCTGGATGCCGATACAACCGGCTCGTTCCGTAACTTTGAAGATGAAGTGAGACTTGACATTGTCCTCAGAAAATCCTCAGTCAGCGGCGCTGACCTGAGATATTTTGTTCCTTCCCTTGACCTTTTCAGCGGGTGGCTGGAATTGTCGGGCAGGGTATCCGGAACTCTTTCGGAGCTAAAAGGACGTAATATTAAAGCGGCTTACGGGGACTACAGCACCGTTGACTGCAGCTTTGACCTGTCAGGTCTTCCCAGGATCGAGGACACATTTATCCATATCGGTGTTAACAGTTTCACAACCAATGCAAAGGATTTCGAAAAGCTGAAGACATTCAGGGGTAAAACATCCGGATTCCCGACAATACTGTACAAACTTGGCAATATTTCTTTCAGCGGAAGCTTCACGGGTTTTACAACTGATTTTGTCACATATGGCCGGCTAGGAACTGAAACCGGAAATCTGAGCACCGATATCTCATTCAGGCCCGAGGGAAAGAACAGGTTCCGGATCAAAGGTCTTGTTAAAGGAACCGGCGTTGACCTTGGAAGGATAACTGACAACCATGAATTGCTGGGAAAACTAAGTATGGTCACAAATGTTGACGGGTTTGCCACTTCGGGAAATAAGATATCGGGCAGCATCTCAGGAAGAATAGACAGTGTCGATGTAAACCACTATGTTTACCGCAACGTGGAGCTTAACGGCCTTTTCACCGAAAAAACCTGGGACGGAAGCATAAAAATATCGGATGATAATATTAAGCTTGACCTTCTGGGAATGTTTGATTTCAGAAACGATCTTCCCGAATTTGACTTCACGCTGAATCTGGGCAAATCGGACCTGTATAAATTAAATTTCGACAAAAAGGATTCAACTTCGCACCTCTCTGCACTTCTGACAGCAAATTTCAGGGGTAATAATGTTGATAATCTCTTCGGAGAAATAAAAATGCTGAATTCCACTCTGACCAAGTACGGGAACAAACTCGACCTTTATGATTTCTCGCTTAAGGCGTTTAACGAAAACGGGAAACCGGCAATTTCATTAAGAACTGATTTCATGGACGCTGACCTGAGGGGCAGTTATAAATTCAGCGAATTAGGAACATCGGTGAGGAAAGCATTGTCGGCAATCATGCCTTCCAGGTTCAAACCTCCTGCCCAGACTAAAAAAGGTCCGGGAAATGAATTCACTTTTGCCCTTAATTTCAAGAATACTGATAAGATAAACAGGTTCTTCAGGACAAAGTTGGTGCTTTCGGAAAAAAGCAACATAGAAGGAGCCTTCTGCCAGGACAGTCTTTTCAGGATAAAAGCGAAGGCTAAAACACTGAACTACAGGAACAACATCCTGAATGATCTGGCATTTGAAGCAGAATATTCAGGGGAAAAATTCAGGGCAGATCTGTTCAGCTCGGGTTTCAGCCTGCTTGGTCAGCAGGAGCTTGAAGATTTCAGGATAAGTATTAATACGATACCCGACAATTTTCTGTTCAGACTCGGCTGGGATAACAGGGAAAAGATTTCCAGCAGGGGAGAATTTATTGCCAGGGGAGCATTTCTGAAGAAGGAAAACGGGAATGGCGGGCCATTGTTGAGAATTGATATTGACTCATCTGAAATTTATAACAAAAACAATCTCTGGAAAGTCAAGAAATCGGTGATTACAATAGATTCTAATGTTACCAGGATCAACAGGTTTATTGTGGCAAGCAGGTACAATTCATATGTTGTCGACGGCACTGTTTCGGAAAATTCTGCCGACACTCTGAAATTACTGTTCAGGGGTATTGAGTTAAGCCCTCTCGGACAGCTAGGAGAAAAGGATTCAAAAGATCAGGGCACCGGAATGCTGCTGAATCCCGGAGGTACAATAAATGGCAATGTGCTGATATCATCTGCGCTTAAGAATCCATTGATTGAAAGTAATGTCAGGATAAATGACTTTTCGCTGTTGGGAGAGGAATTTGGTGATATGTCACTGCTCTCGGCATGGAATTCAATAACCAAGGTTGCTGATATCAACCTTTATAACAATCTTGGCGGTAAAAGGAATATCGAAATAAAAGGATTCTATGATCCGGAGAAGAAGCTTCTTCAGCTTAACGGGGTGGCATCAAAGCTTCCGGTATCAGGGCTGAATCCGGTACTCGGCTTCTTTGCATCGGAAATCACAGGAACAGCATCAGGGAAAATAACACTAACAAAAAGGCAGGAGGAACTTGTTTTGAACGGGGCGCTTATGGCTGAAAACACTACGCTGAAGATAAACTACCTCCAGACAAAATTCAAACTAAACGACACCATCAGGTTCGATAATACCGGGATTAAGTTCAGGAACTCAAAAGTCACCGATGAAAAAGGAAATTCGGCAACTGTTTCCGGATCGATATTTCACAAGAACTTCAGGGATTTTGCCGTCGATCTTACAATCAATATGGATAAAAATGACTGTCTTGTGCTCAACACCACACAAAAGGATAACGGCATGTTTTACGGGACTGTATATGCATCGGGTGTCACCACTATAAAAAGCAGTGCAAACTCCCTTGCGTTTGATATTTCAGCAAAGACAGGCAAGGGGACCAGATTCTTTATCCCTCTTAATTCAGGAATGTCGGTTTCCGATTATTCATTTGTAACCTTTGTAAGTCACAATACGGCATCATTGAAAGAATCAGATAAAAACCCCGGGTTGCCGGCAAGAAGCGGGGGTTCATCACTTGAACTTAATTTTGATCTGGATGTGACACCTGAAGCCGAGGTCCAACTGCTGATCGATCCCAAAGCCGGTGACGTGATAAGGGGACGCGGTGAGGGAAAGCTTAATCTGAGTCTTAATAAACAAGGGGAATTCAGAATTTTTGGAGATTATGTCATCGACGACGGCGATTATCTTTTCACTCTCCAGAACCTGTTCAACAAGCGGTTTGATGTTGAAAGCGGAGGAACCGTCTCTTTCAACGGGAGTGTTGAAAATGCCGAAATAGACCTTACTGCAAGGTATAAAAACCTCAGGACCTCACTATACCCGATTCTGTATCCAATACTGCAGGATGAAAAATACAAGACAAGGATACCTGTTGAACCGCAGCTTATCCTTTCAGGCAAGCTTTTCAATCCCGTAGTAGGATTCAATATCTATTTGCCTAATGCCGATGAAGAAACCAGGACCTATCTCAAAAATGCCATAACGACTCAGGAAGAGCTCAGCAAGCAGTTTTTATATCTTCTTGTAATGAACAGCTTTTACTCAGATCCTTCTCAGTCGTCATATTCATCATCAATGGCATCATCGGTCGGAGGCACTTCCGCCATGGCGGTCACCACAACGGAAATGCTTTCGAACCAGCTCAGCAACTGGCTTTCCCAGATAAGCAACGATTTTGATGTGGGATTCAATTACAGACCAGGGAACAAGGACATTAACTCACAGGAACTTCAGGTAGCCCTTTCAACGCAGCTTCTTAATGACAGGGTTACCATAAACGGAAGCTTTGATGTGAGAGGCGAAAACAATAAAGACGGGACACCTCTGAGCGGCGATTTTGATATTGAATACAAGATCACCGAAAAGATAAGGTTCAAAGCCTTCAACAGATACAATAATCCTTATACCGGACGGGGTGCCCCGTACACCCAGGGACTTGGGATCTTCTTCAAACAGGATTTCAACCGCTTGTCAGACATTTTCAGAAGAAAACAAAATTCGGACATGAAAAAGGAAGATGAGATCAAAGCTGTTGAATAAGAGTTGATAAATAATGCAATAATGTTATTAACACACAATAATAGCATATACCTTTTTTCCGTTTTTTAATAACTTCGCCAGTGAAAATTCAAAGAAGAGGAAGATAAATAACTGTTTATTAATCAATTAATAAAAGGAAAATATGGGATTTCAACAATTCTTGATGCAGGAGGGTCCGGCAGCGGTCCAGGCAGCTGCCGCAAAGAAATTAACCCTGCTGGATTTTGCTATAAAGGGAGGATGGGTAATGATTCCAATCGTTCTTTTGTCGCTTGTGGCAACATATATTTTCATTGAAAGATATTATGTGATAAGGAAAGCAACAAAAGAAGACACAAATTTCATGAACAGGATCAGGGATTACATTCACGACGGCAAGCTGGATGCAGCAGTCGCACTGTGCAAATCGACCGACAGTCCCTCGGCAAGGATGGTTGAAAAGGGCATTAGCAGGCTTGGAAGGCCGCTACAGGACATAACGACAGCAATCGAGAATGTTGGAAAACTTGAAATCTCAAAACTCGAAAGAGGATTCCCGACACTGGCAACAATTACAGGAGCTGAGCCCATGCTTGGATTTCTTGGTACCGTAATAGGTATGGTGCAATCTTTCTATGCCATGGCTCAGGCAGGCAACAATATAGAGGTCTCACTCCTGTCAGACGGTATCTACACGGCCCTTATAACCACAGTTGCAGGGCTTATAGTGGGAATACTCGGATACTTCGCCTATAACACACTTGTTGTGAGAGTTGAAAAGGTAGTCTTCAATCTTGAGGCAACACTCACAGAATTCATGGATGTGCTTAATGAACCATTAAAAACAGGACGTTAAAATGCCAATATCGTCGAGGAATAAGATAAGCATCAATTTCAGCTCTGTCGGGATGACAGACGTGGTTTTTAACCTTCTTATATTTTTTATGCTGACTTCAACGCTCGTGCATCCCACAGCATTGAAACTTCTCCTGCCGAAAGGCAGCACCCAGACATCGGCAAAGCCGCAGACGACGGTTTCGATCACTGCCGATCAGAAATATTATGTGGAACAGCAGCCTGTGTCGCTTGAAACTCTTGAGGCTGTCCTGAAACAAAAGCTCGGTGCAAATCCCGAAACATATATTTCGCTGCATGCCGATAAAAATGTACCTTTCGAGACAGTAGTTGCTGTTCTTAATATTGCGCAGAAAAATAACTATAAACTGATAATTGCCACTTCTCCTAAATAGCGACCTTCGAAAGATCCCCACTGAAAGGAAAAAAGGGATTATCGGAACCTCAATATTACATATTGTGATATTGGCGCTTCTGGTTTTTGTTGCTTTTGTCCCTCCGGAACCTCCGGAGATGGAAGAAGGGATTCTCGTGAATTTCGGCACTGATGAAACCGGACTTGGCATGATTGAACCCTCTGCTCCGCCGCAACAGGAAGAGGCGACCCCTCCCCCTCCTGCAGCATCACCCAAAGTTCAGGCTGATGAACCTCTTCTAACACAGAATGATGAAGAAGCGCCCGAAGTGAAAAAAGTGGATCCTGAAGCGGAAAAGAAAAGACTTGAAAAACTGGAAGCTGATCGCAGACTCCGTGAACAGATTGAAGCCGAAAGGAAAAGAAAGGAACAGGAAGAACTGGAAAGAAAAAGAATAGAGGCTGAACAGAAAAGACAGGCCGATATCATGAACAGAACTCGTGATGCCCTTGCCAATTCCAAAAATGCCGGTACGACTTCAAAAAGTGAAGGAGAAACAGGGGGAACCGGTAACCAGGGCGTACCGACAGGATCTGTTGATTCAAAGAACAGGGGTGAGGGAGGAGGCTTCGGAAACCAGGGTAATATTTCCTATGATCTCGGGGGAAGAGGTTTCCAGTCGTTGCCAAAACCAGCATATGAATACCAGGAAGAAGGCAAAGTCGTAGTCGAAGTAAGCGTAGACAGATCAGGAAAAGTAACCCAGGCCATACCAGGCATAAAGGGGTCAACCACTCTGAATGAATATCTCCTCAGGGTTGCAAAAGAGGCTGCGCTTAAAGCAAGGTTCGACCCGAAATCAGATGCCCCTGTAATCCAGAAGGGCACAATCACTTATAACTTTATCCTCAGGTAGCGTCATCGGCTCTCCTGAAAGCCTTAAACACCATCACCTCAATAGGCAAACAGAGGGAATGATTTCATCATTGCATTTACCTTCTCTCCCACCCTTTTAATAACTGATTCATTATCAATATTTGAGATCACCTCATCAATCAGTTCAACAATAACGCCCATATGCTCCTCTTTCATACCTCTGGTTGTTATTGCCGGAGTGCCTACTCTGAGTCCTGAAGTAAGGAACGGCGACCGGCTGTCGAACGGGACCATATTTTTGTTGACGGTGATATGAGAAAGCACCAGTGTGTTCTCAACTTTCTTTCCTGAAATTTCAGGGAATTTGGTTCTCAGGTCGATAAGCAACAGGTGATTATCAGTGCCTCCCGAAACGACCTTGTAACCCTTTGCTATGAAGGCTTCGGCCATTACAGCAGCATTCTTCTTTACCTGCATCTGATACTGTTTGAATTCGGGACGAAGAGCCTCACCGAATGATACAGCCTTTGAAGCAATTACATGCTCGAGCGGGCCGCCCTGCACACCGGGGAAAAGTGATGAATTAAGAACAGCCGACATCATTTTCGGCTCGCCTTTTGGCGTTGTAAGACCCCATGGATTGACAAAATCCTTGCCCATCAGTATAATACCTCCGCGAGGGCCCCTTAGTGTTTTGTGTGTTGTTGAGGTAACGATATGGGCATATTTAAGCGGGTTTTTAAGTAAGCCGGCTGCAATAAGCCCTGCCGGATGTGCCATGTCAACCATAAAGATTGCACCCGTTTCATCGGCTATTCTTCTCATTCGTTCATAGTCCCATTCCCTTGAATATGCTGAGGCACCACCTATTATCATTCTCGGCTTTTCCCTGTGAGCCAGCTCCTCCATCATATCATAGTCGACAAGGCCATTATCTTCCCTTACATTATATGCAACCGGGCGGTATAGTATTCCCGAAGAGTTTACAGGCGACCCGTGCGAAAGATGGCCTCCGTGTGCAAGATTAAGCCCCATGAAGGTATCTCCGGGCTTCATAACAGCCATGAACACAGCCATATTGGCCTGAGCACCCGAATGCGGCTGGACATTTGCATATTCGGCATCGAAAAGCTGTTTCAGCCTGTCGATGGCAATCTGTTCAGTCTGGTCAACAATTTCACATCCGCCGTAGTAACGGTTTCCCGGGTATCCTTCAGCATATTTATTCGTAAGAACCGAGCCCATGGCCTCAAGAACCTGGGGGCTAACAAAATTCTCGGAGGCAATCAGCTCTATGCCATTCAGCTGACGCTGCTTTTCTTTTTCAATAAGGTTAAAAATAATGCTGTCTCTATCCATTTTGATAAAATTTACTGCTGTAAATGAGAAGGTTAAGAAAACATTTCAGGCTGCCTTCCGGTTCTTCCCGGGAATGGCCGTCCCGGACAAATATAACGCTAAAATCAAAATTGTTTCAAAGTTGATCCAACTATTCCTCCGAAAACTGAAGGAGAAGCTCCCGATATCTCGCGTATATTCTTGATTTCGAAATAAATCCCACATAAATTCCGCTGTCAAGAACAGGGAGGTTCCATGCCCCGGTCTTTTCAAAGGTATCCATCACGGTTTCTATGCTTTCCCTGACATCAAGATACGATGGAGGAATCCTCATGAGCTCCCTTACGGTAACTGTATTGTAAAGTTCGCTGTTGAACATAATCTCTCTTACATCATCAAGAAGCACTACTCCTTCAAGAATGTTGTACTGGTCGACAACCGGAAAAATATTCCTTTTTGATTTGGAAATTACTTTTACAAGTTCTCCCAATGTGTTGTTCGCCCTGACCCTGATCAGATCCCTTTCAATTTCGCTCTTCCAGTTCATCAGTGTAAGTACGGCCTTGTCTTTATCGTGTGTAATAAGTTCTCCCTTTTCCGCAAGCTGTATATGATATATTGAATGAGACTGGAACGTTCTGGCTGTTATAAAGGAAATTGTCGAAGTGATGATCAGCGGTATCAGAAGGGCATATCCCCCGGTTATTTCTGCTATTAGGAAGATAGCTGTAAGGGGAGCATGCATCACTCCTGCCATTGCCCCTGCCATACCTACAAGCACAAACCGGTTATCAGCAATCTCGATTCCCGCAAAATGGTTTAATATTGTATATACGGCAAAGCCTGTGACACCTCCTGTAAAAAGCGTCGGGGCAAAAATACCGCCAATACCGCCTGCCCCGATGGTTGAACTGCTTGCAACTGCTTTCAGCAACACAAGTCCAATGAAAAAAAGCAGGTAAACGGCAAATGTGCCGCCGATACCGCTGAAAGGTGAGTTTTCAAAGACACTCAACGAACGGCCTTCAAGAAGTTCCCTGATAGTGTCATATCCTTCGCTGTAGAAGGGAGGGAAAAAGAATATCAGAAGAGCTACTGCCATGCCCCCTGTGAAAACCCTGACAAAGGCGTTACTGATTTTTGAATACAGACTTTCAATATAGAGCGATGTCTTTGAAAACAGTACAGATACCAGTCCTGTTATAACGCCAAGGACAAGATACCACGGGATGTTCTTGATATTAAATGCCTCAACGACAGAGAACGAGAGTAGCACCTTTTCACCCATCATGAAATATGCCACGGTGGCCGCCGTTACAGCAGAGATCATTAATGGGACTATCGACGACATGGTAAGATCGAGGAGCAGCACTTCAAGCGTAAAGACTATTCCTGCGACAGGAGCCTTGAAAATTCCAGCCACTGCGCCGGCCGCTCCGCACCCGATAAGAAGAGTGACATTGCGGTAATTCAGTCTGAAATAGTTGCCAAGGGCAGAACCGATCGATGAGCCGGTAAGGACAATGGGTGCCTCAGCTCCGACAGAACCCCCGAAACCAATTGTCAATGTTGTGGCAACAATTGATGTCCATGTATTATGGGTCCTGAGCTTGCCTTTTTTCCTGGATATTGCATAAAGGACCATGCTTACGCCATGACCAATATTGTCCTTTACAACATATTTCACAAAAAGTACCGTGAGCAGCATACCCGCTGCCGGGTAAATGAGATAAAAGTGGTTTTGTGGTTCTGGTGCCCCCCCCCGCGACAGCAGACTGTTTGTAAAGAATATTGCATTTTTAAGCATTGCAGCAGCCAGGGCACTCAACAACCCCACCACAAAGCTGAGGAGATAAACCAGCCTGGTCTGGCCGGGTTCAACCAGAAATCTTACAAGAGAATTTTTAAGTTTCCTGTTTACGAACATAACCCTGCAAATATAGAAACAATAACAAAGCTTATCTTTATTTTATTATGTTTGTCTTTTTGACATATTCAGGTTTATGATAGAATTCAGAAAGTCCATTCTGAACAATGGATTGAGGGTTATTGTGCATGAGGACAGGTCGACGCCTCTTGTGGCCATGAACATTCTTTATGATGCAGGGTCGAAGGATGAGGACCCTGATCTCACAGGCCTTGCCCATCTTCTGGAACATCTCATGTATGGTGGTTCTGCAAATATCCCTGATTACGACACACCTCTCCTGCTTGCAGGAGGCGAAAACAACGCCTTCACAAATAACGATATTACAAATTATTATATTACAATACCATCCGAAAACATCGAAACCGCCTTCTGGCTTGAATCTGACAGGATGCTTGACCCGGATTTTACCAGGGAAAAAACAGAAATTCAGAAAAACGTGGTCATTGAGGAGTTCCGGCAGCGATATCTAAATCAGCCATATGGTGACGTAATGATTATTCTGCGGTCTCTTGCCTATACTACGCATCCGTACAAATGGCCCACAATAGGAACCGACATTTCACACATCGGAAGAATCACAAATGAGAATGTCAGGCAGTTCTTCAATGCAAACTATGCCCCGAAGAAAGCCATCCTCGCACTCACCGGAAACATCGATCCCTCGATGACATTTGACCTGGCAGATAAATGGTTTGGCTCAATCCCCGGCAGAAATGCAGGCACCAGAAGCCTTCCCCAGGAACCTGAACAGCAGAAGGCAAGGGAAATAACTGTTAAGCGTAATGTTCCTTCCGATGCACTTTTTAAAGCCTGGCATATAGGCCCGAGAACAGCCGGTGACTTCTATACACTTGACCTCCTGACCGACCTCCTCGCAGGAGGCGAATCGGGACGGCTTCATAGCAGGCTGGTCAGGGACCTTAATCTTTTCAGCGAAATAAATGCATATATTACATCCGACTTTGATCCCGGGCTTGCTGTCATAAGCGGGAAGATAATGAAGGGAGTCGATATTGAAACAGCAGAGAATGAGCTGATCAGGGTTATTGAAGAGTTTAAGGACGGAGCGGTTTCAGATACGGAAATGGAAAAAGTCAGGAACCGATACGAAACGTCGACCGTGCTCTCAAATACAAATATACTTCATAAGGCAATGACCCTTTGCATGTATGAATTACTTGGAAATGCCGACATGATAAACACGGATGCTGCCAACTACAGAAATGTCACAAAACAAATGGTCTCAGAAAGCGCCATAAGATATTTCAGACCAGAGAATTGTTCAACATTGCATTACCTGTCAGACAAACTTGACGAATAATGGAAAATTTCAGGACGAAACAGCCGCCGGTTAAGACTGTCAGTGCGATAACAGGCATCCCTGTTGAAAACAGAGTTTTAAAGAATGGGATCTCGCTGTTCATGATAAATGCAGGCACAGAGGATGTTGCAAGGATAGAGTTCGTTTTTAGGGCAGGCATGGCAATGGAATCGGTTCCTCTTCTGGCTGGCATTACAAATATGATGCTTTCTGAAGGGACATGGAATTATACCGCTGAAGAGCTTAACAACACACTCGACTTCTACGGCATCTTTCAGAATCTTACAACCGACAGGGACTCAGCGGGTCTTAACATGCTCTTCCTGAACAAGCACATTGAAAAAGCGATGGAGCTGGCCGGAGAGATACTTTTCCACCCGGTCTTTCCTGAAAAGGAACTGAACCTCATGATGAAAAAAAGGCTTGCCGGATACAGGATCTCCAGGGAAAAGGTTCAGAATATTGCCAGCGACTGTTTTTTCGAATCGGTGTTCGGCAGAAATCATCCTTACGGGAGGCCTGTAGAAGAAAAGGATTTTGAAGCAATAACTCCGGCACTTCTGAGGGACTTTCATTCTGCATACTATACACCCCGGAACATGGCTGCAATAATTTCGGGAAAAATACACGAGAATACACCTTATCTTTTCGAAAAGTATTTCGGAAGTTTTACTGATTCCAGTCTTCCGGCAGGAAATTCGTTGAAAGCCATAAATGGCCAGGATGCCGCAAAAATTCATATAGAAAAACCGGGATCCCTTCAGACTGCGATAAGGATTGGATCAGCAACCATAAATAAACGCCATCCTGATTACCCCGGATTAAAAATACTCGATACAATCCTTGGGGGGTATTTCGGCTCAAGGCTGATGAAAAACATAAGGGAAGACAAAGGTTATACATATGGCATTCATTCTTCTGTAACTTCCCTTGACCAGTCGGGATATAAGGTTATCTCGACTGAAACAGGAAAACAATACTGTACCCTTACGATAGATGAAATTTACAGGGAGATAAGAATTCTTCAGAAAGAGCATGTAAAAAATGATGAGCTGGAAGTAGTCAGAAATTACATGTCAGGCGAGATGGTCAGGATGTTCGACGGCCCCTTCGCAATAGCCGACAGTTTTAAGGCAGTATGGGAGTTCGGTCTCGATTTCAGCTATTTCAACAGAATGATGGATACTGTAAAGACAATTGACCCCGAAGAGATAATGAGGCTCGCGAACCTGTATTATAACATTGATGACCTACATGAAATAACAGCAGGATGAAATGAAAAGGGCAGCACTTTTCCCTCTGATGTTTCTTCTGGCAATTACCCTTAAGGTTGCCGGCCAGGCAGACAAGGATCCGCCTTTATCGCCAAAATTCACCCTTGTCACAATAGATCCTGCAAACGGTCATACTGTAATGACCTGGATGCCCAGCCCCTCTTCTGATGTGGCAGGTTATGTCGTTTATCTTTATAAAGGCGGCGAAGGTTATGCTATTGACACTATTTTTGATCCACTTGCCACTTCATACTCTGCCAGACGCGAGGGGACAAGCTATTACAGTGAATCTTATGTTGTGGCAGCAATTGACTATTCCGGCAATACCAGTCCTCTTTCAAATGAACTTGCCACAATCTTTGCAAGTTTGCAGACAGATACATGCAATAACAGGATAATCCTTAAATGGAACAAGTATAATTCATTCCCCACGGAGGTAACGGGATATGACATCCTCGTTTCAGTCAATTCCGGTGCATACTACCTTGCCGGGCATACTTCCGCGGAAACGACAGAGTTCTTCTTCGGGGATATTTCAACCGGTTCGGACTATTGTTTTACAGTCGGGGCAAACCTTCAGAACGGACAAAAATCTGTATCCGGCAAGGCCTGCGCCAGCGTCAGGATACAGAGAATCCCCGAATGGATAAATGCCGATTTTGCCACAGTTAACGATAATGATGAAATCTCACTGTCATTCACCATCGATCCGTTATCTGAAACAGATCTTTTCTCCGTTGAAAGACGACAGGGTTTTTCCGGGTCATTTCAACAGATAGCCCGGATCAGTAAAGCAGATGCTGACAATGTCGCCTTCACTGACAAAACTGCCCTGAAGAACACAGTGTACTTCTACAGACTCGCGGCAATAAACTCCTGCAACATTAAAGCAGCATACTCAAATGTAGCATCAGGCATGATACTTCAAAACAAAACTGAAGGAAATGAAATACTGCTTGGATGGAACAGGTACAGGGAATGGAATGGAACGGTTTCATCGTACACGATTTATATGGATGCCGGGAATGGATTCTCAGAAATAGCTGCATCAGCACCGGTTGACACTACGCATTCCATCGGTATACCTGACATAATGTACACCTTGAGCGAAGGAAGAGTCTGTTTTTATGTAACGGCCTCCGAAACCGGCAATCCTCACGGAATACAGGGGGAAGCCAGGTCGAATATAAGTTGTGTCACCATAACAGAAACTGCTGCAGTGCCAAATGTGTTCACACCCGACGGAGATCTGAAAAACGACCTTTTCAAACCTGTGTTGACATACACTCCAGATGAATACAGGCTGGTGATAACCGACAGGCAGGGTAAAATCATTTTTGACACCGATGCATTTGCGGAATCGTGGGACGGCAGGGATAAAGCAGGGAAAATGGTAAATGAAGGCGTATACTTATGGTTCCTGAGCATAAAAACGCCTTCAGGGAAGAACATTTCCCGGACAGGGACTGTTACTTTAATAAGAAGATAAAACCGGCACGGTCAGATGTTGCAGGCTGCCTTTATTATTTATTGTAATAAAGCTATCTTTGCAGAAAGCACAAGAATACAGTGATTATCTATGGGGAGCAAGGATATTTTTGACGAGGAGGATAGTAATCGTATTGAAGAAGAATACAATTCACTGATAAATAATTTATTGCGCTGTAACAAACCTGGCGACAGGGAGCTCATAGAAAAAGCTTTCAGGATTGCGAACAAGGCCCACTGGAACATGCGCAGAAAATCCGGAGAGCCATACATCATCCATCCAATATGTGTTGCAAAGATAGTCAACCAGGAAATAGGGCTCGGGGCAAAATCGATAGCTGCAGCCCTTCTTCATGACGTTGTTGAGGATACCGGCTATTCGCTCGACGATATAGGGAAGGAATTCGGGCCCAAAATTGCATCGCTGATTGACGGACTTACAAAGATTTCAGGGACCTACAACAAGGGTTCATCATCCTCATTGCAGGCCGAGAATTTCAGGAGGATGCTGCTTACAATTTCCGATGACCTGAGAGTCATTCTCATCAAGATTGCCGACAGGCTCCATAACATGAGAACTCTTGATTCGATGCCTGAGAACAAGAAGATGAAAGTGGCCGGGGAAACCATCTTTCTGTACGCACCTCTTGCCAACAGACTGGGATTGTATGCAATAAAGAGCGAACTCGAGGACCTGAGCTTCAAATACCGGCAACCGGTCATTTATGAGGAGATATTGTCAAAGCTGAAGCACGGGGAAAAAAAATACTACGCCCTCATCAATAAATTCAGCCTCCCGATAATAAACAAGCTTAAAGAATCAGGACTGGTATTCGAAATCAGCGGCAGGCCGAAATCAATTTTCTCCATCTGGAAGAAGATGCAGACCAAGAATGTTCCGTTCGAAGAGATTTATGACATTCTTGCCGTCAGGATAGTATTCGAGCCCGTTCCCGGAATACCGGAAAAAACAACCTGCTGGAACATCTATTCAATTATTACTGATTCATATCTTCCCAAACCCGACAGGCTGCGCGACTGGATAAGCCGTCCAAAACCAAACGGCTATGAAGCTCTTCATGTTACCGTAATGGGGCCCGAAGGACACTGGGTTGAAGTCCAGATCAGAAGCAGGAGGATGGATGAAATTGCAGAACGTGGTTATGCCGCACATTACAAGTACAAGGGAGACAATACACCAGAAACCGAACTTGATAAATGGATAAAGCAAATCAGGATGATGCTTGAAAATCCTCTTGAGGATCCCATCGAGTTCCTGGATGAATTCAAAATGAACCTTTTCTCATCAGAGATAATGGTTTTCACTCCGAAAGGAACCCTGGTAAGCCTTCCCAAAGGAGCATCCGCCCTCGATTTCGCGTATGAGATACATACTGAAATAGGTAACAAGGCCATCGGCGCCAAGATAAACTATAAGCTCAACCCTATAAGCGCAATACTCATGAGCGGCGACCAGGTCGAGATAATAACTTCTGATATTGCAAAACCTGAAAAGGAATGGTTGTCGTTTGTCAGGACCCCCAAGGCCAAGGAAGCGATCAAAAATGCACTCAAAACCGAATCGACTAACAGGATCCAGAAGGGAATGGAGATACTGGAAGCAAAACTTGCCGAACTTGGAGTATCTCCCAATACAGAAATCCTTAAGAAAATAATGCTTTCATATGATGTACCCAATAAGGATGAACTATATTCCGGGATCGAACTGGGTACCATAAACCTTGAAAACCTCAAAAAGATAATTCGAAAAAGTCCTTCAAAGAATGTTATTAAATACTGGGAACTGAAGCTTCTCGGCTCACGTAAGGAAAAGAAAGATGAAGAAGAGGCCAAAGAAGGGAAAATTGACCCGTCATCACCATTCCTTCTCAGGGAGAACGTAGAAAATGCAGAACAATCATATGAAATAGCAAGGTGCTGCAACCCAATCCCCGGAGATGAGGTTATTGGCTATCGCTCTCACGATGGTTCGATAATAATCCACAAACCCAAATGCCCTGTTGCAATAAGGATAATGTCGAATGAAGGGAACAGGATCATTGCAGTCAGGTGGGCAATACACAAGCTGGTATCATTTCTTGCAAGGATCAGCATGACCGGAGTCGACAGGATAGGAATGGTCAACGACATTACCAATATTATTTCATCCGAGCTTAAAGTCAATATGACAAAGATTAACATAAGTGTCAAGGATGGAATCTTCGAAGGCACCATCGACCTGTATGTTCATCACACCCAGGACCTTAACAACCTGATCCTCAAAATATCAAATGTCAGGGGAATCGATACGATAAAAAGAGTAGAAGATTTTTCGGATGAGGTTTAAATCCTTTGGATGTTTTCACCCAGATTAAAAATCGATATATTTGCTGTTATTTTTAATTAGACCAGATATGATTAACCATGATACCAGGTCGACAGTAAAACAGATATTCACAGAGTATCTTGAAAGAAAAGGTCACAGGAAAACACCCGAAAGGTATGCCATTCTGGATGAGATATATTCGAGAAGCGGACATTTCGATATCGAGTCTCTCTATATCTTCATGAAGAACAAGAATTACAGGGTAAGCAGGGCCACGTTGTACAATACAATAGAATTGCTTCTCGACTGCAACCTTGTTGTGAAACATCAGTTCGGGAAAAACATGGCTCAGTTTGAACGTGCCTATCAATGCGGCCAGCACGATCATCTGATAGATATCGAATCAGGAAAGGTAATAGAATTCTGTGATCCCAGAATACAGGAGATTATACGAACCGCGAGCAGTCTTTATGACTTTGAACCGCAGTATCATTCCCTTTATATTTACGGGAACCTTAAAGATCCGGGGAAAAAATAGACTGTTTCAGAAAGCGAATCCTATTGAAAAGCCTACCCTGGTTTTGAATCCTTCGAATTTTGTAACGTCAGCTGGATCCGAACCTGATTTTATATCGACACTTCCATCGGTATAATGACCGCCGAAAAAGAGATCCATTATAAATCCTCGTTTCATGATCCACTGCCTTCCGAAGGCAATACCACCACCGAATGCCTTAAATGATCCCTCGTTCTGATTGTCGTTTTCAGTATAATCAAACTTATTGTAACGCAGATATGGAGCCAGGTAAAATCCATCAATGGCATTTTCCCGGATATAGAACTTAAATTCCGGAGTCAGGATTAGTCCGCTGAATTTTGTTTCATCAATTTTATAATTAAGGTAACCGACCCCCATCTGAGCTGACATATTATCGCTTAACTCCCTCTCATAAAATACCGACCCAGTACCAATAATCAGGGGAAGAGTGTTCACTTTCAAAACATTCTTCTCAGGAGCTGCCACATTTTCGTTCTGGGCAAATGCAGATATTGAGAATACAGTAAGAAGAAAAAGAACAATAACTTTTTTCATAATGCAAATGATTTTAATCCAAATGATTACAACTTGTCTTTTAAATTAACATTCTGATCCCGATTTTTCCCGGACCATTTCTTTTTCAACAATATTTTCTTAACGTTATTTTCAGCCGGATTATTTTGTAACTTGGAATCTGTTTTTTTTATCCATAAATTTTAAAATGAAGATTGATATTTTGTTAGGCCTTCAATGGGGAGATGAGGGAAAAGGCAAGGTCGTGGATGCTCTGTGCCCTGCCTATGATGTCGTGGCCCGTTTCCAGGGCGGTCCGAATGCCGGGCATTCACTGGAATTCAATAATGTAAAACATGTTCTTCATCTTATACCATCCGGGATTTTTCACCCGGAAAAATTAAATATTATCGGTAACGGAGTAGTACTTGATCCGGCGGTATTCAAATGCGAGATTGAAAATCTTGGACCATCAGTTGAAGAGCTCACAGGAAGGCTGATTCTGTCAGCAAAAGCCCACCTTATACTTCCGACTCACAGGATACTCGATGCAGCATATGAGAAACACAAAGGAAATCTCAGGATCGGATCAACTCTGAAAGGGATAGGCCCGGCATATACCGACAAGGCAGGCAGGAACGGATTGAGAATAGGTGATATCCTCAGTCCCGATTTCATGAAGCTTTATGAAGACCACAGATCAGCCCACCTGATGACACTCAGGAATTACAATCTTGAATATGACCTAAAGGAGTATGAAAAGGGCTGGTTTGAAGGAATCGAGCTCCTGAAGAAATTCAGAATTGAAAACACCGAATACCTTTTAAACAATCTTTCATCACAGGGGAAAAAGATACTTGCCGAAGGAGCTCAGGGAACCATGCTTGATCTCGACTTCGGATCATATCCGTTCGTTACGTCATCAAGTACAATAAGCGCGGGAGCATGCACCGGCCTTGGTGTACCACCCGGGAAAATTGGTGAAGTGTTCGGAATATTCAAGGCATACTGTACGCGTGTTGGCAGCGGACCGTTCCCTACCGAATTGAAGGACGGAACGGGAGAACTGATTAGAAAAAAAGGAAGTGAATTCGGAGCCACCACGGGCCGCCCTAGAAGGTGCGGTTGGCTCGATCTGCCGGCACTCAGGTATGCCATAATGATAAATGGCGTTTCAAAGCTTTTCATGATGAAATCAGATATCCTGTCGGGATTTAAAACAGTCAGGGTTTGTACATCTTACAAGGCCGAAGGGGAAAAGCTGGCCGAAATACCATTTGACAATGACGCTGACATAGAACCGGTTTATACCGAACTCGATGGATGGAGTGAAGATATTACAGGCATAAGGCAATACTCTGACTTACCGGAAAACCTCAGAAAATACATAGGATTTATTGAAGACCAGACAGGAGTACCGGTTACAATTGTTTCAGTCGGTCCCGACCGCAATGCTACAATTTTCAGATGATTCTGATATCCAGGCATACCATAAAGACCAGATGGCATGGCATTTCCCGGTCTTCAATTCCTTCAACAGAAGATTTTTTATACAAAGTTTGTATATTGGCATATTTATAAATCTACTTTACCTGTTACTCATTTTAAACTAAAAACCTTTGTCTGATGAAATCCCTGATACAGTTTTTCGAAGAAAGTGTGGAAAAGTACAGCAGTAATGTTTACCTGTGGGAAAAGCCTCAGGATAAATATGAGGGAACAACCTATGAAGAGACCCATAAACAGGTGTGTGAATTTGCTGCCGGGCTTTTAAGTCTGGGAGTCAGGAAAGGTGATCGAATCAGCCTTATCTCCGAAGGAAGGAACAGCTGGGTGATAGGAGAACTTGGCATATTGTACACAGGTGCCGTCAATGTTCCGCTTTCAGTAAAGCTTACACCCCCTGAGATAAAGTTCAGGGTAAATCATTCGGAATCTAAAATGATCCTGACTTCAAATATCCAGGCCCAGAAACTGAAACAGATAATAGACGAATGCAGGACAATTGAAAAAATAGTACACTTTGATACCCAGGAGGAGTATTCTGACAGGGAAATACACTTCAATGAAGTAAGAAAGATTGGCAGGGAGTGGCTCGAATCACCTGAAAACAAGGCAAAATTCGAAGAAATTAAATCAGGCATAAAACCATCTGATTTTGCAAATATCTGCTATACATCAGGAACAACCGCTGATCCGAAAGGGATAATACTTACCCACGGGAATTATGTAACAAATGTTTATCAGTCGTACAGCCTGATGGATATACCATCATTCTACAAGACTCTCCTTATACTTCCATGGGATCATTCATTCGGACATACCTGCGGAATATATGCGTTTATGGGAAAGGGTGCAAGCATAGCATCAGTGAAAACCGGGAAAACGCCCATGGAAACCCTGAGGAATCTTCCGGGATGCCTTAAGGAAATAAGACCAAACCTGCTGATGAGCGTTCCTGCCATTGCAAAGAACTTCAGGAAGAACATTGAAAAAGGCATTAAGGAAAAAGGCCGGCTGACTGAAATGCTTTTCAACCATGCCATGAAGATCTCCTATTCGTATAACAAGGAAGGATGGAATAAGGGAAAAGGTTTACAGAAACTGAAAAAGCCACTCATTAGGCTCTATGACAGGATATTATTCAGCAAGATCCGCGAGAGCTTCGGCGGAGAGCTTGACTATTTCATTGGCGGCGGCGCACTGCTTGATATTGAACTGCAGAGATTCTTTTATGCACTGGGCATTCCAATGTACCAGGGATACGGCTTAAGCGAAGCCTCTCCCGTTATTTCGTCGAACTCGACGGGACGCCACAGGCTGGGATCGTCGGGCGTTCTTGTAAACAACATGGATCTTAAGATATGTGACGATGACGGCAAGGAACTGCCCGTCGGACAAAAGGGTGAGATCGTAATCAAGGGCGGCAATGTAATGCACGGGTACTGGAAAAATGAGGCTGCAACCCGCGCGACAATCAAGGATGGATGGCTGTATACAGGAGATATGGGTTATATGACTGAAGATGGCTTCCTTTATGTCCTGGGAAGGTTCAAAAGCCTTCTTATCGCGGATGACGGTGAGAAATTCAGCCCTGAAGGGATAGAAGAAGCGATCACCGAACAGTCTAAATATATAGACCAGTGCATGCTTTATAACAACCAGAAACCTTATACGGTGGCGCTTGTAGTACCGAACCAGCATGCCCTTAAAGGTTATCTCGAGGAAAAGAATCTTACTGCAGATTCTGATGAGGGGAAAAGATCAATAACTACCCTGCTCGAAAATGAAGTCAATGAATACCGGACAAACGGCAAATACGGGCATATGTTCCCTCAAAGATGGCTTCCTGTTGCAATCGGAATCCTTGAAGAAGGTTTCACCGAAGAAAACGGCCTTATGAACTCGACGATGAAGATAGTAAGGGGCAAGATTATGGACAGGTACAAGGATCTTATTGAATACCTGTATACTCCTGATGCCAAGGACGTCAGCAACGAGAGGAACATCGAGGAGATAGAAAAGATGAAGCTCGGCTAGAAACGGCTTTTAAACGGGAGAAAAGTCATAAAGTCGGCATGGTGGACAATATAGGCTTCAGTTGTGCGCCTGACGAGATCACCTTCATGGGCATGTGCTGCAATAATGTGGCACACTTCAGGAGGCACTCCGCATTCCTCAGCCAGTGAGACCCCTGAAAAAGGGTGCCTCAGATACTGACCGTATTTCCCCTGAACTGCTTTTCCGCCCGAATCAAGTTCATACTCAAGCAGCTTGCCCACATCTGCAAGAATGGCGCCTGCTATTAAGACATCCATGTTCACAGGAAGATCCCTGCCAAAGAATTCGTTCATCTTTTCCCCGCATGCCCTGGCAATATGTACAACGCATCTCTTATGATTCATGAATGTCACTTCCAGGTCGGGCCCGCACAGCAGTGTAAACGGGATTGTTTCAAGATCCTGCGGCGTCAGGGCGCTCTTCTGCAATGCAATTTCCCATGTTCGGGCTGTCTTCTCCCTGAGCGATTCATCCTTTATCCATTCAAGCTCAGGCCAGAGTCTTCTTACTGCTTCGTTCATACGGTTACCTGTTTATCTTCTGATTCTGGAAATAATTTCATCCGTCATCTCAATGGTTGAAGCTGCCCCGTTATTAACAACATCAGGGCTTCCCTGCATCTTCATCATATCATATGTCCTGACCTTACCTTCCAGAATAACCTCTGCGACCGCTTTCCTTATCTTTTCAGCCGTTCCCTTTTCATCAATATAATCGAGCATCATGCAGGCCGATTCGATCATTGCTATCGGATTGACAATCGGCACTTTGTAGCCGGCATATTTTGGAGCTGATCCGTGAGTCGGTTCGAAAACTGCAATTCCATCTTCTGAGAACTGGGCACTGCATGCAAAACCAAGCCCCCCGATAAGACCTGCAAAAGCATCCGAGGCAATATCACCGAACATATTGCCGGCTACTATCACCCCATAGTCCTCGGGATTTTTTGTCAGCCACATCATCTGGGCATCAATGTTGGTGTTGAGAAGTTTTATTGAAGGGTACCTGTCCTTCTGTATCTCCTTTGCAAGCTTCCACATCAGTCCGGATGTCTCCCTGATGACATTCGGCTTTTCACAGACTGTAACCGACGGGTAATTGTTGTTTTTTGCATATTCGAAGGCCGCAAGCAGGATCCGCTCTGTTGCTCTGCGCGTGAATATCCTGGAAGATATTGATATTTCAGGAACAGGAACACTGCCGAAGTTCTCCACAAATTTGGGATGGCTCATGAATGCCTTGTAAACATTTTCGGGAGGATTTGTCCATTCAACACCAGAATAAAGACATTCAGTGTTCTGCCTGAAAATCACAACATCAATAAATGGCTCCTCAATGGCTCCATCCCTTCCCCGTCGTATGAAATTCAATGGATTCCCCTTGTATGACCTGCATGGTCTTACACAAATATCGAGGTTGAATTTTTGCCTTAAACCAACTATCGGGCTTGAATAAACATAGCCTTTGCCCTGCAATTCAGTGGCAAGTTCGGCCTTTGCTTCTTCATTTGGCTTCGATGTAACGGCCCCGAAAAGGGCAATCTTGTGCTTTCTTATAAGATCGAGGGTTCTTTCCGGCAGGGGATTTCCCTCCCTGCACCAGAATTCCCATCCTATATCGCCAAAAACATAATCGGCCTTGAAACCCGACGCATCAAGTACCCTGAGGGCCTGTTCAAGAACTGTTTTACCTATTCCGTCGCCCGGCAGGGCAACTATTGAAGGGCGTGACATAATTAAATATTTTGGTTGTCTGCATTATTTACATTGGTAAAATTAACAATTTTTAATAATCAGGATTGCCTAAATCTGTCATAATGCTCCGTTTGAATCTCGTAAAATAGCTAATTTCGGAACTTAAAAGATCAATTCTGCAAACATGGGCATTTTAGCTGAACTTAGTCCGAAACCAATCTGGATTTTTTTTGAAGAGATCTGTAAGATACCTCGTTTAAGCAAGAATGAAGGAAAAATCAGAAGCTATCTCCTGAAATTTGCATCGGACCATAATCTGGAATCAAAGGAAGATTCTGCAGGGAACATTGTGATTATCAGGCCTGCGTCGCCGGGATTCGAAAACAAAAAAACGGTTGTCCTTCAGAGCCATATGGATATGGTTGGCGAAAAGGATTCAGATAATCCACATAACTGGGAAAAGGATGCCATAATTCCATGTATCGATGGTGAATGGGTGAAGGCAACCGGTACCACACTTGGGGCCGACGATGGCATAGGCCTTGCCTCACAGCTTGCCATACTTACGGATCCTGATCTTAAAACAGGGAAAATTGAATGTCTTTTCACAACTGATGAAGAGTCGGGCATGACTGGCGCTTACAATATTAAACCCGACTTTATTGAAGGACGGACTCTTATAAACCTTGATTCGGAAGATGAGGGAATACTATTCATCGGTTGTGCAGGAGGGATAGATACCGTGGGTGAAATGAAATACGGCAGCTCTCCGGTACCGGCAGGGATGACCGGTTATAAGATATCAATTACGGGACTGCGGGGCGGCCATTCCGGTGATGAAATCCACAAGGGTTACGGTAATTCCGTGAAGCTGATGAACCGTATCTTAAGGAATCTTACGGAACAGTTCGAGATAGGCCTGAGCAGGTTTGACGGTGGTAATCTCAGAAATGCAATACCACGGGAGGCTTTTGCAGAAATCACTGTTAATAAATTAACAAAAGACAGTGTTGAAAGATTTGTCAGGGAATTACAGCCTGTCTTCCATGACGAGTTCGGAGATCTTGAGAAAAATCTGAAAATCAGAATAAAAGAGATAAAGACTCCCAAATCGGTAATGGATACAAGGAGCAGGAACAAGCTTATCAAGCTTCTTTCGTGCTGCCCGCACGGAGTCATTTCCTGGTCAAAGGATATGGATGACCTGGTTGAGACATCCACGAACCTCGCTTCCGTAAACTTCACGGGAAATCAGACTGTCAGGATAATTACGACCCAGCGGAGTTCTGTCGAATCATCAAAATACGATGCCGCGGGAATGGTTGAGGGTTGCATGAAGCTTGCCAATGCAAAGGTCGAACATTCAAGCGGATATCCTGGCTGGAAACCGAATCTGAAGTCAGAGATACTTGGGATCACCCGTAAATCATATAAGGACCTGTTTGGAAAGGATCCCCAGGTCAGGGCAATCCATGCAGGACTTGAATGTGGTTTATTCTATGAAAAATTCAAAGGCATCGATATGATTTCTTTCGGCCCATCGATCAGGGGAGCACATACTCCTGAAGAGAAAATAGAAATAAAGACTGTCAATATGTTCTGGGACCTCCTTACAGATGTTATAAAACATATTCCTGGCAGGAATGCCTGATATTAAGGTTTAAGACAAAGTTCTCAGTCATAGACAAAAAATACATCCTTTCCTGCGCCACAGACCGGACATTTGTAATCTGAAGGAAGTTTTTCGAACGGAATTCCGGGCTCAATGCCGGAAGCATGATCGCCTTCAGCAGGATCATATATAAATCCACATACTTCGCACTTGTATCTTTCCATACAGAAATATTATTGCTTTATTTTTCTTACAACGTCTATAACTGTTCCGTCGACCCATTTAATTGCCGCGACTATTTTGTCATCGAAGGCAGGCCTTGATGGTTTCCCGCAGATATTTTCAGCTTCATCCTTAAGTTCCTTTATAGTTCTTAGAGGAAGGCCGCTGTTCCTGACGCTTTCAATAAGATCTTCCCGCAATGGGTTGATCGCGATGCCCCTTTCGGTTATAACAACGTCAATAAGTTCGCCGGGGCCGCACAATGTTGTCACTTCATCAACTATGACAGGTATCCTGTCGCGGAAAAGTGGCAGAGGGAGGATCACATTCCTCGCATGAAGGCAGTTCTGCCATCCGCCAATGCCATGCAAAAGGTATCCGTCAGAATGAGTCACCACATTGCCGTTGAAATTCAGGTCAACCTCTGTTGCTCCAAGTATCATTATATCCATCATGCTGGTGAGGTTGCCTTTCGAATGGTAATTATAGGCATTATAAACCGGATACGGAATATGATTGGGATTCCTGCCTGCTGATAAAACGGCATCAAGATCAAAAGCCTGGGCATCAAGAATATATCCCATTTGTCCCTGCTCAAGCATTTCGACCATGTATTTTGTACTTCCGCCAAAACCGAATTTTGATTTCCATCCCTTCGATTTGAGGATCTCGTGTATAAAGACAGCAATGGCAAGTGATGTTCCTCCGGCTCCTGCCTGCATGGTAACGCCATCCCTGAGTATTCCGGATTTTTCAAGGAAAGAAGCTGTAAGCTCTGCTATAAGGAGTCGGTCGGGGCTCTTTGTAATCCGGGTAGTTCCCGAAACTATCTTCTCGGGGATTCCGATCCTGTCGACAACAACAACATAATCAACATAATTGCCTTCAATTTCGGCAGGAAGGCATGGCAGATCCACAAGATTGTCGGTAACAACTATCACTTTGTCAGCATACATTGAATCGGCTTTTGCATAACCAAGCACCCCGCATGCCGACTTTCCTCCGGTTCCCCTGGCATTTCCGAATGCATCGGCCGAGGGTGCCACAAGGACGGCTATATCAATTTTAACATCGCCGTCCTGTATTGCCTGTACCCGCCCGCCATGCGATCTCAGTACCGCGGTGCCTTTCATTCTGCCTTCCGAGACAAATCTGCCCAGGGGGCCGTTCATGCTTCCCTCTATTCTGTTTATGGTGCCATCTTCAAGATATTTCATAATGGGATCATTGCACGGGAAGGATGCGGAAGGAAACCACACAAGGTCCTTTACTCCCATCACAGCTGCCAGCTCGAATATCCTGTTGCTGATAAGGTCGCCGTCCCTCAGGTGATGATGTGTTGAAATAGTCATTCCATCGCGGATACCGCATCTCAGAAGTGCTTCTTCCAGGGTGGCAACCACCTTGTTGCCGTCATCCGGGAAATCGGAACATGAGGGAATCGGGGGGCCGTATTTGTTCCCAAAGGGTTTATGCTTCCCCACTCCCTTGAAAGGGATTGCAGGCTTGCCGTTTACCTCCAGTGGTACTTCCCTGCCTGCAGCATTCATTGTGGTCGGGATTGCCATTTCGCTTTCTAATTGATTAATCATTCGGTTTCAATCGGAATGTCGTTCTTCCAGTTGTCAGGCAGAAGGCCCAGACGGATAGCCAGGTCAACGGTTCTTTGAGCTCTTACAACCACAGGCTGATCGATCATTTTGGTGCCAAGGGCAACCACACCCAGTCCATTGCGTCTGGCCTCGTCATAGGCCAGAACAATCTTTTTGGATTTTTCAATTTCTTCAGGCCCGGGAGCAAATCCCTGCCTTACAACCGGCACCTGGCGCGGATGTATACAACCCATTCCTTCAAATCCCAGAGATTTGGATGAAAGGACATTCAGGCGGAGGGCTTCCATGTCACCTACATCGGAAAACACCGAATCGATGGGTTGAATGCCTGCTGCTTTGGCAGCATTAACGATACGTGCCCTGGCATACAGTGTTTCGCTCCCTTCCTTTGTCCTGGTTACACCAAGGTCGGCAGTCAGGTCTTCAAGGCCGATGGCAATGGCAACGATCAGATCTGATGACCTGGCTATCTCAAACGACATTTCAACACCTGCAGCTGATTCTATTATTGGCATAAGATAAACTTCATTATAAAGATGGTACAGATTCCTGAGTTCATGTATCTTTGATTCAACCCTCTTTACCTCTTCTGAACTCTCGCATTTAGGGATAAGGATGAGATTGGCATAATGCGGTATAACATATTCCAGGTCTTTCAGCCCCCTTTCACCCTGGTTTATACGTACCATTCTTTCTGCGCCATAGAAGCATATCTGCCTGAGGGCATTCCTGACGAGTATTCGTGCTTCGTCTTTTTTTTCAGGTGCAACAGAATCCTCAAGATCGAGTATGATTCCATCGGCGGAATGCAAACCCGCATTTATCATCATGCTTGGAGTATTGCCCGGGACATATAACCTCGAAAACCTGAACCTGTCGCGCTTTGAAGGACATTTGTTATCCTCACGAATTTCGGGAAGAAATTCATTGACGGTATCAACAACCTGTTTTACGACGGCTTCAATACGTGCTGAGATTACAAAAGGCAGAGCGCCGGAATCAGTTATTTTAAGAACAGCATTCCTGATCCCGAAAAAGTCAAGGATTTCAAGACACTGATTCTTTATTGATTCGCCATAAAGAACCTGCACTTTAGATTGGAGTTCAATTACGATACCTCCATCATCAGTAAGTTCGAGCTCCGTCTGGCAGTCGGACCTTACTTTTGGTCCGGAATTTCCCGTGACAGCAAGCCTTTTATTCATAATTCAGAATGTTAATCCATTTCCATAATAACCTCATCCTGCAATACCGATTGTCCTTCGGAAATCCTTATTCCTGCAATCACTCCCGCCCTTTCTGCTTTGATCTCATTTTCCATTTTCATGGCTTCAAGGCTGAACAGCCGCTGGTTTTTTTCAACCGACTCGCCAGGCTTTACAAAAATTTTAATGACTATTCCGGGAAGCGGCGACTTTATTTCCGTTTTTGGACCACCCGATTTCTTCTCGATCTCCTTCTCCGGTTCCTTAACAGGTGATCTGACAACGATCGGGGTTTTGTCGGGTTTTACATCTCTCTCTATTTCAACAACATAATCCTCACCGTTCACTTTTATCCTGGCAGTGTTGCCATTCAGGGAAAGAACATTTACATCGTATTTCTTACCCGCAATCGAAAATTTAAAATTTTTCATATCATGTGTTCCTTATCGCAGGTTTCTCATGCTGTACAATTTTGAACTCCATGGTGAATAAGTTTTTGACACCCTTTTTACAGTTATTATATCACTTTCTTCATCATGCATTTCATTGAAATATAGGTAAAGTGCTGCAGCAATTGCGGCTTTATCGGCTTCATCGGCAGCGGCATTCTCACATTCCGGCGGTCCGGACTGAATTACACTGTCGTTCCTCATGCCGGCAAGCCGTCTTAAAATCGAGGGTCGGATAACTTTGACTGTAAAGTAAATAATTATGACCGAGAGCAGAAGCACATTCAGCCAGATAAGCAAAGTGACCAGTCTGTAATCTGCCGGGCTCAGGTCATTCATTTGTAAATAATACAGATTCATAACAGATCGAATTACAAAGGTATGTTTGCATGTTTTTTCATTGGACCGGGGTCTTTTTTTGTTGCAAGTGTCCTCAGACCCCTGATTATCCTGAACCTGGTGTTTCGAGGCTCAATTACGTCATCTATAAATCCATATTTTGCCGCCTCATACGGATTGGCGAATTTTGTTTTGTATTCTGCTTCCTTTTCAGCTATATATCTTGCTTTCCTTTCCGGATCATCAATTTCGGCAAGTGCTTTTCCCTCGAGTATCTCAATTGCACCTGAAGGGCCCATGACGGCAATCTCGGCCGACGGCCATGCATAGTTAAGATCGCCTCTCAGCTGTTTTGACGACATAACACAATGAGCTCCTCCATATGACTTCCTGAGTGTAACCGTCAACTTAGGGACCGTTGCCTCGCCGTAGGCAAACATCAGTTTGGCTCCATGTATTATTATGCCGCCATATTCCTGTCCGCTTCCCGGAAGGAATCCCGGGACATCGACAAGGGTTATTAACGGGATATTGAAGGCATCGCAAAACCTTACGAACCTGGCCGCTTTGCGCGAAGCATCTATATCGAGGACACCTGCAAGGAAATTTGGCTGGTTTGCCACTATTCCTACAGGCATCCCTCCCATTTTGGCAAACCCTACCACGATATTGCGGGCATAACCGGCGTGAATCTCAAGAAATTCGCTGTGATCAACAATCTTGAAAATTATATCCTTCACGTTGTATGGCTGGTTTGGATTTTCAGGTACAATGCTGTTAAGTTCATCATCTTTCCTGTCGATGGGATCATCGCATTCAGTAAGCGGCGGCTCCTCAAGATTATTCTGGGGCAGATAGCTTAAAAGCTTGCGTATAAGGAGCAGGCCCTGCTCTTCTTCATCAACAACAAAATGCGCGACTCCCGATTTTGTGCCATGGACGCCCGATCCTCCAAGATTTTCTGTTGAAATGTCCTCGCCTGTAACAGTTTTTGTGACTTTTGGGCCGGTAACAAACATATAGCTGCTTTTCTCGCTCATTATAATGAAATCGGTAAGCGCAGGGCTATACACTGCCCCCCCGGCGCAGGGACCAAAGACTGCCGAAATCTGGGGTATTACGCCGGAAGCAAGAATGTTCCGCTCAAATATCTCGGCATAGCCTGCAAGACTCCTGACGCCTTCCTGTATCCTTGCACCTCCGCTGTCATTTATTCCAATCACCGGTGCACCCACTTTCATGGCCTGATCCATTATCTTGCAGATCTTTTGGGCAAAAGCTTCAGACAGCGATCCTCCAAAGATCGTAAAGTCCTGTGCAAAAACGTAAACCACCCTGCCGTCAATTGTACCCTGACCTGTCACTACCCCGTCTGTAAGGTATTTCTTGTTGCTCATGCCAAAGTCTTCGGTACGGTGGGTGACAAACATGTCATATTCCTCAAAGCTGCCTTCATCAAGCAGGATATTGATCCTCTCGCGTGCAGTCAGCCTTCCTTTTGAATGCTGTTCGTCGATTTTATGCTGACCTCCTCCCAAGCGGGCTTTCTCCCTTAGTTCAATCAGCTGTTTTACCTTCTCCTGACTATCCATCTGAATAAATATTTCATTTTGTTTTACGTTCACAAAGTTCTATTAAAACTCCTCCTGTCGATGCCGGATGAAGGAATGCAATATCAAGTCCCTCGGCTCCTTTTCTGGGATTTGAATCAATAAGCCTTATACCATGGTTGTCGGCATGCTTCAGGGAGTCTTCAAGACCTGTAACTGCAAACGCGATGTGATGTATGCCTTCCCCTTTCTTTGCAATGAATTTTGCAACAGGGCTTTCGGGTGAGGTTGCTTCAAGGAGTTCAATTTTTGTCTGCCCGATCATGAAGAATGCTGTCCTGACTTTCTGATCAGCTACCTCTTCAATATTATAACATTTCAGGCCAAAAACCTTTTCGTACAGTTCCACTGATCTCTCAAGATCAGAAACTGCGATACCAATATGTTCAATATGTGATGGTTTCATGTAGTATTAAATTTAGGACAAAAGTATTACTAAAGCAAAATTAACTGCTGATAAATACCTCATGCAGATAAAAATCATGTTTCCCGGGTTTTTTTATCAGGACCGGGGAAATTTCAGAATGGGAATTCCACAGGTGTGGTGATGTCTGATTCCTTGTTTTCAGGTTTCTTTGCCGCCTGGTGAACAGGATTACCGTCAACAAAAATAGCCTTGTATGGTGTAACCGGACATGCAAATTCACAGTGCCCGCACCCGATGCAGATCTCCTGGTTGGTTTCAGGAATGACAAGGTTCCCCTCGTATGGGATCATGTACACGGCCTTCGTGGGACATGCTTCGGAACATGCTCCGCAAGCCGTCTTTTCTGTCTTTACAATGCAGTTGTCCTTTATGAAATTTACTTTCCCGATCTGGCTAAGCTTCTTCGCTTCCGGCATCAGCGGCTTTAGGGCGCCTGTCGGGCAGATCTCTGTGCATACTGTACAGTTATAGCTGCAGAAACTCTTGTGATAATCCATTACCGGCTGCATAAAGCCTGCCAGTCCATACTGCCCGGTCGCAGGCTGAAGAACCTTGTTCGGGCATGATGTAATGCAAAGAGAACATGCTGTGCAGTTCCGTGTAAAGAATTCTATTGATCCGGCCCCCGGCGGACAAACTGGTGATGTCCTTGGTTCTTTTACAGTCGATTCCTTCTTGGGAACCGGAACAGTCTTTTCCTGGGCTCTTGTATAGGATGATATTCCTAAAAGCATAAGAACAGACCCTTTAATAAACTTCCTCTTGCTTTCGTCGGGCTTTGTTTCCTCATGTACTTTGCTCCTTGTTCCCAGAAGGCTATATGAGAGGGCTTTTTCAGGACAGGTGTCAATACAGTTGAAACAATCAACGCAGCGGCTGACATCAATGTCATAATTCAGAAAATCGATACATGATGATTTGCATCTTATTGAGCATCTTCCGCATTTTGTGCACTTGCTTTCATTGAATTTGACACGGAACAATGATATTTTTGATATCAGGCCCAGCAGGGTGCCTACCGGACATAGCATATTACAGTAAAGACGTCCTTTTATGAAAGAAAGCACACCTGTAAGAATCGCAAAAACAACCGGGACAATATAGGCTGCCAGTTTAAATCCTTTTATTTCAACATGACTCAGGGTGTAAATATCAAACCGCCCAAGAATATTGGCCAGAAAATTATTGATGACCAGAATGACAGGTTTTCCAAGATAGGTCATAAAACGCCCGAAAATGCTGTAAGGATCAAGAAGAATGAGAACATATACTCCGGAGAAGACAGCTGTTCCCAGCATTAATGCAAGTATTGAATATCTTACTATCGTGTGTGGCCGACTGAAACCATATCTTCTGAACTTCTTCCTGATTTTTCCGCCGATCCTGCTGTTAATATCCTGACCTATTCCCAGGGGACATAAAAATGAGCAATATGTTCGTCCTGAAAGCAGTGTTAGCAGGATTACGACCATGAAACCTCCGGCCGCCACAGTTTTCAGGTCGATATACTTAATGGCGGAAGGAACGAACTGGAGAAAAAGAAGATAGTTAATGAATTTCTCAGGTATAAGCGATCTGAAGTCCAGGAAAACAGCCAGAAAGCAAATAAATATGATTGCTGAAAAAGCAATCCGGAATTTCCTCAGGAAAGAAGATGTCATTATTAATTACATTTTGATACGCTTGATATTCAGATTGTCAAGATTCATATTGCCTATGCCCATTTTATGGGCTATCGGAATATAATCGATCTTCTGTGGATCAACGCCAAGAATTTTTGCAGCTGCTGTGTCACCTGCCACCCAGTCGGCAGTCAGAATCTGCGATTTCATCTGTACAACATCTTCCTTTGACACTCCCTGAGGGCCGTGCTTAACCATTACATTGTAGCAATCGATGACATTAAGGGCCGGTTTCCTTTCGAAAAGTGCATAATCGGCAATGCACTGATGAAGATTATTGGAATGCCAGTACCCTCTGTCCCATACAATGCCCATTGTATTCTTGAGGCTGGCAGTCATTCTTGTTGAGTTGTGATCCTTCAGGATCGGAACATTAATAAAGACATCTGTTTCAAGAAGTATCTCATGGACCTTTGCACTTTTAAGTTTTACCCCGCCTGGTATACTGATCTGATGGTAGTAATTCTCACTGTTCCCAGGAACCATCTTGGCACCTGCTGCTTTCGCCGCTTTTTCAATGCCTGAGTTTTTGTATGCATTTACCCAGTTGTCGCATGTATGGTCAAAAACATAAACTTCCTTTGCTCCGGCTTTGAAACAATGCTCAATTATTCTTTTAACAAGCAGCGGATTGGTGTTGGCTGCAAGATCCGGTACTACATCCCAACCGATATTGGGCTTTACAAGCACTTTCTGCCCTTTTTTGACGAATGTCTCCATCCCGCCAAGTTCCTGAATTGCAAGGTCAAACATCGCATCAGGGTTTCCACCCATAACTGCAACCATATCGTATTTGGCTGTTCCGGGTGCGGCTGCCCAGAGCCTGTCATATCCTCCAAGGCTCAACGCCGCTCCCGCTGCAATTCCGGCTCCGAATGAAGTCCTGAAAAATTCTCTTCTTTTCATGATCAGTCAGTTTGTATTTGAAAATTCAATGCAAAAAGTTTCGAAAAGTACTACTTTTTTTTCATATAAACACCAACCATTGTAATTCATGACCACTATAAGAGTCTGTTTTAATCCCATATTAATTTACTTATTCTAACTTTACAATTTTTATATATACTAATATATAGTATTATGAGAGTACTATGTTATGACTGTTTCTCGGGCATAAGCGGAGATATGAATCTGGGAGCAATGCTGGACCTTGGAATTGAGGAACCATATCTTAATAGTGAACTTGACAAATTAAATCTGGGAGGGTGGAAACTTAAAGTTGAAAAAGCACAACGGCACGGGATACAAGGCACAAAAGTAACTGTAATACAGACTGTTCATGAACATGCCCACAGGCATCTGTCAGACATTGAAAAGATTATTAACGGATCCTCATTAACGGATGAAGTTAAGTTACTGAGCATGAAGATTTTCAGAAAGATTGCTGTTGCCGAAGCAAAAGTCCACGGTATTCCGGTTGAAGAGGTTCATTTTCATGAAGTCGGAGCCATTGATTCCATTGTCGACATAACAGGTGCAGCAATTTGCTTTGCAGCACTGAAACCTGATGCGGTATTTGTTTCGGAAATTGAGCTGGGAAGCGGATTCGTGAAATGCGATCATGGGAACCTTCCGGTACCGGCTCCAGCCACTGCGGAAATCGTGAAGGGTATTCCCGTAAAGACCGGCGGTGTCGGATTTGAAGCCACTACCCCTACCGGAGCCGCAATTCTTTCGGCCCTGGGAACAGATTTCGGTTCAACACAGGCTGTAAAAATAATCAAAACCGGATATGGCGTTGGGCATAAAGACCACCCCGACATTCCAAACCTCCTGCGGGTATCACTGGGTGAGACAGTTTCAAAGTCAGCAACAGGTCATAAAGCTCTCCTTATCGAATCGAATATTGATGACATGAACCCCGAGTTCTATGATCATATCTCCGAGAGGCTATTTAAGGCCGGAGCCTCCGATGTTTATTTTTCCCAGATAATAATGAAGAAAGGAAGACCCGGTGTTGTACTTAAAGTCGTCTGCGAAACCGGGCTTGAAGATATTGTAAAGGACATAATATTCAAGGAATCCACAACGCTGGGCATAAGGATCTTTGAATTCAGAAAAGAGACACTTGCAAGGGAATTTGCAAAGCTAAGTACAAGATACGGTGAGATCACTATTAAAAAGTCATTTTATGAAAACGTTCCTGTTTCAGTGAAACCCGAATATGAGGACTGCAAAAGGATTGCCTCTGAAACGGGAGTTCCGGTAAAGGAAGTCTACAATCATGTTATAGGGCTGCTGTCGCTGAAAAATGATCAGATATGACAAAGAATAAATGTGATGCGCTCGATAATACATTGAAGGAGCTTAAATCGTTTGTCGTTGCATTTTCAGGCGGTGTCGACAGTTCGTTCCTTCTTCACAGGGCAAACTCCCTTAAAGAGCCTGATTTCATCGGCGTTACGATCAGAACCCCCTATATTCCGGCATCAGAAATTGAAGAAGCTGTCGAATTTGCAAGATTTTACGGGATAAATCACCACGTGCTTGACATGGCTTTTCCTGAATCTGTCAGGAACAATCCGGTTGACAGGTGTTATATTTGCAAGAAGACACTGTTCACCCAACTTGTTGCATTTGCATCCGAAAACGGTTACAAATATGTCGTTGAAGGCACCAATGCTGATGACACCGGGACTTACCGCCCCGGAATAAGAGCCCTGAAGGAACTTGATATTAAAAGTCCTCTTCTTGAAGCAGGTCTTACAAAAAAGGAAATCAGGGAATTGCTTCATCAGGAAGGGCTTTCGGTATGGGACAAACCTGCCATGGCATGCCTCCTTACCCGTATCGCTTACAATACTGAAGTGAGTGAAGAGACATTAAGAATGATAGAGAAAGCCGAGCATTTCCTTTTCGAAAAAGGCTACCCGGGGACCAGGGTAAGGATTCATGGCAATCTTGCAAGAATTGAATGTCTTCCCGGATATTTTGAAAAGATAATCCGTGATCCTGAAAAAGAACATATAATCAATAATCTTAAAAAAATAGGATTCAGATATGTATCTTTGGACCTTGAAGGTTACAGATCAGGAAGTTCCGATCATGAAATCAGCCATTTATGACAAAGCGAGAAATAGAAAACCTGCTCCATGATGTGCGGAGCGGAAAAACCGGAGTAGAGGAAGCTCTTGAAATCCTGCAAAACTTCCCGTATACTGACCTTGGTTATGCAAAAATCGATCATCACAGGGAAATGCGGACCGGATATCCCGAAATAGTCTATTGCGCCGGAAAAACGGCTGAGCAGGTCGCCGGCATCTTCAAAGTGATGATAACAAGGGAAAACAATGTAATCGGAACCCGGGCCGATGAAAAGGCTTTTGAGCTCGTCAAATCGGTGGTGCCTGAAGCTGAATACAATCCGGTTGCAAGAATAATAAGCGTCCAGAAGAAAAAGCTGCCCTCAGCACAAGGTAAAATCGCAGTCATCACTGCCGGCACCTCTGACATGCCTGTCGCCGAGGAAGCAGCAGTGACGGCCGAGCTTCTGGGTAATGATGTCCTCAGGATATATGATGCGGGGGTGGCAGGCATTCACCGCCTCGTTGACAAACTACCCGAAATAAAGAAATGCAGTGTAATAATAGTAATTGCAGGTATGGAAGGAGCGCTTGCAAGCGTTGTCGGCGGCCTTGTCGATAAACCTGTAATTGCAGTCCCCACAAGTGTGGGGTACGGTGCAAATTTCGGAGGGATCTCAGCCTTGCTTGCCATGCTTACAAGCTGTTCTGCCGGAGTCACTGTCGTAAATATCGACAATGGCTTCGGGGCAGGGTTTTCAGCAAGCATGATAAACCGGATGAAATGAGACTTTCATTATGCCGGGAGAATTACTTCTTTCAACTGCCTATTTCCCTCCTGCCTCCTATTTTTCACTGATCAGGAATGCCGACAAGGTTCTTATAGAGCAGGAAGAGAACTATCCCAGACAAACGTACAGGAACAGGTGCAGTATACTTGCCTCAGGAGGTGTCATGGACCTTTCAGTACCCGTCTCCAAGCAAGGAAGGGTAAAAATACCAACACGTGATGTCACCATTGATTATTCAAAGAGATGGCAGCAGGTTCATGTCAGGGCTTTAATATCCTCATACAACAAGTCTCCGTACTTTCAATATTACTTTGAGGACCTTGAAACGTTGCTTTTGAAGAACCATAAGTTTTTGCTCGACCTGAACAACGAACTTCTGTTGAAGTGCATGGAGATCATTAACATAAAAAAGACTGTTTCGCTTACTTCTTCCTTTGCACCGGTATCGGAAGATGAGAATGACTACAGGTACAAAATAAAGCCTGGGACAAAGCCATTGATCCTGACGAAACCTTACATACAGGTCTTTGGAAATAATATTTTTGTCCCCGGCCTGAGCATTCTCGACCTGATATTCAACACAGGCCCGGATGCTGCTGATTATCTGTGATCTTTTCCGGCTTAATATCCAAACTTATATCCCATTGTAAACGAAAAGATGTTTCTGTTGCTCGTAAGCCCTGCAGTGGCAGCATTTGAAACAAGCGGGTCAAAAACAATATAGTTTTGTTTGCTTTTAAGGTTTGTAAACCCGAAATCGAGATTAATGTTCTGTTCCCTGAAACCGATTCCGAAAGAGATGGTCCTGTGGTCCATATTATCATTTAGTTCTCCGGTCTCGAACGCTTTGCCATAATAACCATAACCGCCCCTGAAATAGAACTTGTCGAGCCTGTATTCACCTCCTGCGCGTATGTTGCTTGCCGGTCTCAGCATGCTCTTTATCTCTCTGTTTTTCAGGCTGTAATCGTAATTATCGCCTGTCTCGGAGAATTTTGCCGTGCTGTAATCGACAAACTCATAATCGATGCTGAAAAGTGCTGACTTTTTGAACTGGTAGGCAAAACCTGCCAGGGCCCTGAATGGAGTTGTCAGTGCATAATTATAACGCATCGGATCATTATTGAATTCATAATGGCTGTTATCGGTAAAATTGGAGCTTACATTGTCGTAGAAATATTCATCTATCTTATAATATATGGGAGAATGAAGTGCAAAACCTATTCTGATTTCTTCAGTGGGTTTGATAATTGTTCCGATTTTGAAAGATACGCCTGTTCCCGTATTCTCAAAATGCTCGGTATAAGTGAAGTTTTTGAATCCCGAATCGAGATAGTAGTCAGCCTCTTCAAGATGCTCATAATGACCAGTGTATCTGATCCTGTTTATCCCGATGGTTGCGCCGAAGAATATTTTGTTTGAATAGTTTCCGCCTATTGAAATTGCATGTTCACCGGTATATCCTTCATTATTTATATAACGCCTCACATTCTGGCCGTAATCTGATGAAAGATTGTCTCCGTAGAAATCAAATACAGTACCATAGGCATTCTGGCCGCTGCCGGTAATTGTATCGATGAGCCATGCATCATAAGCAATTCCTGCAGCTCCTGTGAGGTCGGTATATCGTGTTCCGTAACTTGAATTTGCCCAGTAGTCGGTAAGGGAACCCGATGGGCTTCTGCCTTCAATACGGACTGCCGAGTTAAGATTGTTTGTTTTGTTGAAAGAATAGCCGACATTCAGGTTCAGGAGTCCGGTTGTTCCGCTGTTCGATATCAGATTGCTTACAATACCCGCCTGTCCTATATTGAAATTATAAAGGTAATCCTTATTGATCCCGTGGAATGAAGAGCTGGTATTGTTATGAAGCAGTTGCGGAGAGAAGGATAGCTCGGAGGACCTCATCACTCCGATTCCTGCCGGGTTCTGGCTGAACGACGACATGTCGCCGCCGAGTGCAGTAAAAGCGCCTCCCATCGACATAAATCGTGCCGTACCCATGTAGAATGTCTGGGAATACCTGAGGGCATCATCAACATTCTGAGCAACCAGTCCCTTGACTGCAAGGGAAATTAAGAGTATGATGATTACTGATCTTTTCATTGATTTTCTACTTTTTGTTTATGAGTGTACCTGCACTCTTATCAGAATGAACATTAAACAGTATATTATATTTCATGTAAGACTAGTGTCTTCTGCCTCCCGATGAGCCTGAGGAACCTGATGAACTCCTTGAAGATGAGCCTGAGGATGATGAACCCGAAGAAAATGATCCGCTGCTCCTGGAAACAGAACCTGAACCGCTGCTGAACGAAGATCTGCTGCCCGAACCTGAAGGTGAGGAGAATGAACCTGTGCTTCTTCTTGAAGGCACGGTGTAGCTGCTGCTGGGCCTGCTGTAGGAAGAGCCTGATCTGCTCTGTGTCGGGCTAAAAGTTGAAGAATTGCTCCTTCCGGTGCTCTGGCTGCCCGAACCGCTTCTCTGATAGGTCTCCGGCCTGTTTGTTCCGGTATTGCTGTTAACCCTGCTGTTGTTAAACTGATTCACGTTCGAATTAACCCTTGTATTGTTGTACGAAGGCCTGGTGCTCATCTTTGGATCGTTATAGCTCGGAGTATAAGTTCTGTTAACAGAATTATATGCCGGACGCTGTGTTGCTGCGGCACGCCTCGACTCGGTGGTCGATACATTCTCGGTTCCGGTGCGGTCCACTCCCTGGGTCGGTGTCCTTCCCGAGGAAATGACCTGCTGTGATTCTGACTGTGTGCCCGTGGTTCTTCTTGAACCTGCAACAGTGCCCTGTGTGCCGGAGGTTGTGCTCAAAGTTGAGCCTGTTGCAACATCAGTGCTCCTGCGCGATACTCCTCCGGAGGGGCTGCCGGTGTTGCTGCTGCCTCCGCCGCTCCATCTGGTCGAAAGGGTGCTTGGCCTCTCCCTCCTGCCATATGTGGCTCCATCATTATAGCCGTAATCATTGTGATAGCCGTAATATGGATAGTATCCGTAATACCTGTTGAAAATGCCTCCATAGAAGTAGTTGTTGTATATACCGCCGAACCCGTAGTAGTACGGTCTGTAATAGTATGGGCTGTAGTAGAAAGGGCTGTAAAAGTCGTAGTAGAAAGGATCGTAGTAGGAATACGGGAATCCGCCGTAGTAGTAATTGAAGCTGAATGACGGATACCAGCTGTAATAGAAAGGATCCCTCCAGTAAGGATAGAAATAGTTGCCGTAAAACCTGTTCAGCCTTCCGGCATATGAATTATCATAGAAATTATAATTGTAATTGTAATAATTCCCATATGCTCTTGCATCGTCTGAATCGACTGCATCTGAATATTGTTCTGACACAAGGGTATCGCTTGCATATATGTTATCATAATATGCATCAGACCTGAGGTTCCCTTCAGGAACCTGCCGGGCAACCTCTGTACTTACCCTTGTTACCGGCACATCTGAGCTCTGATAGTAGAGATCATCATATTCGGTTCCCGTATAGAGACCTGACGAGCAGGAAGCAAGGGTGAGAAGTACAAATCCGGATATGTAATATAATGCTTTCATTTTATTTGTTTTTTTCATTCATCCGTTCTTCATACAATTATCAAATACCGTACCAAAATTTCCGATTTATCTTTTTGCTTTTCAGGTTTTTAGTTTTCAGCAAATTTAATACTTTCTGCATAAGAAACAATTTTATTTTTAAATCAGGTACGACCCTGGCCTTTTTTTAATTCCCAAGTATTTGTCTATTTTTACGCTCCGAATTTAACTGAATAACCGACAATTCAAATATCATACCAACGATGGCGAAGTTTTTGACAAACAGGGATGAGAATTATTCACAATGGTATAACGACTTGGTTATCAAGGCTGATCTTGCTGAGAATTCAGCTGTAAGAGGATGCATGGTTATAAAACCGTATGGTTATGCCATCTGGGAAAAAATACAGGCCGAGCTTGACAGGATGTTCAAGGCCACAGGCCATGTAAATGCTTATTTCCCCCTTTTTATTCCAAAATCATTTTTCAGCAGGGAAGCCGCACATGTTGAGGGATTTGCAAAGGAATGTGCGGTTGTGACACATTACAGGCTTAAAAATGATGAAAATGGAAAAGGAATTATTGTCGATCCCTCTGCAAAGCTTGAGGAAGAACTGATAGTCCGCCCCACATCCGAAACAATCATCTGGAATTCTTATAAGAACTGGATCCAGTCGTACCGCGATCTGCCAATTCTCATCAACCAGTGGGCAAATGTGGTCAGATGGGAAATGAGGACCAGGCTGTTTCTGAGAACTGCCGAGTTCCTGTGGCAGGAGGGCCACACGGCACATGCCACAAGGGAAGAGGCTGTTGAAGAAACGGAAAAGATGATAAACGTTTATGCCGATTTTGCCGAGAATTTCATGGCCCTTCCTGTGATAAAAGGATATAAGAGTGAAAATGAACGTTTTGCCGGCGCTCTCGACACCTATACAATCGAAGCATTGATGCAGGACGGTAAAGCCCTTCAGGCCGGGACCAGCCATTTTCTCGGGCAGAATTTTGCAAAAGCCTTTGATGTCCAGTTTGCCGACAAGACCGGAAAACTTGATTATGTATGGGCAACATCATGGGGATTATCGACCCGAATGGTCGGGGCCCTGATTATGGCCCATTCCGATAATCACGGACTTGTCCTGCCTCCAAAGCTGGCACCTTTGCAAGTGGTTATAATTCCTATTTACAAGACTGCCGACCAGCTTGAAATGATAACGTCGAAGGCTACGGCAATAAAGGCTGAACTTGAAAAAGCCGGATTCACAGTTAAATATGACGACAGGGAAAACCTCAAGCCAGGGTTCAAATTTGCGGACTACGAATTAAAGGGAGTTCCGGTGAGAATAGCAATCGGACCCCGCGATATTGAGAACGGCACTGCTGAGATTGCAAGAAGGGACACTCTTGAAAAGAAGACCATTGCTGCAGACTCTGTTACTTCCCATATTTCAAGGCTGTTAGACGACATACAGTCTAATATCTACCAGAAAGCCCTGAAGTTCAGAACCGAAAACACCTATTATACAGACAACTGGAGTGAATTCGTCGATATCATTGAAAACCGCGGCGGTTTCATCATGGCACACTGGGACGGCACAACTGAAACCGAAGAAAAGATAAAGGATGAAACCAAGGCTACAATAAGGTGCATACCTTTTGACACCCCGGCAGAAGAAGGTAAATGCATTTTCTCCGGTAAACCTTCCGGACGAAGGGTACTCTTTGCCAGATCATACTGATCTTTCAGTTCAACTATTTAATTTAAATTATTAATTTAGGGGAGTTTTATATATAATTATATCATGTCGGAACTGGAAGAAAAGAAGTCAGCCATAATCGGAACTCTCAGGGAAAAGTCTCTTTTGAAACAAAAGGTATATGATAATACTCTCGAATGGTTCGGTGTTGTAAAGGATATTCTTAAAAATATGGCCAGGGATGTCAACGGCAGTCTTGGCAACGTTGATTCCAGGATAAAAATGGAATATACCGACAGGAGCAATTTCGATGCCCAGTTAAAGGTAGCCGGAGATATCCTTCTTTTCAGCATGCATTCAAATATATTCCAGTTCGACAGGGAGCACCCTGCATGGAAAACACCTTACATCCAGAAGAATAAGTTAAACGCCTATTCAGGCATCATAAACATTTACAATTTTCTCTTCGATTCGTTCAAGTATTCAAGGCTCGATGATCTTGGATACCTTATCGCCAGGATATTCATAAACCATGAAAATCAATATCTTGTTGAAGGGAAACGCCAGATGGGAATGCTCTTCTCAAATTACGGCAACGAAGCAATCAGCCGTAATGCCCTCCAGGTGATTATTTCAACAGCCATTCAGTATTCGCTCGAGTTTGACCTTCTTGTACCGCCATACGATACCGTAAAGATTGCCACTGTCGGCCAGGCTGAAGCAAAAATTCAGCATTCAAGGGTAATAACAGGCAAACGTCTCGGGTTCCAGTTCAACTCTGACGATGTGCTGCTTAAAAATTCACATGAAACCTGAAAAACATCATACCGGAATCCGGAAAATAATCAGTAAACTCTTCTTCTTCCCGGTATTACTTTCACTTTTTATACCTTCATACTCACAGAACCGCCCGGAGCGGGATACAATCCGGAGTAGAACGGATATAATCAATCCGGTCTACATAAGAAATATTTATCCATTCCCGCACGGACTTTCCTTAAAGTCGGGAAAAACGCCTGCTCCTCCTTTCAACCATGATCTTACCAGGACAAGAAGTTTCCTCGACACCCTGAAAACCAGGGCATCAAAATACAGCATTACCAGGAAATTATTCGATTTTGTGATAGTGAACAAAGCAACGGGAACGGTCAGCAAAGCAGAAAATTCAAGCGACGCGGTATTCCTTGCACATTCCGGAAAGATAATCAGAAACATCACAATAAGGCGGCTGAATGTCTTTGGCACCGACATCGACAATCCTGATCTGTACGTCCCCAACCCGACTGAAAAGCTGCTTAACAAGACTCATGTCAATTCCAACGAGAATTTAATCAGAAAATATCTTCTTTTTCACGAAGGGGACACGCTGTCGCCACTGACATTAAGCGACAACGAAAGGCTGCTCAGGAACCTGCCCTATATCGACGACGCCAGGGTGATCGCCACACCTGCAGAAGATGGCAGTGTTGACGTTTCGGTGATAACAAAGGACGTGTTTTCTCTTGGTGCCAGGGCCGATTTAAAAGGGATAAAGAAAGGATCGGTGACAGTCTTCGATGAAAACATCTTTGGCACGGGCCAGGAATTCGGGATAGCAGTTCCCTGGTATTCTTTGTACCCCGATTCTCCGGGATTCGGGGCTGGCTACAGGATCAACAATATTTTGAGTTCGTTTTCAAATCTCGATTTTTATTTTCAAAACGGCCTTGGAAGAAGAACCTACGGGTTCAACCTTTCCCGCGAACTTGTAAGCTCGGAGACCAGGTTTGCAGGTGGAATTTCGTTAAGGAGAATGAGTATCTATGAGGATCTTGAAAGTCCCATTGAGCCGGTTCCTGTAAAATACACATTGCAGGATTACTGGCTGCAGAGATCATTCCTCCTCGACAGGGAATCTGTCACAAGAATTGTAATCGGCGCAAGATATACAAACAATAACGTTTTCGACCATCCTTTCATTCTCCCGGAAACTTATTACGACCTCCAGAAGTACAAGCTGTTTCTCGGGTCAATAACTTTCAGTATGAGAAAGTTCTACAAGGCAAACCTTATTTACAGCTATGGCCGCACTGAGGATATTCCTGTCGGCGGATCCCTGAATTTTACAATCGGAAGGGAGAATAATGAATTCAAGTTCCGAACTTACATTGGAGGATCACTTTCGGTAGGCGAAACCCTGGGCGCATTAGGATATATCCAGTCCTCGGCCGGTGCAGGAACTTTTTTTAACGGTGCAAATACAGAACAGGGTGTGTTTACGATAAGAACAAGCTTTATTTCAAGACTTTACGATATAGGGAATTACAGGATAAGAAATTTCATAAAGGCTGATTACACAAGGGGATTCGACAGATACAGGGACGAAAAATTATATTTCATAAAAAGGAACGGTTTTTCGGGATTCAACAACGACTCCATTGGAAATGCTCAAAGACTTGTCGTAGGTTTTGAGTCGGTGCTGTTCAGCCCTGTAAATTTCTATGGCTTCAGGTTTGCCGGATATTTTTTCGCCGATGCCGGAGCACTTTACGGGCTTAACGAAAGAATTTCCGATGGGGTTTTTCTTTCTTCAGTAGGGATCGGCTTAAGGATCAGAAATGACAATCTTATCCTGAACACGTTCCAGATACGCTTCGGCTATTTCCCGAATCCTCCAAGATATTCCAGTACCAGACCATTGATATTTTCAGGAGAACAGTTGCTTGAGCCTGTGACGTTTGAACCGCGGCCCCCATCCCTGTTAACGTATGAATAAAACGATCGACCCATGTCCATGCCTGATGAATTCCGGAATTTTATACAAAGCAATAACCTTGTTGACAGCAACGACAGGATACTGCTTGCGGTCAGCGGTGGTATCGATTCAATGGCTATGGCCCATCTTTTCCTGAGTATCGGAACCCATCCCGGAATTGCGCACTGCAATTTCAGCCTGAGAGCCGCCGAATCGGATATGGATGAGGAATTTGTAAGGGATTTCGCAAAACGGCACGACCTGCCTTTTTATAATGTCCGGTTCAAAACCAGGGAATATGCCCGCCGCAGAAAGATATCGGTTCAGATGGCGGCAAGGGAATTAAGATACGAATGGTTCGAAAAGATAAGGAAGGCCAACCATTATGACCTTATCGCAATTGCTCATAATCTTAACGACAATATTGAAACCCTCCTTATAAACCTCACACGGGGGACAGGACTGACGGGCCTTTCAGGGATAAGGCCCTCGGGCAATTATATTATCCGGCCGCTTCTTTTTGCCACAAGGCAGAAGATAACCGAATATTGCAATGAGAACGGGATAGCATTCAGGGAGGACAGATCGAATGCCGAGACCAAGTATACAAGGAACAAAATCAGGCATCTGGTTTTGCCAGTCCTTAAGGAGATAAATCCTTCTGTGGAAGAAACTCTGAATGAAACGGCACAAAGGTTCGCCTCACTTGATAAAATCGTTTCCGGCTATGTTGATCAGCTTATCAGAACCACATCGGTGGCTTCGGGCGACACTACAATATTCAGTGTTAATAAATTAACAGAACTGAACCCCGACAGGGCCCTGCTTTTTGAGATTTTCAGCAGGTACGGGATCACAGGATCCGGTTCATCTGACCTCTCAGGATTATTGAAAGGGAATACAGGCAGGATGATAATCACGGGAACCCATAGAATCGTGAAAAACCGGGGTGAATTGATTGTAGAACCAGCAGAGGGAAGAAAATCAGCTGATTACCAGATATCAAAACCGGAAGATCTTAATGATATCCCCGGTATTCTGTCAGCCGTAATAATTGACAGGGGACCTGATTTCATTATACCCTGCGAAAAAAATGTTGCATGCATTGACTTTGAGAAGATCTGTTTTCCTCTTGTGATAAGGGGATGGAAAAAGGGTGATTTCTTCTATCCGCTTGGAATGAACAGGAAGAAAAAGCTCAGCGATTATTTCACCGACAGGAAATATTCCCTTCCCGACAAGGAAAATGCAAGAATTCTTGAGTCGGATGGAAAAATAGTCTGGATTCTTGGTGAAAGGCTTGATGAAAGGTTCAAAGTTACGTCTTCTACAACTACGATCCTCTTGATCCGTTTACAGCCCTGTCGATCATGATAAGATCTGCAAGGGCGACCGCGGCTGCCGCCTCAATGATGACCGGCATCCGAAGGGCTATACATGTATCATGCCGGCCTTTGACCTTCAGCTGAGTCATTTTTCCCGTGCTGAAGTCAAGGGTATTCTGAACCACTCCCGTTGATGAAGTCGGTTTTACTGCAACCCTGAACACTATTTCATTGCCGTTGGTGATTCCCCCGTTAATGCCACCAGCGTTGTTCGTGGCGGTTTTGCCTGCAGGATCTATAAAAGGATCATTATGTTCTGACCCGCGCATCAGAGGAGCGGAAAAACCCGATCCAAACTCAATCCCCTTTATTGCCGGCACAGAAAAGACTGCATGGCTTATTGCCGATTCGACAGAATAAAAGAAAGGTTCCCCGATGGCTCTCATCGGATTATGTACCCTGCATTCAATTATTCCACCGATAGTATCATTGTCAGCAATCGCCTCATCAAGAGCCTTTTCGATATCAGTGCTTCCCCCGGCCGAAACCAGCTTTGCCTCTATTTCGGCAGGCTTCAGGATTTTTTTTGCGATAACGCCCGCGGCAACAAATCCCCATGTTATTCTGCCTGAGAAATGTCCGCTTCCCCTTAGATCGGCAAATCCGGAGTATTTAATCCCGGCCACAAAATCTGCATGTCCCGGCCTCGGTATATTTTTAAAATCATCGTAATCCGAAGAGATCCTGTCGCTGTTCCTTGTTATGACAGTCAAAGGAGAACCAGTTGTGAACCCGTTGAATATACCGCTCAGGACTTCGGGTTTATCAGGTTCCCGACGGTTGGTTGTACCTCTGCTTCCGCTCTGCCGCCGTGAAAGATCAGGAATAAAATCGTCGGGACTGACCGCGATACCTGGAGGACAGCCGTCAATTACCACTCCGACAGCATTTCCGTGCGATTCCCCGAAAAGCGATACCCTGAACACATTCCCAAAAGAGTTCATACAAGATAGAATTAGTTTTCTGCTTTGCTACGTTTGTAATATTCAACAACCTCCGACAGAGGGATTTTTTCAGTCACAGCCTGTCCTATTCCCTCGATAAAGACAAAATGAATTTCGCTGCCTGACTTTTTCTTATCGTGCATTATGAGCTGGCTGATCGTGTCATACGGTATCTGGTGGGGTCGCAAAAGCCTGAACTTATGAAGAAGGGCAACGATCCTCCCGTGTTCTTCATCTGTAATATATCCCCTTGCAAGCGAGAACCCTGACGAGAGTTCCATCCCGCATGCAACGGCATAGCCATGCCTGAATGACTTGTACAGTTCAATGGCATGGCCGTAAGTATGGCCGAAATTGAGAATCCTGCGCAGGCCCGATTCTTTTTCATCCTCAGAAACCACTGATGCTTTAAAATTAACAGCCATTGAGATAAGCATCGTAAGTAGTGCAGGGTCTCTCTTCATTATTGTTTCGTAATTGCTTTCAATAATATCAAAGAGTTTTGCATTTCCAATGATCGCGGTTTTAATAAGTTCAGCCATCCCCGACAGGTATTCCTCTTCAGACAGTGTCTGCAGCATGACAGGATCACAAATAACAAATTCAGGCTGTTTGAAGCACCCCAGGACATTTTTGATACTTCCGAGATTCACCCCGTTTTTTCCTCCTGTGCTTGCATCGACCTGGGAAAGCAATGTGGATGACACATATGCACATTTAATCCCTCTCATATATATTGAAGCCAGGAACCCTGTGATGTCACAGACAACTCCCCCGCCTATGCCCAGCAAAAATCCGCTTCTGTCGATACCCGACTCAATTAGTCTCCCGGCAAGACTTTCCACAACTTCCATTTTTTTGCTCCACTCTCCCGGTTTAATCTGGAGCACAGGAACATCAGGAAAGCGGTCACCGTATATCTTGTTTACATTGTTATCGGTTATTATTGCCGTACCCGAAGCGGGAATAAGCTCTCTGACAGATTCCCATTTCATCCCGACAAGGATTTCGGATACCAATCCTCCTGTTTTTACTGTTATTCTATCCAAGCGGCAATCCAGTTAAGTGTTAAATTTGAAATACCTTGTGTAATTCTTAATAAAAGCAATCTGTGACAGACCTGAATTTTCAAATAAGTTTACCATTTTTACAAAGATAATAACCCTGGCCATAAACTGAAAAATAAATTGACATGACACTTAAGGAACGGTACGCCCTTACAATTTCCTATTTCACGGAGAATATGCCGGTTGCGGAGACAGAACTCTCTTACGACAATCCGTTCAGTCTGGTGGTTGCGGTTATCCTTTCGGCACAGTGTACTGACAAGAGGGTGAACATGATCACCCCTGCCCTTCTTGAAAGGTTTCCTGATGCCCGATCAATGGCCGATGCCGATCCTTCGGAAATATTTGAATATATAAAGTCGTGTTCCTATCCCAACAACAAAGCGAAATATCTGTCAGGTATGGCCAGGATGCTTGTTAATGAATTCGGAGGCATTGTCCCGTCAGACCCACTGGAACTGCAGAAATTACCTGGTGTTGGCAGGAAGACGGCAAATGTCGTTGCTTCAGTGGTATTCAGAAAGCCGGTTATGGCAGTTGACACTCACGTATTCAGGGTTTCAGTAAGGATCGGGCTGGTCACGAATGCAAAGACTCCCCTTGGCGCAGAGGTCCAGCTCTCTCAGCATATCCCTTCTGAGCTCATTCACAAAGCACATCACTGGCTGATTCTTCATGGCCGTTACACATGCAAAGCAAGGAATCCGTTGTGCCAAAAATGCGGTTTATCCGGATTTTGCAGATATTTTAACGAAAAAAAGAGAGATAAAAAGGCATCTGACATATAGATTTGACCTTATTCCACGTTACATTATCTGCACAAACCATAATTATGATAATACCTCCTTTTTCAAAACCGGCCATGACTGACTATAAAGAGAAATATGAGGAACTTCTTAAGGAGAATTCCATTTTAAGAAGGGAAAATGAATTTCTCAGAGCGAAATCAGGATTAAATCATGACCTGAGAAACAGCGGAGAAAGAGAAAAGACAAGCAGGGAAAATGTACTCCTTGAACACCTTATAGATTCAATTCCGCAAGCCATTGCAATTATTGACCTCGAAGACAGGGTTGTAATGGTGAACAGGGAGTTCACTGATCTTTTCGGCTATACACCCGAGGAAGCGGTGGGAAGATATGTTGACGACCTCATCATCCCTGAAGATCTGAAACACGATTCTGTCAAGCCAGGTGAGATTGCCTTTGAAAATCACAGGGTAACAAGGAACACCATAAGATGCGATAAAACCGGCAGAAGGATCAATGTATCACTTATTGCCACAAACGTTCTTATTGATAACGATATAGTTGCCTCCCTTGGCATCTACCGCGACATCTCTGTTGAAAAGAAGAATCAGACCATACAGGAGATCCTGTATAATATTTCGACAGCAGCACTGAACCAGACCGACATAAAGGAGATATATCCGACGATAGTACAAGAGCTGAGCAAGATATGGGATACCAACAATTTTTTCATCGCTCTGTATGATAAAGCTTCTGACACTCTTTCCATGCCTTTCTTTTCTGACGAAAAAGATCAGTTTGAAAGGGTTCCTGCCCGTAAGACAATTTCCAAGTGGGCAATTGGACTGAAAAAATCGGTTCTTCTCAAGGTAAATGATATGAAATGCCTTGAGAATTCAGGAGATATAGACCTTGTCGGAGCGCCTTGCAAGGTATGGATGGGTGTTCCCCTGAAAGCAGAAAAAGAGATAATCGGGGTAATGGCTTTCCAGGATTATCACGATGAGGACAAATTCTCACAGGAGGATGTTACCGTTCTTGAGTTCATCGCAAACCAGATAGCTATCGCACTTCAGCGCAGGATAATGATAGACAATGTTATCATGGCAAGCCGCAAAGCGGAAGAGGCTGCCCAGTCAAAACAGCAGTTCATGTCGACAATGAGCCATGAGATCAGAACACCGCTGAACGAAGTCATAGGCATCACCAATCTCCTCCTTCAGGGCAATCCAAGGGAAGATCAGATGGATTATATCAAAACTCTGCGTTTTTCTGGAAACCACCTTCTGACTCTCGTAAATGATGTGCTCGACTATAATAAGATGGAATCGGGCAGAATTGAATTTGAACAGACTTCATTCAATTTAAGCGATTTCCTGAAAGACATACAGAGAACTTACTCATTCAGATCCAAATCGAAAAACCTCGAATTTGATATAACCAGGCAAAATGATCTGCCTGATAATTTGACAGGCGATCCCATAAGGCTCAACCAGATCCTTTCAAACCTTCTTTCAAATGCCTTGAAATTCACCCAGAAAGGCAGCATTCATGTTATACTGAAGGAACTGGAACGCAATGCCGGAACCACTAAGATTGAGTTCACCGTAAAAGATACCGGGATCGGAATCCCGAAGGATAAACACGATTATATTTTTGAAAGCTATACCCAGGCTTCTCCTGATACAACAAGGCATTATGGCGGAACAGGGCTCGGACTTGCCATATGCAAACGTCTGGTTGAACTGCAGGGAGGGCATATTGAAGTTGAAAGCGAGACCGGCAAGGGTTCGGCGTTCAGGTTTGTTCTAACGTTCGGGATAGCAGAAAAAAGCGAAGCCTCCCAGAAAGGAGAAACATCAGAATCTTATGTCGGGCTTGAAGGCAAGAGAATTCTTGTGGCCGAGGATAACAAGATTAATTTCTTCGTTGCAAATAAATTCCTCAATGGCTGGGGAGTGAAGGTCACCCATGCTGAAAACGGAAGAATTGCATTAAACCTATTGGAAAAAGAAGATTTTGACCTCGTTCTGATGGATTTGCATATGCCTGTCCTCGATGGAATAGAGGCTACGAAGATCATCAGGAATTCTGATGATCCCAGGATAAAGGATATTCCCGTAGTTGCATTAACAGCAGCGATAATGTCGGAAACACACGACAGGATAGATAATCTCAATATAAACGATTATGTCCTGAAACCTTTTAAGCCGCGCGATCTGTTCGAAAAGATCCTGAAGAATGTAAGATAAAGGACAGAGGATCTACTTTATACAATATTTGCCAAGATACTCGGTCGAATTCCTGTTTCCCAGGATGAAAGCCTTTCTGAAGTTGTAGCATGCATCTTCGGTCTTTCCCATGTTGAGAAGCGAAATCCCGTTATTGAGCCAGACTTCGGCATTACCCGGCTGAAGGTCGAGCGACATACCATAATCCTTCGCGGCCCATTCCCATGAACGGGACATGAAATAGGAATTTGCACGATCGATAAAACACTCAGGATCATTTGGATGAAGCCTGACATTTTCGGAGAAATACGACAGGGCAAGTATATTATCACCTGCCGCCGATGCTGCCTTTCCTGCAAGGCTGAGGGCTTTCTTGTTGCCCGGATAAAACTCAAGATACATGGTGATATCATCCATTGCCTTTTCAGTCTCACCGGTTTTCCTGTAACATCCGGCCCTGCTTAAAAGCAGTTCGGGATCGGCAACATTCATATCTATCAGACGGGTATAGGAAGCCGATGCCCCTGCCGGATTACCTGACAACTCCTGCGCAGATGCAAGAAGCCTGAGACATTTAATGTCACCGGGATTTTCCGACACGATCCGTGTCAGTGTCCTTACTGCGTCGCCATACATTGATCCGGCAATGCTTATCAAAGCTGACGAATAGCCGGTAACGACATCGTCAGGATACGATGAGCTGAGCGCCCTGAATATGTTCTTTGCCTCAGCAAGGTTCCCCGTTGAAATATTGTATTCAATTTCGGCAACCCTTTTTTCAGGTGTAGAATACCAGTCCTTTTTCCAGAACTGGCGCCATTCCGCTTTGTTTTCAAGCAGGGCGAAAGAAGGGTCGGTCAGTATCTCTTTTTCATTTTTTCTGAACGGGGATCTCATCGACAGTTCAAGATGATAAACAGCAGTTGCCGCGTCATTCCTCATGGCATAGATCCTTGCAAGTCCGTATTCACCCGATGCGGCAGTCATCTTGTTTGCCGAGTTGAAATCATCAATTGCTGATGAAAAATCACCTTTGGCAAGATATGCTTCACCCCTCCAGAGGTAGAAGGAAGCGTCATGGTTATCCTTCATCGCCGATGTAAGCACAGAAACGGCTTCCCCGGGGTTCCCGGCATCTATGAAGGCTTTACCCTTCATCAGGTAAAAGACCGGCTTCTGACCTGCTGCCAGAATCGTAATGAATGAAAATGCCATGTAAAATAATGTTCTTTTCATCGAAAAGGATCTGTTTTCTGTTAATACTCGGGTTTTCCTGGTGTTGCTCCTTTCTCCGTTATCACATGTATAAATCCCGAAAGATGGTACATTTCAAGACCGGAAATTCGTCTCTCGTAAACATCACACTGGTAGAAATATACTCCGGGTGAGACAATTTTCCCTTTATATGTCCCTTCCCAGTCAAGCTTTGGATTATCAGTCTCAAATATAAGCACACCGTAACGATTGAAAAGTTTAAAATCGACCTTTTCAATAAGTCCGGATGTCTTTGCCACCAGGCGATCATTAATATCATCCCCGTTTGGAGTAAAAACATTGGGGATCTCATAGAACTTGCACGAATCCACGCAAATCATTGCCGATTTCTCACCTTCGTTCCCTATGGCATCAAATGCTGATACCGCGTAACATCCGGCCACAACCTCGCCCGGATAATGTTTGTAAGCGAATGTATTCTTATCATTGATGGTTGTCAGCAATGACAGATTTTCATCAGTAAGGAGTTTATAATAAATCTTGTAGCCACTGACATCTTCAAGGCATTTGCTGTCGGCAATTGTCCATCTGACAGTATTGTAAAGGCTGTCGCACTGGCTTGAAACGGATAACCGGGGAGCACAGGGAGGTTCATTGTCGACTGCGGTGACACAGGTCTCCTGAGAAAAATTAATAAGGTTCACCGGATATCCCGGATTTGTATATCCTCCTGTCGATCTTACTTTGTAGCAATACTGCCGGCCGTTGACAAGTCCTTCATCTGTATAAGTAAGCTGCGTTGTCGTTCCAATTGAATCGTACCTGTTTGTGGCCTGGTTAAGCCTGAAGAAGTCATATCTGGTATTGATCCACGGAGTATTTCGGCTTATGGTGAACCGGACTTTTCTGTCACCCGGATTCGCGGCAAGAAATACTGATGATGCATATCCGGGTTCCCCTATCAGAAACCTGTTGGCGGGAGCGTTGTTGTAAAGTTCGATCTTGTAAACGTAGCCACTGCCCTGGGTGTTAATAAGGGTATCAATGAAACTTGTTTCATTCAGCGTGGAAGTCCTGATCGAACGGATCTGCACATAGTTTGTACCGGTGATGCTTTCTGCCCTGTAAATCAGGTACTCGTATGGCCCCGGTGCCGGAATGGTATCGAGACGGTCGGGTTTTCTCCAGGCAACATATATCGATCCGTTTGTCAACGATGTGGTCCTGACACTTACATTTGTTATTACGGGAACACCAGTCACCAGTGCTCCTGATATTTCATTTGATGCTTTGCTTTCGGTACCGTTGGGATACACGGCAACTATCCTGTATGTATATTCCCTGCTGTACTGCAGTCCCTGCCCGTTATCTGTATCAACGAATGACACAGTCGAACTACCCGCCGCATAACCGACTTTGGTAAAACCTGATGACGGAGGTAAGCCTGAAGAACAGGAGTCCTGGACAAATGAAGACGGTCCTTCCCTCCTGTAAATGTTGAACCCTGCGATCACATCAGTCCCATAGCTGTTCCATGTAAGCCGGATGAATTTTCCTTCAGGTGCCGCATTGACAAGAACAGGGGCCGGCCCCAGAACCTTTATCCTGAAGTTGTCAATATCCGACAGCTTCATCTCACTGCTGTAATCATCAGATTTTATCAGAACATCATACGGCTGATTTCTTACAGCTGCATGACACGGGGTCCATTGCACTGTTGCCGATGCATACCCGGCTATCGAATCGAGATGGATAAAACCTGCCCGGCACTCAGGTATGGTATAAATGCCTGAAGTTGACATAAGGCTTATGAAATCGTTGTCGGGATCGGTTGCCGTAACTTTTAAATTAACAGGTTTCCCGGCTTCAACACATATGTCATGTAACGGACCATTCACCGGGGGTTTATTCTTTGTATCATATACATTTATCTGAATATCTCTTTCTACGATTCCGATTTTTTTGCCATAACGCCATTCCTCGATCTCCATGGCTACATTATATGCACCGGTATCGACCGGTGTATCCCAGATAAGATCTCCGGTTATCGAATCCACTCTGATAAAATGTGACGCAGGAGGCAATGTATAATTCTCGATCGGCCTTCCGTCTTCTCTGGTACATACTGTCATCTTGTAAGAAAGGCTGTCTCCGTCAGGATCATAGGCACCCGGGTTATGGATGAACACATAACCTCTGGCTGCCTTATCATAGGGTGGATTAAGAAGCACCGGTGTATTGTTCCTTCCTATTGAAGGGTTTACGATAAGAATTGTTGAAATTGAAAATATCACATTGACGGAATTCGGGATGTTCTTAATATCTGCATTCCTGTTAGGATCCTGGACCACAATTTTATACACTCCCGGCCCCGGGTATGTATGCGTGATCTTGTAAATGTTGCGCTTATAATAATTGGGAAGAAAGAGAATGCTTATCCTTTTTGCGACCGATGTCGAATTATCGCCCCACATTACCTCAAGTTCGGGCCTGTCGGCATAGCTTAGCGTATAGGTATAGGTAGTTATTGTAATTTCAAAGGTAAGATCCGACAACTGAACATAAGTGATCTCCCCTGCCCTGTTATGTGTTGCCCGTGCATTTCCGGCCAGCATAAGCAGAAATGCGGCTGCAATCAATGTCCTTATTTTTAAAAGTTTCACTTTTACAAATCTCCTTAAAAAGATTAATTAAATAACAACAAACCTGTTCCTGGTTTTGGCGCAATCGATGCTCAGAACTGAAACATGAACATTTTGAAGCATATTCATTGAGGAAATTAACAAGTTTCTGAACATTGATTACCGGTTAATGGCAATAAAATATCCTCAAAAATCAGACCATTAATAAATCAAGTACACTTCTAATCCACTATATCAACTCTGTCTCTGAGATACTCGACCGATCCCACTTCAATGAATGAAAATCCTGAGCCGCCTGAAAAATTGCCGGCCAACACAACCACAACATCTTTAGTGTCAAGGGATTTACGTGTCACCAGGTCGGTCAGAGCTATCTTGATAAAGTCGTCTATCGAATTTCTTCTTTCCTGGTAACTTGTATATACCCCATAAGACAGCGCAAGTTCTCTCATTGTACTTTTAAGATAGCACTGGGCCAGTATATGGTTATAACCCCTGTAGGCAGCCATATCCCGTATTGTCCTTCCTCCCGTGGTATCCGAGATGATGGCTTTGGCTCCGATCCTGACTGAAGTTTTGACAGCTACTTTTGCCAGATACCCCGAAATTTCGCCTATAAGGCTGACTGAAGGGAGATTAAGAAACTTTCCCTTGTCCTCTTCAGCTTCAAGTGCAACCTTTGCCATTGTCCTTACGGCCTCAACGGGATATTTACCGTTTGCGGTTTCGCCGCTTAGCATCAATGCATCTGTCTGTGAATATACTGCATGTGCAATATCGCTGACTTCGGCCCTGGTGGGGCGCGGAGCGGTTATCATCGACTGAAGCATCTGGGTCGCCACAATTACGGGTTTTCTTGCATTTATACATTTTGAGATCATCATCTTCTGAACTCCAGGAATCTTTTCGTAAGGGATTTCGATTCCAAGGTCACCTCTTGCCACCATTATTCCATAGACGTGTTCGAGAATCTCATCAAAATTATTAACCCCCTCTTCATTTTCAATCTTTGCGATTATCTTTATCCTGCTGTCAAAACTATCAAGAACTTCCTGAACATCAATGACATCCTGTTTGGACCTCACAAATGAATGTGCAATGAAATCGACCTCGTTTTCAACGGCCATTTTTATGAACTCCCTGTCTTTCGGCGTTATTGAAGGCAGGCATATCTTCACGCCGGGAAGATTCACACTTTTTCTTGATCCGAGAAGGCCGTCGTTCTCGACGATACATTCAAGAATATCACCTTTCCTTCTTAAAGCTCTCAGTTCAATATCGCCGTCATCGATAAGGATGGCGGATCCTTCAGGGACATCTTCAACAAATAATTCATAGTTTACACATATTAATTCAGGTGTTGTTGTCCCGGCCGGGTCACCCTTAATGGCAATTGCCGACCCTTTTTTAAGCTCAATCGGCGAATCGCAGGCTGTTGTCCTGATTTCCGGGCCCTTGGTATCCAGCAGAAGAGCGATTTTGTCTGACACCTCCCTTACATTGCGGATTATGGTAAGGGCGCCCTCTATGGTGAGATGAGCCGAATTGATCCTTACCACGTCCATTCCCTCATTGTAAAGCTCCCTGATAAAATCGGGGCTGCACCTTTTATCGGAAATTGTGGCGACTATTTTTGTGCGTTTTTTTATCATTATTCCGTCGATGATTTTCTTTTTATTCCAATGAGCGCTTCAACAGCCAGCCGGTAACCGTCGAGGCCGAAACCGACAATACTGCCGGCGCAAAATCGGCCTATAAGACTATTGTGCCTGAATTCTTCACGGGCGGCAACGTTTGTAATATGCACCTCGACAACAGGTGTCTTAACCGACGAAACGGCATCGGCGATAGACACCGAAGTGTGCGTATATCCCCCGGGATTAATAATGATACCATCACACGAAAATCCGGTCTCATGTATCCTGTTAATTATCTCTCCTTCCACGTTCGACTGATAATAATCAATTGAAACATCCGGGAAAGTTTTTTTTAAAAACTCAAGATAATCTTCAAATTTCATACCTCCATAAAGCCCTGGTTCCCTTTTACCAAGGAGGTTGAGATTGGGTCCGTTTATTATCTGGATTTTCATTTTTGTCATTTCCACCGGTTTAACAGGTGTAAAAATAGTTAAAATTCCAACGATCAGGGCCCGGTAAGGCAGTTTTGTAAGATTATGCCGTTAACCTTATGATATAAAGCTATGAAATGATATTTTTACATTGAAAAACGACAACAGATTAAATGACCAAAAGCTGGAAGACATGGCTCAGTAATTTTGAAAATTACCTCCGGCTTGAGAAATCCCTGTCAGAGAACAGCATCGAAGCGTACCTCAATGATATTCAAAAACTTGAATCATTCTTTTCCAGGCCGGGGCATGAAACTGATCCTTCAGCTGTAAAATTCGACGACATCAGGGAATTTGTCACGTGGTATGGCTCGGAAAACACAAATGCCCGTACCCAGGCAAGAGTCTTGTCGGGAATCAGGGCTTTTTACAGGTTCCTTCTTGCAGACGGTGAAATTGATGAGAATCCCACATCACTTATCGAGTCCCCCAGATCAGGATTGAAGCTGCCCGAAGTTCTTTCTGTTGAGGAGATCGACAGGATTGTCGAAGCCATCGACCTTAGTCGTCCCGATGGTCATCGCAACAAAGCCATAATCGAGACTCTTTACGGATGCGGTCTGAGAGTGTCGGAACTTGTCGGCCTCCGGCTGACCGATATTCATGCTTCAGAAGGATATGTGAGCGTTACTGGAAAGGGGGACAAGCAGAGACTGGTACCGATCAGCAACAAAGCGCTGAAAGAGATTGATTTGTACATGATTGACAGGAACCGGCTTCCCGTTATCTATAATGAGAACATTGTTTTCCTTAACCGGCGGGGACGAAAGCTGACGAGGGCCATGATATTCACAGTTGTCAGGGATCTTGCGGCAAAAGCGGGGATTTTGAAGAAAATAAGCCCTCACACTTTCCGTCATTCGTTTGCCACCCATATGATCGAAGCCGGAGCCGATCTCAGGGCAGTGCAGGAGATGCTGGGCCATGAATCGATCACAACAACAGAGATTTATACACACATCGACAGAAGCTATCTTCGTGATACTCTTATGATGTTTCACCCGAGAGCATGAATTTTCAACACTATTCTGAAATTCGATTATAAATATTAAATTTGCACCTTATTTTTAGAAATCAACAATTTAAGTTTATCTCAAATTCATAAAAGTATGTCAAAAGTAAAAAGAGTTTATTCCTTTGGAAATAAGACAGCAGAAGGAAAGGCCGACATGAAGAATCTTCTCGGCGGTAAAGGTGCCAACCTTGCCGAAATGTGCCTTCTTGGTCTTCCTGTTCCTGCCGGCTTCACGATCACCACTGATGCCTGTAATGAGTATTACGCAAACGACTGCACCCTTCCTAAAGAACTTATGCCCGAAGTATGGGAAGCCATGAAGCTTACGGAAAAGACCATGGGCATGAAGTACGGAGATCCCGAAAATGCACTTCTTGTGTCATGCCGTTCAGGTGCACGCAAATCGATGCCCGGAATGATGGATACAGTATTGAATATCGGACTCTGCACCGCAACCATCCCCGGATTTCTCAAAAAGACAAACAATCCAAGGTTTGTATGGGATTCCTACCGCCGTCTGATCATGATGTATGCTGATGTTGTAATGGAAAAAGCAGAAGGAATCGACCCCGGTGAAGGAAAAGGTATCCGCAAACAGCTTGATGAAATGCTTGATGATTTCAAAAAGCTTAAAGGATATAAGTCTGATACGGAAATCACTGCCGATGAGCTTAAAGACCTGTCTGAAAAATTCAAGAAAAAGGTAAAACAGGTTCTTGGCAAACCCTTCCCCGATGATGCAAAAGAACAGCTGGAAGGCAGTATCAAGGCGGTTTTCAAAAGCTGGAACGGCAAAAAGGCAGTTTCGTACCGTCGCATAGAAGGAATTCCGGATGACTGGGGTACAGCTGTAAACGTTCAGGCCATGGTGTTCGGCAATATGGGTGACACCTCCGCTACCGGCGTTGCTTTCACACGCAACCCCGCGACCGGAGAAAACCTGTTTTATGGTGAGTGGCTCATCAATGCCCAGGGTGAAGACGTTGTTGCAGGTATCCGCACTCCCAGCCCTCTTAACAACGAGACCAAAAACGAACAGAACAAGCATCTGAAGAGCATGGAAGAAGCTATGCCGGATACTTACAGGGAACTTTGCAACATCCGTGAGATTCTCGAGAAGTCGTTCCACGATATGCTTGATATTGAATTCACTATCCAGGAAGGTAAACTCTATATGTTACAGTGCCGTGCAGGGAAAAGGACAGGAACCGCCGCCCTCAATATGGCAATGGACATGCTCAAGGAAAAGCTTATTGATGAGAAAACAGCCATTATGCGCGTTGATCCCGCACAGCTTGACGAGCTTCTGCATCCCATCTGCAATCCTGAAGTTGAAAAGAAAGTCAAACCGCTTGTAAAAGGTTTGCCGGCCGGACCGGGTGCAGCAGTCGGTAAAATAGTGTTCACAGCCGAGGATGCAGTTGCCTGGAACCGTAAAGGTCAGAAAGTCATTCTTGTCCGCGAAGAAACAAACCCTGAAGATGTTGAAGGGATGAGAGCAGCCGAAGGCATACTTACTGCAAGGGGCGGGATGACTTCACATGCTGCCCTTGTGGCACGCGGATGGGGTAAATGCTGCATCGTGGGCGCCGGAGCACTTCATGTCGACACCGCAGCCAAAAAAGCCAAAGTAACCGGCACAGATATAGTACTTAACGAAGGTGATGTTCTCACACTCAACGGAACAAAAGGAAATGTATATTCGGGTGCTCTTGATCTCATGGATGCTTCTGAAAATCCAAGGTTCCAGAGCTTCATGAAGCTTGTCGACAAGTACAGGAAAATGGGTGTCCGGACAAACGCTGACACTGCTGAAGATGCAAAAATTGCACGCGATTTCGGAGCTGAGGGAATCGGCCTTTTCCGTACCGAGCATATGTTCTACGGCAAAGGTTCAGAACAGCCCCTCTTCCTTCTCCGCAAAATGATACTCAGCGCAAATGAAGCAGAACGCAGAAAGGCACTGAACGAACTTTACAAATATGTCAAGAAGGACATGAAAGCCACTCTTGAAGCCATGGACGGATTACCAGTCACATTCAGGCTTCTCGATCCCCCGCTTCATGAATTCGTTCCGCAGGGTGCCGAAAAACAAGCCGAGCTTGCCAAAGCTCTCGGCATCAAGAAATCGGATGTTGCAAAACGCGGCGAAGCTCTTCATGAAAGCAACCCCATGATGGGTCATCGTGGCGTTCGCCTTGGCATAACATATCCTGAAATCACCGAGATGCAGGTAAGGGCAATGTTTGAAGCCTCTGCCGAACTTCTGAATGAGAAAAAACATCCGAAACCCGAGCTTATGGTGCCTGTTACCTGCGACGTATCGGAACTTGATGTCACAAAAAAGATCGTTGATACTATTTATGCAGAAGTATGCAAGAAATATGATCTGAAAAAGATTGATTACAAGTACGGGACAATGATAGAGATCCCAAGGGCAACTCTTCTTTCCGACCGTATGGCAAAAACAGCCGAGTTCTTCTCATTCGGTACAAACGACCTTACCCAGATGACATTCGGCTTCAGCCGCGACGACATCGGAGGATTCCTCCATGAATATCTTGACAAGAAGATGCTCCCGTCAGATCCTTTCCAGACAATAGATCAGGATGGAGTCGGACAGCTTATAAAGATGTCGGTTGAAAAAGGCCGCGCTACAAGACCCGATCTGAAAGTGGGTATCTGCGGCGAACAGGGCGGAGATCCGGCTTCAGTGGAATTCTGCTATAAGGCAGGTCTTACATACGTAAGCTGCTCACCTTTCAGGGTCCCGATAGCCCGACTTGCAGCAGCTCAGGCTTCTGTAAAATATGAAAAATAATTCATATTTGCACTAATAAAAAGAGGGTGTCTCAAAAGGGGCCCCCTTTCTTTTTTAGTTGATTGTCACTTTCTTTTGCTCCTCCAAAAGAAAGTAACCAAAGAAAAAGAGTCCGGAAAAGACAACCGTTCCTGTTTTTCGCCAATTGCGCAATGCCATTTCCCGCTCCAAAAAACAGGAAGCGGTTCGCACCTTTTCCGGTTTGCCCTCGCACCCCATAAGAAGAATGCTGCTATTTTGAAGCTTATTTGTGTAATTGTT
>Ga0208695_1000104_pt1 | contig 116419 bp, 90 predicted proteins | sample AD_UKC111_MetaG_FD_184449 | JGI IMG/M metagenome (GOLD analysis project Ga0208695, IMG submission 184449) | Active sludge microbial communities of municipal wastewater-treating anaerobic digesters from Hong Kong - AD_UKC111_MetaG (SPAdes)... | ecosystem: Engineered > Bioreactor > Anaerobic >... | reverse complement strand
CCGACCCAGGAGGATCCCGAACCATGCACATCGTTCCCTTCGCCCCGGGGTCCGGGCCCGATGCCCGGCCCGATCCGCCCCGGGCCGTTGCGTCCCGTTTCACCCCGCCTGCCGCGCAACAGAATGCCCTTATATATGGAGGGCATTACCTCTCCCAGGCGGGAATACCCATCGTCTTGTCCGGTGGAGCCCTTGTGTTATGCCGAGCCCCGTGTCATGGCTACATTTCATGTCATTTCGAACCACTGTCTCATTTCGCCCCCCTCTGTCATTTCGAGCGCAGCGAGAAATCTTTCCCTGCAGTACACCTTAATCCTGCATTTCCGCGCATCATGTCATTTCGAGCGCAGCGAGAAATCTTTTCCGCCCGTCCAGACAGAACGCAAGATTTCTCCTCACTGCGTTCGTCGAAATGACAACTTTTTCCGGAGTGGCGTGACGGCAGATTCTCCTCCTCGCGTTCGTCGCAATGACAGTCTTTTCGTTCAAGTGGCATGATTTTCAGGTTCTGCGTTCAATCGTGTGAGAACCCTTTCCCCCAACAGCACGGTTTCCGGGGGGAAGGGGAAGGGGAGGGGAAAAGGGGGCTCTTTCCCCCAACAGCGCGGTTTTCCCGGCACTCTCTCCCATGGAACCCGCACCAAAATTTTACCGGTAACCGATATCGCGTGTATTGTAAACTCCGACGCGCGTGAACGGGTCACGCGCCAACGGGAGCACGCACGATGATGACACGGATTGGAGTAGTAGTTATGGTTCTGGCACTGGGCGCGGCGATCAGCGGACGCGCGGACGACGCGGTCACCTACGCGGAAAAACTGGGCTGGCCGAAGGGCGCGCGCGTGGTGATTTTCCACGTGGACGACGCGGGCATGCACCACGACGCGAACATGGGCGCCATCGAGGCGATGGAAAAGGGCGTGGCCACCTCGGCCAGCATCATGTTCCCCTGTCCATGGGTCCCGGAAATCGTGGCCTATGCCAAGGCGAACCCGGATAAAGACTTCGGCATGCACTGCACGCTGACGTCGGAATGGAAATCGTACCGCTGGGGACCGGTCGCGGGAAAACCGGCTGTGCCGGGACTGGTGGATGAAGAAGGTTGCCTGTGGCACAGCGCGGAAGAGACCGCGCAGCACGCCACGGCGGACGAGGTGGAACGGGAACTACGGGCCCAACTGGACCGGGCCATGACCATGGGATTTACACCCACCCACCTGGACACGCACATGGGCACGGTATACCAGACCCCGGAATTTCTCGAGCGGTATATCAAACTGGGCGCGGAAAAAGGAATCCCGGTCATGGTACCCGGCGGTCACTGTTATTTCCTGCTGAAGGAGGAACCGCGATTCGCGGAACTGGTCGGGCCACTGGGTGAAAAGGTATGGAGCCTGGGCCTGCCGGTGCTGGACGACCTGCACACCGGCTACGGCAGCAAAGGTCCGGAAGACAAAAAGCGGCAGATCCTGGAATTTCTCCGGGAGTGCAAGCCCGGGGTAACCCAGTTTATCGTGCATTGCACCCGTCCGTCCGACAACTTCGCCCACGTAACCGGGTCAGGGCCCACGCGGTTGGCGGAACTGGAAGCGATGCTGGATCCGGAGGTTCGTGCGACCATCGAGCGGGAAGGCATCATCCTGACGACATGGCGGGAATTGAAGCAGCGTCGGGGCCAGGCAAAGTGACTAATGCGCGTACGCACCGGGGTAACCCATGACCGATGCGGGCGTTGATTGTCATGCTGAACGCTGGTTAACATGTGCTTTCCGGATTTGGCTAGTGGCGATTCGATCACTGGTACAATGAATACAGCCGTCCGGAGGCGCACAGGAGCAAGGGCAGCATGCGCGTAGCCTTGATCAATCCACCCCCCGCCGAGGGGCGACGGTTCATCCGCGAGGGGCGGTGCATGCAGAGCGTGGCTTCCTGGGCCGCCCTGTGGCCACCCCTGACCCTGGCGCAACTGGCGGCGCTGGCCCGAAGGGACGGTCATGACGTCCTGCTGACAGACGGAAACGTCGAACCCGATCCAACGCTGAAAGCGGTAACGGAAACGACGCGGCGGTTCGCGCCGGACGTCATCGTTATCAGCACGGGGTTTCCATCCCTGGATGGAGACCACGCCCTGGCGCTGGCCCTTCGACAGGCCTGTCCGGGAGTCCCGATCACGGGGCTGGGCCAGTTCTTCACGCTGACCCGGACGGAAGGTTTTGCCGACACCCCGGCGTTCGATCTCGCCCTGATAGGCGAGCCCGAACTCCCCTTTCTGAACCTGTTGGGCTGGCTTGCGGCGGGTCGGCCGGAAAGTCCTCCGGCGGGCATCATGTCCCGCGATGACTCGGGTAAACCAGTAGATGCCATCCCCTGTTCCCAGATGGAACAGTTAGATGAGTTGCCTTTTCCGGCCGTGGACTACCTCAAGAGGGAAGCCTACCGCCTTCCGCATAATGGTCAGCCCTTCATGCTGGTCAACGTGGCCCGGGGTTGTTCGGCCCCGTGTATTTTCTGTATCGCGCCGGCCTATCATGGGCGGCGGCTCCGGCGGCATTCCCTCGAGTACGTCATGGCCGAACTGGCGTATTTTGATTCCTCGTTTGGACTCAAGCATTTTCTGTTCTGGGAAGAAGTGTTCGCTCATGACCGGCCCTTCGCGGAGGAACTCTGCGCGGCGATGATCGCCCGGGGCTCGCCATGGTCATGGGCGGCCACCACGCGGGCGGACAAGGTGGACAAGTCCCTGCTGACGCTGATGAAGCGTGCGGGGTGCTTTCTGCTGGGACTGGGTATCGAAAGTGGTAATCAGCAGATTCTCGACACGGCCCGAAAAGGAGAAACCCTGGAAGACACGCGGCGGGCCGTGGCCCTGTGCCGGGAGGTAGGTATCCGGAGCATGGGCCATTTCATTTTCGGGCTGCCCGGAGAAACCCCGGAAACCGCGCGGGAAACGTTGCGGTTCGCGCTGTCGCTGGGACTGGACTACCTGCAATGCTACGCGGCGGTACCCTACCCCGGAACACCGCTGGGACAACTAGCCCGGGAAAGAGGATGGATCCGGGCGGAACGGTGGAGCCAGTACGATTTTGGCGGACCCAGTATCATGGACATCGGAACCATATCGCCGGTGGAAGTGGACGCGTTTCGCAGGAGGTTGTTCCGGCGGTTTTACTTCTCGCCCCGGTTCCTGGCGCGGCAGGCGCAAGAATTGCTGTGGAACCCACGACAACTGGCCCAGGCCGCGGGATTCCTAAGATGGATCTGACAACGCCTGACCACATGACGACCGGCCAGGGCGCGTCCGAAACAGCGGCATGCCCCGCAGGCGAAAGCCATGAAACGCCGGAAGTGACCGTGCTGTTTCCCTGTCTGAACGAGGCAGGAACCATCGGGACATGCGTTCAACTGGCCAGAAAAGCCATGGAAGAGGCCGGCATCCACGGTGAAGTGCTGGTCGTTGACAATGGATCCTCGGACGGATCGGGGGAACAGGCCCGGGCTGCTGGCGCAAGGGTAATCTTCGAGCCGAAGCAAGGGTACGGACGGGCGCTGCGAACCGGCATGTGGCACGCGCGCGGCCGTTTCATCGTTTTTCTGGACGGTGACCTGACGTATGATGCCGCGCTGGTACCAGCGTTCGTTCGGGCTTTACATGATGGGGCGGACGTGGTCATCGGGAACCGGTTCCAGGGTGGCATCGAACCCGGGGCCATGCCGCGTTCCCACCAGTATTTCGGAACGCCGGTATTGACGTTAATCGCGCGGCTTTTTTTCGGGTGCCGGATCGGCGATATCAACTGCGGCATGCGGGGCATCCGACGGGACATCCTCAAGCAGCTGCGTTTCCGGTCGGACGGCATGGAATTCGCGTCGGAGATGATGATCCACGCGGCCCACCACGGGCTGAAGGTGGTGGAGTTGCCGATCCCTTACCACCGGGACCGTCGGGAGCGGCCACCGCACCTGCGGTCGTTCCGGGACGGGTGGCGTCACTTGCAGTTAATGCTGCATCTCGCGCCGCTGTGGGCGTATTTCGTGCCGGGGGGGCTGCTTGGCCTTGGCGGGCTTTGGGCGGTGCTCGCGGTAGGTTGCGCGCGGGACCGGGATAGCGGGGTGCTGCCAGGTTTAGCGGGGTTACTGGCCATTCAGTGCGCCACGCAGATCCTGCTGCTGGGGCTGACAGCGCAGGACCGGATCGCGCATCCGCGCTGGCACGAGCGGGCCGTGTTCAGCGGCACCACGCGATGGTTGCGACGATTGTTACTCCTGGAAACGGGTATTGCCTTGAGCCTGCTGATCATGGCGGGCGGGGTCTTTTTGCTCGCGCTGGCCTGGTGGATGTCGGAACGGAATGCCCCCTGGTTGCGGGACGCGTTCCTGGCCACGGCAATGATGTTCACCGGGACACAGATTTTTTTCACGTGCGCCTTCCTGGGGCTTTTTGGGAGGGAAGCGGCCCCACCCCCACCGGAAGCGGAATTCGAAGATCCTTCGGCACATGGGGATTGATCCCGTGAAGCACGAATGGCTTAGGGCGTAAGTAGGTGCCCGGGTTCGCCGTTTCCTACACCAGTGGGTTGCGCGCGCGGGGATGGGAACCGTAAGATGAAGGCCGCGGCCACGTGGCACGCGCAACAAGGCAGGTACAGTCATGGCTACGATCATCGTAACGGGGTCCTGCGGACTGATCGGGTCGGAGACCGCGCGCCGTTTTTGCCAGGATGGATGGCAGGTCGTGGGGATTGACAATGACCTGCGGGCCTATTTTTTCGGGCCTTCGGCATCAACCCGGTGGGCACTCGACCGATTGCGGGCCGAGTGTCCCGGGTACGTCCATTATGACGCGGACATCCGGAACATGGACGCGCTGGACCAGGTATTCCGGGAACACGCCGGGGACATCCGGGCAGTGGTACACACGGCGGCCCAGCCAAGCCATGACTGGGCGGCGCGGGAACCGCATACCGATTTCGGGGTAAACGCGCTGGGCACGCTGAACCTGCTGGAACTGACCCGCCGGCACGCCCCGGACGCGGTGTTTATCTTTACCTCTACCAACAAGGTGTATGGCGATACCCCCAATCGCCTGCCCCTGGTGGAACTGGACACCCGATGGGAGGTGGACCCATCGCACCCGTACGCGGAACACGGCATCGACGAAACGATGTCGATCGATCAGTCGATGCACTCGATTTTCGGGGCGTCAAAGGTGGCGGCGGACGTGATGGTGCAGGAATACGGCCGGTATTTCGGGATGTCCACGGCGGTGTTCCGGGGGGGATGCCTGACGGGTCCGGGACACAGCGGGGCGGAATTGCACGGTTTCCTGGCTTACCTGATGAAATGCGCCCTGACGGGAACGTTGTATCGGATCTACGGATACAAGGGGAAACAGGTACGGGACAATATTCACGCGTCGGACCTGGTGTCATGCTTTGTTCACGTGACACGTTCTCCCCGTCCCGGCGCGGTATACAACATCGGCGGCAGTCGGCACAGCAACTGCTCGATGCTGGAAGCCATCGCGCTGTGCGAGGAACTGACCGGCAACCGGATGCGGATTGAATACGTGGACCAGCCCCGGGCGGGAGATCATATCTGGTGGATCAGCGACGTGCGGCGGTTCCGGTCGGACTACCCGGAGTGGAATTTCCGCTACGGAATCCGGGAAATTCTGGAGGAAATCCGGGATGGCCTGCGCGAACGCCTGTGAACTGAAACCGGCGCCGAGAAACACGCTGCGACTGACCGTGCTGATCCCGGCACGGAACGAGGAACAAAACATCGAACGGACCCTCGCGGAGATGGCGGACACGCTGCGATCCGAAGGCATACCGTTCGAGTTGCTGGTCGTGGACGATGGCAGCGCGGATCGGACGGGTGAGGTCGTTTTGGGATTGCGGGAGCGGGTTCCGGAGATCCGGCTGGTCCGGAATGATCCACCGAATGGCCTGGGCCGGGCCATCCGTTGCGGTATCCGGCATTTTCAGGGAGACGTGCTCGCGGTGGTCATGGCGGACCGATCGGATCATCCGGACGACGTGGTCCGCTGCTACCGGAAAATTGAGGAGGGCTACGACGCGGTGTTCGGGTCGCGGTTTCGCCGGGGCAGCCGGGTAACGGACTATCCACCGGTTAAACTCGTGGTCAACCGTATTGTGAACAAGGTCATGCAGGTCATGTTCTGGACTCCCTTTAATGACCTGACCAACGCGTTCAAGGTATACCGCCGGCACGTGATCGAGAGCATATCGCCGTTGCAGGCAGCTCACTTCAACATTACCATCGAAATGTCGTTGTCCTGTATAATCCGTCATTACGCTGTCGCGGAGATTCCCATATCCTGGTCAGGGCGTACTTGGGGTCAGTCGAACCTGCGCCTGCGGGAAATGGGCCGGCGGTACCTGTGCACGCTGCTGATGATCTGGTTCGAGCGGTTGCTCGTGCTGGACGATTTGCTTCTGGAGCGCAAACCGCAGGATAAGCCCGGCGCTTGAGCGCGGACGCGCGTTGACCCTTCGGGGGAAATGTCCGCTGTCCGCGCGCCCGGAGAACACGTCCATGCAGAAAGCAATCGAAAAACTGGTGTCCGACGCCCTGGCGGAAGATATCGGCCAGGAGGACCTGACCACGAACACCATCGTCCCGCCGGAGGCCCGGTGCGTTGCGAAATTGTTCGCCAAGCAGGACGGCGTCTTGAGTGGAACCCGTCCGTTCCGGATCGCTTTCGAACTGCTGGACGCGGATATCCGCGACTGGCGTCAGACGGTGCAGGATGGCGGCTGCTTCAAGAAGGGTGACCTGCTGATTGCGTTCAACGGGCGGGCCCAGTCCGTGCTGACCGCGGAACGTACGGCGCTCAACCTCATCCAGAGACTCAGTGGCGTCGCGACGCTGACGGCGAAATACGTGGCCCAGCTGGAAGGCCTGAACTGCCGGGTTTGCAGTACCCGCAAAACCACCCCCCTGATGCGTCAACTGGAAAAAGCGGCCATCGTCCACGGCGGCGGGGCGAATCACCGTCACACGCTATTCAACGGGGTGCTGATCAAGGAAAACCACATCATGATGGCCGGTAGCGTTACCGAGGCCATCCGCCGGGCCCGGGAGGGCACGCACCACCTGATGCGCATCGGGGTTGAGGTGCAAACCCTGGAAGAATTCGACGAGGCGCTGGCCGCGGGGGCGGAAGTGATCCTCCTGGACAACATGGACAACGATACCATGCGCGAAGCGGTGCGACGGGCCACCGGCAAACCGGTGATTCTCGAAGCAAGCGGCAACGCGACGCTGGAACGGGTGCGTTCGATGGCGGAAACGGGGGTGCACTTCATTTCCGTGGGCGCGCTGACCCACTCCGCGCCGGCCGTCGACCTGTCCCTGCTGATCGAGCATGTCTCCGAATGAACAGGCGCTGGATCTGACCGAAGCGCTCGCGCTCTCCGGCCCCCTGCGGGTTATTCGGGTGGACGCTTTCACCGTGCTTCCCGAAACGGATTCCACCAACCTGCTTGCCCTGAACCCCGGACCGGATGGCGCGGTGTACCTGGCGGAACGTCAGCGCGCTGGTCGGGGCCGGTTCGGAAGGTCCTGGCACAGCGCGGCCGGACTGGGACTATGGTTCAGCGTTCGACTGACGGGCTCTCCGGATGGATTGCCCTTCGCCGCGGGCCTGGCCCTGCGGGAAGCCCTGGGAGCCTTCGCGCCGGTCACGCTGAAATGGCCCAATGATATCCTGAGCAACGGGCGGAAAGTTTGCGGTATGCTTCTGGAACGCCGCGAATATCGCAATGCCCTGGGAATCGGCGTAAACGTGCTGCACCGGGCGGACGATTTCCCGCCGGCTTTGCGTCATACCGCGGGATCGCTGGCCCTGGTGAACCCGGGAGCAACACCCCGTCGGGAAGTCGTGCTGGCGACGATATTGACTTGCCTGGACCGGGAATTGGCAATTTGGCGGGAGGGGCGCATCGATGGTCTGCGGGAACGCTGGATTGAAGCGTGCGGGCTGGTGGGAAAACATATTCGACGCGGAACGGTTTCGGGCCGGGTCATCCGGATCGAGGCGGATGGCGCGCTGATCGTGCAGACGTCCTCCGGCGCGGTAAAAGTGCGGGACGGTGATCTGGAAGAGCGCGCATGACCCTGTGGACCCGAGAAAGGAGACGGTTCCATGCTGCTGGTGGTTGACGCGGGCAACACGCATACTGTGCTGGGCCTGTTCGCGGGCGACCAGTTCCGGGGACACTGGCGGATCGTCACCTCGAATTACCGGACTTCGGACGAGTTGGGCCTGCTACTGCACATGTTGCTGGACCATATCGGGGTAAAACCGGAACAGATCTCGGGGTGTTGTGTCTCCAGCGTGGTACCCCAGTGGAACCCCGCGCTGGTAGCGGTCAGCCGGCAGTTTTTCGGTATTGAGCCGCTGATGGTGGAGCCGGGGGTGAAAACGGGACTCGTGTTGCAGTGCGACAACCCCCGCGAGGTAGGCGCGGACCGGATCGTGAACGCGGTGGGCGCGCTGGAAGAACACGAGGGACCGCTGATCATCCTGGACTTCGGCACGGCGACCACCTTCGACGCGGTGACCCGGCGGCGGGAATGGATTGGTGGGGTCATCGTCCCGGGTATCCAGTTGTCGGCAGACGCGCTGTTCGAGCATTGCGCGAAACTACCCCGGGTGGACATCGTCACGCCGAGACACGTGATCGGCAGGGACACGGTGACCAACATACGGTCTGGTCTTACCTACGGCTACGCGGACATGGTGGATGGCCTGGTGCGGCGGATGCGAAAGGAGATGGAAGAACCCCGGGCAAAAGTGATCGCCACGGGTGGCCTGGCGGGGGAAATCGCGCGGGTGGCGCGGTCCATAGACCTGGTGGACCCGTTGCTTACCCTTAAGGGATTGCGCGCGGTATACCGGAAAAATATCGGGGAGACCGGGGAATGACCCGACTGCTCGCGCTGGCCTGCATGGTGCCCCTGCTGGTGGGATGCGGAAGCCGAAACGGAACACCGCCGGACCGGGCCGATCGCTCCGAATCGGGTCGGGAAGCCACCGACCGGGCCCTGCGGACGGCGGCTGACGCGGGCATGGAAATGACGGGTATCGACCTGTATGTGCACCGGAAAAATCCCTTGACGGGCGTGGCACAGTCCCCAAAACTATGGATTCACGCTGACCAGTTTTCCCTGCGGGACAGCCAGACCTACGCGTTCGAATCGGCCCGGGCCGTAGTGTACGGTAAACGGGAGGAAGATCGGCTCATTGTCATGGAAGCGGGACGGGGCGTTTTCGAACAGGATCGCAAAGCGGACCTCTCCGGCGGCGTGGTGGTAACGGCGGGCACGCTGGTGCTTAGAACCGAAGCCGCAACGTGGGAACAGGTGGACCCCCCGGAATCGGAACAGGTCCGGGTGGATACCCCGCTTACCATCGATGATCCCCGACTCGTTTTGGCGGCGGGCAGTGCTCGACTGTATCCTGAACGGAAAGAATTCGAATTGCGGGACGCGCGAGGCACGATCCGCTTCGGCGAGGGAACCTGATCATGACGCGACACTACGGAATGCTGTGGCGGTACGGCGTGATGTGCCTGATGACGGCCGCGGCCGCCATTGCCCAGGACACTCAGACCGATCTTGGTGGCTACACGTCCATGGAAATTGAAGCTGGACGGATGAAAGGCAATTTCGCCACCGGCGCGATCGACGAAATGACCGACGGCGTCAAAATCCGCCTGCTGTCGGACCGGCCAGACCTCAAGCCCTTGCCCATCAGCGCCCGTTCCATGAAATTCACCTGGACCGAGGGGAAAAACGTGCCAGACCGGATTCTCATGGAGGGGAACGTGGAGGTAACCCACCCGGACGCGGCCATCACGGCAGACCGGGCGGAATGGAATTTCAAAACCGGTGAACTGGTCTTTTCCGGAAACCCCGTGGTCAACAACGACCGGATCAAGGGGCTGCGCGGAGAACGAATGACCCTGAACCTGAAAACCAATACTTTCGAGGTGTCCCGGGTCCGCGCGGACCAGGTCCCGTTACAGGCAGGGGAAGCCACCGGGGCACCGGGCGAAACCGCACCGGGATTGCTCGCGGAATCGGATATCACCGACTGGGGCGCCCTGGTCGGTGCCTTGCGCAAGGAAGCCGGGGCGAAGACACCCTCACCGGGACAGCGGATCCTCTCGCTGCTGGCGGATGACGAACGGGCCACGCTGATGTCCCTGGACACCGCCGTGCTGCTGAAACGCAAGGGGGACATGCTGAAACTGATCAACCGGCTGCTGCGGCGCCCGGACCTCTACGACGCGGGGGCGTGGGGTGGTGTAACCCTTCCGGACGAAACCCGCCAGTTGCTTGAGCGGGGTCAAACCCTATCGCCGGATGAACAGGTGCGACTGAACCGGTTACTGTTGCACGCGGCTTACCCTGAACTGGTCAAGGCTCCATGAGCAAGCCGAGCGCGGACATTCCCCTGCTGCGGGCGGAAGGACTGGTCAAGGCGTTCCGGAAACGGGTAGTTGTACAGGGGGTATCGCTTGAGGTGCGCCCGGGCGAGGTGATCGGCCTGCTGGGTCCGAACGGCGCGGGTAAAACCACCACCTTCAGCATGATCGTGGGCCTGCTGAAACCGGACGCGGGGCGAATCTGGTTCGGAGACCGAGACATCACCCGCTTGCCGATGTATCTTCGCGCCCGCGCGGGTATGGCCTACCTGCCCCAGGAACCCTCGGTGTTCCGGAACCTGACGGTCCGGGAAAATCTGCTGGCCATCCTGGAATACCAGCCGCTGTCCCGACGGGAACGGGAAGCCCGGGCCGACCGACTCCTGGAAGACCTCAATATCTCCCGGCTGGCGGACAATCCGGCCCATACCCTTTCTGGCGGGGAACGGCGACGCACCGAAATTGCCCGGGCTCTGGCCATTGAGCCCAGGGTGTTCCTGCTGGACGAGCCTTTCGCGGGGATTGATCCCATTGCCGTGGCGGACCTGCAGGAAACGGTAAAGCAACTTTGTGAACGGAACATCGCCGTGATTATCACGGATCACAACGTCCGGGAAACATTGCAGATCACCCGGCGGGCGTATATCATCAACGAGGGACGGATCCTGGCGGACGGCACGCCAGAAGCCATCGCGGCCAACCCGGAGGTTCGCCGGATCTACCTGGGCGAGCGGTTCAAACTGGATTGAGTCCGCTGCTATCGCGTAATCTTTCCGGCGGGGCCAGGAATATCGCCTGCAGGGCGTCCACGGCGGGCTTGGGATGGCCCTCCACGTCGAAGAGGGCATTGTTCGCGGGGCAGGGGAAACAGTCGTGTCCCATCCATACCAGAAACCCGCCGCACCGGGGAAACCGGGCTTTGCATGCCCGCGCGGCGATGGCGTAACACCGGGCCTGAAACGCGCGGGTCCAGTCGCAGTAAAGCCGCAAGGCCTCTTCCGGATCCGTGATTTTCCCGCAACCTTCTCGCAAGACCTCGCCCCACTGGGTCCACCATGCGGCGGCGTGCATCCAGTAGCGGCCTTCGGGCGGCCAGTAGGGTTCCCCGCCAGCCCATCGGCGGATAGCATCCGGGGTCATCGCCCCGGGCATCCCCACCTCGCTACGGAATAGCGCGTCATCGTCGGCCCAGTAGCCTTCCCAGGCAGCCAGATCGGGATTGAGTCCCTGGCCCCACGGCCCGTGAACCTCGTGATGGATCCCCATGCCGTAGTGTTCAGGGCGCGCGTAATCCACGGGACCGGACGGAGATGCCGGAATGAACCGACGATCCGGATCCTCTTCGGCGATCACCCGCGCCAGGCGGGCCATGCAGGGATGCGTTCGGGTCACGGGTTCCTGCAGGGACGGATACTTCGCCGCGGGGCCGGCGTACAACTCATTGCCTCCACTCCACATCAGCAGGGAGGGGTGATGTGCCCGGTGGTGACACCACGACCGGGCGATCCGCTCGAGGGTGTCGATAACGGCCGCATCGTTGGGCGGCGCGTTTTCAATGCCGGAGGAGGACAAGGGGAATTCCTGCCAGACGAGAATGCCCGCGCGATCGCACAGGTCATAAAAATCCTCCGATTCAAGAAAGGCACCGCCCCACACCCGGAACAGGTTACACCCCATGCGGCGGTACGCGTCGATAAGATGGGCGTAGTCCTGCCGGGTCACATCGGGGTAATTCATTTTGACAGGGGTCCAGTTCACGCCCTGTAGAAACTGCGGTTCGCCGTTAACCTCACAAATCCACGGTTCCGCCCCGGAAGGCGCGCCTTCGCAGGGCAACCAGCGGATCGTCCGGAAACCCACCGTCCGGTTTTCGATCAGCACCGGGTTTCCATGAGGATCGAGCAGGGTAATCTCCGCGGTGTATACCTGGGAATCGCCGGCCAGGTTTACCTGCCACGGAACGACGGGCAGGTGTTCCGGGGCAAGAACGGAGATATCCACGGCAAATAGACGTTCCGCCAGGATGGTGTCCTGGTCCAGCAGACGTACCCGCCAGGCATACTCCCCAGTCACGGCCGACCCGGCGGTTACCGTCACGAAAAGGCTTCCCGTCCCGGTAGCGGTATCAAGGCGGGTCCGAACAGAAACGACCCCGACGTCAGCGGCTGGACCAGTAAGCAGGCGAAGCGTACCCCACGCGCCGATGGGCACGAAACGGGGACACCAGTCCCAACTGTAGTTATACCGGGGCTTAAAAATCCGGCTTCGGGAAGTGTAGCCGAACTGCCCCTGTTCCTCAGGGGGAAGATCGAAAACGATGGCCAGTCGATGGGCCTTTCCATCGCCCGCCCACGCTGAAAGATCAACCCGTTGGGGAAGCATGGGCCCGGAAAAGGTGGCGCGGATCTCCCCATCCACCAGGATCCAGCCATGATAATCAAGCCATTCCGCCTCGAGTACTACCCGTTCACCCGGAGACAGCGATGGTAGATCCGTTTCGGCAATCCAGTGACGGTGTTCCACCCACTCGCAGGCCAGCGAACGCAACCCTTCGCGCCAGTCTGGAAGCATGTCCGCTTCACGCAAGGCCCGCTGCACCGTACCTGGAAACGAGAGAGAAACCGGCCCAACGTCCGGAACGAAACAGGCGGGGGCCTCACCCCGTTTCGCGGGAATCCAGGTGTTGGGACGCCAGCCTTCCAGCGTCCAGGGGAGCGCGGTCAGATCTATCACCGCCATGAACAACGTCTCCTCCCGTTAACTCATGAAGTATGACAGGATTGTACGCGTCTTGGAGCACAACGAAAAACGGGACGCCCACAACCGGGCGTCCCGCGGAAAATTCGGACAGGTTACAAGCGCGCGGTCAGTTGGTGCAACGTCCCCAGACTTCCACCTCGACGTAATGGTTACGGTCATCGGCGGTGTTGCCGTTGGAATACAGGCGGATATACCGGGCCTTCACGCCCTTGGCGTCAAATAGCCGTCCCTTGTTGTTTTCGATGTATTCCTTGTCCTTGCCCACGCCAAGGCCGGCGGAGTTGTCGATATCATTGTTGTACAGGGTCTTGACGCCTTCCTTGAACTCGGGATCATCGGACACCTGGACGATCACGTCAAAATATACCCGTTTGCCCTCGTGGAAGTGCCAAAGCAGAATGGCGTAAATTTCGCAGGATTTTTCCAGGTCGATCTGTACCCACTGCACGCCCTCGCCCAGTTCAACAAGGCTGTTCTTGGCGTAATTCTTGTCACCGTCCACGATCATGCCGAGATTGCCGAGGGAAGGATTCTTGTCACTGGATGTCACCTTTTTCCCCCGGGATATGATCTCGGTGCCCTTGGGCGCCATGAAGGGCGGCCGATCCTTGAAGTCCTCGGGTTCCAGGTTTTCACTCCAGTAGTCGATGGGCGTGCCCCCAAAGAATGGTTCAGGCAGTTCAATATTCAGGGGGACCATTTCTTCCTCAGCAGCCGCGACCACCAAGCCCGGCCCCATCGCGAACGCCGCGCAAACCACTACACCCGCCATCAGCATCCAGTGCCATTTCATCGCTGTATCTCCTTTTCTTTCAATGCGCCCGGCTCGCCGGGGCTGACCTCGTTTCCACGCTCCAGATGCCCCACCCACACGGTGACGCATTCTATCAGATTGACGATGAAACCGGCAATTTTATGCGTAACCCCGTATAATGTCCCTCGTGCCAGAAAACAGACTGCCCGGGAGGGCGAATGGTGTCCCGGTTATGCCGGCACCGAAAACCTAGAGGAGTTGGCGTATGCCAGAGCGTATACCTTTGCTGCTGGATACGGACATCGGGGATGACATTGACGACACCTGGGCGTTGTGCCAGGCGCTGGGGAATCCCCTCCTGGACGTCCACCTGATCGTGACGGCTTCCCAGAACACGCCGCTCAAGGCGCGGCTGGTGGCACGGATACTCGAACGACTGGGCCGGACGGATATACCGATCGGGATTGGAAAACAAACGGACGACGCTCCCATCAACCAGCAGGCGTGGCTGGGAGATTATGCCCTGGACCACTATCCCGGCACGGTCCTGAAAGACGGCGTGGGGGCCTTGATCGACCACATCCGCGCGATGGATCCACCGGTAACCCTGTGCGCGATCGGGCCACTGACAAACCTGGGTGAACTATTGCGGCGTGCTCCGGATATTGCCAGCCGCGTCCGGCTGGTACTTATGGCGGGCAGCGTGCGTTCAGGCTACGGCGGAAAACCGGAGCCGGACGCGGAATGGAACGTCTTCCGGGATGTGGAAGCCTCGCGGACGGTGTTTACCGCGCCATGGGACATCACCACGGCTCCCCTTGACACGTGCGGCACGATCCAGTTAAAAGGAGACGCTTACCGCCGGGTGGCCGAATCCAACACGGTGCGGGCCCGGGTAGTCATGGAAAACTACGCGGCATGGAGTAACCGGTCGCATTATCCGCCAGACACTTCGAGTATCCTTTACGATACACTGGCAATATACCTTTGCCATACTACCGAGGGGCTCGGCATGGAAACCCTGCCCTTGCGGGTGGATGACAAGGGATTCACCCGGTTGGACGAGGCCAGCGGTAAGCCGGTGCGTTGCGCCATGACCTGGACGGATTACGGCGCGTACGAAAACGCCCTGATCCGGACCCTGACATGAATAAAAATCGACCAGTGACTCTTTCTGCGTTTGCGGGGAATCTCTTTATGTTGCGTCGATGGCTGAGCATTATGGGATGCGTGGTCCTGCTGGGCCACGCGGGCGCGGGAATGGCCCAGGAGATGCCACAGCCAGGCATATCCCAGCAGCAGGTCCAGGGCGAAGACGCCGAACGGCTCATCGACAGTTTTCTGCGGGGAGAACTGGCTCCGACAGATTCCAGAACAACTGCTGGCGCGCCCCAGCAGGTGCCAGAGGTTATTTTTGAAACCACCGCCCTCCTCGCGGACGGTTCCTTCGAACAGGCCGCGTCCGGTCTGCCGCGGGACTGGACCGTGGAGCCGGCAGATGCGACGTGCTCGGTGGACCGTTCTGAACCAGCCCTGCTGGGCAATGCGTCCCTGCGATGCGCGCCGGGGGAAAATGGGTCGGTTCGGGTCCTATCTCCATTGCTGGCCCTGGACCCGGAAACGGTAACCCTGTCCGCCCAGGTGATGAGTTGCCCGGGATCGGGTCGAGCCGTGCTGCGGTTCCAGGATTCCGCGGGTAACCTGGTCGGAGAAACGGCCCTGCGGGCGTTTCCCGGACAAGGAGCATGGGTCCGTCACCGCCTGACCGACACGCCGGTTCCCCCCGGGGCGAACGCCGCGCGGCTCGCGCTGGAGTCCACGGAACCCACCCGCTGGGACGGTGCCGAAGTAACCGCCAACTGTGAACACAAGCCCCGTTGCGCCATACTGCTCAACCCGCTGGGATACGAATCCATTGGTCCGAAGGTGTTCGTGGTTTCAGCGAATTTTTCGGCGGGCAGCGCGCGCTTCTCGTTGCGGGACCCGGAAGGACGGGAGGTCTGGTCTTCTGGACTGGGCGCGGCGGAACGGGTCATTGGAGGCGGTGGCTTTGACTGGGGTGCCTGGTTTTACCCCGGAGACTTCACCGATTTTCAGGACGAGGGAACCTTTACGCTCGCCGTGGATCTCGACGGTGTAACCGCGGAGATTCCCGGCGTGGTGGTAGCGTTTGACCGTTATTGGCAGACCCTGTTTCCCGCATGCGTCGATGGGCTCGCGCGGCTGGGGGCGGAAGCGCCAGACGACGCCTTCTGGCGGGACCCGGGCGACAGCGGCGCGGACCAGAGCCTGCTGTTTTACCATCTCGCGGCCGATTACCGGAACCTGTTGTGGCGCATGCGACGTCCCGATGCCCCCGAAGGCTTCACCAGGGAGTGCGCCCGGTGCGCCGCCCTGGCAACAGCTCGGCTCGATCGCGCTGGCGTTACCCCGGAAACATCTCCAGACGAAGCCTTGTATAGGCTGGCCGCGGGGCTCCTGATCCTCGCCCGGTATCACCCGGATGTCAAGGCGGAGGCCGGGCTGTTCGCTCCACTGCTGGAAGCCGCGCGGCACCAGGAGAGCCCATCACCATGGCTGTTCTCGTTCGCCTGGCATTACAGGCAGTTATTCGGCGACCCGTCTGTCGATCCGTTGCTGAAAACCCTGAACCCGGGCATTCGCCTGGAGATCCTGGACGAACTGCTGGAGGCGGAAAGCGAAAACGCCCTGGACGACACGTCCGTGACCGTGGAAATCGGGGCGGCGGCCAGCAGCGTCTCGGCCACGATAGTGGCCCGGTCCCGGGGTGTCTTCGGGTTGTACCAGGCGATGGATAAGCCCGCTTACAGGTTCTTTCCCCTGCCGGTGGCCGAGGGACAGCCATGTCCGGGCAACAGCCGGATCATCCTGGAGGCGGCCGAATACATGGCGCGTTGCTATCGATTCGCCGCGCGTCCCGAATACCTCCAGTTCATCTGCAACCAGGTGGACTGGGTGCTGGGCCGCAATCCGCTCCATGTATGCGTGGTCAGCGGTCTCGCGCGGGAACAGGGGCCATCCGAGGCCGTTTCGGCCGTGCCGGTCCCTGCCGGTATCGTGCTGGAAGGCATTGGCGCGAGAGGCCCCCAGGATGATCGACCCTGGTTTCCGGAAAGTAACGTCGAAACCGCATCCAACCGCAACCCGTCTCTGACCGCCACCTTTCATCTGCTGAACACGCTGGCCCATCTCAAGCGTATTCGGGTACAAATGCCCGATGAGAAAAAGCGCTAAATGAATGTCCCCGTTTAATGCGCAGGTGTTTGCGCGGTTCTTGCTGAGGGGATCACTGAGACGTCTGGTACGCCGGATGGGGGTGCGCGTGGACGTGTCCGCGCTCGTCCTTGGAAAAGTTCTCCGCCATACCCTGGCGCATGCCTATCCTTCTTCTGAACAAAATCCCCGATCGTGAATAAACGGGGCCAGTTCAACCACGGGTCGAACTGGCCCCGGATACAGGCATGGAAGGATCTGGCAAATCAGAGGGCCGAGGCTGCCAGGGCCATTTCCCGGGTTACCGGCGCTTTCGTGCTGGGATACCGGATAAACTCCACGTGGCCGTCCAGGAACAGCACATTGCTGCCACCGGGTACATGGTTGAACTTCTGGGCATTGGTGGACACGATGTCTCCCATGATCCAGATGTTACTTTGCGCCATGTTCGTGGCGGCGGGGTTGTTGATGTCGGTGATCAGGAACCGTTCGATGCCTTCGCGCAGGCGGTAAATCACGTCACCCGTGCCATTACCAACCGGCACGCCCCCGGAATCCACCACGTTCTGGGTATCTTCATCCAGTTGCCGTACCGGCCCGCGCTGGTTGTAGGGCATTTTTCCGAAATTGGGCAGGCTGGTCAGCACTTTCAACCAGTGATACGTGAACTGCTTAGGCACCTGCAGTCCGGCGGGAACGGAAATACCCGGATTCATCATTTGGATAATGGCCAGAATGCCGGAGATGTTGGGATCTTCGAGATACTGGGGAAGGCTGTCGCACTTGTCATAGGCAAAACCGAAATACAGGTAAGACCACGTGGCATGCCACCAGTCGTTATACTCGGTGGTGTTGTAATCGGGGCCCCGGAAATTGAGCACGCATTCACCGCCTACCTGGCCGTTGTAGTACATGTCTTCGATCTTGTGGGTCGCGCTGGATGGACACACGAAAATCTTGGGATCCGTGAGATACTCTGGGTATATGGCCGAGGCCAGGGGCATCATCAGCACGCCCATGCAATCACCGGCCCCAGAGCAGTACGTCTGGTGCTGAATCGGTGGAAACGCGCCTTTCGCCTCGTTCGCGTACATTTTGAACACCAGCCCGAACTGCTTGAGATTATTCTGGCAGGATGAACGGCGGGCCGCCTCGCGGGCCCGGGCCAGCGCCGGCAGCAGGATTGCCGCCAGGATACCGATGATGGCAATTACCACCAGTAGTTCAATGAGGGTAAAACCAGGACGATCCTTGCGAAGCGTAACCTTGGAAAACATAGACATTCCTCCCGATGTTGAATCCCTTCGCATAATACTCCCACGCTGCTACTGCTAGTATAAGTTATTGCAGGAATTCCTCCCATGTCAAGTTTTTTTCTTCATCCTTACCGGCGGACTACAATAGGGCAATGGGCGGAAACAGCGGAAAGAGGGAGAGGCTTAGCGCGTCCGAGATCCGGGAACATACGGCATGGCTGGAAACCAGTTCAAAACGAAAATCCGCACGCAATACGGCCCCTTTGCCCAGTGGTTGGGCCGAACGGTACTGAAACTGGGCGGATGGAAACTTGTGGGCCAGAACCCTGGCGTGCCTCGCTGCGTGGTGGCCTGCGCGCCGCATACTTCGAACTGGGACTTCATATGGACCCTCGCCGCGGCCATGGCCCTCAGTCTGCCCTGCGTGTTCATGATCAAGCACACCATGTTCCGGGGACCCCTCGGCTGGTTGCTGGCGTGGCTGGGTGGCGTACCGGTCAACCGATCCACGCCCGGCGGCATCGTGGAACAGATGGCCCGGGTCATGCGCCAGCATGAACAGATCAACGTGGTAATCACCCCGGAAGGCACCCGGAAACAGGTCGAGTACTGGAAACTCGGGTTCTATCGGATTGCCTGGGCGGCGGATGTTCCCATTCTGTTTGGGATCATGAGTTACAAGGAACGCTGGATCGGTGTGTCGGAACTCCTTTACCCGACGGGTAACCTGGAATCAGACTGGGCAAAAATTCAGGAGAGTTTTCAGAAATACGTTGGACTGACCCCCAGATACAGAGAAAAAGAGGCTGAAGCATTCTACCGGGAAAAAGAATCCCTGCGGCGACGCGTGCTAGAAGGCATCGGGAACAATGAGCAGACCCCTTCTCTTGAAACGTGACCCCATTCGCGTGGCATGCGCCCTTTTACTATCACTTGCCGGGGGAATCGCGGGCCATGCCCCGGCCCTGGGTCAAACCATCGCGGAGATCGGGAACCGCTGGGAACCTCTCGTGGACCGGTTCCTGGTGGACCACGTGGAGGGTGCCGCTCGACACGAGTTGGTGCCCCCACAATACGCCGGGGTGGTTTTTACCTTTGACGCGCCGTGGGAAGGACGGTACTGCGGATACGTGACCATCCTGCGGGACGGATCCCGGTTCCTGATGTACTACCGGGGCATGCCCGCGTCGAGCGGCCAGGATTCGGATCAGGCGTTTACCTGTGTCGCGGAAAGCAGCGACGGCATCGCGTGGCGGCGACCGGAACTGGACCTGTTCACCATCAACGGGCATGCCCGCAACAACGTGATTCTGGCCAACCACGCAGCCTACACGCATAACTTTGCCCCATTTATCGACACGAACCCGGATTGTCCCCCCGATCGGCGATTCAAAGCCCTGGCGGGCACCGAAGAAACGGGACTTTCCACCTTCGTGTCAGCGGATGGCGTGCACTGGACCCTGGAAAAAGAGGGGGCCATTCGTGAAGGCGGCGTATTCGATTCCCAGAACGTGGCCTTCTGGTCGGAAACGGAGCAACAGTACGTGTGCTACGCGCGGGTGTGGACACAGGGTGGTTACAATGGCTATCGATGGGTCGGTCGCGCCACATCCCCGGATTTCCAGGCGTGGACAGCCGTCGTGCCCATGGACAAGGGAGACGCGAAGGATGAACACATTTATACGAACCAGACTCTTCCTTGTCCCGGAGCCCCCCACTTGTATATCAGTCTCGCGGCCCGTTTCATGCCGAATCGGAAGGTGATCACGCCCGAACAGGAGGCTGCCATCGGGGTGGAGTCGAAATATGCCGGTGACTGTTCCGACGCGGTGCTGATGACCAGCCGGGGCGGTAACCGGTATGACCGCACCTTCATGGAGGGTTACATCCGGCCCCGTATCGGCCCTGAACATTGGACATCGCGGACGAATTACCCGGCCCATGGCATCGTGGAAACGGGGCCCAGTGAGTGGTCGATTTACGTGCAGGAGGCATACGGACAGCCCACGGCGCGTCTGGCTCGATATCGGATTGGCCCCATGCGCTTCGCTTCGGTCCGGGCGGGATACGATGGCGGCGCGCTCGTTACCAGGCCATTTACCTTTGCCGGGGATACCCTGTACCTGAACATGGCCACCTCCGCGGCCGGGAGTATCCGTTGCGCCCTGCTGGACGCTCAAACCGGCCAACCTTTCCCCGGATTTGATGTCGCGGACTGCCAGCAGATGATCGGGAACGATCCTGCCCACCAGGCGCGGTGGTCGGGGGGAAGCCTGGCTCCCCTGGTCGGAAAGCCTGTACGGCTTCGCGTGGAACTGTATGACGCCGACCTGTACGCCCTGCGTTTCGGGACCGCGGAGGAAGCCACCCGTTGAACGCCGGAGCCAGCACCACCAATGCGGGCGTTTCCCGGGATTACCGGTGGGCCGCCTGGCTGACTCGTCCCGTGACGGGGGCGATGATTTCAGGGGTAACCCTGGCGGCGGCTTTCCCTCGCCTTGCCTTGTTTCCCCTGGCATGGATCGCCCTGGTTCCTCTGCTGATCTCCGTGGCCCGGAATAACCAGACCTGTAAAACGGCCCGCGCGTTTTTCCTCGCGGGGTGGATCTTCCATTCCATACACCTGCAGTGGCTGATGGCGAACATCATGTGGGCGGGAGGCTGGGCCCTGATCGGGCAGCAGTTACTCTGTGTTGCTCTTGCTCTGCACTGGGCCGGCGTGGGGGCGTTGTGGACGTGGAGCGCGAGACGATGGCCCCGGCGGCGCTGGGTAATCCTGCCCCCCTTGTGGCTGGCCATGGAATGGTTGATGGCACGGTGGCTCAGCGGATTCGGCTGGAGCGCGCTGGCCTATTCGCAGGGATCCTGGTCCGTCGCCCAGTGGGCTGCCGCGGCAGGCGTGGATGGCGTGTCCTTTCTCGTGATCACGGTAAACACCCTGACAGCTGCCGCGCTGACGGAAGGCGGAAAGCCCCGGTGGCGTCGCCTGGTCGCCGCGGCAGGCGTCCTGGCAGTGGCGGTTGCTGGTGGCATGTGGCTGGCTGGAACTGCCGTACCGGCCCCTGGCAGCCCCCTGTTTCGCGCGGCCGTGTTCCAGACTGCTTTTGCCCAGGAAACCAAGTGGGATCCAGATTTCGCGGAGACCTTATTCTCCATCCAAGAGCGGATGACCCGTAGCCTCGTTGCCGCGCGACCAGTGGACCTGGTGGTCTGGCCGGAAGCAGCCGTGTACGAAGACTTGTCCCGCCCGGCCACGCGGGACCGGCTGATCCGCCTCGCGAAAGAAACCGGCGCGGCCCTGTGCGTGGGAGGATCCCGGGTTGAGCACGGCAACGACTACAACAGCGCGGTCCTTGCCACGTCGGACGGCGGGTACGCGTGGTACGACAAGGTCCATCTCGCGCCGTTCGGCGAATATATCCCTTTTGAGACCTGGTTGCCCTTCCCCCGGGAAATCGCGTTCGGCGGCGTGGCGGCAGGAACGGAACAACGGGTATTTGATCTGCATGGCACGCCGATTGGACCCCTGATCTGTTTTGAAGTGCTTTTCGCGCCGATGGCCAGGCGGCTGGAGCGCATGGGCGCGCGCGCGTTGGTAGTAATGACCAACCTGGGATGGTTCGGTGCCAGTAACGTCACGGCGCAGGAACTCGAAATCGCCCGGTTCCGCGCGATCGAAAACCGCGTCAGCCTGCTGCACAGTGGTAATACGGGTATTTCAGGGATGTTTGATCCCCTGGGACGGTTTACCCCCGTTCATGTCGTCTTTTATGGCAACGAGGCGCGTTTTTACGATCCCACGCGGATCGAGCCCGCCATGGTATATGGTCGGCGGATGGCGGGGGTGTTTGACGTGCCCCCGCCGGCATTGAAACCGGGGTTGCCCTGGCGGCTGGCCTTACCCCTGCTGGCCGTTCTGCTGGCTCTCCTGGAATCGCTTCCGGAGAAAAGATCATGAGCGACGCCCCGCCGGGACATGCCGAGACTTCCGATCCACGCGGCGCGGGCTTCATGCGCTTTGCCGCCGTGTTCGCGGGCGGCACGATGATCAGCCGGATCACGGGCCTTGCCCGGGACATTATCTTCACCGCCATTGTGCCTTCGCAGGCCCTTGGGAGTTTCCTGTTCGCTTTCAGTCTGCCCAACATGCTGCGGGACATGCTTGGAGAAGGCGCGTCCAACGCCGCAGTGGTTCCCGTGCTCTCGGAGCGGAAGGTGCATGAGGGAGAAGAGGGGTATCGCAGGGCTCTGGAGGCCATCCTGGGATCCATGCTGCTGGTCTTCATCCTGATCACGATAGTTGCCATACTGCTGATGCCCCTGGCGCCCCGGTTGCTGAATGCCCTGACCTTTTTCACCGGGCGCGCCCTGCCGCAGCAGGAGGAAGACCTCCGCCACCTCGTTCGGGTAATGCAGTGGACGTTTCCATATTTCATCATGATTTGCATGGCGGCGATCATGATGGGGCCCTTGTTTATCCGGGGCCGGTACGCCGTGGCCTCCTGGTCGCCCTCACTGTTAAACGTGGCGTTTATCGCCGCGTGCGTGGTGCTGATCGGGAAATTTCACCAGCCCACGTGGGGGCTGGTAACGGGGTTATGGATCGGGGGACTGCTGCAACTGGGCGCGATGTGGTGGGATCTCGCGCGCAGCCATGGGCCCGTGATTCCCCGTCCCGCGTTACGGGATCCCGCCTTCAGGCGGGTGCTGGCCCTGCTGGTTCCGGTGACCATCGGCCAGTCCGCCGGCGAGGTGAACAAACTGGTGGACCGCTTTTTCGCCATGTCCCTCGGAGAAGACAAGGTGCTGGCCCTGTACCTGTCGAACCGACTGGTGCAACTGCCGCTGGCCATGTTCGGCGTGGCGGTATCGGTGGCCCTGCTGCCCGAACTCAGCCGGCTGAACGCCCTCGGCCGCCGGGAAGAGACGCGCCGCCTGCTGATGAAAGGATTCAGCCAGACGCTGTTCCTGATTGGGCCGGCCATGTGCGTGCTCATCGCGTTACGGGAACCGCTGGTACGGTTACTGTTCGAGCGCGGAGCGTTCACCGAGGAGGCTACCCGGTTGTCGTCGGACGCATTGTTCTACGCCTCGCTGGGGCTGGTATCCTTCGCGTGGCTGAGGATGGCCAACCAGGGATTCTATGCCGATCACGATACCCGCACGCCGGTCATGCTGGGCGCGCTCAGCATGGGACTGAACATCGCGCTCAACATGATCCTGGTTCGCCCGATGGGATACCTGGGATTGGCCCTGTCGACATCCGTGTGTTACACGGTGAATTTCGTGCTGCTGTACGTGTTCCTGTGGCGACGTTACGGCGCGCTGGCCACGCCCCGCTGGATAGCGCGCGTGGGAGGCATCGTGCTGGCCTCCATCGCTGCAGGTGCCGGGGGATGGCTCTGCTGGCAAGCCTGGGCCGCGGAAACTCCGATTCCGGGAACCATCGGGCGCGCGATGGGTACGCTGCTCTCCCTCGCGGTATCTGGCATCGTTTACCTGGCGGCCTGCGCGGCCATGCGCCACCCAGACCTGCGGGAATTCCTTGCGGGGCTGCGCCGCCGGGCCGCCCGTTAATTTCCGGGATTACAGTGAAATGGCCAGCCTTACCGGAAATCCATCCACGTCCTCCGTTCGGGCATCCGCCGGCAGGTCCGCGTTCCAGTCAATGGACGTCGCCAGCACGGTTTCCCTGATTTCCGGTTCGAAGCGACGAAAGGCCTCCAGCAGTTCTGGCGAATCCACCCGTATCATCACGCGGATCCGGGCGTCATAGGCCACGTTAAGCGCCTTGCGCTGGTCCTGGATCAGGCGGATGACCTCGCGCGCCCAGCCCTCCTGCCGCAGTTCAGGGGTAATCTCGGTGGACAGTGCCACCACCATCCGCGCGCTGTGAGCGGCGGTAAACCCGGATTTCGGCTGCAGCCGGATTTCCACGTCTTCGGGAGATAGGACCACGGTATCCCCGTCAACCTCCAGCGTCAGCGAACCCTTTTCGGTCATTTCCCGGTACAGGGCCGCGCCGGCAGCCTGTCCCAGCACTGCCGCCACCCGCTTCACCCGCGCGCCAAGCTTGGGACCAAGGGTCTTAAAATTCGGCTTGACCGTGTAGTCCACGTATTGCTCGGGCCGATCGCTGAAAGCCACCTGCTTGATGTTCAGTTCCTCGGCCAGCAACGGAATGTAGCCTTCAAGCACCTGCCTGGCCGCTTCGGACGCCGGAATGATCTCGCACAGCGCCAGCGGCTGCCGCACCCGGATATTGGCGACGCGGCGCGCGCTCAGCCCGAGGGAAACGGCCTCCCGGGTCAGAGCCATGGCCTCCAGCAGGGACTGGTCTACCGCCTCCGGCCGGGCTTCGGGATAATCGGACAGGTGCACGCTTTCCGGCGCGCCAGCGAGCGGGGCGGCCAGGTTGCGCCACGTGACCTCGGCGAAGAACGGCGTGAAGGGGGCCATCAACTGGGCGAATCGCAGCAGCGTCTCGTAGAGTGTCCAGTAGGCGTCGGTTTTATCCTGGTCCCACCGCGAAGCCCAGAACCGGCCGCGGCTTCGGCGGACATACCAGTTGGACAGGCCGTCCAGGAAGGCGTTCAACGCCTGCGCCGCCCGGTAACAGTCATATTCATCCAGAGCTTCACGGACATCCAGCGTCGTCTGGGCAAGGTAATGGCTGATCCATCGGTCCAGCTCGCCGCGTTCATCCACGGGCCGCCACGCGGGACGGTCCACGGGCTCCCTGGGGGCTGGCGGATCGTCCACGCCAAGAGACCGTAGAAAAGCCTGGGGCGCATCCACCGGGCGAAATCCGTCCAGGTTCGCGTAGATCACGAAAAAGGACCAGCAGTTATACCAGCGAATGAGCAGTTCCCGTTGCGCCTCTTCGACGTTGCGCTCCGCGAGGCGGATGGATGACGTGGGCGGGGTTTTGAAAATCATGCTCCATCGGAAAGCGTCCGCGCTGTATGACTCGAACAGTTCCGATGGACTGCGGTAATTTTTCAGCCTTTTGGAAAGTTTCAGGCCGTCTTCCCCATGAATCAACCCGAGACAGATGCAGTTCCGGAAGGGATGAGGCCAGGCCCGCTTGCCATCCCGGCCAAACAGAAGCGTGCTGATGGCCAGCAGGGCGTAGAACCATCCGCGCGTCTGGTCCAGGGCTTCGCTGATGAAATCCGCGGGGAAATTGGCTTCGAACCGTTCCTCAGATCCCGATTGATGCGGATACCCCCACTGGGCAAACGGCATAGATCCGGCATCAAACCAGCAGTCGATCACCTCGGGCACCCGTCGCATCCGGGCGGTCGGATCCCACGGACTCTGGTAGGTAATCGCGTCAATATAGGGTCGGTGGATCTTAAGATCTTCCGGTAGCGACGGGTCGGCAGCCCTGGCCTGTTCCCAGGCCTCCATGCCCGTCACGCCTGGCTTGGCCATCAGTTCGGCATAGGATCCCACGCATTCCATTTTCCCGGTTTTTTCGCATACCCAGACCGGCAGCGGGGTACCCCAGTACCGCTCACGCGACAGGGCCCAGTCCACGTTGTTCTCCAGGAAATTGCCGAAGCGACCATCCCGGATGTGTTCGGGTTGCCAGCCGATGTGTCGGTTGTTTTCGAGAAACAACTTTATGAATGCCGAGGTACGAATGAACCAGGATTTCCGGGCGTACTGAATCAGCGGGTCGTTTTCCGCCCGGGGACAGAACGGGTACGCGTGACGATACTGTTCATGCCGGATAATCATGCCCCGGTCCTTGAGAACGCGGATGATACTCTTATCGGCGTCCTTGCAGAAACGGCCGGCGATGGGCGTTCCGTCATAAGGATCCCGGTCGCTGACCCGCTCGTCGAAGGTACCATCCGGGCGCACGAAACACAGGAAGCCGATACCCTGCTCGCGGCAGACCCGGTAGTCGTCTTCACCGAAGGCCGGGGCGATGTGCACGATACCCGTGCCGGTCTCGAGATCGACGAAATCACCGGGTATCACCACCCAGTGACGATCACTCGGCTGGTCCGGATTGTCAATCCGGACGGGCTCCGCGTACCGAAATAGGGGCTCATACGCCAGCCCCACGAGGTCACTTCCACGGAAGGTTTTAACTACCTCGCACTGATCCCCCTCGAAATAGCGGGACACCAGCGCCTCGGCCAGCAGGTAGGTGTGCCCATCGGCCCGCACCGCTGCATAGGAAACGTCCGGACCCACCGCCGCCGCGCAGTTGCTCGAAAGCGTCCATGGCGTGGTGGTCCATACCAGCAGGGATACCTCTCCATCCAGCCCCAGTCTGCGACAAGATGCTGGCACCAGGTCCAGCCTGACCGTGATAGCCGGGTCATCCACCTCCCGGTAGCCTTCCCCTACCTCACCCGAGGACAGGGCTGTTCCGCCCTGGGCCCACCACCAGACCACCTTGTGCCCCTGGTACAGCAGGCCTTCGTCGAACAACCGTTTCAGGGCCCACCAGACGCTTTCCACGTAAGACTGGTGGAATGTCACGTAGGCCTCGTCAAGATTGACCCAGAACCCGATGCGATTGGTCAGGGCTTCCCATTCCCGCTTGTAGCGGAACACGGAATCCACGCAGGCCCGGTTGAATCGGTCGATACCGTAGGCTTCAATCGCGGCTTTTCCCCCGTCGATGATACCGAGTTCCTTGCATACCTCAATCTCAACCGGAAGGCCATGGGTATCCCACCCGGCCTTCCGCTCACAATACCGGCCCGCCATGGTCTGGTAACGGGGAAAGATGTCCTTGATGGTTCGGGTCAGGCAATGTCCCGGGTGTGGCATGCCATTGGCCGTGGGTGGCCCCTCGTAAAACACGAATTTCGGACAGCCTGCGCGGCGTTCCAGGCTACGGCGGTACACCTGGCGTTCCTGCCAGAAACGGATAATATCGTGTTCCGCCCGGGCAAAGGAAAAATCCGACGGAACCGGCGTGAATACCGCTTCTTTTTCTTTACTCATTGTTAGATCCTTGAAAAAGGCTCAACACTTGGGGTAACGGCCTTATGCCGTGACATCCGGGGCTATACCTGTCACCCCGCCACCTTTCAGGGACAGAAGAGGGGGGAGACCCCGCTGATAACGGGAATATTCTGGTCTAAACCTTTGGACCGATGCAAATGGTTCCTTGTCTTGCGACTCATTTCGTTTTATTTTTAATAATTCTTTTAAGCGTTTTTATTGTTTGTTTAAGCCGAATTTTTGTTTATGTCCGGAAATATGGTATAATAAGCGCGAAACGGAAAGGAGTGGGACGGGTAAGATTAACAAACAACATCTTTGTCCGCCATTACAACCGTACGCGTACCCTGACAGCATGTCTATGACGAATCTGGAGATGATAACACTCGGGTTTCTGGTTCCGGCCTTTGTGACAGGCTTGGGCACGGGGGCCTTGTTGCTGTGGATCGGCTTCAGGAGCCGAAATATCTCATCCACCAGCGACGCCATATGCCATAGAAAGGTCCCCGGCGACGGGACGCCTCCGGCAGAAGCCTTGATGCTGGCCGGTGTCGGCTGGTGGGAACTGGACCCGAAAACCGGCGAGATGGCCTGGAGCGATTCCCTTTTCCGGTTGCTGGCCTATCCGCCTAGATTCTTTTCCCCCACGCGGGAGCGTTGCCTGGCCCTGTTCGCCCCGGAGGACCTGCCCCGGGTTCAGGAGGCCTGCCCTCGCCTGGAACGGGATGGCACGCCGTTCGATCTGTACTGCCGGCTGATGCTGGCCGATGGCCGGTGGCGGCAATTCCGCCTGGCCGCGCTCGCCGGGGATGATCCCAATGGCCGCCGGATATTACGGGGAATCCTGCAGGATGTCACGGACCTGTCCCGGGCCCAGGAAGCGCTTTCGCGGACCGTGGAACGGTATCGAAGCATTCTGGACGGTATCGACGAAGCCTATGTTGAACTGGATCGACGCGGAAAGGTGGTGTTTTTCAACCGCGCGTTCAAAATCATGACCCAGCTCAGTTCACCGCGCTTGCTGGATGCGGACTATCGCGACCTGATTACCCCAGAATCGCTGGCCAGCGCGCGCGGGGCGGTTCGGGCCGCGTTGCTTTATCGACGAACCGCCACGTTTGAGTGCGCCCTGAAGCGTCGGGATGGCGTGATCATCCCCGTGGAAATCACCCTTACGCTGATTCAGGACGCCGGGAAGGCTATTCGGGGATTCCGCTGTCTCGCCCGGAATATCGCGGCCCGCCTCGAGGCGGAAGCCCGCGAGCGGGAAATGGAACAGCGCGTGTGGCATGCCCACAAAATGGAAAGTCTGGCCATGATCGCGGGTGGCGTGGCCCACGATTTCAATAACCTGCTCGCCGCCGTGCTGGGGTACGCCGAACTGCTGCGAGACGAAGAATATCCCGATCGAAAAGACCAGTTCCTGGAAGAAATCACGCGACAGGTCCGCCGGGGCGCGGGTTTAACCGATCAATTGATCGCGTGTTCCGGCACACCACTGTGCCAGCCTCGACAAACCACGCTGGCCCATATCGTGGAAGCCGGAGCGAGGGACATTTCAGGAGGGGATGTTCCAGACAGCCGCGTGAGGATAACCACGCACCCAGGCATGCCCCCCACCTGGTGCGACCCGGACCTCGCGCGACAAGCCGTACATAACCTGATCACCAATGCCCTGGAAGCCACGGCTGCTACCGGAAAGCCCGTGGAAGTCAGGGTTCGGGTTGAAACTGTTGCCAAACCGGTGACGCTGTCCTGTCCTCCCGGCATGACACTACGACCAGGAACGTACCACGTGGTGGAGGTTATCGACGCCGGTCCTGGCATGATGGAGGAAACGCTTCTCCACGTGTTTGATCCATTCTTTTCCACCCGCTTCACTGGTCGAGGTCTTGGCCTGCCCGCAACACTGGGCATCATGCGCGCCCATGATGGCATGGTCGAAATCATTTCGGAACCCGGACGCGGCACCACCGCCCGGTTGTGGTTTCCCGCGGATCGGAAAACCAACCCGGCGGATGCCACAAGGCCTGCTGCCATCTCTTCGAATAACTGATGCGTAAAAAGTCCTCGGTTCAATCTTCCCTGGCCGGACCCGTGTCGCTGTAGTATCATGTCTCCATACGCAGTACGCTCTCCCTCGGCCGATTACGAAAGGAGACGAGCATGGACCTCGCCCCATACATCCGGAACGTGCCCGATTTCCCCAAGCCGGGCATCCAATTCAAGGACATCACCACGTTGCTGTTGCATCCCCCCGCTTTTCGGGAAGTGATTCGTCGACTGGAAGAACGATACCGGTCCAATCCCCCCGACGCGGTCGCGGCCATCGACGCGCGGGGATTCGTGTTTGGCGCGGCGCTTTGCCTCTCCCTTGACCTCCCCCTCGTACTCGTCCGGAAAAAAGGCAAGTTGCCCGCGGACACGGTCAGCGCGACTTATGACCTGGAATACGGCAGTGAAACGATCGAAATGCACCGGGACGCGCTGCGGGCGGGCCAGCGGGTACTCATTATCGATGACCTGCTGGCCACGGGAGGAACGGTAGCCGCGGCGGCGGATCTCGCGCGCCAACTGGGCGCCTCCGTCCAGGAAGCGGCGTTCGTGGTGGAACTGCCCCCCCTGAAAGGTAGACAACGACTGGCCTCCATGGATATTCCTGTCTTTTCGCTGGTCACCTTTATGGTCGAATAACCCCGGTGCGGACCATGGGCCGCATCTGGTACACTATCCGTCGTGTCGGGAGTGGACACCAGAACCTGACGCGCTGGTTCATAAGCCTTTTTCTTGGTATGGGATCCTATTCATCTTTTTCAACGCAAGGAGTGTGACATGGAGCGCAATTTTCTTCCGGGCACGGAAATCGAAATCATCAATTCGAACGTCTCGCTGGGGCAGATTCGTCACGCCCTGTTTGACTTTGACGGCACCATCAGCCTGTTGCGGGAAGGCTGGCAGCACATCATGGGGCCGGTGTGCGTTGAAATGATCGCCGGGGACACCGAACCCACTGATGACATCCGCGAAGCGGTAGCGAAAATGATCGACGAGACCACCGGCATCCAGACCATATACCAGATGGAGCGCCTTGTGGAAATGGTCCGGGAGTGGGGGCGTGTTCCCGAGCAGAACATTCTGACTGCCGAACAGTACAAGCAGATTTACCTGGATCGGCTCATGGTACCGGTTCGCGAACGGATTGCCCTGATTGAACGGGGAGAAAAAACCGTGGACGATTTTCGCGTGTCCGGCGTCACCCGGTTCCTGGAACTGCTGCAAACGCGTGGTGTGAAAATGTACGTGTTCAGTGGCACTGACCGGGACGACGTGCGGCATGAAGCAGGGGTGGTGGGGGTGGCGGATTATTTCGAGGAAATCTGGGGCGCGTTGCCTTCCAAGGAAGAGTATTCCAAGGAAAAAGTGATACGGGAGATTATGGCCGCGCACCAGTTGAGCGGTCCACAGGTCCTGGCCGTGGGGGATGGCCCGGTAGAATTACGCAACATCAAGGAGGCCGGAGGCATCGCCCTGGGCGTCGCGTCTGACGAAAAGCGGGGTTACGGCTGGGACATGCATAAGCGGCAACGGCTGATCCGGGCTGGGGCGGATATCCTGGTGCCCGATTTTCGCGAAGCGGATACCTTGACGCAATACCTGTTTAACGAACTGTCCTGCTGATCCCCGATCCCGAAAGGTTATCATGCAACTGGAACAGATCGAAAGTGAATGCCTGCGCCTGCTGGGCGCGTCGCCGCAACCGTTGGTGCCGCTGCATGGGCTCATGCTTGAACTCCGCAAGGCTTTTCCGAATGCTGATCTCCGGGAGGACCTGATACTCCAGTTTCTGCGTTCTCACCAGGACGTGGTGGTACTGGAAGGCCTTGGCAACCTTGGCCCCGTCACGGAACAGGATTTCGCGGAAGCCGGTTACTACATGGGCCCACGGGTAGTATTACGGTCCCGGGTGCCCGGTCCCCGTGATTTAAGCGCGCACCTGCTGGAACAGATGAACGTGCTGGAGACCCTGCTTGCCAAGGCCCTAGACGCCGCCCGTGAACAAAAGGCTCCGAAGCGGATTGAAGCCGTGGAACAGGCCATGATCCGGCTCGGCGAACTGAAGGCGCGCCTCCAGCGCCACATGGGCACAACCAGTTAGAACGGTTGTAAACCGCTCTATTGGGCCTGAGGGGGATCAGGACAGGAAAACGAGCGCGTTCCTGAGGTCACACCCTGGTGGGTGCCATCCGGAAGTACCACCTCTCCTGACATGCCTTCCGGTATGGAAACCTCAATGAAAAACCGGCCCTGTTCGCGGCGCCACGCCACGGACACGTCGCCTAGCGGGGTTGGCCACGCGCCTTCGGCCCGACGCAGGGGCCCTGGCCATGGACGTATTTCCACAACCCGCCACCCGGGTTGAACGGGCCGGATACCCAGGATCAGGCGGGGTAACCGGTAGGTTGGGGTCGCGCTCCACGCGTGACATTCACTGCGGGGACTGTCCGGGGTTTCCCACCACGTGGTCGACCCGGCGTCAAGCATGGGTTTCCAACGCTTCAGATCCTCCAGGATTCGCCCTGGCAGGTTCAGTTTTTCCGCGGCGTCATGCAGGTAGTGGGCAAAGTAGAAAGTAGTACCACGCAGGGTGGAATCCGTGAACAACCGTTCGGCAATTCGCTGCAACTGGCGCGGGTCGGCAACGTCCGCGAGGATGGCAAAGGCATTCACGTGGCGGCTGAAGGTTTGCGTGGCAATGCCGTCCCGGTAGAGTCCTTCCCGGTCATCCCATGCTTTACTATTCACGGCATCGGCTACGGTCCGGGCTTCAGCCTTGAACCGTTCGGCTTCCAGGGACTCACCCAGGGCATCATGCAGCCGGGCTGCCGCGTCGAGCGTGAGCTTGTAATGCAGGGTGGCAAGAGTATCGTTTTCGGCATGGGCCGCGGGCACACCATCTCGTTCGAAGGTCCAGTCGTAGAAATTCCAGTATGGTAATCCCGCTATGAATTCGGCGTCTGTCAGGTGACGGTGATAAAAGCGAAGAATGCTGTCCACCACGTGTATGGCGTCGGCTACCACCCTGGTATCCCCCGTGTAGAGCAGGAAGTCATCCAGCATCTGGATCCACGCCAGGGAATAACCAGGGATGACCTGAAACACGTGATTTGGATACCTGGATTGAATTAACCCCTCCGGCATGACCGATGCCTGTAACTGGCGTATGGCGTTCGCGGGCAATAACGTGTCGCCAAATGCCGCGTAGGTAACCAGGCACTGGATACGGGTGTCGCCACCATACTGCAGGCGTTCGTAATATGGGCAATCCTGAAACGTGTCCACCGCGCACAGTCGCTGGGTGTTCCGTCCTACATCCCACACCCTGTTCAGGAAGGGATCATCACAGGAAAACCGACCCCGATCCTGGAACGGATAACCCACGCGGCGGAACTGCAACGCGCGGATGGACACCGGGGCATCGCACCGCGCGGCAACTCGTATGAAGCGGAAGGTCCGCCACGACATGGGCTCGTAACGTTCGGGGCCGTTGCCTTTAAGCACATATACATCCGCGGATCCCTCGATCCGCCGGTGTTCCAGTTGATCCCGTCGCCCTTTCTCGCCTTCAAGGGAAGGCGCCTCGGCCCACATGACTTCTACCGCCGTGCCCGTGGCACCCTCTACCTCCAGGGATACCCAGGCGTTCACGAGTTCCCCCGCGTCAAAGACGGCATAATGTACCTTGCCATCTCCGGGAAAGACCACCGGCAGCGTGGATACGGCGTATTCGGCAGCATCGGGAGCCACAGCGAAAGCATACGGCGGCTGAGGAGAGGTGTCCAGAACGGCACCCGATTGCGCGGGAATCACGGTTTCCACCGACCCCAGAAACGGCGGAAGAATAGTCCGGGGGTATAGTTTCCATGGGCTTCCCGTGTCGCCAGAAGGAACGTTCCATCGTTCGGCCCGGGAGATGATTCGGGCGGCAGTCCAATCGGAACTTTCCTGGAATCCAGGCACGGACAATCCCTTGCTGAGTCCGGCTCCCTCAACCCATTCATACCAGTGAGCCGCTCCACCACCTCGCGTGTTTTCCCGGCCCGCGTTGCGATATCCTGGACAGACCCGGACGCGCCAGGTTTTGTCCGTTTTGAGTTCCGGGCTGTCCAGCAGAAAGCCCGGCATGGCACTGACCTGCCGGTACGGGCCAGCGGTGGTGGGATCACTCCAGCAGATCACCCTGGCAGCCACGGCGTTGGTGCCAGCCTGTACAAACGATGAAAGGTCGAGCGTTTCATATACCTGGTGCGCGGGATCAAACAGGGCTGGACCTCGGAATACCTCCACGCCATTGACCCACAGCACGCAGGCGCTGTCCGCGCTCACCCGGACCGCCTGCCACAAGGATGGATCTTTTACTTCCACCTCGCGTCGGGTCTCGAACACGCCGCCAAGAGGATCCACCGAGATGCCCGCCGGGGGACCGATCCAGAACGCTTCAAAAGGTTCAGCGGGACGCAATGGTTCCACGGCGCGGGGGGCCCACACCGCCCCCGTCACGCTTTCCGACGGAAACATGTCCCGCGCCTGGGACATACCGGCCACGATTCCCAACAGTAACGATGAAAGCACGGTCATAATCATACTGCCTCCCGGCATATACTGCCCTACGCGCGATTTACATGCCACGGCCTGGCTCAGACGCCGCCTTACGCCCACTCGCCAGGGAGAACCCAACCATGTGTCTCAGCATGGACAAAAAATATGTCAGGGCATAAAGATTATTCGTGATCAAGTATGGCCTCTGGGCAAGGAGTTTGGCCTGCCTTGCCCAATAGGCTGGTCGCAGGTAATACCTGAGATATGCCTGACGGACTTTCTGCTGAAGTTGTTTCCGAGATTCATAGGTATAAGGAACAAATACCGGGAAATGAACGTCCTCGACTACATCGTCATACACTATACCTTCTTTTCTGGCCATTTCGGCCAGAACTGTCCCATGGAGAGGCGCGTAAGGGAAAAAGAACATAAAATCCACGTTTAAACCACAGGCAAAACGTATGGTCTGATCCGCTTCTGCGGGCGTTTCCGTGGGCAATCCTAAAATACAGGTGGCCATTGTCATCAAGCCTGCCTTTTTGGCCCAGGCCACTGCCTGGCAGATCTGTTCCAGCGTAATGCCTTTATCCATGAGGTCCAGCAACCGCTGATTTCCAGATTCCACGCCGAACTGTACACTGGCGCAACCTGATTTGGCCATGCGGTCCAACATCACCTCCCGTACCGTGTCCACCCGTCCCAACACTGACCAGCGTATAGAAAGACCGCGCTCATCCAGCAGATCACAAAATCGGGTTATCCATTTCGTGTTGATACAAAAATTGTCATCCAGGAACTTGAACTGTCGTACGCCTGTGTCACGCACGATCGACTCAATTTCATCCACCACGTTTTCAGGAGATCGCCGGCGGTATTTGGGATCATGGTATCCGCCCCGAAAGCAGAACCGGCAACGGTTCCAGGGACATCCTCGAGAAGTAATGATGGAAGTGGCCGGCTCCAGGGAATTCATGCCGAGGTTCATCAACGGGTAATAAAGCGTCTTATCATAGATGGCGCGATCTGGAAAGGGTATCCTGTCGAGTTCTCCCGGTAACGGTGCCTCAGGATTACGCTGGATTACTCCCCTCTCGTCCCGAAGGATGACCCCCGGCACCTGGTGAAGGGGACGGTTTTCTTCCAGGGCATGAACTAATTCAGCGAATATGTACTCCCCTTCAGAGGGGATTATCGCGTTAAGGGCCGGGCATTCCCGCAAGGCCAGTTCGCCAAACGAGGTTACATGCGCTCCACCCATTACCAGAAAAACTCGGGGAAGCCTGTCCCGCAATCGTGAAACCAGGCCGTAAGCGGTCGACGCTCCCCGGGACGACATGCAACTAATACCAACTATATCCGGGGAATAGCCGACAACTTTCTCCACCGTTTCTTCCACGCTCAGGCCACTCCCCATCGCGTCAATATAGAAAACCGGGTTGCCCTGCTGACGCAAGACGCCAGCCAGGTATCCCACCCCCAGCGGCGGGAGACAGCCTTTGGGCCGCTTCCTACCCACGTGCACGCCCAGGGACATGAACGGCGGGGTTACCAGCACCACGCGCCACTTATGGCTCTGCGTCTCCATGCGATGCATGTGTTGGAGTATACCAGTTTCGGCCTGGTCCGCCGGGTTGCTCAAAGCGTCCTGACAATAAAAAAACCGCCCACCTCGCGGGTGGGCGGCGCGTGTGTCGATGCATCGAAAATGCGACGGGAACGATCACTTGCCCTTGAGTTCAACCGTGGCGCCGGCGTCTTCGAGGGCTTTCTTAAGCTTTTCAGCGTCTTCCTTGGACAGCCCTTCCTTCACCGTGCAAGGCGCCTTGTCCACCAGGTCCTTGGCTTCCTTCAGGCCCAGTCCGCACAGATCCTTCACGACCTTGATCACGCCGATCTTCTGCGCGCCAAAGTCCTTGAGAATCACGTCGAACTCGGTGGGTTCTTCAGCCGCTTCGGCCGGGGCCGCGCCCGCGCCGGCCATCGGCATGGCGCCCATCATCACCGGGGCCGCCGCCGTAACGCCGAACTTTTCTTCGAGGGCTTTCACCAGTTCACTCAGTTCGAGCACGTTCAGTTCCGCAATGCTGTTGATAATCGCGTCCAGTTTCTCCGACATGGTTGGTCTTTCCTCGTGTTTTGCGCGCCCGACAGGGCGGGTAATGGTTGCTCCGGGTATTCAGTCTGTTTGATGTTGTCGCCGCGCCGTACCCGTACCGGCGCGCGCGGAAGATCAGGCCGCCTGACCCTCCTGTTTCTGGCGGATCTGGTCCAGCACGCTCACCAAGTCGCGCAGCGGCGCGTTGAGCACGCCTACCAGGTTGCGCAACGGCATGGCGATGGTACCCACCACCTGGGCGATAAGTTGTTCCCGGGTGGGCAACGACGCCAGCGCCTGCACTTGCGCCGCGTTGATGGGTTTTCCTTCCAGCACGCCACCCACGATCTGGATGAAAGGCACTTCCTTACCGTATTCCGAAAGCAGTTTGGCTGGCGCGACCGGATCATCCGAGAACGCCCACGCCGTGGGGCCTTCCATGAAATCGGCGGCCTTTTCCACGCCGCATTCGCGCAACGCGAGCCGGGCCAGGGTGTTCTTGTACACCTTGAAGGTCACGCCGCTCGCCCGGAGTTTCGCTCGCAGTTCGGTGGCCTGGGCCACGTTGATGCCGCTGTACTTGGTAGCCACCGCCACCTTGCACTGGCTCAGCCGTTCCTTCATCTCAGCGACCGCGTCAATTTTCTTCTGCGTAGGCACGCTGTTCACCTCCTTTCCGCGTCGGCGCGTAAAAAAACAACCCCGCGCCGTTTCTGACAGCGCGGGGAAACAGTCTTACTTCGTCACATCCGCCATGCACAGCGGGCACATGCTGTTTCGCCCCGTCTCGGCTGGATCTTTAAGGCCGCTTGGCCCCCGGCTGTCTTTGACGAAGCAGAACGCCACCTCTGGTGGCATCCAACGGTGAAAAGTATACCTTACCGGCTTGGGGTCAGGCAAACCGGCCACCGTTCCGGCATCACAATCCCATCCGCAGCAGTTCTTCGGCGATCTGCACGGCGTTGGACGCCGCGCCTTTCAGCAGGTTGTCCGCCACAATCCACATGTCCAGCGCGGAAGGATGGGAAATGTCTTCGCGGATACGACCCACGAAAGTTTCGTACCGCCCCGCGGCGTGAACCGGCAGGGGATACAGTTGCGACGCGGGATCGTCCTGCACGATGACGCCCGGCGCTCCACGGAGTAATTGTCTCGCCTGGTCGGCAGTCAGTTTCTTTTCGGTTTCGACGTTCACCGACTCGCTGTGGCCGATATACACGGGCACGCGGACGGTGGTCGCGGTTACCATGATGGAAGGATCCCCCATGATCTTCTTGGTCTCGTTGACCATTTTCATCTCCTCGGAGGTATAGCCGTTATCGCCGAAGGCATCCTTCTGGGGAATCTGGGGAATCACGTTAAACGCGATCTGGTGCGGAAACACGCTGGGTGGATATTCCCGACCTTCGATCAGGGCAGCGGTCTGTTCTTTCAACTCGTTGATGGCCGCGCTGCCCGCGCCCGACACCGCCTGGTAGGTGGACACCACCACGCGCCGGATCTTCGCAGCGTCGTGCAACGGCTTGAGCACCACCACCATCTGGATCGTCGAGCAGTTGGGATTGGCAATGATACCCTTGTGCCACTTCAGGTCATGCGGATTCACCTCGGGTACCACAAGAGGCACCCCGGGATCCATGCGCCACGCGCTGGAATTGTCAATTACCACGCAACCAGCCGCCGCGGCTGCCGGCGCGAACCGCTTGCTGGTACCGCCCCCCGCGCTGAACAGGGCGATCTCCACGCCCTCAAAGGAATCTTCGGTGAGCACTTCCACCGGAATGTCTTCACCCTTGAACTTGAGGGTCTTGCCACGGGAACGCTCCGACGCCAGCAATTTTATGGATCGGACCGGAAAGTTCCGGTCTTCCAGTACCCGGATCATTTCCCGGCCGACCACGCCAGTCGCGCCACATACCGCTACCGCTTTTCCGTTCATGGATAAGACTCCTCACGCCAAGAGATCGCTTGATATGAAACGGTCCGCGGCCAGTACCGCAGACCTCACTGGTTAGGTGGGAATTATACGATTACCGGGCCCCCCGGGACAACCTGCCCGTGGGAGAATAACGTTCTGCCGCATTACCCAGGTCGTCCTTATCTCCAGACAACGCCGTTCTCTAACCACTCCCAAGTGTTTCATTGTGTTATACTTCGCCACAATACAGGATTCACGAAATGGAACGGGTCATGCCGTCGCTCGCGCCCGAGTGGGAGCGGAGTATGCCTTTGGATCAGCACCCCCGGCAACGCCTTGAAGAATACGGGGCGGAAGCACTGCGGGACGCGGAATTGTTGGCCCTAGTACTGGGTACCGGGGCGTCGCCCGAGGATGCCTTGACGATGGGTGAGCGGCTCACGCGGGAGTTCGGCGGCCTGACGGGGCTGTGCCGGGCAGGTCTTGAGGAAATGGCCGCTGTCCCCGACATGGGCCCGGAGCGCGCGGCGATATTGCTGGCCGCCATGGAACTGGGACGGCGATTGACCACGGCCCGACGGGAAGACCGCGTCCAGATCAACAACCCAACGGACGTGGTAGACCTGCTGCTGATGCCCCGGTATCGCGCGTATGATACCGAGCGGGTCCTGGCTATCATGCTGGACACCCGAAACCGGGTAATCCGGGTGGTCGAGGTTACCCGGGGCGGACTGGACAGCGCCGAGGCGTCACCGCGGGACATTTTCCGGGCCGCGTGCAAGCACGGCGCCGCCCAGATCATCCTAGCGCATAACCATCCCAGCGGTGATCCCGAACCTAGCGCGTCCGACCTCGCGGTCACCCGCCGCGTAGTGGAGTCGGGCAGAACCCTCGGCATTCCCGTGCTGGATCATATCATTCTTGGAGATGGCGCGTGGGTAAGCTTGAAACAACGGGGCATGATATGAACATGCCGGCCTTCAGCGGATGGCGCGAGGGCCTTCCCCTGTACGGGCCCTTGCTGGTCATCGCCCTGATCACGGCGATGGCCCTTCGGCCCTGGGGCTGGTCGTGGGCGGCCGTGATCCCGCTAGTGGTGGCGCTGGCGGTCATGGCGTTCTTTCGGGATTTCCCCCGGCATTGCCCGGGGGAGCCTGGCGTGTTCTACGCGCCCGCGGACGGTACGGTCGTGGCGATCGAAGACCTGGCCGAAACACCCCACTACGGGGGCGCCTGTCGCCGGATCAGCATCTTCATGTCGGTTTTTAACGTTCACGTGAATCGCGCGCCATGCCAGGGCCTCGTGCGGGCGGTGCGATACGCGCCTGGTCGCTACCGGGACGCCCGGGATCCTGCATCCAGCAAGGTGAATGAATCGAACGCGGTCTGGATGGATACCGCGCATGGACCGGTCACGGTACGCCAGATTGCTGGCGCCGTGGCGCGCCGGATCGTGTGTCCCGCGCGGGAGGGCATGCGCCTGGAGGCCGGGCAGAAATTCGGCATGATCCGTTTCGGCTCGCGGGTGGAACTGTACCTGCCGCCAGACACAACCCTGCTCGTGAAGGTGGGAGACGTAACGCGGGCCGGGAACACCCCGACAGCGAGGGTTTCAACATCATGAAGAAACCACTGCCTATCGTTCACATTCGCACGCTGTCCGTTTTAAAACGCAAAAAAATGGAAACAGGCCAGGACATGCCCCGGAAATTGCGCCCGGTGAACGTCCTGGCCAGCACCATGACCGCCATGAACGGCTACATGGGGGTGGCGTCCATATTCGCGTCCATTGCCCAGGATTACAAGTGGGCTGCCACGTGCATTCTCCTGGCGATTCTGTTTGACATCCTGGACGGGTTCGTGGCGCGGCTGACCCGGACCGTGTCCGAGTTCGGCAAGCAACTGGATAGCCTGTGTGACGCGGTATCCTTCGGCGTGGCCCCGGCCGTGCTCATTTTCATGGTATATCTGCCCGAAGGATTGAAACTGCAACTACCCGCCCGCGCTGAAGAACTGCTGGACAAGACCGGCGCCTACATTGGCATCATTTACGTAATCTGCACCCTGTTGCGGCTGGCCCGATTCAATACCTTCCAGGCGGATCTCCGGGATTCGTTCATCGGGCTGCCGTCACCTGCCGCGGGTGGCACCCTGGCGGCCGGCATCCTGTTCCTGCACTATTTCGAATCGCTGGAGCGTCCCCTGGATTCGCTGGCGTATTTCCTGCTCGGGCCGTTCACCGTGCTGCTGGCCTTGCTGATGGTAAGTTCCATTCGGTATCCGAAAGGCCGGCTCAAGTCCCTGGTGCTTAAGCCGCAACACGCGTATGTTACCCTGGCGGGCGTCGCCTTCGTGATCACGGTGGTGCACTACGCCCTGACCAGGTCTGCCGCGCTGGTGTTGTTTCCGATGGCGCTGCTGTACGTGGCATTCGGGATGCTGGAATCGGTCTACACGGCGATCACGGGGCATCCGCTCCTGCTTACCGCGGAACACGAACCGGGCGGCAAGGTTCGGCTGGAAGAACACGATATTCAGAAAACTGTCAGCGCGGGAGAAACGGATACTCCCGGATCGGAATCATCATCAGCCCGGAGTATGGGGGGCAAATAACGGATCTCCATGCTCAGTCGGTGGGGTCCACGGGCGCGTCCGGTCCCCTGTAAAAGAGCGTATTCCGATACCACCCGGCCAGTTCTTCGCACACTACCTTGAATACCGCCGCGAGGGGTACCGCGATCAGAAACCCCGGCATGCCCAGCAAGCTGCTGAAGACCAGCAGGGCCACGATCACCCAGACGGGATTGAGGCCGACCTGTCCGCCAACGATCCTTGGCGTGAGAAAGTAACTTTCCAGTAGTTGCACCACCACGAAAACCACCAGAACCCCAAGCAGGTGCCGGTCCACCCCGTAATACAGCAGGGTCATCAGAAAGGCGGGGACTACCGTCAGGCTGGGCCCGACATACGGAATGAAACTCAACGCGCCCCCCACGAGACCGATAGCCAGCCCAAAGGGCACCCCCGCGAGCCAGAATCCCGTGCTGTATAACACCATCAGCGCCACGCAGACCAGCAACTGTCCCCGCAAGAACGCTCGCAACTGGTGGTCGATCCGCCCCATGATGGCTCCGAGACGGGGGCGGTAGCGGGGAGGCACCAGTTCAACCACGCCACGTTCCAGTTCGCGGTAATCGTTCATCAGGTAAATGGCCACCACGACGAACAGGGAGAGGTCAATCAGGAACCGGGCCACGCGGAACGCCATCCCGGAAAGGTTCTGCAGGAACTGGGCGGCGTTCTGGCCGGTCACCCAACTCAGTTCTGCCAGTCGCTGGCCATAGTCCCGCAGGAAATTCATGGCGTTGCGACCGATCAGGTCGCCTAGTCGTTCCAGGATAACCGCGCGTTCGTTATAGTCGGTTACCCCTTCCGGGGCCCAGCCCAGCGCGTCCACGATCTCCCGTAAGGGGAGACGGTCCAGCCATGCATCAATAGGCGCGTTCGCGAACCCTTCCCGGGCCGCCAGGGCGATCCGGTTGGCTTCCCGGATCGCGGACGTGATCACCACCGCCGGCAGGGCCACCGCGGTGATCAGTACCACCGTGGCCACCACGGCAATAGTCACTTTTCTGGGAATCCGCCGGGCCTCGAGCCAGTCCACCACGGGGTGAAAACTGTACGCCACCACCACGCCCAGCAGTACAGGCGTCAGTACCGGCATGAACACCCAGAACAACAGTCCCGCCGCGGTCAGTCCACCGACCAGCGCGCCAAACCGCACCCATGGATTGCCCAGTATCGGCTCAAAGTACACGACGGTCTCACGCTCCCGCGGGCGATTTGCCGGTTAATCCGTTTCTTTTTCAGTGATTTTCGCCATCTCTTCCTCGCCGTAGCGGCCGTTAGTGGGTGGCGCCGGATCCCAGCATTGTTCGGCGGACCGGGAGACTGGTACGGGGCAGGGTATCAGGAAGGCTTCTTCACCCGTTTCACTCCAGACGATCTGGCCACCACCGCGGAGCACCGCCTGCCGGGCCAGTTTTTCGCATACCCGCAACAGGGTGTCGAAATCGTAGGCTGTGTGGGAGAATTTCACGTCACGACGCAGGGCCGATGTGAATTTCGCGGGGGCCCCGCTCATCCCGAACGTGGTGAACAGCACGCCTGCCGCCGACGAGGGGTTGCAATCGGAATCCTGGCCGCAACGGGTAGCAATCTCTATGGTCCGGTCCGGATCTCCTTTTCCATACAGGAGTCCCATGACCACGTAGGCCCCGTTTATTTTGGCATCGATGTTGAACCCATCCTCCTGCCCGCAAGAAAAGCGGCGGTAAGACGGGTTCAAGTGATATTTTTCATTGACGCGCTGCCAGACGGCCTGCCAGTTCTCGGGTTCTTCCTGGTGCCATTGCAGCACATCCCGCACGCACTCGGCGTACTGGCTGTCCGCGGGAATCCATGCCAGGGCCTTTTCCACGATGGTCCGGGGATCCTTTTCCCGGAAAGCGTAACTGTACATCGCGCCGATGAACTGACCGCCGTAGAGACCATCCCCGTAATTCATGAGACGGCCAAAAGTTTCGCCAAGGGTCACGGCCATGTTCGGCATTCCGGGGCTGATCAGGCCGCTGAAATCCGCCTCGATCTGGTAGTCGATGTCATCCGCGTGCCGGTTGAAGGCGGGATGGCCCGAATCCGGCGGGGCGATGCCGGAGCGGAGATTGCGGCGGCCGAATTTGTTGGCGTGCCAGAGAGGGTAACGACTGTTGGCGAAATCGATGCCCGCCTGTCGGATAGACACGTCCAGGCCATACACCTCGAGGGTGTGAAGAAAGGTCATCTCGACGTACAGGTCGTCCTGTTCAAACTGGTTGATCATCTCGGGTTTCCACGCGGGAAACGCCTCGGGCGGAATGATTTTTCCGTTCCACTGGAATTCCGTGGGACCTCCCCACCCCACGCCCGCCATCTGGCCCAGCCATCCGCCAGCCATTCGATCCAGGTACTCCCTCACTGGAATCCGCAAGGGAGGTTCCTGGCCGGTCCGTGCCGTCGTTTCCTGCGAGTAGGCCGCGAATCCCGTGACTAGTACCCATCCGCCTAGAGCGATCACATCTATGCGCCGTGGCTTCCGCATCGCCTGTCCTCCTTGTTGTCTCCCTATATTAACCGCCTGGAGAGACCGACTCATAACGGATTCTTCCTGTTGTTCCGGACGCATGCCCGGTGGTAGGCTTGACGCGACAGGACGCCGTCCAATCGGGAAAGGGACCGCCATGCGATGCCATGAAGTGGATTATGAAATTCTCGGAGATGACATGCAGGTTGTGGAAGTCGCCCTGGATCCTGGCGAAACCGTCATCGCCGAGGCCGGCGCCATGAATTACATGGAAGAAGGTATTCACTACGAGGCCAAACTGGGGGATGGCTCCTCGCCCGGGGGTCTGACGGGCGCACTCATCGGTATTGGCAAACGTCTGCTCACGGGAGAAAGCCTGTTTCTGACCCACTTCACCAACCGGGGCGGCGATCGCCGTAAAGTGGCTTTCGCGGGACCCTACCCCGGGAAAATCATCCCGGTAAACCTGGGCGAGATCGGGGAAACACTCATCTGCCAGAAGGACGCGTTTCTGGCCGCGGCTTTTGGCACGAAGGTATCCATGACCTTCGCCAAGCGGTTCGGCGCGGGCCTGTTCGGGGGAGAAGGTTTTATCCTGGAAAAACTGGAAGGGGATGGCATGGTATTCATTCACGTGGGGGGCACGGTAGTCCGCCGGGAATTGCGGGGAGAAACCCTTCGGGTAGACACGGGCTGCCTGGCAGCTTTTACCCCCGGCATCGATTATTCCATCGAGGCCGCCGGCGGCCTGAAAACCATGCTATTCGGTGGGGAAGGACTGTTTCTCGCGACACTGAAAGGTCATGGCACCGTGTGGCTGCAGAGCCTGCCCTTCTCCCGGCTGGCTGACCGGATCATCCACAACGCGCCGTCCATGGGCGGGTCCCGAACGGGTGAAGGCTCTATACTGGGTGGTTTAGGCGGCCTGATCGGCGGGGACCGGTAACAAAACGTTCTGGCCGCGTGATGTGGTGGCTGCCAGTAGTAGGTATTCAAGAGAATTTTCTTGCCTCAAACAACACTGTTGTTTGCTCTTTTTGCGTAAAAAGTGTAGTAGGTATTCAAGAGAATTTTCTTGCCTCAAACCACAAGATATTGTATATTTTAAGCAAAAATATTCCGTTTTATTGTGGTTGAGGAGTCAAACGTGCCTTTTTCCTACACCGTGACGTCCCGGGGGCGGTTCCTGTGCGTTCTGTGCCTGCTGAGTGCGATGGCCATGGCCGATCCCCCGGAAATCCGCGTGGAACTTGAACCATCCGTCACCGCGGTACTTCAGGGGGGTGTCAAACTGCGCGTGGAATGCGCCCTACCCCCTGGCGGGAACAGCCGGGAGTTACTCGGCCAATTGATGGCCAATCCCAGCGACTGGCGTTTTTTCCTGGACCGCTCCCAGGTAGAGATTCCCTATTCCCGGCTCAATCCGGCCACCCAGCGCCGGGTGCTGCAGGCCGTGTTCCCCGGGGACTCTGTCGACGGGCGTGGGTGGCGGCACGTGGTTACCGTGGATGGCCCGGACGGCACGGAATCGCCCTTTGCCCTGGCCGAATGGTTGACGGGACGGGGTACCAACGCGAGCCTGCTCCGGCTGGAAAATGGGGCGGCACTACCGGAAGGACCGCTCCGCAAGGGTATGGTCTTGATCATGCCATATGCCGTGCTGTTGCCCCACATGCGGCCAACCGCGGGGAGCAACCCGACGCCAGCCGTATCGTCTACGCTCCCACCCCCCCAGCCTCCTGTTCCGGCTCCGACCATGAACACGCCTCCGCCGGATAAGGCAGATACATCGGCCCCGCCACCCCCTCCACCCGTGGAGGAGGCTATCCCGGCGGAGACAAACACCCCGGTCGCGGCAACGGAAGATAACGCGTCCTCTGCTATCTCCACTTCAACCGACGGAAATGGGGGCCTTTCCTATGGACAGGATAAAACGGGGCGTTACGCGGAATATCGCCTGCAACCGGGCGAGAGCCTGTACACCGCGGTCGTCATTCGCTTCACGGATATCCGGGACCACGCGGAAATCCTGAAAGCCTGCGATGAAATCTGCCAGCGGAGCGGCATTCGGGATATCAACCGCATGCCCGCCGGCCAGCGGGTACGGATTCCGCTGGAAATGCTCTCGGCGGAATATCTCCCCGAAGACGCCCCCCAGCGCAGAGAGTTTGAAGCGGTACGCCAGAAAGCCAAGTCCCTGCGGGGTAAAACACCCCGGACCCGGAACCTGAAGGGGGTATTGGTGGTGATCGATCCCGGTCACGGCGGCATGGATCCGGGTACGCATTGGGAAGATATCTACGAGGATGAAGTGGTTTACGATATCGCCTGCAGGCTGAAGGAAATACTGGAATCCCGGTCAGCCGCGAAAACCGAGATGACCCGGCTGGACGAGAGCCAGCGGTATGTACCGGTATCTTCCCGCAAGTTCACCAATGATTCGGACGAATACGTACTCGTCAACCCGCGGTATCACATCACGAACACGAATACGTCGGTCAACCTGCGATGGGCCCTGGCCAACAGTATTTACAGAAAAGAACGCGCGGCGGGCACGGCCTCTGAAAAGATCGTTTTTCTATCGATTCACGTCGATTCCATCAAGAACCCGCAGGTTCGCGGCACGACCGTGTACGTCCCAGCGGCCCATCTTATGGATACGGTACCACGCCTGCCAGGTTCGTTCCGGGAGACGAAAGACGCCCCCGCCAGTCGTTTCACTCGGGAAGAGGCCCAGACTCACGAGGCCATGTCCCGTAACCTGGCGGAACAGATTATCCTGGCCCTGCGCAAGTCCGCGCCACCCATCGCGACACTGTCTCACGGCGACCCCGTGCGCAACACCATCCTGAAAGAAAAACGTCCTATCTGCCCCGCGGTCCTGAAAAAAAACCTGATTCCCACCAAGGTACTCGTGGAAATTGCCAACATTCAGAACCCGGGGGATCGCGCGCTCCTGTCCGATCCGGCCTGGCGCCAGCGGTATGCCGAAGCCCTGTACACCGCGCTTTGCAGATACTTCGAATAATTTCCGTGTTACGCGATCAAATCGATTCACGGCTATACTGTTGGGGGAGTACGATCCGGACATTCCGGTCCACCGCAAGGATACCGCCATGGAAACGGGAATGCTGACCACGCCGCTCCTGCACAAGTCACTGGAGGAGGTGTGCGATTTCGCGGAATCGGTTTCGATCAAGGCGCTGGAACTTCCCGCCGAGCCGGGAGGCGCGCACGTGGACACGGCCCGCATGGATAAAAAACGGGCACTGGCCATCCGCCGGACGGTCGACGCCCACTCGCTGTACATCAGCGCGCTCGCGTGTTACACCCCCTATCTTACGGACCCCGCGGCGGGGGAAACGGCCCGGGACCAGGTGCTCGCGGCCATTGACGCCGCCGCCCTGCTCGACGTGAAGGTGGTATGCGCGCTAACGGGCTATCCCGCCCCGAAAACCACGGCCCTGGACACCATCCGCCAAGTGCTGCCCCGTGTCTTCGAGCCTGTTCTCGCGCGAGCGCGGGAGAAAAATGTCCGGATCGCCGTGGAAAACTGGCCGCGCACCTGCCTGCGGGGAGTAGACACGTTCGAGGCCCTGTTTCACGCCATTCCGGACGAACACTTCGGCCTCAACTACGACCCCTCTCACCTGGTCCGGCAGGACTGCGACTGGCTGGCGCCGGTGTCGCAGTTCCGGGACCGGATCTTCCACGTCCACGCCAAAGACGTCCTGATCGACCGGGCCCGGCGCGATCGGGTGGGTATCCTGGGTGATAGGTGGTGGCGGTACGTGCTGCCAGGATTCGGGGAGATCCGCTGGGGCGAGTTTATCAGCCACCTGCGCCAGAACGGCTACGACGGTGTGCTGAGCATTGAACACGAAGACGAGTACCAGCTTGTCGAAGAGGGATTCGCCCGGGCGGCATGGCATCTTGAGCAGTTCTGTTGAAAATGGACAACAGGCCTGAACACGGGAGGAAGGCGCGATGAAAAACCGTGCTCTATGGGGATTGGCCTCACTGGCAGCGTGCCTGGCGGTATGGGGTTCGGATACGGTGGTGGCCCAGGAGGATCAGCGAATGAATGGCGCGGACTACCCGGTTACCCCGGTCAAGTTCACGGCGGTACGTGTCCGGGACGGCTTCTGGAAAACACGGCTCGACACAAACCGGCGGGTTACCCTGGAGGCCAACTTCCGCAAGGCCGAAGAAACCGGGCGCATTGCCAATTTTGAAAAAGCGGCCCGCAGGGAGGGTAAACACCAGGGCATCTTCTTTGACGATTCTGACGTGTACAAAATCGTCGAAGGCGCCGCCTACACCCTCGCGCTGGATGCCGACCTGATGCTGCGGCAAAAAGTTGACGCCCTGGTAAAACTGTTTGCCGCGGCCCAGGAACCCGACGGGTACCTGTATACCGCCCGGACCATTGATCCCAGCAATCCAGCCCCCGGCGCGGGCAAAACCCGGTGGGAAAACATCAAGGATGCCCACGAACTTTACTGCATGGGCCACATGATCGAGGCCGCCGTGGCTCATTACGACGCCACGGGTTCCGACGCGTTCCTGAACGTGGCCCGCAAGGCGGCGGACCTCATCGGCACGGTGTTCGGACCACAGGCCCGGCACGAGGCCACCGGGCATCCCGAACTGGAACTGGCCCTGGTGAAACTCTACCGGGCCACCGGAGAACGCCGGTACCTTGACCTCGCGAAATTCTTCGTGGACTGCCGGGGAAATCCTGAAGGACGGGAGAGCCTCTTTGGTCCGCAGTATGGGGACTTCGTTCCCGTACTCCAGCAGGATGCCCCGGTGGGACACGCGGTGCGCGCCGGTTACTTCTTCGCCGGCGTGGCGGACGTGGCCGCATGCACGGGGGAACGGGCCTATATCGAGGCGATCGACCGCATCTGGGAGCGGATGGTACGGGCGCGCATGTACGTCACCGGTGGTATCGGGGCCCGGCGTGATGGTGAAGCCTTCGGTGACGACTACGAGTTACCCAACAGGATGGCCTACGCCGAAACCTGCGCCGCCATCGCGAACTGCCTGTGGAGCTGGCGCATGTTTCTGCTGCACGGTGACGGCAAGTACATGGATGTCTTCGAACGGGCCCTCTACAATGGCGTGATTCCGGGCGTGTCTCTTCAGGGAGATACCTTTTTCTATCCCAATCCCCTGGAATCGGATGGCGTGTTCGCCTTCAATCATGGCTCGGCGGAACGTCAGCCGTGGTTTGGATGTTCGTGCTGTCCCACCAACATCGTTCGATTTATTCCTTCGGTCCCGGGTTTCGCGATCGCCCACGCGGGTGATCTGTTATATGTCAACCTGTATCTCAACGCCGAGGCCACGGTAGCCATGCCGACGGGAACGGTCCGGCTGGACATCCAGACGGATTACCCGTGGGACGGCCACGTGCGCGTCACGGTCCATCCGGAATCACCTGCCTCGTTCACCCTGTGCCCACGCGTACCCGGATGGGCGCAGGACCAGCCGGTTCCAAGCGACCTGTACACCTACCTGCCCGTCGATCATGCCGGGGTAACCCTGACCGTGAACGGTACGGACACGCCCCTTAACCTGGAAAAAGGGGTCGCCATGATCCGCCGGATATGGAAACCTGGAGATACGGTGGAACTCAATCTGCCCATGCGGCCGCGGCGGGTTGTTGCTCATCCATCGGTGGTTGACAATCGCAACCGGGTAGCCTTTGAACGAGGTCCCCTGGTGTACTGTTTCGAGGGTGTGGACAACAATGGGCGCGTGCTTAACCTGTTCGTCACGGATGACGCGCCCGTTACCGAAACCCGCCAGCCAGACTTGCTGGGCGGCATTGTCGCGCTGGATATGCCCGCTACGGCCCTAGAGCGCCAGGAAGACGGCAAGGTGGCGTCACGGGGACTTACTGCCCGGGCTATTCCTTATTACGCGTGGTGTCACCGGGGCGCGAACGAGATGCTGGTGTGGATGCCCCGGACGGCCGCGTCGGTCGTGCCTGCCTCGCCTCCCACCCTCGTGAACCGGTCAAAAGTTTCGGCGTCTTACGTGTGCCCTAGCGATTCACTCCGGGCGGTCAATGACGGGGTCGAACCTGCCCGTTCTGGCGACGGATCCATCCCCCGAACGACCTGGTGGGATCACAAGGGTACCACCGAGTGGATCCAGTACGAGTTTCCCGGGCTGGCCCGCGTGAAAGGATGCGCGGTGTACTGGTTCGACGACCGTCCCAGGGGTGGTTGCCGGATTCCGCGAGCGTGGCAGGTGATGTTCCGGGAAAACGGCGCGTGGAAACCCGTGTCCGGAGCGCACCTGGATGAACCCCGCCTTAACAGGTGGAGCGAGGCCCAGTTCGAACCCGTCATGACCGATGCTCTGCGGCTGGAGGTGACCCTGCAGGACGGGTACTCGGGTGGGGTACTGGAATGGACCCTGCAGACCGCCGAGTGACGCGGATCACCCCAGGTACACCACCGGACAACGACCCCGCGTCCGGAGTACCGTTCTGGCAGGATCCCTGGCTGTGGGCGGTGGTCGCGCTGGCCGCGGTGTTACGGCTTATCCGGCTGGGGTACAACGATCTGTGGCATGACGAAGTCCACAACCTGCTGTGCGCGGAATTCCTTGCGGACCTGCTGCGGTACGGGCATCTGGCTTCTAACCATCCTCCCCTGCCGTATATCCTGCTGCGGGGATGGCGTGAACTGGGATTCGGCCCGGATGAATTTTCTTTGCGGCTCTTGCCAGCCCTGGCGGGAACGCTTGGCGTGGTCACGCTCTACCTACTGGCCGAACTGTTGTTCGACCGGCTGACGGCCCGTTGGGCTGCCCTGCTGCTGGCGGTTTCGCCGTTTCATATCCTGCATTCCCAGGACCTGAAGGAATATATCTACCTGCCAACCCTGGCCCCCCTGGTCGGTTACTTTCTGGTCCGGGCTATCCGGGAACATCGGGCCGGTTTCTGGATCGCCTACGGGGTGCTGGCCGGGCTGGGATGCTACACGGAGGCCTTCGTCGCGCCGTTGCTGGTAACCCTGAACCTATGGGCCATGGCGATCCTCTACATGGACAGCGCCGATCGTCGGGCGTGGATCGGATGGTTTGCGGGTAACTTGCTGGGCGCGGCGATGTTCGCCCCATGGCTGGCCATCATGCTGCGCAAGGCCGTAGCGACCATGGTGGAGGCCACCCGCTGGTGGATTCCCGCCCCGGGCTGGCTGGAGGTGGTGGTTTACCTCAAGACCATCGCCTACGGATACTGCTATCTTCCCCTGCCGGCCGCGGCGGCGGTGTGTGTGTTTGCCGTTCTGGCCCTTTGGGGAGTATACGCTGCCTGGATTACCGGTCGTCAGCGGGAAGCCATCCTGGTGGCTCTTTGGTGTCTGCTTCCCATAACTATGGTATTTGCCATATCTCAAGTAACCCAAAGTATCTTTCTGTTGCGGGCCCTGTTGCCTTACGCGATGGGCGTATACCTGCTCGCGGGGCTTGGCGCGCGGTTTCTACCCTTGCGCCATGTCGGGATGGCGGGGCTTCTCTTGTTACCCACGCTGGCGGGGCTCGGGCAATACTACGCTCGGGACTATACCCTCCAGCAGTTTCCACACCGTCCCGGCGTGCATCCTCCGCAACCGTTCCGTGCTGCCGCTGCCTTTGTCGCGTCTAACTGGCAGGAAGGTGACCTGGTGCTGCAGGCCAGCCACGCGAACTGGCTGCCTTTCCTGTGGTATGGCTTGCGTGGCCATCCCATGAAAAACGCGGGGACCTGCCAGGGATTCATCGACTATTTCGAAAACGCCAATCCTCGAAACACGCCAAACCCCATCATGGACGGGTACTTCCCCGAACCTATCGAATCACAGGTACGGGGCTACCGGCGCGTGTGGTTCGTGTATGGCGAGTGGGAACGGGAATCTCTGGGTGATCACGCGCTGATGACATGGCGATGGATGGATAGCCACTACACGGAAACCAACCGGGCCGCTTTTGGAGATATCGATATCCGGTTGTACGAACCGAGAGAACGTCGGCCTGTGCTCGCACGGATTCGGGACAACGGCGTTGCCGCCGAGGAAATACTGGGGCCGGATAGCACCCGCAGGATCACCTTGCTTCCCGACGCGACCCTGGAAGGTCGTCCCCCCCGCGTACCGGAGCAGATCACGGCCGAGGGCGCGCCCTTGGGCCTGTTGCTGGAACTGGATCCGGAGACCGGCCGGGCCCGGCTGATTTCCCGGCGGAACACGTCGATCCGGTGCGTGGTGGCGTGGGCCCGATCCGTGTGTGCCCTGTCCGCCGCAACCTTTCTGCGCGACAACCTCGGGCAGGATACCTGGCTACCCTCGGCACGCTACAACCCAACGCCACCACCCGCGTTCTGGATGCCTACCACTCTGAACGGGCACCCGCTCCATGGGCCGGGTTCGGCCAGCCTGCGCGTAACGCTCCCGCCCGGGACGTATCGGCTCTGGGCGGAACTCATGGGTCCGGCGCCGTCGGAACGATACCTGGTCGCTCCGGCTTCCCTGAGCGTGAACGACGTGGAAGTCCTCCGTCAGACGGATTCCTCTTCTGCCACGGATTCCGGAACTTCGCCTGCGGATAGTCCTCCCGCCTGGCAGTGGTACGAGGGAACCCTGCCTTTCACGGTCCCGCGAGACCAGCCTGTCGACCTGCGGGTATTCGTGGCCCCGCTACCCGGTCCGGAACCGGGATGGGCCAATTTTTCCACGGCACTGATCGTGCCGGACACCGTGTCGACTCCACCGGTTCAGCAAAAAGAAATCCAGCTCGAGCCGGGAGACGTATACGTGATCGATGAAATCCTGTCCCGGGACAGGCCGCCAGACATGAGACGACTAGACGTGTGGGTGTGGCCTGCCGACGCGTCCGGGCTCGCCCTGCGCGTCTTCACGGAACTGTGACCCTGTGAAAACGGTCCGCGGCGCGTTTTCCCTGTTATGGGTTTATGCCCTTATCAGATAGATATCGGCATACCGTTTCCGGATTGTTCACGCCCAGCATGTCCGGGCCGTGCGCGAGGATGGCCCCTAAGGATTCCGCGTCGGATCGGGACGTGAAGAAAACGGTTTTAATCCCATGGGCGCGGCAGATGGGCGTCACCCGTTCCAGTTCCCGCAGGGTATAGCACTCTACCGCCACGGGCCGCCAAACGGGTACCAGGCGTTCCACATCACCGGGCTCGCGCGCAAACACTTTCAGGGGCCAGTCCGGGGCCAGTTCGCGGAACCGTCGCGCGTCCCTGGAGAAGGAAAACGCGAAGAGCATGTTATTCCACGCGTTGAGTTCCCGGACCAAGGCCACGAAATCCATCACGTTCCCGGCTTTAAAATCCACGAAAACTTTCAGTTTTCCCCTGACAGCCAGGAGAAAATCCCGCAGCCGGGGAACCCGTTCACCCTCGTAATGGGAATCGAACCAGGATCCCGCGTCCAGCGTGTCGATATACGTGGATTCCAGTTCGGACAGCAGCCCCGTGCCGTTTGTAGTCCGGTCAACGGTAGGATCGTGCATGAGGTAAAAAATGCCGTCCCGGCTCTGCCGGACGTCGATTTCCACCCATGACACCCCCAATTCGATACACCGCCGGGCGGCCGCCAGAGTATTTTCCGGGGCGATATCCACCCCGCAGCGGTGGGCAACGAGTTCCATCGCCGGTACGGAAGGCATTATCCCAAGTATCCCCAGTATGGTCAGCACAATAGAGCCACGACCAGGGAACATGCCCTTCTTCTCCAGGGGGGCTGGTGTTTTCATTTTGTGTCATTTTACGTGATCCCACTTAACCGATCAGGACATAACGAATACTTCGCGCGAACCTCCCCTATTGTCGCGTCGCGAAGTCAGGATCACGTTACAGAACGGTTAAAAACATGGCCTTGGTGACGATGTAAAAGTTGAAGGCCATTCCTAGGAGGATACCGCCGACTGGCGCAAGGCCGCGTCCAGGGCATCCCCTTGAATAGACAGGTGGGACGCGTGCCACACCACCCGTCCGTCGCGGAGCAGCATGGCCTGAGGCGATTCGTGACGGATACCCAGGCGTTCGGCGGCCAGGTTGGACACGGCCCGGTGCTCCACCACCAGGATGCGGCAGGGATGTACCAGGTTCGGATGTTCCGCGAGCCAGGATTCCACCGCCCGCAGGGCCCGGGCTGATATGGGGCACCTCGTGCTGTGCTTGAACAACAGGACGGGAACGTCTCCCTGGCGGCTCAGGATGGTTTCCAGCGTTTCCGGTGTTGTAATTTCCGTCCACATGGTGCTTGCTTCCTCCCCGAAGTTTCGCCCGGCGGACGAAGAACCCCGGAAAAACGGTATAATGTCGGCCATCCGGCCGCGCGATCGCCCAAGGTTGAAACACATCATGAATCGTCGCGTTTTTATCCAGACTTATGGTTGCCAGATGAACGAGCATGACTCGCAACGGATGCTCGCGCAACTGGAGGATCTCGGTTACGCGCCCGTTACAGACGCGGCCGACGCGGATCTCGTGTTGGTCAACACCTGCTCGGTGCGACATAATCCCGAAAACAAGGTGTACAGTTTTCTCGGACGGTTGCGCCCCCTGAAACGCCGGCGTCCGGACATGGTGGTCGGCGTATGCGGGTGCGTGGCCCAGCAGGAGGGAGAACATATCCTGGAGCGGGAACCCCTCGTGGACCTGGTGTTCGGTCCTGACCATATTTTCCGCCTGGAAGAACTGCTGCGGGAAGTGGCGGCGGGAAATCGGGTGTGCGCCACTTCATGGATGCCCCGGAAAGGACGCGTCCAGAATTTCGTGCCCGAGGAGTGGGTGGAGCGGGGCCACGTGGACGGGGTAAAAGCCTACATTGCCATCACGAAGGGGTGCAACAACATGTGCACCTTCTGCATCGTGCCCCACACGAGAGGCCGGGAAGTTTCCCGGGAACCCGGGAGCATCCTGCGGGAAGCGGCCAGCCTCATCGAACGGGGGGCGAAAGAAATCTGGCTGCTGGGACAGAACGTCAATTCCTACCGGGGGCCGGATGGCTACCGGTTCATTAACCTGCTGGATGACCTGTCCCGGCTTCCCGTCGCGCGTATCCGGTTCACTTCGCCCCACCCCAAGGACTGGAACCGTGCCCTGACTGACCTGATGGCCGAGCGGCGGAATATCTGTAATCACCTGCACCTGCCGTTTCAGGCGGGAGCGGACCGGATTCTCAAGGCCATGCGGCGCAACCACACGCTGGAAGAGTACCTGGAAAAGATCCGGTACTTGCGGGAACGGATTCCGGACGTGGAAGTCACCACGGACCTGATCGTGGGATTTCCGGGTGAAACGGAAGAGGATTTCCAGCGAACGCTCTACTGCCTGAAAACGGTCCGGTTCAGCCAGGTGTTCGCGTTCAAGTACTCGCCCCGGCCCGGAACACCCGCGGCGGAATTGCCAGACGATGTGCCACCGGAAGTCAAGGAGGATCGCCTGGCCCGGGTCATTGCCCTGCAGGAACGGATCAATGATGAGGCACAACGGTCCCTTGTTGGATCGGTGCAGATGGTATTGATTGACGCGGCCCACCCGAGACGCCGGGGCTGGATGAACGGGCGAACCGATGGCTACCGGCCTATTACCCTGCATACAGACGCGGAAATAGGAACCATCATCCCGGCGCGGGTAACCGGGGCGCGGGGCCACTGGCTCGAGGGAGAGCCTTTGCGCGACCCGGATGAAATATCCAGCGTGTCTTCCCCGGTGGTCTGCACCGTGTAGAAAGGACCTGCCATGCGCGTAACGGTTACGGATATTCCCCGTGAATGGTTCGGCGGTAATGAAGCCCGGAACACGTGGGTGCTCCAGCCTTTCACATCGACCCGGGACGTGGATGAAACCACGCTGTCCAGAACCCAGGCACAAGCCGCGAAGGCCCTGATCGATTCCAACCTGTTCAGCGGGAAAAAGCCCGCGGCCCGCGCGCTGCCAACACCATTAGACCGGACTGGGGGGGTGGTACTGGTGTTCGCCGGAAAAGGCCGCCAACGCACAGCGGAAAACCTTCGACGCGCGGCCGCTCTGGCATGCAAATGCCTGGAAGAAAACAAGGCACGGCGCGCCATCGTCGCGCGAGGTTCCTTGCGGGACGCGGAAGCGGCCGCGTTTACCGAGGGCTTAATACTGGCCGCCTACCGCTTCGATCAGTACAAATCCAAGGAAGGCCGGGAAGACGAGGAACATTCCCTTGAACAGGTACTTTTCGCTACGCCGGAAGGCCGGGGTCGGAATGTCCTAGAGACGGCGGTGACCCGGGCCGCGGTAATCGCCGAGGGGGCCAACGCCGCGCGCCGCCTGGGCGACACCGCCGCGAACGACCTGCCCCCACGGGCGCTGGCCGCTTTTGCCCGGGGCATCGCGGAAAAATTCCCCCATTGCGCCTGCGAAGTCTTCGAGCGGGACGCTCTTGAAAAAATGGGGATGAACGCCCTGCTTGGCGTAGGCAGGGGCAGCAGCGAACCGCCCGTCCTGATTCTGTTGACCTATCGTCCGCCGAAGGCAAGGCGGCACGTCGCCATCGTGGGAAAAGGGGTCTGTTTCGATTCCGGCGGCATCAGCCTGAAACCCCCCCAATCGATGCACGAAATGAAATACGACATGAGCGGAGCGGGAGCGGCACTCTGCGCCCTGATGACCGCCGCCGAATTGCGCCTTCCGGTTAACATCACCGTGGCGGTCCCCGCGGCGGAAAATAAGACCGGTTCGGCCGCCCAGACCCCGGGAGATATTGTCCGGGCCTTCAACGGCAAAACGATCGAAGTGCACAACACCGACGCTGAAGGTCGTCTGCTCCTCGCGGACGCGATGGCCTACACCATCAAACGGTACAAACCCGAATGCGTAGTGGACCTGGCCACGCTGACGGGCGCGTGCGTGGTCGCCCTTGGCCACCAGGCGGCGGGGATCCTGGGTACCGATCAGCGCCTGATCGACGCGCTCATTGCGGCGGGTGAAGCAACCGGAGAACGGTTGTGGCAGTTGCCCCTGTGGGAAGAACACGACGAACTGATTCGGGGTGAACACGCGGACATCAACAACGTGGGACCCGCCCGGGAAGCGGGCGCTATCGTGGGAGCTGCGTTTCTCAAGCACTTCGCGGGAAAAACGCCCTGGGCTCACCTCGACATCGCGGGCACGGCCTACGGCGTGAAAAAAGTGCCTTACTGGAACGCCAAGTATGCCACGGGATTCGGGACGCGGCTACTGGTACAGTGGCTGAGTAACCTCGCTGCGGGAAAATAACGGCATCCAACTCAAAACGACCATGAAGGGAGGAGAATGTCATGTCACACCGGTGGATCATGCTGGCCTGCGCGTTACTTGCTGCCGTGGGATTCGGGGAGGAGCCGGAACTCAAGGTGGGCCTGGTAGGTTTGGACACGTCCCACGTCATTGCCTTTACCAAGTTGCTGAACGACCCGTCCGATCCCAAGCACGTGAAGGGAGCGAAGGTTGTCGCCGCATGGAAGGGCGGCAGTCCGGATATTGAAAGCAGCATTTCCCGGGTAGACGGCTACACGGAACAACTGCGCAAGGATTTCGGTGTGGAAATATGCGACTCCATTGAGGCGGTCTGCGAACGGGTGGACGCGGTCATCCTTACCAGCGTGGACGGTCGACCACACCTTGAACAGGTCCGGCCGGTTATCCGGGCGGCTAAACCGGTGTTCATCGACAAGCCCATGGCAGGCTCGCTTCGGGATGTGATCGCGATCTTCACGCTCGCGGAACGGGCGGGCGTGCCCTGCTTCAGTTCCTCGTCGTATCGTTACTACGACAGCCTGAAAGCGGTAATGGCCCAGAATATCGGGGCTGTACGGGGGTGCGTGTCCATCGGCCCCTGTCACCTCGAGCCTCACCATCCCGACCTGTTCTGGTATGGCGTGCATCCCGTGGAGGCCCTGTTCACGGTACTCGGGCCGGATTGTGAAACGGTGGCTCGGACGAGCGCGCCGGACACTGACGTGGTTACCGGCGCGTGGAGCAACGGCCGCACGGGCGTGCTCTACGGGTTGCGAACGGGCAGCACACCGCATAAGGTAATCGTCTTTGGAGAAAAAGGCGTCGCCGAACAGGAAGATTCCGGGGACTATGCCAATCTTGTCACCGAAATCGTGAACTTCTTCCGGACAGGCAAGCCCCCCGTAAGCGCCCGTGAAACCATCGCGCTGTTCGCGTTCATGGAAGCGGCTAACGTGAGCAAGGCACGGGGAGGCGCCCCCGTGTCCATCGCGGAGGTTTTGGACAAGGCGCGGCAAGAAGCCGCAACCCTCACCGGCAATACAGCAGGAAATTGACGGAGACACCCCACCATGAATGACACGCGGTTACATGGCACGACCATTGTTTCCGTTCGCCGCGGGAACGAAGTGGCCATGGGGGGCGATGGCCAGGTCAGCCTCGGTGACACCATCATGAAGGGAAACGCGGTTAAGGTTCGACGGCTGGCGGACGGTGCTGTTCTGGCTGGTTTCGCCGGGACCGTGGCCGACGCTTTCGCGCTGTTCGACCGGTTCGAAGGCAAACTCAAGGAATACCAGAAAAATCTCCTTCGGGCCGCGGTGGAATTGGGGAAAGAGTGGCGCACCGATAAATACCTGCGCCAGTTGAACGCTCTGCTGGCCGTGTGTGACCGCGAGCGGTCCCTGGTCATTTCGGGATCCGGGGAAATCATCGAGCCCGAAGATGGTATTATCGGGATCGGTTCCGGGGGGCCCTATGCTCTGGCGGCCGCGCGGGCCCTGTCCGCCCACACCGATCTGTCCGCGACGGATATCACCCGGGAATCGCTGCGGATCGCCGCGTCCATTTGCGTGTACACGAACGAACGGATCATCGTGGACACTCTTGAAGCCGTATCCCCGCCCGGTGAAGTCCCCGGGAACAGGTAAAATCACCCGGTCCTCGCGCTCAGGTGTTTTTAAACCGACAGGTAAAGCCCTCGCCCGTGATAATCTCGGGGCCGGCCACTTCGGGCGCGCCCGATTCGGGCAGCACGAACGGCATGGGACAATTCGGGCGGATGTCCCTTTCCACGTCCACGCCGGGCGCCACCAGGAAGAGTTCCATGCCCCGTTCCGTCAGGCGGAACGCGCCAATGTGCGTGACATAGAACACTTTCTTGCCTTGACGAAGCGCCTCGGTACCGTTGAACGTGATTTCGGCCACGCGCTCCACAAATTTGGGTTTACCGTGATCGACAATCCGCAGGGATCCGTTAAGGATATCGATGCGCGCCTTTTCTCCCCAGGCCGCGCAGAAGATCAGGCATTTCGAGTTGCGGATCAGGTCGATAAATCCACCGGGGCCCACGTAGTTGATGGCCCCTTCCCCGCGCTTGGACACGTTGACGTTTCCGCTGGCGTCGATTTCCAGTGCCCCGAGTATGGACCAGTCCAGGCGCTGATAGATGCGTTCGAACGCCGTGGCAGAGGAGACAATCTCCTTCGGATTCACCGCGGCCCCGAAAAAAACCCCGGGCGCCGCCATGCCTCCGAACACGCCGCTCTCGTTGACCATGGTGATGTGTTTCATTGCGCCGGTTTCGGACAGCACGCGGGACACCTCCTCAGGTAATCCCACTCCAATGTCCACGTAATCGCCGGGTCGGGCATGGTCCATGAACACCCGCGCGCCTATCCGGGCCAGAATGCTGTCAATGGGTTTTCGTTTCGGGGTAACTCCCAGAAAATCATTCACGATTTTCACCCGGGCAAGGCCTTCTTCCACCGGCAGGTCACTATCCAGGGTCAGGCATTTCCAGTACCGCTTATGGGGAATCGTGATAACCTGGTAGGTGCGGGGCCAGTAGACCACCGCGTCCACCTCGTCGGCGGGTAGAAACACCTTGTCGTAACCCTCGTCCACGATCAGGCCCACGTTGACTATCACCCGGCCACCATTACGCCGGGCGGCCTTGGCGATCTCCCACGATTCGGCGAGCACGGAATGATTTTTCATGTAGATGTTTCCGCGTGGATCCGCCGCGGGAGCGCTGAAAACGGCTGTGTCGATCCTGGGAATCCTCCAGCGGAATCGTCCCTCCGGGGTGATTTCCACCCACTGGGGCGCGTCGGGTGGAACCAGGGGGGTACCCCGGCCGGTCCGGGGATCGATGAAGGTACCAGCCCCCGTGTCGTTTTCCACGTATTCCCGTCCTTCGGCCTGGGCCTTCAGCAGCAGCGTCAGCGTGCCCTGCGGAATGATCTGCAGTTCAAGTTTTCCCGCATCGGCCAGTTTCAGTTGGGCCTTGAAGGTTTCGGCGTGCCCCGTGAACATGCGGGTAGTAAGCCCCTCCACGCCCAGTTCTTCCAGGGAACCGGGGATTTTACCCCGTCCTCCCTGGCCGCCCACTGAAACGACCGTCAGGCCTTTCGGGTGGCCTTCCTGCTGAAACCGCTCCTTAATGGCCCAGTACATGATCTGGCAGGGCTGATTGCCGCCCAGGCCGGAAGTGGCCAGCACCGCGCCGTCGGGAATGAGACCCGCCGCGTCCCAGGGCGTCATGAATTTCGGGTTACCGCGGCATTTTCTCGGCACGGGATAGCGGGAATTATGCTTGTCCCACAGAATGCGCCACCAGACTACCTGCCAGATCACACTCGCCTTGGTCAACAGGTTCATACTCGTCCCCTTCCCACAAAATCACCATCTGGTCTGACTTCAACACAACCGGCCGGATCAGAACGGATCACACAGGCAGGAATATACCGGAAAACATGGTAAAATCCAAAACAAGCCCTCGCGCGACAGGAAAGGATCGTCATGAAAGGCATTATTCTGGCCGGCGGCGCGGGAACCCGCCTGCATCCTCTCACGGTGACTGTCAGCAAGCAACTGTTGCCCATCTACGACAAACCGATGGTCTATTATCCCCTCAGTACCCTGATGCTGGCGGGTATACGGGAAATCCTGATCATTTCCACCCCCCACGATCTACCCCTGTTCCGTAGACTCTTGGGGGACGGAAGCCAGTGGGGATTGCAGTTGGCCTACGCGGAACAGCCCCGACCGGAAGGTCTTGCCCAGGCTTTTCACATCGGCGCGGACTTTGTGGGGGACAGTCCCGTATGCCTGATCCTGGGGGACAACGTGTTCTATGGCCACGGTATGTCCGGAGTGCTGCGGGAGGCGGCCACCCTTCGGGAAGGCGCGTTGATCTTCGCGTACTGGGTCAGCGATCCCCAGCGATACGGCGTGGTGGAATTCGACTCGTCGGGACGGGCGATCAGCCTGGAGGAAAAACCCCCGCGACCCAAAAGTCCCTACGCCGTGCCGGGCCTGTATTTTTACGGACCTGAGGTAGTCCCGATGTCACTGGGCCTCAAGCCAAGCCCGCGGGGAGAACTGGAAATCACGGACCTGAACCGCCTGTTTCTCGAACAGGGACGGTTACGCGTTCAGGTGCTGGGACGGGGCGTGGCCTGGCTGGACACGGGTACCAATCGCAGCCTCATGGAGGCTTCGCAGTTCGTTCAGGCCATCGAGGAAAGACAGGGACTCAAAATCGGCTGCCTGGAAGAAATCGCCTGGCGGCAGGGCTGGATCAACCGGGAACAGGTGGAAACGGCCTGCGCGGCGATGGGCAAAAGCGCGTACGCCGAGTACCTCCGTCGCCTGCTGGACCTGCCCCCACCCCTGCCCGGCGCTTAATCAGTCCGTGGCGGGAATCACCCGTCCTTCCACCCGCCGAACCACGCAGAAACTGCCCGGCGTGCGGAGTCCTATCAGAAACCAGACGTGCTGCACCCCGTTACTTTCGATCGGCAGGACACAACGCAGGGTTGACCATTTCCCATCCGCGGGCACGGGCAAGGCCAATTCCCGCTTTCCCAGCGATTCATCCTGGTACCGGACCCATATTTCCATCGTTACCGCGCTTTTTTCCGGGGCCATGATTTCCGCGGAAAACTGCAACACATCGCCTGACTGCAGGGCTAATTGGGTCCCCGTGAAATGCTGGTTTACGTACTGCCGCTGATCGGTGCTGTTGGTAAAACTCACCTCCCCGTGTTCGTTCCGGGCCACGTCGACGCCCACGGGGATAATCCAGTCCGCCGGTTTTTCGCCATCCCACGCGCGGAAATCGCCGTTCGTCACGATCAGGCCGTCAAGAACGGGGTCGGCTGTCCCCGCCTGACTCGACAGAAACAGGCATAGGCCGCCGAGAAGCATCGTCGTCAGGCCATGTCCGGGGATACGTTTCACGGGGTATCTCTCCACTCGCTATTTTACCAGTATGGCGGCTATTCTCCGATGTCGAGGGCCTGGGCCATTTTCTTGGCGGCGCGGATGTCGAGTTTACCCGAGCCCAGAATGGGAATCGCGTCAATCCGGTAAAACGAACTGGCCCTGGGACGCCATAGATTGGGCAGGTCACTGGTGTCAATCCGGGCGATTAACGCGTCGAGTTGCTCGTCGTCAAGGGTATGGAGAACAACAAGCCGTTCACCCCGGGCCACGTCGGGCACGCCAGTCACCACAAGAACCTGTTCCGTCGCGCCGATGAGGCCGTGGAGCGTTTCTTCCACCCGGGTGTGAGGAACCATCTCGCCTGCGATCTTGCTGAACCGGGCCAGGCGGTCGGTGATGCGGATAAATCCATCCTCGTCGATGGCCGCGATATCACCGGTTTCGTACCACCCGTCCTTCAGCACGCGCGCGGTCCGCTCAGGATCGTTGAGGTAGCCGACCATGATATTCGGTCCCTTGACGTAGAGCATGCCCGCTTCCCCGGGGGGTAGCGGCTCACCGGTATCCGGATCGAGCACTTTCACGGCCTGTCCACCCAGGGGACGGCCGATGGTGTTGTGCCGCAGGTAGGTCACGTAGAAGCCGGGAGATTCCGCGTCGGGCAGGCTGGTGGAAACAGCGGGCGCGCACTCGGTGGTCCCATATCCTTCCACTGGCTCGGTGCCGAACTTCTCCCTGAAAGCCAGGCGGATCCGTTCAGGCAACTTCTCCGCCCCACATACCACGTATTCGAGCGATTCCAGTTGGGCGTGGTCGCAACGACGGATAAACCCTTGAAGGAACGTGGCCGTGGCCACCATGATGGTGCCGTGATGTTCCTGGCAGATCTGGCCAATCTGCCTCGGCTCGAGTGGATTGGGGTGGTACGCCACGCGCACCCCCGCCAGCAGGGGCGTCCAGACACATACTGTATAGCCAAATGAATGAAACAGGGGGAGAAACCCTACCACGCAGGAATTCCGGTCATGGGGGAAATAGTCCTCCGCTTCTTCCTTGATGGTCATGATATTCCGGTGGGTCAGCATGACGCCCTTGGGCTCGCCCTCGCTGCCACTGGAAAAAATGATCGTGGCCAAGTTGTGCTCCGTTTTCCGGCCACAACCCAGCACGCGCAACAGTAGCCGTTTAGGCAGCAGCAGGGCCATCAGCATGCTCGTGATCCGGTCGAAGGCGGTCACCTGTTCCCGGATTTCTTCGAGGTACACGGGGATTTCGGGAACCTGAAGTTGCGGTAAGCGCTCAAGAAATCGTCGAGAGGTCAGCACGTGCCGGATGTCGGCCCGGCGCGCGCAACCGGCGATGATCTCGCTGGATGCCGTGTAATTGAGGTTGATGGGTACCTTGCCCATCATCTGCACGGCGATATTCGTGAGAGCGCCCCCCACCGTCGAGGGCAGCAGCAGTCCCACGTTTTCTTCCCGCCCGAGAATCGGCTTGAGTTTTCGGGCCAGCGCCACCGCGCCCACCAGGGTCTTGAAATAGGTCAAAGCACCCGTCAGGCTGTCCGCCATGGCGATCCGGTGAAGGTTGCGACGGGCCGCGCTGACGAAACCCCCGTGCAGGGTCTCATACTGGTACGGCCGTTCCTGGTAGGCCTCCATGTACAGGTGCTCCTGGGCCTTGCGTATGGCCCACGCTGGAACGTCCGCGGCCATGCCTTCGCCAAGGTACACCTGCACGGGATACCGCGGTCGCCCCCACCATCGCCACTGGATCCGGTTGTTCCTGAAAATGTAAACCCGTTCCCAGAGCCTGGTCATGGCAACCGGGTGTATGAGGGTCTGGGAACCCCTGGTCAGCAGTCCATAATCGTCGTGCCAGGGAACCCGCAGTCCTTCCCGGCGGAGTATGGGTTCCCGGGGCACGCATACGAGGTGACCATCGGACAGGGCCTTGCGAATAGCGTTCACCCCGGCTTCGAGCCCCTGGTGACTGGTTGTGTCCACGGGAATCAGCCTGAGAAAATGGCCCAGGCGGCGGACCCAGCGATATTCCAGTCCCGAAGCGTCCAGCACGAAATACACGTCGCGATCCAGGGCCGCCTGGATGGCAAGCGTGTCGATCAGCGTGTCGTGGTTGGCTACCAGCAGGGCGGGCTCGTTCTCACGAAGTCGCTCCCGGCCTCTCACGATCAACCGGAAGAGGGTCCCATCCATCATCCACAGCACGGCTCGTAGCAGCAACAGCGGAAGATTCATGGCAATATACGCTCCCATAACCAGCGACGCGATGCTTAACGCGATGAAAACGCCGGCGGGTGGCACGCCAATCCCACCGAGAAAGGCATACAACAGGCTGGATCCCGCCATGCCCACGAAGGTGAGCATGTTGGTGGCGGCGATTACGCCCCCCTTCATCCGCGCTGGCGCGCGATGTTGCAGTGACGCGGCAAGGGGAACATCAAAAATTCCAGCGAAGCCCCCCAGCAGAAAAATACCGACCAGCAGGAAAGCGAAATACAGGTCTCCGCCAGGGGTCAGCCATTCCGGCAGGGTCAACCGGAGCGGTGTCAGCAGGGTCGCGATAAAAGGAAGCGTCCAGGCTTCGTGTACCGCCCGGGGCGTGGCCACGATGAGGGCGATTACCGACATGCCCAGCGTGCCGATGGGAATCAGGCCCTGCTCGATCTTACCCCGGGACATGTATCCCGCGAACACGGCGCCTAGGCCGATACCCAGGGCCACTGCCGCCAGCAGGGCACTGGTCCGGGTTTCACCGTACCCGAGGGTACTGGTCGAATACTGCAGGATCGCCTGGCGGGCCAGGGCCCCCGCAAACCAGAAATAGGTGTATCCCACCACGACTTGGAAAAGCACGCGGTCATGCCATATTACTTTAAGATAGGGCATCAGGCTTTTCCATTGCGCGATGGGGTTTGGCGATAACGGTTGCCGGGGATTGGCCGCGGGCGGACGCGTAATGAAATAGCCGCTGATCATGCCCAGCAGGGAAAGCCCTACCAGCAGAAATGCCGCGAGGTAGAACTGGCCGTTCCAGTACACCTTCAGGTATTCGAATACGGGGCCCGCCAGTCCCGTTCCCGCGATGATGGCCACGATGGTGCCCATCTGGATGATGCCGTTGCCCCAGGAAAGCCGGGCCTCCGGCAGCATTTCGGGAAGAATGCCGTACTTGGATGGCCCGAACATGGCACTCTGGGTGGCCATGAAAAACAGGATGACCAGGAGCAGGCCGGGCGCGCCCCACCAGAACGCCAAGCCGCCCGCCACCATAATCCCCACCTCGATGACCTTGGTCATGAAGGCCACCCACCCCTTGCTGAACCGATCGGATAACGCGCCAAAAATGCCGGCGAACAGAATAAACGGCAGAGAAAACAGGAACGTGGCCATGGCCTGAACGTAGACGTCCGGCATCCACGTCCATAAGCCGAAACGGATCACCCCCCCATCCGCGCGTCGACCGTACTCGAACATCAGGTAATAGATGATCAGGTACTGGAAAAGGTTATCGTTGAAGGCCCCCTGGAATTGGGTCACGATGAGGGACCAGAATCCTTTTCTGGGATATTCGCCCAACTCGATCGGTCTACCGCGTGTCATTAGTCATGGTTCTCCACCATGGTTGCGTGATGTCGCGGAATGCCTGCAACGTCGGCATGTCATCAGCCCTGTTCCCGCGCCACCTGCCGCGTCGTTTCGCCGGACGGAGGAAACATCCTGCCCGCCTGGTGTTCCCGTAACACCGTGATTTCTGCCCGGACGCGTTCCAGGGCCGAGATCAGTTCCCGGCAGTACGCTTCCGAAAACCCCCTCGTGACCTTGTGAATGTTGGCCCGGTACACCGGCTCAACCTCGTCGACGAGGCGACATCCCGCGGAGGTTAACTCCACGTGATAGGACCGGCGGTTTCCCGGCACCGGCATCCGGCGAACCAGGCCTTTTGCTTCCAGTTTGTCCAGCAGCGACGTGATGCTGGCCCGGGTGACCACCAGCCTCTTGCCCAGGTCGGACTGTGACCATGCCCGGGTTTTATACTTCAGGGCAAACAGAGCGTTGAACTGAGCTTCCGTCAGTCCATACCGACGGAACAGCCGTTCTCCTTCTATGGCCATAAGATTGGCGGTCCGGACGATATTCAGGGTGAGTTCGTGGCGGACATCCTGCAGGGGCTGTTCGAGTTCGAGTTCCTTGTTAATTGACATGCCTGGGTCTCTCCACGGATATTGTAAGAACGGCTATTGTTAGAAATCAAATCATTTACTGAAAATACTGGAAACAACTCGAACCTGTCATCGGTTATGCTGAATCAGCAGGGAGGTATGATCTATGCGCATCGGTATTACGGGATCGTCCGGGCTGGTCGGATCGGCCCTGGTCCGATTACTTATGGAACAGGGACACGAGGTGCTCGCGTTGACCCGGCAGGGCAGTGCGCCACCCGAGGGATGCGGGCATATTCCATGGGATCCCTCATCGGGCAAACTGGATCCGGAAAATCTGAATGGCCTTGATGGAATCGTGAACCTGGCCGGACACAACGTGGCGGAATCCCGATGGAGCGCGGGGGTTAAATCCCTTATCTGGAACAGCCGGGTGGACAGCACGCGTCTGCTGGTGCAGGCTATCCGCGCGACATCCTCTCCGCCTCGAGTCCTGGTCTCAGCCTCGGCCATAGGCTACTACGGAGACACGGGCAACCAACCAGTCACCGAAGAAAGCCCTCCGGCGGACACGTTCTTGGCCCGCTTGTGCGTGGCGTGGGAGCGGGAAGCCCTGGTCGCCCGCGAATGCGGTACCCGGGTGGTTATCCCCCGTATCGGCTTCGTGCTGTCGGCCGCGGGAGGAGGGCTGGCGCGGATGTTGCCCATATTCCGACTGGGACTGGGGGGACCGGTTGGGCTGCGGACCTTATGGATGAGTTGGATCTCCCGGGACGACCTGGTCGCCCTGCTGGCATGGATGCTCACGAGCCCCGACGCGGATGGGGTGTACAACGCCGTCGCGCCCGAACCGGTGACCAATCGGGATTTCGCCCGCGCTCTGGGCAGGGTAACACGTCGCCCCGTCTTGTTTCCCGTGCCGGAAATCGCGCTAAAGATCGTTTTCGGCGAAATGGCCCGGGAAGTACTACTGGCCAGCACGAAGGTACTGCCCACCCGCCTGGAAGCGGCGGCATTCCCTTACCGCTATCCCCGGATTGAAACCGCGCTGGCCAGGGCCGTTGAAGACACCTGACGGATGAGCGGTCCGGGTCACTCCGTGTGGCCCAGCGCTTCCGCGGGCACGGGCTGATCCTGAATATCTGGCCCCAACCAGTTCAGGCCGAGGTCTTCCGCGCCGCCGGACTCGAAGTATTCAACCGTTATGGGGTGCCATCCCGCTCGAAGGGCAACGAAACCGACACGCGACTCGGTTTTGTGCAGGCCGTCGTTATCCACGACCACCTTGTCGTGAATGAGCAGGCGACTGCCATCATTCGATCGGAGGGTGAAGGCATACACCCCGTCCCGTGGCGCGTGAATCTGCCCGATGAACCGAAGGGCGAATCCTTCTTCCCGGAGGGCGGGAGCGAGGGAGATCCGGTCCGTCACGCTCACGGCCGCAGGTGTCAGCGAGGCAAAATCCGGAAGTTTTTCGAGGGTGACTTCGTAGTACTCGCAACGCAACCCGGGTTTCGGCTGGACCCCCTTCAGAGCGTCCATCGGTTCGTAGTGCCCACTTTCCGGTAATGTTTTCAGCAAGTCCCGCTTGTAATCTGCCAGTAACGGCCCTCCCTCTCCAATCCGTTCTAACCCGGAACGTTCGGCAACCTGGAAAAATCGATCGATCCTGCCGCGTAGTTCGGGCTGCACCAAAACGGCGAAATTTCGGTGATCCAGTTTGAAGGCGGAACGCATGCCAAAGGATCGTCGCTGGCGTTCGATCGCCGTGTAATCCACGGACATGCGGGCGATACGCACGCGTTCCAGGGTTTCTGGTTCATCCACGACGGCCCGCTCGGCGGCATCGAACAGTTTGTCCGCGCGGGCAATCAGGTCGTCCGTGATAAAACTGGCCGCAGGACCTATCCAGATGACCATGTTGGTTTTGGGGTCAGCCACGGCGTCGTGGATCATGTCGAGGTACCGGCGCAGATATGGGGCAGCCGCGCCATACACACCTCCCAGAAACTCGTTAATCGCCTTGTTCTCGTCGTAATCCGGATTCCAAAGCAGTTTCGCGCCGAGATAACCACTGAGGGCGGAGAATTCACCGTGGGGGGTGTTATACACGTCCTGTTCAAAAATGCCTGTAACCCCGTGCCGCACCAGGTAGCGTATGTTCGGTGCCCGGACTCTCAGGTTGGGAAATGGCACCAGGTAATGACTGAAAGAGGTGTTGTAGTTCCAGATCCACAACCGGTCGGTCAGGCGATTCCATCCTTCCAGGTCTTCGCAGAAACTTTTGTTCTCGGGGGTCAACCGTGCCTCGAAGGGGTGAGAAAAATCGCATTCTATGCTGCACAGCCGCACGACCACGTTGGGCTCAGGCCGCATGGTCCGCGGAGGTTTCCGGGTGTACTGGTATGCCAGCGTGTCAATGATCTTGTCGGGGAATTCATCCCGTACAGCCCGGGCCACGGCGTTGATAAGGTGCAGCAACGGGGCGGCCTGCGTGCCTTCGGCCTGGGCCATGGCTTGGCAGTTTTCGCATTCACAATAGTTATACCAGTCATTTTGTGAAACAGAGAATACTGTAGCCTCGGGGTGTTCCCGCATGCGACGTTTCACTTCCTCCGTCACCAGGCGAATTACATCCGGGTTGGTGCAGCACAACTGGGTTCGATCCCGAAGCCGCTGTCCCTTGACCAGCGAGAAATATTCTGGATGGCTATCAAACCATTTTCCCGGCGACAGCAGGCTGTCAAACGTGTGCACGAACCCATGGTAAATGATCCGGCCACCATGGTAATCTTTCAGGTCAACGTTACTGCTGTTCATCCGGTTCCGGGCACACCAGTCGGGGTCGAAACATTCCTTCACGAAAGGCTCGCGGTATTCCAGTGGGGGAATCCGCACCTCATTCAGGGGGGCCAGGGTGAGAATTTCGGCCTTCGGGATACGACTGATTTCTGGCGTAAACCACCGGCAGCCAAGATGATCTTCCAGCAGTCCGTACACGGCATAAAGGGTACCCCGAGGCTCCCCCCCCGCGAGCAGCATCCGCGATCCCTTGCTGATCAGGACATAACCGTCGGGCCCAAGCCGGGAATAGTCAATGGAAACGTTGAGCGTGTGGGCGTGCCGGTTATGTCCGACAATCAGTTCCTTCTCTCGGACGGGCTCCGTGTCAGGCACGACCGCAAATTCCGCTCCGGTCATTTCACCGAGAAATCGCTGGAGTTCCTCCGCGGCGTGACGGGTTGCCGGGGGCGCGTCCGGGGCCACCACGATCACCGCGTCGGTCTTACCATGCTCCGCCAAGCGGATCGTTGCCGGGCCGACTTGTCCGGTCGTGGTTGCAGGCCTGGTCCGACGCCCATGAACACAGCCGGAGAGGATTGCGAGGGTTACCATCATTGTCGTGGTCATGAACACCACGCGCCGCGTACGCCATGTGCTCGTGATCATGGAACCTCCTCTCTACCGGCGGTTTCTCCGCCGTAGGTTTTCCACTCCCAATGCCACCAGTATGAGACCCGGGCCACCTAATGTCAAGTATACCTGGGCGTTATACCCAGGGACACCTCCCGCGCGTGAATGACCCGGGTCAGCATGCGGTTCACCGGCGCCACATGTCCAGTGGCCTCGGCGAACCGGGTCACGGCCCCGTTAATGGCCTCAATTTCCGTGGGACGGCCCCGCCTGAGGTCCGCGTGCATGCTGGCGTAATGCGCGGCAGTGGGGGGCACCAGTCGCTCGTAAAACAGATCGCGGTACGCCTCCGGGTCTGGAGGATCCAGGGTGATACCCCGGACACGCGCGGCAAGGTACACCTCGTCAATGACCGCGTCCATGATTACCCGGGCGTCAGGTATCTCGGGCAATCGGCCATAGGGCACGTCAAGCAGGGCGGACAGGGGGTTAAGCGCGGCATTATAGGCCGTCTTGGCCCAGAGGAGTTGCTGAAGACAATCGGTATATACCGTCGGCAATCCCGCGGCATCCATGGTTTCCGCCCATTGACGGGCGAGCGCGGATGGACTTTCGGGCCATGGCGCGCCCACGGCAGTCGGTGCGGCAATCACGGTAATTTCCACGAGGCCTGGTTCGTTAACCCGGGAACCGAAGATCACCCGCGCGCCGAGCACGCGCTCCCTCCCAAAATACTCAGCCGATTGTTCCACATTACCAAGGCCATTCTGGGCATTGATGATCACTGTTCCTGGCGCGATTATTTTCGCCGCCAGGTTCAGGGCGGCCGGCGTGTCGAAGGATTTAACCGTGATGAATACGGCATCCCACGGCATGCCGGTCAATCGGTCCACTTCTTCTTCGGTCAACGCCGTCAGATGTTCGCGGACATGGTAGCTGCCCCATATGCCGGTGATCCGCAGACCCTGTTCCCGGATGGCCCGCATGTGGGGATCCCGACCCACAAGGACCACGTCATGTCCCGCGCGAGCCATGAATCCCCCAATGGAGGAGCCCAGCGCTCCCGCGCCGATAATCACCGCCCGCATGCCGCGTCCTCCGGTGTGTCCGTGTCAGAAAATCCCGCGCGCCACAAGGTCCTGGATATCCAGCAGGCCCAAGACCCGTTCCGAGGCATCCACCACGGGGGCCTCGTCGATCTGCCGCGCTTTAAGTAACTTCAATGCCTCGACGGCCATCATTGTTTCATCGATCACGATGGGATGGGTGGTCATCCAGTCCCGGATAGGCTGGCGCAAGAGTTCGGGCTCCCGCTGTAACCCTCGACGCAGATCGCCATCCGTGAAAATACCCCGTAACCGCCGGGTTTCGTCCGCCACCAGGCAGGCGCCGTTTCGCGTGCGGGTGGCTTCGAGAATGGCTTCGGCCACGGTGGCGTCCAGCCCCACCACCGGGCAGCAGCCTCCGGTACGCATGCAGTCCCGGGCGCGCAGCAACATCCGGCGGCCAAGACTACCGTGGGGGTGAAACCGCGCGAACAATGCTGAAGTAACTCCACGCGCCCGGGCAACCGTTACCGCCAGGGCGTCGCACAAGGCCAGCATGGCCGTGGTGGACGTGGTGGGCGCCATGCCTAGAGAACAGGCCTCCCGGGGCACGGCCACGTCCAGAACCACGTCCGCGGCATCAGCCAAGGGGGACGCTGCGTTACCCGTGATGGCTATGATCGACGCGCCGATCAGCCGGATCACGGGTAATACCGTGGTCAATTCATCTGTCGCCCCACTATAGGAAAGCACCACGACCACATCGCGCGCATCAACCCGGCCGAGATCCCCATGCACGGCATCGGCAAGGTGCATCCAGGCTCCAGGAATCCCCAGGGATGAAAAGGTCGCCGCGGCTTTCTGCGCGATGATGCCCGCCTTTCCCATTCCGGTGAAAACAACCTTTCCAGCACATTGGTCTATCATTCGGGCCGCTTCGGTCACGCGATGGTCCAGGGCGGCGCGCACGGCGGCAAGACCTTCTATTTCCGTGTCCAGTACTTCCCGGGCCCAGGTCAGAAGGGTTTCATCCGTAACGTCCCGCGTGGTATGAACGGCGGTTATTCCCATTGGCTGCGAGTCCATTTTCCTCTCCTGAAAAATGCTTGTTCAGGCACATGCCGCGTCCCGGATGGCCAGCACCTGCCGCAACAGGGGTTCAACCCGGTCCAGCGGCAGACTGTTGGGCCCATCACACAGGGCATGATCGGGGTCCGGATGGGTTTCCAGAAACAGCCCATCTACGCCCCATGCTGCCGCCGCCCGGGCCAAGGGCTCCACAAAGCGACGGTCTCCACCAGAAGAACTGCCCCTAGACGGCTGTTGCACGGAATGCGTTGCGTCAAAAATCACCGGGTATCCCAAGTCTGCCATGATGTCCAGGGACCTGAAATCGACCACAAGGTTATGGTATCCGAAAAACGTCCCCCGCTCGGTCAGGCACACGCGGGCGCAACCGGCCCGCCGTACTTTTTCAGCGGCGTGAGCCATATCTTCTGGCGCGGCGAACTGGGGTTTTTTCAGGTTGACGATCCGTCCCGTGCGCCCGGCAGCCGTAAGTAGGTCGGTCTGGCGACACAAAAAAGCGGGGATCTGCAACATGTCCGCCACCTCGGCGACAGGTTCGGCCTGGGCCGGCTCATGGATATCTGTGACCACGGAAACGCCGATTTCGTCCCGGACCCGGCACAGGATGCGTAATCCTTCATCCAGTCCCGGGCCCCGGAAGGCGTCTGGCGCGGTCCGGTTGGCCTTGTCAAAACTGGCCTTGAACCAGAACGCGAGGCCAAGGGGGGCCGTTATGGCCCGCAGCCGTTCGGCCACCCGGAGGGTAAGCGCCTCGCTTTCGATCACGCAGGGACCAGCCAGCAGCACGAATGGCGTGTCATTCATGATTGTTATGATCTCCCAGCCACGCGCGAGGTAATCAGAGCATGATGCCCCAGGCGCGCATCAGAAACGCCATCACGGCAGCGCCCATCCCCAGAACAAGCCCGCCGAGGCAATAGAAGCGCAACGGGGCGGTATCCTCGTGGTACATGCCGTAAGCCGCCCAGAACGCCGCGCCGCCACCCAGCGTCATCACGCTGTAGGAATACCAGGGCTGAAGAACGGACGCGAGCATGCCCGTCCAGATCGGCACCAGCGACAGCCACGCCGCGAGGGCCATGTACAGGGTTTGCGCCCACAGGGGCGTTTTCCGCGCGCCGCTCTCGGTCAGTACCCGGGCATTCAGGGGATTTTCATCCCGCTTGCGACGGGTAGGACGCGCGGGCATGTCACCCGAAATCGTACCGAACCGTTCGCTATCTTCCAGATCCATCCCCTGGGACGCGCCTGGCTCTACCTCGTCGCCCTGTTTCTCGGGATGGAAAAGCTCCAGCGCGTCACCACGCGATGGCGAAACGGGAAGATCACCCCATTCGCCGACGAGATCCTGGAAACTCAGTCGTTCCTTGGACTGCTGCGGGCCATCCGTCGCGTTTCGTTCGGAACGGCCCGGCGCATTGGCGTTTCCGGACATGTCAGAATTGCACCGGCACTTCCAGGCCTTCGATCAGTTCGAAGGACTTGGAGACCTTGTTCATCGTTTTTCGATCCACCAGGAATTTTTCCCGGGACACGGCGGAAGGCGAGGTATACAGGGTTACCTCACCCCGGCATTCGGGAAGCCCCCGAACGGTAAATTCATTCTGACCGGTTACATCGTAATAAATCTTTTCCGTGCTGCGCCCGCTATCATCCCGGGCAATGCTGACTTCCAGGTACGCGGAGGCTTTACCCTCCACCGAGAACTGAACCTTAAGTTCGTGATTGCCCGTGATGAAATTGAAATCTACCCAGTTGGGTTCATTGATGCTTACCTTGACCGGCTGATCGTAAACCCGGCCGATCCAAGCGTCTTCCGCCCCCGGAATGACCCGGCCAATGATTGTTACGTCCCCCGGGGGTAACTTGGTTACTTCGTACTGGCCCGGCGACGGATAGTCCGGGGACACCACGCGGCTTCCCGCGTAGGCGGAGGTGATGCGTAATTCTTCAAAACGGGCCGGATGTCCATTTACGGTAATGTCTCCCGTGAGAGAACCCTTGTTTGGAACCTGCACCTTGATGGTGTTGATCTGCCCCGGTTGCACGTCCACAATGGCCCGGGCCACCCCGTAATCCCGGTGATCGAACAGCAGCCAGTTAGGGCCAACGGGCATGTCAAACAGCGTGAATTCTCCTCGGGCGTCGGTCCGGGTGTACCACAGTTTTCCTCCCTTGATTACGCTTTCCGGCACGCCATATCGCGGATGCACGGTAGCGTTGCCAATGGTCATGCCATTGGGCGCGACCAGCTTGCCCTGGATCGAGGCCGCCCGGTAAAGCCCTACCGTCGTGACCGCGTCATTATCCCAGTTTTCGTTGATCGTGATGGTCACCGGGGTGGGAGAGTATCCCCGGGCCCGAACATAAAAGGTGTACGTGGCAATGGCTACCACGTGTTCACAGAATTGTCCGTCTGCCGTCTCGCGATCGCGGAACTCATCGAAAATGTACGGAGGGATGCACATTGGCGCGCCCTTGTACGCCGCCACCTGGAACTTCGGAATGGCCAGTTGCGTCTGGGCGTCCACGACCCGCGCGCAGAACCGGAACGGCGTGGGAATGTCTTCCGTTACCGGCACGATGATGCAGGGGTTGCTTTCGGCGGAATTGACGTTCAGGGTAGGGTTGGTAATGTTCAGCAGCACGTTTTTGCCGGTTTCCAGGGCATAGTTTTCCACCAGCACGCGATCGGCGCAGCGGACCGTCACATTGTGCCGGCCCTTGGGCACATCCCTGATTTCGAACACGCCATAGGGATCCGTCTCGGTGGTTTTCCCCGCTGCTTCGATCAGCAACCCCGGAACGCCGTCGGCGAACCGGTCGTCAATGACCCGGCCCTTCAGGGTCTGGAGCACCACAGGCTGATTCGACTCCGGTGCTGGCGTTTCGGGGGGCGGAGCATTTTCCGCGGCTGGTTGTTCAGGAGTCTCGGCCGGCGTGGCTACCGGTGTGGGCGCCATGAACGCGCGATACCCGAAATAACCACCTACGCCCAGCACAAGCACCGCCCCGAGGCCTACCAGCAATGGTAGACGGCTGCGTCGTGGACGTCCCAACTTGGTGCGTCGGGCCGCGTCTATCGCCGCGTCTTCGCCCATGGTCGAGCGGATGATATGCACCATCCGCTCCTTGCAGTACATTTCAGGCTGGGCGGCCGTCGCCAGTTCCTTAAGCAACTGCCTGTCCACGTTTTCCCGGGTCCGGGCGAGTTGTTCGGCGGCATCCTTGGGCTCGATCTTCAGCAGGTCGGCAATTGTGCGGGCGTTCGCGCCGCACAGCACGTTCAGCAGTAGTCCCTTGCGTTCTTCGAGCCGGAACGCGGAAAGTTCCTCCATCAGGGGATCTACCAGGTCTGATTGGAGCCACTTGAGGTCCACCTGAACGGCGGCCATGTCCCGGGCCCGGGGCCGGAACATCTGGCCCCGACGGGCGGGATTCAGGGCCTCCGCCTCCCGGTGGGCATGGGCACACAGCCAATGTCCCAGTTTTCGGGGATCCGTCAGGGAAGCCAGCCGTTCGTAGGCCTCCTGAAACGTTTTCGCCACTACCGCGTCCGCTACCACGACGTTGCCGGTCTGGGCGAGGGCCACCGCGTACACGATCGGCTGATAACGTTCCACCAGCCGGCGCCACGCGTCGTGATCACCCTGAAACACGCTGCGGATATCTCGGCGATCTGCTGCTACGCTCACAATGTGTATCCTTCGCGGCACCGGTGGTCCAATGGCGCACCGGTCTTTCCCGTGTGTTTCTTTATTATGAAAGCCTTCATGCCGTCATGCAAACATTTTCAGGCATGCCGTCCATCCGTCAGTAGGCGAACATTTCCCGATCCAGAGACCGGTATTGCACCGCCTCCGCCACGTGTCTTTCCTGGATTCCATCCTGTTCATCGAGATCCGCCAGGGTTCTCGCGACCCGTAACACCTTGTCATAGGCCCGCGCGCTAAGTCCAAGCCGACGCAAGGCCGCTTCCAGCAGGGCCCGCGCGCCCGGGGTCAGCACGCAGTACCGGCGCGACTGCCGCGTGTCCATGCGGGCGTTGGTAATCAGCATGCCGCCGAAACGTTCCCGCTGGCGTTCTCGGGCGCGGATTACCATCCGGCGAGCCTCCTCGCTGGTGAGTCCCGTCGGCTGGTGACTCATCATTTCCTCGAACGACAACGCGGGAACATCGACATGAATGTCGATGCGGTCCAGCAACGGTCCGGAAATCCGGCCCAGGTACCGTTGCACTTCGCCGGGACTGCACCGGCATGATTTCCTGGGATCCGTGCGACATCCGCAGGGACAGGGATTCATCGCGACCACCAGCATGAACCGGCACGGGTAGGTCACCGAGTAGTTCGCGCGGCGGATGTGTACTACGCCCTCTTCGAGCGGTTGTCGCAACACCTCCAGCGCGGGACGATTGAACTCCGGCAATTCATCCAGAAACAGTACCCCGTTGTGGGCAAGGCTCAATTCGCCGGGGAAAGGAATCGTTCCGCTTCCACCTCCGGCGATGGATACCGTGGTGGCGGTGTGATGGGGACGGCGGAATGGGCGGGTTACGATCAGCCCTTCTTCACGGGGCACCAACCCCGTCACGCTGTATATCCGGGTGGTTTCCAGCGCTTCCTCGAAGGTCATTTCAGGCAGGATCCCAGGTAACCGGGAAGCCAGCATGGTTTTCCCCGTACCCGGAGGCCCGATCATCAGTAAATTGTGTCCCCCCGCGGCAGCCACCACGAGCGCGCGCTTGACATGCGCCTGTCCCTTGACGTCGCTGAGATCAATCGCCTGGTGACCGTTCCTGGAAAACAGGTCACGCGTGTCGGTCACACGGGGAGAAACGTCAAGGGTGCCGGCCAGGAAAGCGTGGGCTTCGTGCAGGGAACGCACGGGAATCACGTCAATCCGGTCGGTCACGCCGGCTTCGGCCGCGTTGGCTTCGGGCAGGATGATCCCCTTCATGCCATGGTCCCGCGCGGCGATCGCCATGGGCAGCGCGCCGGGCACGGGACGGACCATGCCATCCAGCGCCAACTCCCCGGCGATCAGGTATGCCCCCAGTCGATCTCCATCGAGTTGACCCGTCGCGGCGAGGATCCCGACAGCGATGGGCAGGTCCAGGGCCGCCCCTTGCTTGCGCGTATCGGCCGGGGCCAGGTTGACCGTTACCGCGCCCTTCGGCTGACGAAACCCGGAATTCCGTAAGGCCGGCAGGATACGTTCCTGGCTCTCCCGTACCGCGGCATCGGGCAACCCCACCATTTTGATGGTAAACATGCCGGGGTGATTATCCACCTCAATGGACACGGGCATGGCGTCGATGCCCATGATGGCCGCGGATGTTACCCGAGCCAGCATTGTTCCCTCTTCCATCCTCCGGTTGCCACGCGTTGCTGCCGCCATTCGGCATCGGGGGACATTTTGACACAGCGGGCTTTCCGATGCAAGCCGGCAGGGCACCGTCCTTAAATCGGACGCGCGTGGTATAATGGCCGAGGATGACCGGGCCGGGCGGTCGCGGCGTGCTCCGACACGTCGAGGAAAGTCCGGGCTCCGTAGGGCAAGGCGCTTCGTAACACGAAGGCGGAGTGATCCGACGGAAAGTGGCACAGAAACCATACCGCCGGCGCAAGCCGGTAAGGGTGAAAAGGTGCGGTAAGAGCGCACCAGCACCATGGTGACATGGCGGCTGGCTAAACCCCGCCTGGAGCAAGTCCAAATAGGGAACCTGTGGCGTGGCCCGCGCCGGTTCCGGGTAGGACGCTAGAGGCGCGCGGTGACGCGCGTCCCAGAGGAATGACCGCCACGGGGCACACGCCCCGTACAGAACCCGGCTTACAGGCCCGATCATCCCCCTCTCCCCAGCAGGGGCTTTTCCTTTCGTTATTATGGCGCGGTGACGAGGTCCCTAATGGCCTCAATCCGCTTCGGACCAAAACCCGGAACGGCGTCCAGATCCTCCACGCTGTTGAAAGGCTGCCGCGAACGGTACGCGATGATCTGCTGGGCCAGTTTTGGACCGATCCCGGGCAGTTGTTCCAGTTCGGCCTGGCTGGCCGTGTTCAGGTTGATTCTCCCGCTTTCACCGGTCTGGGGAGACACCTGTGCCGCTGGCCGGGATGGCGGGGGCTGGAAGGCGGGATCGGTATCGGCAAGTGCCCCGCGGCTGGCGGCTTCCGGGGCGGAAACGCCGTCTGGTTGAGCGGTAATCAGGTAACAGGACGGATTCACCGGATTGGTAAGGTACGCGAGTTGTTCCGGGGTAACCGTCTCCCGGTCCCGGACCGCGTCCGGATATATCGGGACGGTCAGGGTGGTCCCATCCACCAAGGGCGCGGCCAGGTTGATCATCGACAGGTTCGCGCCAGACCGGGTTCCCCCTGCCTTTTCGATCAGGTCGGCAACCCGGCTATCCGGTGGAAGACGGTACAGGCCCTCCCGGATTACCCCACCCCGGACGGCCACGGCAATTTCTTTCGATGTCTTGTTCAGGTCGCTCTCCTTTTCAACAGGAACCGATGGCGTCCCTGTCGGCGGGGCGATCGCTGTAACTGGCAAAGTCTCCCTGGACTGACCGTGGCTCGTTCCTGCTGCGCGTGAAGGAGGATCATCCGCGGCGAAATCACCGGATGGCGTGGCAACGGTCGAATGCGCCGATGACACGGATGACCATGAAACCGTTTCGGCCGGACGCGCCGCGGTTTCTGTCGACGCGCGTTCTGGGACGGGTGAGGTTTCTGGCGTCTTTTCTCCCCTCAACCACCATATAGAGAAAACTCCCAGTACGAGCGCGATACCGAAAAAGAGGAGCAAGGCCTGTTCCCGTCGCGTCAGCATGCGGCTGATCGAATTCATACCTGTCCTCCACCTGTCAGGCCCGACATCGTATCCCAACGGCCCCAGAGCCTTCTATCACGTGCTACCTTCGGCACCTGACCGTACGTTTTAGCCTGAGTCCGTACAGGCATTCCGGTTTTGTTATACTGGTTTGGCGTGTATTGGGCAAATCCGATTTCCAGGTCCCGCAAGGAATCTCGTTATGCCTCGCTGGTTCAAGGTCATTCTGGGTGTGGCGGGCGGTGCCGTGGTGTTTCTGGCCGCCTTCATCTATTTCTTTTTCCTGTTGCCGATGTGGGGCATACCTTTCAACAGGCAGCGTCATGGACTGCCACCCGTAACACCTGCCTGGGCCCTGGAGCCGTGGATATGGGAAGATGACACCGTCACGCAGGCTTCCACGGAAGAACTGGTTAATGGCTACCTGGCACACGACTTTCCGGTGGGGGTCATTTTGATTGACAGTCCTTGGTCCGTCCGCTACAACGATTTCGAGTGGAACCGCGAGCGCTTTCCTGAGCCGGAGGCCATGATCCGTCGTTTCAAGGAAAAAGGATTACGCGTGGTACTTTGGATGACCTGTTTTGTCAACAGCCAGAGCGAGGACACCCTGATCCAGGATTCTTCGGACTGGTTCCGCGAGGCGGCATCCAAGGGCTACCTGGCCACGGGAAACCAGCAGATCCGGTGGTGGAAAGGTCGGGGCGGTCTCATCGACTACACCAATCCCCAGGCTGTCGCGTGGTGGCGCGGCATGCAGGATAAGGTGCTGCGCATGGGCGTCGACGGCTGGAAACTGGACGGAACCGGCGTCTATTTCCGCGGGGGAAGCCTGGGACCGGTTCCTCTGCTGTGGGGTAAGACGTGGGGCGGATTAATGTCCACCCGCGGTTACATGGATCACTATTACCGGGACGAGTACCGTTTCGGACTGGAGGCCAATCCGGAGTTCGTGACCATGAGCCGGTCCCTGGACAGCGTGCTTCCGTGGGGGCACCCGGAGGGCTTCGCCCCTATTGACGCCTCTCCGGTCAACTGGGTGGGTGACAACAAGCATGAATGGGATGACCGGAACCGGGGACTGGAACGGGCCCTCCGGTGCATCCTGGACAGCGCGAAACTCGGGTATAACGTCATAGGATCCGACATTGGTGGATACCACGGCAGCAAGGAGATTCCACCGAACCTGTATATCCGCTGGGCCCAGTTTTCCACCTTCTGCGGTTTCTTCCTGAATGGCGGTCACGGCGAACGGCGCATGTGGTTGCGTTCGCCCCAGGAACTCGAAATCATCCGCCAGTATTCGTGGCTGCATTCGGAACTCGTGCCCTACATGTATACCCACGTGGTAAAAGCCAGCCGCGGGGATAAACCGCTGATGAGCCCCCTCAAGGAGGGGAAATACCAGTACATGTTTGGCGATTTTCTGCTGATCGCCCCCATTTATCGCGACAGTGAAACCCGGGAAGTGGTGCTGCCACCTGGAAAATGGCGTTACTGGTTCGATGATCAGACCGTTCTCGAGGGCGGACAAACCTTGACCCGGAACTTTCCCATTGATGAATATCCTGTTTTCGTGCGGGATGGCGCCGTAATTCCCATGAATATCCGCCGCGCGTACACCGGCATCGGAAAGCAGGACTGGGAAGGCCTGCTCACGCTGAATATTTATCCCGGCGATGGGGCCGTCTTCGAAGTATTCTATACCGATGGCGTGGGAACGCTGAACGTCGACGCTTCCCGTCCCGGCATGATCTCGCTCGAGGGATTTGGCCGTCCGCACGTGCTTCGCGTGCTGGTGCCCGGCAAGCCTGTCACGGTTACGCGTGACGGCGCACCCTTGTCGGAAAATAAGGACTGGACTTACGAGGCCTCAGCCGGACGATTGATAATCACGTCCCGGTTACCCCTTACGGGGCGGTATGAATTTACGCTGGAACCTTCCGGGAAATAGGTCCAAACAAAACGCCCCTGGAAACTTTTTTCGGGCCACGGGTATTCATGAAAGTGGAGGCGGCGCCCGGATTCGAACCGGGGTATGGGGGCTTTGCAGGCCCCTGCCTTACCACTTGGCTACACCGCCTCGCTGGCATGAGTATAGAGGAATCTGGTCCATCAATGCAAAAAGGAATTCGGGGAACAGATCCAGGTGGGCGAATGTTGGAACGTTACCCCCCACAAGGACACGTTTTGTTGTGGAAAGCAAACACGAAAAATGCACTTCTCGCAAAAAATGTCACAAAAAACTTGACATTTTGATGCTAAGTCTGGTTAAATACGGCAAGGAATGGTAAAAGTAAGTCGGATGTCGCGTGTTCCGAAATGCTCAGGGCAGGAGGGAATCGCGCGTTCGCAAGCAAGGCAAAGAAGGAGAAGCACGATGAAAAAGTTGTTGGTTCTGGCTCTGATTGCGGCGCTGATGGGTATATCCGGCGTGGCGCAGGCGGCGAAGTCGTGGGATGACATGTCATGGTGGGGCAACACGGGCGCGACGCCCGAGCCGCAGGCGGACTCCCAGGGACGGTGCGGTTACTGGTGGTGGCCGAAGGAAGCGGCTTCCAACAACAATGACTCCGAACTGTGGGGTAACCGGGGTATCGTGTATCACGCCTGGGTGAAGCCTGAACCCCCCAAGGTTGAGACCCCGCCTCCCGCTCCCGCTCCGCAGCCCAAGCCGAAGCGCACGGCCATCGTGCTGAACAACGTCCTCTTCGACTTCGACAAAGCGGTCCTGAAGCCTGAAGGCAAGGCCGAAGTTGACAAACTGGTCGCCGAAATGAAGAAGTACCCGAAAGACACGGTGGTCATTGAAGGGCACACCTGCAACATCGGCACGGAAGAGTACAACATGGGACTGGGTCAGCGCCGCGCGGACGCGGTGAAGAAGTACATGGTTGAGCAGGGCATCGATCCCGCCCGGATCACCACGGTCTCTTATGGCGAGACCCGCCCGGCGGTACCGAATGACACGCCGGCCAATCGGAAACTGAACCGTCGCGCCGAGTTCAAGATCACCTTGGGTGAATGAGTTTCGCGTGACGCGAGAACAGTTGGTTAGAGTAACAGTGGCCCGCTGACCAGAACACATCGTGATTGCGTATCTGCCGCCCCGGCTTCCAAGGGAGTCGGGGCGGTTTTTATTCCGTCATCGTCGTAAACAGGGAGGCCCTCGCCTTCGTTGGGAAATGGATGCCCCGTCTGGTAGCATAACGCGCGTTCTATAATGCTCCGGCTGGGGGACACCCATTCGCCGGAAATGTGGGAGTAAAGACTTGTTTTTCGCTCTGCTGAAAAAACTGTTTGGCACCCATGCCGAACGTGAAGTTAAACGATACATGCCCATCGTGGAACAGGTCCGCGCCCTGGAGCCCCGGATCAGCGCGATGACCAATGATCAACTCAGGGCGCAGACCGCCAGGTTCAAACAGATGCTCGACCAGGGGGCTACCCTGGATGATCTGCTCCCAGAGGCCTTCGCCACGGCCCGGGAGGCCGCGAAACGGGTGGCCGGACTCCGCCCCTTCGACGTTCAGGTCATCGGCGGCATTGTTCTGCACCAGGGGGGCATCGCCGAGATGGTCACCGGTGAAGGAAAAACCCTAGTGGCCGTATTGCCCTGTTATCTCAACGCCCTGACGGGGCGGGGTGTACATGTCATCACCGTGAACGACTACCTCGCCCGGCGCGACGCGGAATGGATGGGACCCATTCACCAGTTCCTTGGTCTTACTGTCGGCCTCATTCAACATGACATGAACACGTGGGAACGCCAGGTCGGGTACCGGGCGGACATTACTTACGGCACCAACCACGAGTTCGGCTTCGACTACCTGCGGGACAACATGGCCGTGCACCCCGATTTGCGGGTCCAGCGAGAACTCCACTACGCCATCGTGGACGAAGTCGACTCCATCCTCATTGACGAAGCGCGCACCCCGCTGATCATTTCCGGCAGACCCGAAAAAAGCACGGATGTTTACCTTAAGGTGGACGAAGTCGTGCGACGTCTCCGGAAAGATGAACACTACACCGTCGATGAAAAACAGAAACACATTATCCTGACCGACGAAGGCATGGAAGCCTGCGAGCGCATGCTCGGCGTTGACGACCTGTTTACCACTCAGAATATCGGGCTCGTGCACATCATCGAGCAATCCCTCAAGGCTCACAACTTCTTCAAACGGGATGATGAATACATCGTTCGCGACGGCGAAGTCCTGATCATCGACGAATTCACCGGGCGCGCGCTCGAGGGGCGCCGGTTTTCCGATGGGTTGCACCAGGCCATTGAGGCCAAGGAACGGGTACCCATTCGATTCGAATCCCAGACCATCGCCACCATCACCTACCAGAACTATTTCCGGCTCTACGAAAAACTGGCCGGCATGACTGGTACCGCGGCCACCGAGGCCGTGGAATTCGAACAGACTTATGGCCTCAAGGTTGTGCAGATTCCCACCAACCTGCCGCTTATCCGGAAAGACCTCAACGACCTGATTTTCGCCACGGAACGGGGTAAATTCCGGTACGTGGTGCGCGAGATCTTCGACATTCACCAGACGGGCCGCCCCATCCTCGTGGGAACCGTGTCCATCGAAAAATCCGAACTGCTCGCGCGCATGCTGGAAGAAGCCGGCATCAGGGACTACCAGGTCCTGAACGCCAAGCACCACGAACGGGAAGCCGCCATCATCGCCAACGCCGGCAAGCGGGGCGCCATCACGATCGCCACCAACATGGCCGGCCGGGGAACGGACATCAAGCTCGCGGAAGGCGTGCGTGAACTCGGTGGCCTGTGCATCATCGGGACTGAGCGCCACGAATCCAGGCGCATTGACAACCAGTTGCGGGGACGATGCGGACGACAGGGCGACCCCGGAACCACCCGGTTCTATGTCAGCCTGGAAGACGAAGTCGCCCGGTTGTTCGGCGGCCCGAGGGTGAAACGCCTGCTGGAAATGTTTGGCGGCCAGGAAGAAATAGATGAGGAACCCCTGAACCAGCGGATGGTTTCCCGGAGTATCGAGCGCGCCCAGCGGCAGGTCGAAGAATATAACTTCGAAATCCGCAAACACTTGCTTGATTACGACCAGGTCATGGACAGGCAGCGCAAGTATATCTACGCGTTGCGGCGGGAAGTGCTCGAAGATCACGACGTGACCGAACGCCTGCGGGAGATGTTTGAGAACATCATCGACGACCTGGTCGAGCAATACGCTCCCGAAAAAGAACTCCCGGATCAGTGGGATCTGGAAGGACTCGAAGCCCGGTTGGAGTCCCTGTTCAACATGTCCTTCCGCATGGAACCCGATCCCGACGATCCCGGCCGATCGCTCCGCGACAGCCTGGTGGACCAGGTTCACGCGGAATACACCCGGCGCGAGGAAAAACTGGCCAACTTGCTGGAACGCCAGTACCGCGATACCTACGGAGCTCCGCCAGAGGGCATTGATTTCCGCAGAATGGCCCGTCAGCGCATCCATGGCCTGGAACTCATGGTCATCCTGCGCACCGTTGACGACAAGTGGGTGGATCACCTCTACCAGATGGATTACTTGCGCGAATCGGTGCGGTTACGCGCCTTCGGCCAGCGTGATCCCCTGCTCGAATATAAACAGGAAGCGTTTGAGCTTTTCAATGAAATGATCCGCTCCATCGAGGAGGAAGTCACCCAGGCGCTTTTCCGCCTCACGGACCTGGACGCCAAGTCCGGTGCCGCGCAGGAAAAAGCCTATGCCCGCCTGGGTGCCTACAGCGAAATCACCATGGGCCCCCGCCGGGACCGCAGTTTCGCCTCATTCGATACCAGTCGTTTCGTGTTAGGCGGCCAGGAGTTCCGTCGTTTCGAAGAAGAATCGAGAATGCCCGCCGCGGTGGGAGCGGCATCCGCCCGGGGCGGCAGTGTTTCGGGCCCTGGATCCTCAACGGGAACCGCGGAAAAACGCCAGCCGGTCCGCGCGGCTCCCAAGGTCGGCCCGAACGATCCTTGCCCCTGTGGAAGCGGGAAAAAATACAAGAAATGCTGCGGAAAGCGGGAAGACTGATCCCCCTCGCGATCGTGGTGTTCTGGCTGGGCATGATGGCTTGGCTGTTGTGGGATGAAGTACTCCTGCCGCGGCGATATCCGCCCATGACCTCCGTCATTACCGATTCGCCCCGGGACTTGTGGGTGGGTCTTTCCATGGGCGATCGCCGGATGGGCTACATGCGGTGGGCAACGATTCCCGAAGAACGGGCAGGCATGCCCGGCGCGGAACTTTCGCTGCAGGCCAGGTTGCGCCTTCCCCTCGGCACGGATTTCGCCGACCTGGAACTCAACGGATCCGGCTGGCTGGACGCCACCGAGGGCCTGCGGGAGTTTTCCCTGGCCATTCGCGCCGCGGGATACGAAATGCGCGTGGAGGGGCAGGTCCGAGATAACAATCTGCTGTGTCGGGTTATCACGGGAGAATCTGACATGCCTATCCAGGTGCCCGTGGATCGTCGCCTGATGCTGGGAGGAGGCTTCGGACTCGATACTTTCGCGTTACCCCAGCTGGAACCTGGACAGACGGTCTACATGCAGACCATGGACCCTACCACGCTCAGCGTGGGCCGGGTCGAAATCCGCGCGTTGACCAGGGAACCTCTCCGGTTGCCTGACGGTTCGACCGTGGAAGCCTTGCGCGTGGAAACCTCGCTAGGGGGATTCACCACCGTCGCGTGGGTGAACGAACGGAACGAGGTCCTGCGCGCCGAGACCCCCCTGGGAATCGTGCTTGAGCGCATTGAGCCGATTCTGGCCGTCAAGTATTTCCCCCGCGGACCCGGCCACAAAACGGATGAAACCAGCGCCCCCGCGGAAGACGTGTCGGCTTTCTCCGTGCCCACGACAGGCCCCACTCCCGGCCGTGACGCGGTGTTCACGCGCCTCCGCGTGGGAGGCGTGGACCCGGAACGAATCCCGGGTGACGTGCCATGGCAGCGCCGGACAGGCGATATCATCGAGATCACGCGCCCGGACCCTCCCCAGCATGCCGGGAACCGGTCTCCCGCCCCGGACGCGGGGGAATTTCTACGCTCCGATCCATTTATCACGGCAGACGCGCCTGCCATTCGCCAGGCAGCCGCGGTACTGTCCCGGACTGCCGACAATCCATGGGATCTTGCCCGCGCGATCAATCGATGGGTATATCAGGAAGTGAAAAAGGAGCGGGTCATTACCCTGCCTTCCGCGGCCGACGTGCTGAAGCAACGGCGGGGCGACTGTTCCGAGCACAGCCTGCTCGCGGTAGCGCTGTTGCGGGCCGCGGGGATCCCAGCGCGTGTCGCCGTCGGGATTGCCTGGAGCGACGAACTGAAGGCATTCGGCTATCACGCGTGGGTGGAGGCTCAAATTGGCGGCTCCTGGATGCCGATGGACCCCACCTTTGGCCAGGACACCGCTGATGCCACCCACCTGAAACTGCTGGACGGAAGCATCGACGCCTGGACCCGGCTGTTGCGCTTCGCGGGAAAATTGCGGGTGGAAATTCTGGACGTGTCACCCGCCTTTGATAAGGGGGATACGCAAGGCCCCTCGTCTTCGACCGAAGCCGCTGAGGATGCCCGCCTATGATTCTCGTGGAACACCTGACCCGACGGTTCGGTCCCAAGGTCGCCGTGGACGACCTGAACCTGGACATTCCTTCCGGTACCTTTTTCTGCTTTCTCGGGCCGAACGGCGCGGGGAAAACCACCACGATCCGCATTCTGACCGGTCTCCTGCGCCCCTCCGCGGGCAGGGCCATACTGGGTGGACACGATATCCAGAAGGAACCGATCCTCGCCCGGCGGCTCATCGGGTATGTTCCCGATCACCCCTTTCTGTACGACAAGCTCACGGGGCGCGAGTTCATGCGCTTTGTAGCCGGGTTATACCGGATGGATGAGAAGGATTTTCACGAACGGTGCCTCCCGCTCATGGAACTGTTCGAGATCGCGGCCGTGGCGGACCAGCTGATTGAGGACTACAGCCACGGCATGCGCCAGAAACTTTCTTTCGCGTCCTGCTTCCTGCACGATCCGAAAATCATGATCGTCGATGAACCCTGGGTGGGACTGGATCCCAAGAACATCCGGTTTGTCAAGGACTACCTGCGCCAGAAGTGCCGGGAGGAAGGGCTGACGGTTTTCATGTCCACCCACACCCTGAGCATCGCGGAAGAGGTCGCCGACCAGATCGGTATCATTCACCACGGCAAGTTACGCTTCGTGGGCACCGTCTCCGAGGTGAAATCCCTGAGCCATACGCCCGGCTCTCTCGAAGACGTCTTCCTGGAAATCACCCGGGAAGACGAGGTCTGAAAAGCCGATTAACGCGCCGCTCGCGTGCGTGCTGGCTTCAGTGCGCCTTTAGGCATCCAGCCCACCTTGTCGCGAAATCCCCGTGTGCTCCGGGATGCTTGAAATCCGCATTAAATGCTTGACATTTGTCTGAAAAGTCGCTAAGATAATATCTCCTGGAAACCTGTGACGTATATTGAAACATGAGATCATGGGGGATACCGTGATGAATGAGAAGAATGTCGAAAAAATCCTCGGACTGGATCTGGGGGCCAACTCGGTGGGCTGGGCGCTTATCGAATACGTGGGTGGAACGCCCCAGCGGATCGTCGGCATGGGCAGCCGGATCTTTGACGCAGCTGTCGAGGGAGACCTGGAAAAGGGACAGGAAGAATCCAGGGCCGTGGAACGTCGCATGGCCCGGCAACTCCGCCGCCAGCACAAGCGACGGGTCATGCGCATGATCCGGGTAGGAGAACTGCTTCAGCAGGCAGGCTGGCTGCCTGCCGGTAACTTGCGGGATAGCGTCGAACGGGACCGCCTTTTCAAGGAACTGGACAAGGTCCTTCGGGAGCAATACGCGACCCGGGGATTCAACCCCTCGGGTACTGACGCCATCCGGGGCATTGCCTATTTTCTGAGAGCCCGCGCCCTCGACGAGCCCCTTCAGCCATACGCCCTGGGCAGGGCCCTCTACCACCTGGCCGCGCGCCGTGGTTTCCTGAGCAACCGGAAGGCCGCGGCAAAAAAGGACGAAGAACTGGGTAAGGTCAAAGAGGGGATTACTGAACTGAAGCAACAAATTGAGGAAACTGGGGCCCGGACACTGGGCGAATACTTCTACCATGTCGACCCCGTCGAGGAAAAAAGGATTCGTCAGCGCTGGACCGCCCGCGAGATGTACCAGGACGAGTTTGACCAGATCCTCGCGCGGCAGGTCGAACTTGGCGCGATCCAGGATAACCCCAAGTTTTTCCGCAAGTTGCGCAAGGCTGTTTTCCGTCAGCGGCCACTGAAAAGCCAGCGTGGACTGATCGGGCCATGCCAGTTCGAGGAAAAAGAAAAACGCGCGCCATGGCATTGCCTGCTTGCCCAGGAGTTCCGGTTGCTGCAGAAGATCAATGATCTGAGACTGATCTCGCCAACCTACGAGGAACGCCCGTTAAGTGATGAAGAGCGGCTTAAACTCTACCATCACCTCATGGAAAACGCTACCGGATCTTTCACCGAGCTCCGAAAATTGTTAGGGTTGCGGGCTAAAGATGGCTGGAGATTCAACCTGGAGGCAGGCGAAGAAACCAAGTTGAAAGGCAATGAAGTCGCGGCCCGCCTCATCGGCGTGTTCGGGGAAGATCGCTGGCGTGCCATGAGTGACCAGGAAAAAAACCAACTCATCAGCGAGCTCAACTCCGATATCACGGATAAGACACTTGAACGTCGCGCCAGGGAAGTCTGGGGCTTGGAAGATCATGAAAAACTGGAGCAACTCAAGAGCATCTCCCTGCCAACGGGATATTGCGCCCTCTCCCGCAAGGCCCTCAAAAAACTGGTGCCCCTCATGCGCGCGGGTATGCCCTATGAGACGGCTGTCCGGGAGACGTATGGCGACCTCCGGTTCAAGAAACAGACCTTTGACCGACTGCCTCCATTCCTCAAGATAGACCGTACCCTGCGCAGTCCCGTGGTCATCCGCACCCTGTCCGAAACGCGTAAAGTGGTCAACGAGATTATCCGGGTTTTCGGCAGGCCCGAACGGATTCACCTTGAACTCGCCCGCGAAATGAAACAAAGCAGGGAGCGCAGGAAAAAGCGCGCCTCTGAAATGCGGGACCGGGAAAAACAGCGGGAAATGGCAATTGATAAGATTCAGAAGAACACTGGTATCGACAGGCACCGCATCAGTCGCCGGGATGTCGATAAATGGCTGCTGGCCGAGGAATGCGGCTGGGTCTGTCCCTATTCGGGCAGGTCAATTAATTACCATAACCTGTTCGGCCGGACCCCGGAGTTTGACATCGAGCATATCATTCCTTATTCCAAGAGTCTGGACGATTCCTTCGCCAATAAAACGCTGTGTCACCGCGAGTGGAACCTGAGAAAAGGCAACCGAACGCCCGCCCAGGCGTTTAAAGATACCCCGGAATGGGAGGCCATGCTGCAACGGGTAAGGTCTTTCAAACCCCTCCATGCCGTGAACCGGTCCGACATTTCCAGGGGCGGACAAAACAGGGTGGACCCCTATGTCCAGTCAAAACTGCACCGGTTCCAGATGGAAGAAATTCCCAGGGATTTCGTGGATCAGAAGCTTAACGATACCCGCCACGCCGCCAAGGTCGCCAGGGCGTACCTGGAGTTGCTTTACCCCCCGGAAGAGCGCTTGAAGCGGGTCAAGGCCTTTTCTGGCGCTGTCACCGCGGAGTTACGCAAATGCTGGAAACTCAATAGCATACTCGGGGATCCCGAGTCCCCTGATCCCATTAAAAACCGGGCCGATCACCGGCATCACGCGATCGACGCGCTGGTGCTCGCCCTTGCCACCCAGGGCATGGTGCAGTACCTCAGCAACGCGGTGGAACAACAACTGCAGTGTCAGCGTAGCATCCGGGGCTACCAGAAATGGGTTGATGAACCCTGGCTGGATTTTCTGAATGATGTCCGTAATGCCGTCGCAGCCATTGTGGTTTCCCACCGGGTGGATCATCGCATCCAGGGACGGCTGCACAATGAAACCTTCTACTCCCCGCCCCGGCAGGACGAAAATGGAAAAACCTACCACCTGGTCCGCAAGCCACTGGATGGTTCCTTCGATGCTGGAAAGGTCGAAAGAATCGAGGACCGCGCTGTTCGCGAAATCGTGAGGAAACACCTCGAGGATCACGGTAACGACCCGAAAAAGGCCTTCAATGAACCGGCAAATCACCCCAGGATTAACAACATACCGATTCACTCGGTCCGAATCCGGGACTATGTCAGTCCGATTCCCGTGGGCAAGGAATTCTGCCCGCGGTACGTCCTCACCGATTCCAATCATCACATGGAAATCATCGAGGAGCAGGACAGGAAGGGAAATCCCGTCTGGAAAGCCGTGGTGGTGAGCCGCTACGAGGCCATGCGACGAAAGGCCTGTGGGCAGCCGGTCGTCCAGCGGGACCATGGCGAAGGAAAACGGTTCGTCTGTTCCATCGCTTCAGGCGACACCTTCTCTTTTCAGGAAAACGGTGGGACCGTCTTGGCCATAGCGCGTAGCATTTCTGACCAGAATATTGAGTTTGTAACCATTAATGACGCGCGCCTGAAAGCAGATATCAAGAAGGCTGGTGATTGGAAAAAGCGATCTGTCAACGCATTTAGGACAATGTGTTTCCAGAAGGTAATGATTTCTCCCGTCGGTGAGGTGTACCCCGCGCATGACTGACCGGATTATCGACTTGTCCCAGACCGCTTCGCGGGTTTCCCTGCGGAATGGCCTGTTGCATGTTGAGCGTCCAGACCTGCCCGACGCGGACGTGCCTTTCGAAGAAATCGGCATGGTCGTGGCGGGTAACCGGCAGTTGACGGTAACCGTGGGCGCGCTGGCCGCCCTGATGGAATGTGGGGCCGCCGTGGTGGTGTGTGATAGCCGTGGCATGCCCTGCGGTCTGATGACGCCCCTCGCGGGACATCACCTCTCTGCCGCGCGGCACCGGGCCCAGGCGGCCGCGGGAGAACCCCTGAAAAAGCGGCAATGGCAGGCCCTCGTTCGGGCAAAGATCCTGGCCCAGGCTGGCGCGCTGGAAAGGCTGCGGGGCAGTGACAGGGGGTTGCGTTTACTCGCCAGGAAAGTCACCTCGGGAGATCGAGAAAACATGGAAGGGACCGCCGCGAGGCGATACTGGCAGCACCTTTTCGAGGATGATCCGGGGTTTGTGCGGGACCGGGACAAGCCTGGCCGCAATGTCCTGCTCAACTATGGCTACGCGGTGTTGCGTTCCGCCGCTGCCCGCGCGGTGTGCGCGGCGGGACTGCATCCCGCCTTCGCGCTGCACCACCATAATCGCTACGACCCCTTCGCCCTTGCGGACGACCTGATGGAACCCCTGCGCCCCGTCATTGACCTCGCTGTCGTGGAACTGACCCGGCCTCCGCTGGCTGCCCGGCCCCTGGATCCGGAAGTCAAGCAGCACCTTGCCCGGGCCTTGTTCACGAGGGTGATGATGGATGGAGAGGAACGCACGGTTTGTGATGTGCTGGGGCGCATGGCGGCTTCTCTCGCCCAGGTATTCGAGGGTACCCGCTCCCTCCTTACCGTGCCCGATCCACCCCCTCTTTCCCGCGAGGATATCCAGAACCAGGATGAAGATGAAGCCCGTGATGCCTGAAATTATGTCGGGCGTTGAAACCGGCCATGGTGGACTGCCACCCCGCGTCAGAATACAAGGGTATGTGGTTGCTGGTCATGTTTGACCTGCCCGTCGGGGAAACCGAGCAACGCCGCAATTACGCGCGGTTCCGGAGCGAATTGTTGAAAGATGGGTTTACGGCCCTGCAGTACAGCGTCTATGCCCGCTACTGTCCTTCCGAAGAAGCATCCGAAATACATAAAAAACGCGTCCGCCTGATGATTCCGCCCGATGGCCGAGTCCGCCTGCTGAGCATTACCGACCGCCAGTTCGGAAAAATGGAAAGTTACTACGGAAAAAACGCGCTCCCCAACGAGGAACCCCCAGAGCAACTGCTCCTTTTTTAGAAACACTCCATCCCCTAACCCCCTGAAATCGTTCCCCTTCCGGGGAACAGAGTATACCAGAGCGGACATTCCCCCCTGACTACAGCGACGGTCAGCTGCCGCGTCACGCCCTCCGGAGTATACCAGAGCGGACATTCCCCCCTGACTACAGCGGTGGCCAGGGGCTCGTGACGATAGTCCGAAGTATACCAGAGCGGACATTCCCCCCTGACTACAGCGCGCTGCGTACTGGCTGGCCAGCGCTGCGGAGTATACCAGAGCGGACATTCCCCCCTGACTACAGCCATCAAACCACGCGGGCAGGCAGTCGCGCGAGTATACCAGAGCGGACATTCCCCCCTGACTACAGCGCGATCCAGTACGCCGCGGACGCGCACAGGAGTATACCAGAGCGGACATTCCCCCCTGACTACAGCCACCCGGAGCAGCAATTGTAATCCAGATTAAGTATACCAGAGCGGACATTCCCCCCTGACTACAGCAAATCGCGCGCCCAGGGCGCGCGGCAAGGGAGTATACCAGAGCGGACATTCCCCCCTGACTACAGCCGATCGCCCGCAGGGCGGCCGCTTGGGGGCAGTATACCAGAGCGGACATTCCCCCCTGACTACAGCCGCAAGCGTCAAGCCGCCGATGCGTTCGCCAGTATACCAGAGCGGACATTCCCCCCTGACTACAGCGCTGAGCGAGATCGGTGGCATAGGCGTGTAAGTATACCAGAGCGGACATTCCCCCCTGACTACAGCATCCCGCGCGGGATGAGCGGAGAGCGCATAGTATACCAGAGCGGACATTCCCCCCTGACTACAGCGCATCATCGACGAGGTGAGCGACGTGATAGAGTATACCAGAGCGGACATTCCCCCCTGACTACAGCGAGCGCATGCGCTTGCTCGCGGCGTTTGCTAGTATACCAGAGCGGACATTCCCCCCTGACTACAGCGTGAGAGCACGCCACCGCCCGGGCGTTTCAAGTATACCAGAGCGGACATTCCCCCCTGACTACAGCCTGTATGCTGACCTGCTGCTGTGCCGCGCTAGTATACCAGAGCGGACATTCCCCCCTGACTACAGCGACATGCTCCACCTGCTGACTGGACTAGTGAGTATACCAGAGCGGACATTCCCCCCTGACTACAGCCGGGCGTCGCGGCCGGCTCGGTGGCCGGAAAGTATACCAGAGCGGACATTCCCCCCTGACTACAGCATCATGGACGACGCGAAGGCCTCCGGCCTGAGTATACCAGAGCGGACATTCCCCCCTGACTACAGCGGAGCGCGCGGTGGACTGGGACAGCGCGGGAGTATACCAGAGCGGACATTCCCCCCTGACTACAGCGCAAGAACGGCGCGTGCACGCGGCTGCTGCAGTATACCAGAGCGGACATTCCCCCCTGACTACAGCACGAACATAGTTTATCTCCTCTACCTGTTCAGTATACCAGAGCGGACATTCCCCCCTGACTACAGCCGGTCGCGCGGTACACGGCCCTCGCTCCGGAGTATACCAGAGCGGACATTCCCCCCTGACTACAGCCGATCACATCGTCAGGAGCCTCCACCAGCCAGTATACCAGAGCGGACATTCCCCCCTGACTACAGCGAAGGAGATAGACATACATGGCTACGATAGAGTATACCAGAGCGGACATTCCCCCCTGACTACAGCACTTCTCGCGGGGATTTCCGGAACTGTCCAAGTATACCAGAGCGGACATTCCCCCCTGACTACAGCCTGGGCACCGCCATTCCCTCCATGCTCGGGAGTATACCAGAGCGGACATTCCCCCCTGACTACAGCAGGCGAGTTGTGGTCATGAACGAAAATGGAAGTATACCAGAGCGGACATTCCCCCCTGACTACAGCCCCAGCCCCAGGGGGGAGGGGGTATGGGGGAGTATACCAGAGCGGACATTCCCCCCTGACTACAGCGCACATGGCTGAATTCGGTAACAAGCCGGCAGTATACCAGAGCGGACATTCCCCCCTGACTACAGCCCGGCTGGTGGACACCGTGCTGGAATTGACAGTATACCAGAGCGGACATTCCCCCCTGACTACAGCGCAGCGCGCAGATAATGACGCGCGAGCTGAAGTATACCAGAGCGGACATTCCCCCCTGACTACAGCCGCAAACAGTTTCAAGGAAAGTTTTGCGTTAGTATACCAGAGCGGACATTCCCCCCTGACTACAGCCGCTTACACTTGCTTTGTTCGGGTTTTTCTAGTATACCAGAGCGGACATTCCCCCCTGACTACAGCCTGAACGAGTCACCTATCGTCGCCATGTATAGTATACCAGAGCGGACATTCCCCCCTGACTACAGCATTATACCAGGGTTTTCAACAAAAGTCAAGAGTATACCAGAGCGGACATTCCCCCCTGACTACAGCCAGAGATCGCCCAGGATCTCAGATAGAGCGAGTATACCAGAGCGGACATTCCCCCCTGACTACAGCAGAATAAACCAATCGCCCAGGAACTCTACTAGTATACCAGAGCGGACATTCCCCCCTGACTACAGCATCGACGATGATGGCCACCCGCGCGCAGGAGTATACCAGAGCGGACATTCCCCCCTGACTACAGCGACGTGTCGTGCTCCTCGTATGTGTTGATGAGTATACCAGAGCGGACATTCCCCCCTGACTACAGCGAATGAACGTCATTATCATCGGCATTTGGTAGTATACCAGAGCGGACATTCCCCCCTGACTACAGCCTTAACCTTGTGGGATTCCAGGAAGAGTAAAGTATACCAGAGCGGACATTCCCCCCTGACTACAGCGCGGCCGTATAGGCGACGTAGTACTGCCCGAGTATACCAGAGCGGACATTCCCCCCTGACTACAGCGGGAAATCGATGATTTCCCCAAACCAGGTCAGTATACCAGAGCGGACATTCCCCCCTGACTACAGCCAAGCGCTTAATCCAGTACCCGGCGTGGCCAGTATACCAGAGCGGACATTCCCCCCTGACTACAGCGCCGTCATCATCCATCGGAATGATGACAGAAGTATACCAGAGCGGACATTCCCCCCTGACTACAGCAGGCGGGTTGTGGTCATGAATGAAAATGGAAGTATACCAGAGCGGACATTCCCCCCTGACTACAGCCATATCGGATACATTTGGAAAAAATCAGAAGTATACCAGAGCGGACATTCCCCCCTGACTACAGCTCGCGTTCCCCTCATTGGCTTGCAACTTGGAGTATACCAGAGCGGACATTCCCCCCTGACTACAGCCGCTGGACGATTTGCGCGATGGCGTGATCAAGTATACCAGAGCGGACATTCCCCCCTGACTACAGCTGCTGGGCAGGCGCGAAACGAAAGGAGACAAGTATACCAGAGCGGACATTCCCCCCTGACTACAGCAGATCGTAATCCCGGGTGATATAACAACAGAGTATACCAGAGCGGACATTCCCCCCTGACTACAGCACACGAGTGCATTCAACGTGATAGGCTGGAAGTATACCAGAGCGGACATTCCCCCCTGACTACAGCCCAATCATCAGGGGTGCGGTAGTGGATTCAAGTATACCAGAGCGGACATTCCCCCCTGACTACAGCACCACGCAATCGAGGCCAGGATTTTCCCCGAGTATACCAGAGCGGACATTCCCCCCTGACTACAGCTGGAAAACGCGTGATTGGTGGTGTTGTTCTAGTATACCAGAGCGGACATTCCCCCCTGACTACAGCTTGGATTTTAATGACGGTCTGCTCTCGCTGAGTATACCAGAGCGGACATTCCCCCCTGACTACAGCATCGTGGTCTTATCCCTGGTCCACCGGGTGAGTATACCAGAGCGGACATTCCCCCCTGACTACAGCTTATACCTATGTTGTACCTCTGGTCCTTACAGTATACCAGAGCGGACATTCCCCCCTGACTACAGCAACGCCTGGAAGTCCCTCGCAATGTCGTCGAGTATACCAGAGCGGACATTCCCCCCTGACTACAGCTCACCAAGGAATCGAGCGGCGCCCGGGTCTAGTATACCAGAGCGGACATTCCCCCCTGACTACAGCACGTGCGGCTGTACGACGGAGACAGCCGCGAGTATACCAGAGCGGACATTCCCCCCTGACTACAGCTACTGACGTCCTGGCTGAATCGGTTCTACTAGTATACCAGAGCGGACATTCCCCCCTGACTACAGCTCGCTTCGATCGCCTCCGCGCATGTACTTCAGTATACCAGAGCGGACATTCCCCCCTGACTACAGCGGATTGCAATGGGGTTCCCGTGACTAGTACAGTATACCAGAGCGGACATTCCCCCCTGACTACAGCAAGCAGGTGGGCGGGCGACTGGGGGTCGGGAGTATACCAGAGCGGACATTCCCCCCTGACTACAGCTTGTTTACCATGGACGAATTTGAATTAAATAGTATACCAGAGCGGACATTCCCCCCTGACTACAGCACGGAGGCCGCGCGGATCTACGCGGGCCTTAGTATACCAGAGCGGACATTCCCCCCTGACTACAGCCCACAGCAGGATGTCCCGCAGCGGCCCGTCAGTATACCAGAGCGGACATTCCCCCCTGACTACAGCACGATCGCTCGCCGCTCGCGCTCGGCACGCAGTATACCAGAGCGGACATTCCCCCCTGACTACAGCATACGATCCGAACTTCCATCACTTTCTTCCAGTATACCAGAGCGGACATTCCCCCCTGACTACAGCCAACCACGTCGCGCGGGTCGTAGCCGCGGCAGTATACCAGAGCGGACATTCCCCCCTGACTACAGCTCGCCCCACGAGACAGTGGGGTACAGCGCGAGTATACCAGAGCGGACATTCCCCCCTGACTACAGCAAAGACCATTCCATTTCGTCAACCCATACGAGTATACCAGAGCGGACATTCCCCCCTGACTACAGCATCGCCGCAGGTCCAGCACCACGCGCCGGCAGTATACCAGAGCGGACATTCCCCCCTGACTACAGCCCAAGTACATGGTGCGTGGTCGCAGGGGACAGTATACCAGAGCGGACATTCCCCCCTGACTACAGCATAAACCGCACGTTAGAACGATCATGAAGCCCCTCTCCGGGGCATGACACCTGTCATGCCCCGGAGAGGGGCTCAAATTGGAAACTTGACTCGCGTGCTTACCAGGGACTATACTGGTTGCCCCGGCTTTCCGGTGAAATTCTCCATAGAAGGGAGGTTGAACAGCGTGACTAAAGTCCGCGTGAAGACTGACGAGCCTTTTGAAAAAGCGTTGCGTCGATTCAAAAAGAAGTGCAACAAGGAGGGGTTGTTGCAGCGGCTGAAGGAACTCAAGTATTACGAGAAACCTTCTGATCGCAGGCGGCGTAAACTGGCCAAGGCCGTATCCAGGGCCGTGCTCGAACAGATGTAATCCCGTCTATTTCCTCCTGATCTGGCAGGGACGCAATCTTCAGATTGCGTCCCTTTCTTTCTGAATGGACCAATTACCGAATGTCCTTGGCCTCTCTGGAAACATACGCCCGATTTTTTTTGTGGAAAACATGTGGAAAAAATGCCTGTGGAAAACCTGCCGCCCATCCTCCCAGGTACCAGAATGATTGGAAACCCTGTTTTTTCGGCCTTCAGCGACAATATTCCAAGTAGACACAGCCATCTGATAAGCCCCAACCATCTTACTTTTCAATGACTTATCGAATTGCGAATTTCCAGTACCGCGAAAACCATATGTTGTGCTCAAACCAGGCAACACCTCACCTTATTGTGTTAAGGGAAATGAACACCCTGTGGAAAACATGTCGCATTTCCCCGCGGAACCCTGTGGATCATTCCGGGGAAAACAACGGTTTCCGCATGGAAAAAGCGTGGATGAATTGTTAACTGGCATGCCCTTGACTCGACCGTCGTCGTCCTTTTAAACTGAATGTGGATGCCTGTGGATAAAGCGGTAAAAGTATCCACGTTTTTTTCATGAGGGAAGTAACTGAAAAAACGGAACTTGGCCGGGTTATCCACATTTCCAAGGGCATTACTGATTCTACTACTGAATTTCATATATACTTTCTTTCAACAATACACGCAAAAGCGGAGGCAAGAAAATGAAAATCGTGGTTTCCCGTCGTGAGTTACTCGAAGCCATCAACATGGCCAAGGGAATTGTCCAGACAAAAACTTCCCTGCCCGTACTGGCCGACGTGCTGCTCACGGCATCGGAAGGAACCCTGAACGTGGTAGCCTCTGACCTCAAGGTTCACATCAGTTACAACGTGGACTGCGCAGTGGAGTATCCGGGCGCGTGTGCCGTGTCCTGTCATCGCCTCGCCCAGTTACTGTCTTCCCTCAAGGCGGATGAACTTTCCCTGGAACAGGTCGATTCCAGCGTGGTACTGATCCGGGCCGGCAAGGCCGAAGTCCGGTTCTTCTCCCATTCCGCCGAAGATTTTCCGCAGATCCCCGAGGTGACTGCTACCCCGGTTGCTTTCTCGCAACCCTTGCTGAAAACGCTTTTCGAAAAGACCGTGTTCTGTGCCAGTACGGAACTCGCGCGGCAGGTGCTCATGGGCGTCCTGCTCGACGCGAAGCCCAGCCTGATTACCATGGTGGCCACGGATGGCCGTCGACTCAGCCTGGCCAAAACAGACATTACCGGGGAGGTGCCGGAAACCAAGGTGATCATTCCAGGCAAGGTGGTGCGCGAGTTGATTGGCGCCCTCTCCAGCAATGACAGTGACGTGGTGCACGCGTACATCGACCCGGTTCGGATCAAGTTTGATTTCGGGCGGTTTGCCCTGATCTCTTCGCTCATAGACGGGTCTTTCCCCAATTACGAGGCGGTGATTCCCAAGAAACTGGAGCGCGAACTCGTGGCAAACACGGTGGAGTTCGCCAACGCGCTTCGTGCCGGCTACGCCATGACGTCGGACACCAACCGGATCGTGAGACTGGCGGCCAAGCCGGGATCGCTGGTCTTTCGCGTGCGCACGCCGGAAGTCGGCGAGTATACGGATGAGATCGCCGCGGAATACGCTGGATCGGAAATCGAGATCTCCTTCAATCCCGACTTCCTGCTTGACTTTCTCCGCTACGTGCAAAGCGAGCGCATTTGCATGTGTTTCAAGGACATGAATAACCCCGTGGTATTCAAGCCTTACACGGAAGCCCCCGAAGATAATTACCTCAACGTGGTCATGCCGGTCCGGATCTGATTACTCTTTTTTTCTGGTCAGGTCCAGCACGGCAACCACCTCTCCACCGGGGTCCTTGGACAGGCTGAACCCCAGTTTTCCGCACAGGTGGAGCATGGGCGTGTTTTCCGGGTGGATGATACCTGTCAGTCTTTCCAGCCCTTCTGCCTTGGCAATCCGGATAAGGTGCTCCATGATCAGTCTTCCGATACCCTTTCCCTGGTAAAGATCGCTTACCACGACCGCGAAATCCGCGTTCTTTCCGTCAGGCAACCGCACGAACCGGCAGATGGCCAGAATATCCTCATCTGACTGGCGGTCACTTCTAGTGGTGGCAACCAGGCCCATCTGGCGATCGTAATCAACAAAGCACATCTGGGAAAGTCGATCATGCCGGATCCGCTGGTCCAAGGATAACAGGCGAAGGTATCGGAAATACACCGTGTCGCTGGACAGGGTTTTATGGAAACGGATCATCCGTATTTCATCTTCCGGGCGCACGGGCCTGATGATCATGGGTTTACCGTCACGCGTCTCGACCTGGAACACGTATTCCGAGGGATAGGGTCGAATCACGGGCCGGGGCAGCAGTTCCCGGGGTGTCTCCCTGGGCAGGATAACCGCCGAGCACTGTAAAACGACCGCCTGATCCGCGGTGACATACAACGGATTGATTTCTATCTCGGTGATCCATGGCTGATCTACTATCAGGTCACCGAACCGGACCGTCAGCACCTCAATTTCCTCGGTATTCACTGCCATGGACCCTTTTTCCCCCTTGAGGGCCTGGTAGATCCGGCAACGTTCCATGGTCCTGCGCGCGAGGGTTGTGGTAACCGGGGGTAAAGCTGCCGCGTAGTCCCGCAGCACTTTGGAAAGAGGCCCCCCAGCGCCAAAGTAAAGGTAAGGTCCGAACTGCTTATCCACGCGGCTGGCCAGAATAACCCGGTAGCCAGATGCCCTCACAACCCTGCGGACACATACCCGGTTTACCGGCAGATTTTCTTTTTTCCCCTGGCTCAGGATATTTCTGGCAGCGTTCAGGGCTTCCTCCCTGGAAACGAAAATGTTTTCTTCCACGCGTTCGTTGATCGGGCAGGTTGGCGAGGGATAATCGGCATACAGGGCAATCGGGTACGCGACGCGTGACAGTAAATCTTCCACCTCGTTCATGCTTCCAGCGGTTTCCGTCTCAATGACGGGTAAACCGTACACCGACAGGATGCGCTTGGTTTCCGTGTCCGTGAGCACGCGCCGGTCTTCCTGCCATGCCCGGTTCAGGATTTCCATTGTAATCGACCGGGCCTCGGCAAATGGTTCCGTGGCGGGAATCGTCTGGGGTGTCTCATACACGCTCCAAAGGTTGCGGGTGTACCGCCACATTGAACAGAACACCCGCGTTGCCGTATCTGGATACGCGAAGACGGGGATATTATTTTCCTGGAGGATTTCCGCGCCCCGTTGTACACTTTCGCCGCCCATCCAACTGGCCAGAACAGGTTTGCTTTTGGACTTTACGACCTTGCTTACGCGCCGGGCGGCTTGCTCTGGGTCGGCGTTCACCTGGGGCGTGAAAATAACCAGTACGCCGTGGGTGTGCTCATCGCTCAGCGCTATTTCCACCGCGTTCGCGTAACGTTCCGGGTCAGCGTCTCCCATGATGTCCAGCGGGTTATGCCGATTCCAGTAGGGGGGCATGGCCGCGTTCAGGCGAGTTAGGGTAGTTTCGGATAACCTGGCCAGCGTGCCGCCATTACCTACCAGCGCGTCCACGGCCAGCACGCAGGGGGCCATCGCGTTACCGACAATGGCCATGGAAGGGCCGGATGGCCTGGGCTGCTTGGACAGGGTGTCGGCCATGGCGAAAAGCATTTCCACATCGTCCACCCGGAGCACGCCGCATCTTGTCAAGGCGGCATTCAGCACCTCATCGTCACATTCGTCCACGCAGGCGTAGGGAGAGGACTGGGCTGCCCGGCTGCCCTGTGGCGTGCGCCCCGCCCGCAATAGAATGACTGGTTTGCTCAGGGATACCTCCCGGGCCGCGGAAAGGAAAGACCGGACGTCTCCCATGGATTCCAGGTAAATCACAATGCTTCGGGTAGACGGGTCGCTGCCGAGGTAGTAGATTACGTCACTCCATTGAACGTCCACCATGGACCCGAAGGAAACGAACGCGCTGAATCCCGTTTTGGCCTGCAGACTCCAGTCCAGCACGGCAGCGGAAATGGCCCCGCTCTGGCTGATAAATCCTACCGTGCCCCGGTAAGGCATGGCCGAGGCGTAAGCGGCATTCAGACCGGTTACTGGATTCATGATACCTAAACTATTTGGGCCTATAACCCGAATCCCATGGCGGCGGGCCAGTTCACGGATTTCTCCTTCGAGATGCTTACCCCGTTCGCCCCGTTCATTGAATCCCGCGGAAATGATGATCGCGCCTTTCACCCCTGCCCGGCCGCACTGGTCCAGCACCCCGGGAACCGTCTCCGCGGGCGTGATGATCACGGCAAGGTCCGGTGTCTCCGGCAGTTTTCCAACCTCCGGAAAGGCCCGAATACCGAGAACATGGCGCCGATTCAGATTGACCGGATAAACCGTCCCGCCGAAAGGGTGATTTACCAGGTTTTGAAACACCCGGCGTCCCACGCTGTTTTCTTTTTCTGTCGCGCCAATGACCGCTACCGATCGCGGCTTAAAGAAAACGTCCAGCGGGTGGGCCCGGTAGGCTTCCAGCACGGCGTCGTATTCCGTCATGGGTGTGTTCCTCCAGGAAATACGGCCCGTTCATTATACGTTCATGCGGCGTCACGCGGGGGAAATAATCCAAGCCAGGATTTCACCCGGTACCGAAGAATCAGCAGGATCATCTCGAGGCCCAGCAGAAACGCCCGTAACTTGTTGCCCGTGACCGAGGATTTACCCACCCGCTTTCGATAATTGACCGGTATTTCCACGAAGGGCAGTTTCATCAGGATGGTCAGGACCATCAGTTCCGGACCGAAGGCAGATCCCCCCACGGTGAAGTACGGGCGCACCCGTCGCAACGCGTCTCGTCTGTAGAGTTTCATCGTGCATCCCACATCACTCAGAAACGTGGTGTTGAACAGAAACTCCATCATTTTGGCAACAGCGTAGTTCCCCCATTTCAGGAAAAATCCCATGTTTGCCCCTTCCCAGACGAACTCCCGCGCGGTGCGCGTGCCGAAAACCACCGGCACGTCATCACTGAAAGCCAGCAGCTTGATCACGTCGTGTCCTGAAAAAGTTCCGTCTGGTTCAGCCAGGATAATCAGGTCGCCCGTTGCCTCGTCCATGCCGCGCCACAGGGCGTAACCATATCCCTGCCGCGGCTCACGCACGAGAATGGCCCCGGTTCCCGCCACGGCTTCATCTGTGCCCGGCACGGCATTGTTGTTCACCACGATGATTTCATCCACCCACCCCGACGCGTAAAAATCTTCAATCGCCTGGCGGATGGAGTCTTTTTCGTTATAGGTTGGAAAGATAACCGATACCCGTTGATCGCGCCACATGTCTTCATTGTGCCATGGTCGGGAAGCCCACGCAAACCTTCATTCTGTTTCATCCTGAAAAGAAGGGTGTTGTAAAACAGAACATTGCGTTGATCGCCAGAACGTTTAACAAGTCACTTTTCACGTAAGTATTTGAAAATAAACAAATTAAAATAATGTAGTCTTTTGGCACGTGTCTTGATACGTAGAGGTGCCCGGATACCCGGGCGGAAAAAGGTGAATCGAAGCAGAAACCCGATGAAAGGAGGGTTGAACCATGAGGAACTTCTGGGATCCGTTCCGTGAGTTTGAAGCGCTGTATCGTGAAATGGAGCAGTTGTTCGATCAGGTGAACCCGGTGCGTCGGATTTTCGGGCGCATCACCGACGGACCGCTGTCCGCGTCGTATCCCCTCATGAACGTGGGGGAAGACAAGGATAACGTCTACGTCGAAGTCCTCGCGCCTGGCCTGAATCCGGAATCCATCGAGGTCACCGTGTTGAACGATCAGCTCCGGATTGCCGGTGAGAAGGCCCCGCTTAAGACGGATATCAAGCCGGAGGCCTTCTATCGGTGTGAACGGGGATCGGGCCGGTTTATCCGGACCCTTACCCTGCCCATGGAGGTTGAGTCGGACAAGGTTACTGCCGACTACAAGAACGGCATTCTGCTGGTAACCCTGCCCAAGCAAGCGGCGTCAAAACCCAAGCAGATTGCCGTGAAAGTCAACTGAAAGGATCCACGAGAGGAGGTGACGGCCATGAAAAACACCAATCTTCCTAAGAAGTATGATCAGAATGCCGTGGAAGCGAGGGAGCAGACCAGGACGCTGACGCCGCCAGTGGACATCTTCGACGCGGGTGAGGCCCTGGTCGTGGTGGCGGACCTTCCGGGTGTGGATCAGGAGCACATTGACATCAACATTGAAAAGAACGTGCTTACGCTGAAGGCCGAGCCTTCTACCCGGGTGTCCGAACCGAACCTGTTGCACGAGTTCGTGTTGTACCCGTTCTACCGCCAGTTCCAGTTGGGCGAGACGGTGGACCAGGATAAGGTCCGGGCGGAACTCCGCTATGGCGTGCTGACGGTCTACCTGCCCAAGGTGGCGGAGAAACAGCCGAAGAAGATTGAAGTCAAGGTTGCTTGATAGTAATCGCGGTACTTGATAGTAATCGCGGTAATAAAATAACGTTGTTGCTGATACGTAAATCCCCGGCCGGATGCCCGGCCGGGGATTTATAGGTTCCACGTGGAACATGAAAACATTAACGGGTACGGCGGATGATGAAAAGATCTCCCCTTCTCCAGGGCCAATCCCCCCTGTATTGTTCCACGTGGAACATTTCCCCACCGAAAGCGTGCGCCACTTTTCCCTGGCACAGGTAGACAGATCCAGGCGTCATCGCCCTTGCCAGGACTTCTTGGACCTGTTCCGGTTTTTCTACGGCCCGGGCAGTATACACCCGCGCGCCCTCCAGAACATTATTTTCCGGGAAACACTCCTGGCGTATCATGACCCGGTTTCCAAGCCCTAGTTCCCAGACGGCCCGCTCCAGAAAAGCGTGTTTCTTGCGGGATCGCTCAAACAGCACAAAGGATAATTCCGGCAGCAAGAGGGCTACGGGTAACGCCGGAAATCCTCCCCCGGAACCGATATCCATCCACGCGCGTATTTCCGGACAGACCTCATGATACGCCGCGACCAGCCCAATACTGTCGCAGGTATGGCGGAAACAGATCGCCATTTCATCCCGGGTGGAAACCAGCCCGCATACCCGGTTCCATTGTCTTACCAGGTCGGCATGCCGTTCCAGTAATTCCACGGCCCTGTCTGGTATGGGAATATTCCTTTCGCCCAGTAGGCCTAATGCGGCAGATACAACATCCTTTTCTCGGTTGTATTCCACGGACATGATGGCTTATCCTTTCAAGACATTATATATACTAGGTCGCCGCTGGACACGGATTTCATCATGAAGACCAAGTGCCTCCACGTGTTGAAATACGCGCTGATCTCTTCATGCTTACTGGCGGGTATGATCGTTTTGCTGCTGCTGGCCGCGGCCCTCTACGAAGAACCTATGACCATGCATTTTGAGCGCGCGCTAGGCGTGACGGTGTCCAATGTCCGGCCAGTGGTTCCAGGTCCTGGTATGCCCGAGGGTTTCACCCCGTTGCGCTCCACGAATAACGTGGACCTCATCCGGGTAGACGACCTTTTTTTCATGGCCTTTCGCACGGCACCCAGTCATTTCGCGTCGCCCAACGCCCGCCTGCACGTGATGCGATCAGATGACCTGGGCGAAACCTGGCACGAGGAATACGTGGTACGTTTGGAAAGAGATGTTCGAGAACCAAGATTTCTATATTTCAATAATAAACTGTTTTTATATTTCTACACGGGAGGAGTGGATCCTCTTCGGTTTGAACCCGGTCATATCCACGTCTGCTGGCGTCAGCCCAGTGGAACCTGGACCCGTCCGGAACCGATATACAAGCCCGGTTACGTGGTCTGGCGGGCACGCGCGAGAAATGACGTTGCCTGGATGTCCGTTTACTACGGCGCCGATATTTATGGAAAAGGTTCCCGGGGAGAAGCGCGCCTGCTGTGTTCCCGGGACGGTCTCCAATGGGAACCCATCTCTGAAAAGCCCCAGGTAGATTGGGTAGGAGCCGAAGAGGCGGAGTTCGTGTTTGATGAGCATGGCGGCATTGTGGCCCTGGTTCGCCTGGAAGTTGGGGGCGGTGCGCTGGTATGTCGGGCGCCGGCAGACCGGCTTGATCAGTGGGAAACCCGGTTTACACCCTATAAGGTGGATTCATCCCTGATGTTTACCTGCAAAGGTCGGTATTTCGTGGTGGGGCGCCGGAACGTGGCCGGACGATCGGCCCGGGCGCTGGATTGGCCTGAATCTATCCGCAATGCCTGGAGCATGGCCTTTTATTCGATTACCCGAAAGCGCACGTGCGTGTATGAAATCGATCCGGAAACGCTGGAACTGTTTCCCCTGTTTGATCTGCCTTCCAGGGGGGACACGGCTTTCGCGGGTATGGCCCCCCTGGACGACGAAGGCCGGTATTTGCTGGTAAATTACAGCAGTCCCCTGGACGGACCCGACTGGCCGTGGATTGGCGGGCAACTGTTTGGCAGCGTGCTCTACGGTTGTGAACTCGACTGCTCGCGGTTGTGATGGACTTCCATCGTGGCCAGCGCCTGATCCACGAATTGTCGCGCGGGCGTCCCTGCTGGAAGATCGGCAAGCCGCGCCCGCAACGTCTCCAGTTTCTCCCGGTCCTTCCATTGGGCGAACAGGTCTGCCTGCCGCTCGACGATCTGGTCAATATACCGTTTTGCCATGGGATCGGCGGGATCCAGTGTCAGCGCGTCCAGGAACAGGTCAAGGGCTCGGGTGTCGATGGCAATGCCGCTGTACAGGGCGCGCAGGGCTTCCAGGTCTTTGCGTCGGGCCCGGCGGCGCTGTTCGATACGTTTTCGAAGGTCCGGGTCTACAGGCTCCACGAGGTATGGGTCGATCTGATCGGTAATCATGTTTTCAAGCCACCGCAAGTTGGCGGGCACCGTGTTTTCCGTTATCCAGCGGGGGGCCTCGTACTCCGCCCAGGGATAATCATCCCGGAGGATGGCGCTTCTTTCAAGGTAGCGGGTGATGCCCCCGAGGCCCGTCAGGGCCGCGCCAAAAGGTAATCGGGGCGGTTCGACAGCATCGAGTATTGAAGCACCGGATGCCAGTGGGTCCGCGACCAGGCAGGAAGCCGCCAGTTCCACGGGATCCGCCAGGTCTACAGCGGCCAGGGCTTCACGCAGTTCGGGAAGGGCCGCGATTTGATCCCCGGCGCGGCCCGGGTCGAGTTTCAGGGGCGCGGTACTACCGATCAGAAAAAGATCGGCGTTGACATGAAACACCATGGTATGTGGGAACACCCGGACAAAGGTATGAAACAGCCGCGCGACCACGGGATTGCCCAGGCTGTGCAGGGGGATCCACTGGGACACCATGCCGCCCGGTTTCAGCCGGGCCAGGCAGAGACGGTAGTACTCCTCCGTGTAGAAACTGGTCACGCCCGCCATGGCCAGGGGCATCGGCTCGAAGGAAATAAAGTCATAGGTAGAAGGCGCGGTTTTCAGAAAGTAACGACCATCGCCGACAATAAAGCGGACATTACCCCGGGACATCACGTTGAGATTGTCCACGCTGAAAAGCGCGGCGGCTTCGTATACCTCCGGGACAATTTCCACCGCGTCGATGTGATCAAGCCCCCCCACGGCCAGGGTCCCGCAGGTAATGCCCGATCCGAAACACATGAAGAGGGCCTGCCGGGGCACGCGGTCGAAGAGCAGGGGCAACACGCCCTGGAACCGGTTCATGCGCACGCCCCGCTCAATGGAGGTGGTGGCCTGCACGCGGTTGACCCATAGCACCCGGTCCCGGCCATCCTGTCGACCTCGGGGCTGGGATGCGGCCACGGTTGCCTCGGCCCCTTCCCGGAAGAAAATCGTTTCATGATCCCGCGGCATGTACCACCGGCCAATGGTATCCATTACATCCCGGGGCATGGTCCAGAGTGCCGTGGCCAGCGCGACGACGTACATGCCCACCGAGAGCAGGCGCCGGACCCGGGACTGGCAACCGCATGAGTAAACCAGCACCAGGCCCGCGGCGAAAGGAAGTAAACTCAGCAACATCATCCCCCGGTGCGCGCCGAGCAATGGCAACAGGACGAACCCGCCCGCAAGCGAGCCGAGCACGCCTCCGAGGGTGTTCGCGCCGAGCAGCACGCCCGCGCCGTGTCCCGATGCGCCGACGTTCCGGCCCGTTGCCGCGGCGATCAGGAGGGGAAACACTGCGCCAGACAGGAACGCCGCGGGCCCCACCAGCGCCAGGGCCCAGCCGAACATGGCCAGGGCTTCCTGGATATCACCGGGCCGGCCCGCCGTGGCGAGGAACCCCTCGGGCAGGTGGGCAAAGCCGTGTAATTGCAGCACGATCGTCACGCCCAGCAGGCACAGCAGCCCCCCCGCCGCGCCCCTGGCCTGATCCCCGTATCGCCGCGCCAGCAGTCCACCGAACCATCCTCCCAAGGCAAGGGCCCCAAGCAGCGCTGCCAGCATGGAAGCGAAGGCGTACACGGTCCCCAGGAACACCATGGCCAGCAGGCGGGTCCAGATAACCTCCAGTCCCAGCATGGCGAAACCGGACGCGGCAAACGCGCCGGCGCACAACCAGCGGGATTCCCTGTTAGAGGTTTCCGGTTTCGAGGTATCCGGTGGGAACGGGGAAGCGATGGGGCCGGTAAGACGTGCGCTCAACATGCCCAGCAGGGAAGCGATCAGGTTAAGCACTGCCGCGGCCAGCACGGTGTACCGGTATCCCGCCAGGGGTACACCCAGGAAAACGGCTCCGAGGGCTCCCGCCATGGCCCCCAGGGTGTTCACGCCATACAGCCATCCCGCGATGCCACCGCTGGAACGGCTTCTTCCCGTGGTGAGTCCCCGGATGGCGAGGGGTAGCGTCGCGCCCATGCACACCGCGGGAAACAGCACGAGCAGGCCCGCGGATGGAATCCGGGCGACCAACCCGATCACCGGGTTCACGCTGTCTGCCGGGAGCAGGATCATGGCCAGCCTGTCTGCCGTGCGGTAGATGACAGGCAGGATGAATCCCCATACGCCAATGAGGGCTTCCAGTAACGCGTAAACCAGCAGGGGCTGAGAGGATTGACGGGTCATCCGTCCTCCCCAGGCATTGCCCAGAGCCATGCCCAGGAAAAACACCGAAAGTGAAAGGCTTACCGCTCCAGCCTGGGCCCCCAGTATCAACATTAACTGGCGCGTCCACGCGGTCTGATAGATCAATCCCGCCGCGCCCGAGCAGAGCAGCGCGAAGGTCACGCCGGCCGTGGCTGCCGCGTCAGAACCAGGCCGGGGGTGGGTCCCGCGGGATATAGTTGGAAACATAATCAAGTGCCGCCTCCGCGGAGAAGGTTACACCGAACAGGTCCAGCGCGCTCTGCCGCATGAAACCGAGCGCCGCTATGCCCCCTATGAACGCCAGCAGGGGATCAAAGAAGCCTTCCACGTTCAGCAGTACCACGGGCTTGTCGAAATACCCCAGTTGTTTCAGTGTGAGTACCTCGAACAGTTCGTCCAGGGTGCCCGGACCACCCGGCAACACGATGAACCCGTCGGATCGGGATTCCATCACCGCCTTGCGGTCCCGAAGATCCCGGGTTTTCACGAGTTCATCGGCCTCTGTCCAGGCGAGTTCGAGGTCGACCAGGCGCTCGGGGATCACGCCGACCACCCGGCCACCGTTTTCCCGGACTGCCCGGGCGCAGACCCCCATCAGGCCGATGTTACCGCCCCCGTATACCAGGGTCAGTCCACGTTGTCCTATGGCCGCGCCGAGATCCCGGGCCGCGAGCCGGTACGCGTTGTCGATCGCCTCGCTCGACGCTGCGAACACGCCGATGTTGCGGATGGGTTGGAGTGAAGCCATGTTTATCTTTCCAGCACGCAGAGAATTTCCGCGTGGGGCGTGTAAGGAAACAGGTCGATTACCACGTGTTCGCGCGGTGTCCAACCGCTGGCAAGCACGACGCGCAGGTCCCGCGCGAGGGTGGCCGCGTCACAGGACACCCAGACAATGCTGGAAGCCCGGCATCCGGCGAGGGCTGCAGCGAGTCGCCGGGCGCCAGTCCGGGGCGGATCGAGCACGATGGCGTCGAATTGCCCCGACACGATGATTTCCGCCATGTCTGTTTCATCCCCCACGCGGTAGTCGCCCGCCCCGGTGGATCGGGCGGCCTCGACGGCCGCGGTGTTATGGTCCAGGCCGGTCACGGCGGTGCGACCAGCGATATCGAGGGTCAGGTTGCCGTTACCGCAGTAACAGTCCAGCACGGTTCGCGCGCCGACGAGTTCACGGGTAACCCGTTCCCGCAGGATCCGGTTCAACCGGAGGCTGGACTGGCAGAACGCCCCGTTGACCACGGGCACGCCGTCCATGATAAACCGGGCACGTGTCCGGGTGTCGCCCGGGCTGTTGACCGCGAAGGGCAGGAGAGGTTGAAGCCGTTCCCGGTCGTGGTCCGTGCACCACCCCATGGTTTCCCCGGTTTCCGGGTGGGCGGTCAGGGTTACTGGCGCGGTGTGGCCGACCCGGGCCAGTTCGGTCAGCGCGGCGTTGATCGCGGGGGAGGCAAGGGGGCATCGTCGCACGGGAGAGGACGCGTGGGTATGCCACAGGTAATAGGCGGGATGTCCCCCGCGATCCGGGTGGAAAACGCATCGATCGCGCCAGCCCAGCCGCGATGTCTCGGGTGCGGGCGTGAATTCGGGATCCAGCGTAATGCTACCGACCCGGCGCAGGGTTTCGGCCACGAGCCGGGGTTTCCATTCGACCTGGCCCGCGTAATCGAAGCAGCCCCAGAGGTAAGCCTGTTCGGGCGCGTCTTCACCGCCCACGAAAGGGTGTCGCCAGGGGGAAGGCTCCAGGATCCGATCGGGCATGGCCCTTCCCCAGGATCGATGGCGACTGATGATCCGGGCCGATACCACGTCTCCCGGATACGCGAAAGGCACAAACCACACCATGCCATCGACGCGGGCAAGGCCTTCACCCCCTTGGGCCAGCCCGGTGATGGTCATCCTGGGAATCCGGTCGCCGCCGCTCATGCCGTAGGTTCCCGGTCCCGCTGGCGCGTGGCGATATCCCGGGCACGCCACCGCCGCAGGGCTTCCTCGAAAAGGGAAGAGGCCGCCGTGGGACTGCCCGTGTAGGGAATCATGAATACCGCCCGGGGCATGCCTGCTGGGTCCGGGGTGCCGGGTACGCCGTCTAATCCAATCCGGACCAGGTCCGGGTCGGGTTCGAAGATTTCAAACCAGCCTTCCGGACACGCGCACACCAGCAGGCCCACGCCGCCCGCGCCGAGCAGTTCGATCGCGGCCTTCCGTCCCCGCCATGTGCCGTGTGCCACCCGGTGCTGCAGGGCATCATCCAGCGCGCCCGCGCCGTCACGCCGTGGGGCCAGGCGTTCCATGACGACGCGCGGCGTGGGGACCGAAGGGATGGTTCTCCGGAAGTGAAAACTCATGCCCCGGGCCAGCACGGGCAACCCGTGAAAAGCCATGCACCACGTCCGGACCAGCAGGTCCGGTGCGTTCCATTCCGCCCAGAGGGTCGCGCCCGTGTCATCCGTGGTTTCTGACCAGTCCGGTACAGCCGGAATCCCCGCGATGACCTGTCCGTCGTGGGCCAGTTCCCAGTCCGGAACAGGCCGCTCGATCCATTCGATGTAACCTCTGCCGGCAATGACCTGCCGCAGGGAGAGCGTGTGCCCCGGGAACACGGAAAACCGTCGTTCCACGCTGCCGTTGCCCACCACGGCTTCACCGCGCGAGATGTGGGTGTATGCCCGATCCGCCATGTTGCTGTTCATTTCGCGCCAAGTAGGGTTCATGGCCGCCCTTGAGGTAGAACCAGCCATCGATCCGGGCATTCGCGTTTTGCCCGGTTCCATTCCGCCTGACGGGTGTATTGTGCGGACCGTTCCGGGCCGTCGTCAAGCAGATCACGAGAAAATGTGGTACAGTTAGAAAGGAGAATTGTGTCCGCGACCATGGAGGACCTGCCATGAATACCGCCAGACCCGAACAGCGCGAATTCACCCGGTGCCGTGTTGCGTTTCGCGTGGAGGTGCGGACCCGATGTGGAGTCCTGGTGGATGGCGTGGCCGAAGATCTCAGTCTGAAAGGGGTCCTTCTGAAAACGGAACGATCATTACCCCTGGACGCGCCGGTCCGGGTGTCGATCGTGCTGGACGAGGAGAGCGGACGGTTCCGGGTGGAGTGCGAGGGAACGGTAGCCCGGATAGACCGGCGCGGCGTGGCCATCGCTTTCACGTCCATTGACGGAGACAGCCTGGAACACCTGAGGCAGGTATTGCGGCACAATGCCGAAGACGCCGATCACGCCGACAGCGAATTCACATCCCATGTAGGACTGAAAGGCCCCGCCCGAGAAACCCCTTGACAGGGTCAACCTGAACAGTCCCTTGCAGGCGCATGGCCACCATGCTGGAGAGTTGGATTAAACCAAAGAAAATTATTGACAAACAAAGCTTTGGCAATATTTTTCGTTTTTTCAAAAAGTTTTTGAAAAGTGTTATAATATACTGGGGGCTTGTAAATAAATCGGTTCACCCCCACGGGCGTGGGGAAAAGTCTTCGCGCGCGGGCCGCGGCGTCCTCGCACGCGGTTCACCCCCACGGGCGTGGGGAAAAGGGTGCGCCCGGGCGACTCACTCAGCATCGTCGAGGTTCACCCCCACGGGCGTGGGGAAAAGGCATTGCCGAGGCCGTGGGTTGCGGCTGGTCGCGGTTCACCCCCACGGGCGTGGGGAAAAGAGCGCGTCATCATGCGCGTAGAGGGTATCGTGCGGTTCACCCCCACGGGCGTGGGGAAAAGCCGGCATGGACCCACGGCACGCGCTAGAGAGATGGTTCACCCCCACGGGCGTGGGGAAAAGTTAGAGGCATCATAGGAAAGAATTTTGTGAAAAGGTTCACCCCCACGGGCGTGGGGAAAAGCGCGCAGGTGGTACGTGGAGATCTCGCTCAAAAGGTTCACCCCCACGGGCGTGGGGAAAAGTGCAGGCCGCCCTGCTCAACGCCCAGGGGCTCCGGTTCACCCCCACGGGCGTGGGGAAAAGTAGCAGCCAGGCACGCGCGCGGCCAGCGTGGTCGGTTCACCCCCACGGGCGTGGGGAAAAGGCCTCCGCGGCGGGTCCCGTGCCGCGGGCAATCGGTTCACCCCCACGGGCGTGGGGAAAAGCGCAGGCTCGTGGATACCGCGAACGAGGCCATCGGTTCACCCCCACGGGCGTGGGGAAAAGTACAGGCTTACCGCCTGAAGAAGTTGCCCTAAGGGTTCACCCCCACGGGCGTGGGGAAAAGGCCGCGTTGATGGCCTCCATGGCCCGCTCCTGGGGTTCACCCCCACGGGCGTGGGGAAAAGAGCCCACGCTCTCGCAGCAGTGCCCGCACGGCCGGTTCACCCCCACGGGCGTGGGGAAAAGTAGGCATGCGCTGCGCGCCCGTGGACGAGATGCGGTTCACCCCCACGGGCGTGGGGAAAAGTGTGTGCCGTACGCGAGCAAGCGCGCGCGCATCGGTTCACCCCCACGGGCGTGGGGAAAAGTGGCCGCGCGCGAGCCCTCGTCCTCGCCGGGCCGGTTCACCCCCACGGGCGTGGGGAAAAGCGCGGGTGCGATATATTCGTCGAGGTTGACCACGGTTCACCCCCACGGGCGTGGGGAAAAGTCGACGTACAGCGCTCGCGCGATCCGGCGTCCAGGTTCACCCCCACGGGCGTGGGGAAAAGGTCCGCTCGCCAGGTCGTACACCACCCCCTCGAGGTTCACCCCCACGGGCGTGGGGAAAAGGGCGACCCATCCATCGCCACGCGCACGCCAGCCGGTTCACCCCCACGGGCGTGGGGAAAAGCGCGCGTTGAGCGCCGATTTCGCGTAGGAGCGTGGTTCACCCCCACGGGCGTGGGGAAAAGCTCGCGCGACGCGTCATTCGCGGCCCGCGCGATGGTTCACCCCCACGGGCGTGGGGAAAAGCCATCGTCATCCCGCGGGATGATGACGGAGATTGGTTCACCCCCACGGGCGTGGGGAAAAGCGCAACGATTCGCGCGGGAATCACCGCAAAATTGGTTCACCCCCACGGGCGTGGGGAAAAGCGTGGCGACTCCAGTCGAAGATCGTCGCCACGGGGTTCACCCCCACGGGCGTGGGGAAAAGTAGTGTCGGCGATTCGCCGACAAGAAACCAATCGGTTCACCCCCACGGGCGTGGGGAAAAGGCCTGACGGAGTTGCCCCAAATTAATTCGGCATGGTTCACCCCCACGGGCGTGGGGAAAAGTGCATGCGCTACCGGGCGATGTGACCCGCCACGGGTTCACCCCCACGGGCGTGGGGAAAAGGGCGCGAGCGAGGACGGGTGGGTCGTGGAGACCGGTTCACCCCCACGGGCGTGGGGAAAAGCCGAGCTTCCCGCTGACGACGACCATGTCGGTGGGTTCACCCCCACGGGCGTGGGGAAAAGCAGGTCAGTTCCTCAATTAACTTGCTTCGCGATGGTTCACCCCCACGGGCGTGGGGAAAAGTTTTTTTCGGTTGTTTTGGGATGGTTTTTTCTTGGTTCACCCCCACGGGCGTGGGGAAAAGCAGGCCCTCGCGTGGCTGCACGTGCCAGCCGTCGGTTCACCCCCACGGGCGTGGGGAAAAGTCGGTGGAATCCGCCCCACGCTGCTGCTGGACCGGTTCACCCCCACGGGCGTGGGGAAAAGATGGCCACCCGCGCGCAGGCCACGCCATCCATGGGTTCACCCCCACGGGCGTGGGGAAAAGTAGTACAGCATGTGGAAGTAGAAAGCAAAAAAAGGTTCACCCCCACGGGCGTGGGGAAAAGTCCTGATGGATGGTTATTGGGAATCCTGACGGAGGTTCACCCCCACGGGCGTGGGGAAAAGCGCATACTCGATGCACTCCACCAAATTGGCCGCGGTTCACCCCCACGGGCGTGGGGAAAAGGAGACCGTCTCCGCGGCCCAGGCGGGCACGTCGGGTTCACCCCCACGGGCGTGGGGAAAAGAAGCTCGGCTCTCGCGAGAACCATTGGCTCGATGGTTCACCCCCACGGGCGTGGGGAAAAGGCCGCCACCACCGCCCACACAGGTCACCCACCAGGTTCACCCCCACGGGCGTGGGGAAAAGCACCTGGAACACCCGTAATCAAACGAATAGCCAGGTTCACCCCCACGGGCGTGGGGAAAAGGCTTACTGACGCTCTGAACACGTTCAAAGATATGGTTCACCCCCACGGGCGTGGGGAAAAGACGACCACCCCCTCGTCCCGCAGGCGCATCAGCGGTTCACCCCCACGGGCGTGGGGAAAAGGTAACTGGAACTCCCGCGAATTCAGGAGGTGAAGGTTCACCCCCACGGGCGTGGGGAAAAGTTCACGACCCAGGTACCCGGAAACAAGCCAGAAGGTTCACCCCCACGGGCGTGGGGAAAAGGCATGGCTAGAGCGCGCGCGCCGCGACGGCGCGGGTTCACCCCCACGGGCGTGGGGAAAAGCGCGCCACGGTAGGTGTGGTGCGACCTGCCTACGGTTCACCCCCACGGGCGTGGGGAAAAGTCCTCCATCATCGCCCAACTTTCCTGCTTCGAGGTTCACCCCCACGGGCGTGGGGAAAAGGCCTGCTCGGCGCGCGTGTGTCCGGGCGGCCTGGGTTCACCCCCACGGGCGTGGGGAAAAGCGATGATGAGGAATTGTATGCGGGCTACACCTCGGTTCACCCCCACGGGCGTGGGGAAAAGACGATCCGCCGCGGCCGCACCGGGCCGTGCCGCGGTTCACCCCCACGGGCGTGGGGAAAAGCGGATTCGAGTCGACCACGACATCGCGCGCCACGGTTCACCCCCACGGGCGTGGGGAAAAGTGCTCGCGCGTTTCGATCTCAACCCTGGGGACCGGTTCACCCCCACGGGCGTGGGGAAAAGGCGGCGGGGGTATCACCGTCAACGACCGTCGACGGTTCACCCCCACGGGCGTGGGGAAAAGGGTGGCCCCCGCCCAAAGCGGGAAATCCCTCATGGTTCACCCCCACGGGCGTGGGGAAAAGAGTAGTACCCGAGCGCGCGCCTGGAACGCATTGGGTTCACCCCCACGGGCGTGGGGAAAAGTCGGGTGGTGGCGGTGGCGGGGTGGCCCACATCGGTTCACCCCCACGGGCGTGGGGAAAAGCTGCGCGCGATGGAGGTAGAGATACTCCAGCGCGGTTCACCCCCACGGGCGTGGGGAAAAGGATCCGCTCGACGAGTCCCCGCGAGCCGTTCCCGGTTCACCCCCACGGGCGTGGGGAAAAGTTGTTGGTATCTGGTACATCCTGATCTCGTTTTGGTTCACCCCCACGGGCGTGGGGAAAAGTGCTGCTGCACTTGCGCTCATTCGGTGCTTCCTGGTTCACCCCCACGGGCGTGGGGAAAAGGCGGCGGGGGGCCTCGTGGTCGCGTTTTTACGTGGTTCACCCCCACGGGCGTGGGGAAAAGCGCGCGCGGTCCCCTGCGACCACGCACCATGTAGGTTCACCCCCACGGGCGTGGGGAAAAGGAGGAGGTCCGGCCATGAACATCATACGCTCGGGGTTCACCCCCACGGGCGTGGGGAAAAGTCCAGGGCGACCACGGTGACGCCCTTGCTTTGCGGTTCACCCCCACGGGCGTGGGGAAAAGTTCTGGAGGCGATCGAGGAGTGAATCTGATTGTGGTTCACCCCCACGGGCGTGGGGAAAAGCGCAGAGCCCCCGTCACGACGGGCGCCCGCTCTGGTTCACCCCCACGGGCGTGGGGAAAAGCTAAAATTCTCACGAAAATCACTGACATTTTCAGGTTCACCCCCACGGGCGTGGGGAAAAGTTCAGGATCTTCGGTGTTGAGAGCGCCGGAAGTGGTTCACCCCCACGGGCGTGGGGAAAAGTAGAGGGGTTCATGCGCTACTTTCGCCCTGGTCGGTTCACCCCCACGGGCGTGGGGAAAAGGTTGACCGCGTGGGTAAAGATGGGCCAATAAGCGGTTCACCCCCACGGGCGTGGGGAAAAGGGATGGGAGCCGCGCTGCCAGAAGGCCTCACGCGGTTCACCCCCACGGGCGTGGGGAAAAGCCGCGTTCGGCGACTGCGACCCCAGGCCGCTCGGGTTCACCCCCACGGGCGTGGGGAAAAGTGGTCGGTTTTTGTCGGTTTCGGCGGAAAAAATGGTTCACCCCCACGGGCGTGGGGAAAAGGGTCGTCGTCGTCGTCGTCGTCGTCATCATCTCGGTTCACCCCCACGGGCGTGGGGAAAAGCGTCACTCCGCCTGACGCGCAGCCGTCGTGGTAGGTTCACCCCCACGGGCGTGGGGAAAAGCTGCTGGAGGTCGCTGAGGCCGCGGAGGCCGAGGGTTCACCCCCACGGGCGTGGGGAAAAGATCATAATCGTCCGCGAAAACGGGCGGCTTGTAGGTTCACCCCCACGGGCGTGGGGAAAAGATGAGGGGAACGCGAAATCCCGAAAAGGGCAAAGGTTCACCCCCACGGGCGTGGGGAAAAGAAAATTCCAAGGTAACACACACACAAACAATTAGGTTCACCCCCACGGGCGTGGGGAAAAGCGAGGCCCTCGCGATGGCGCGCGCGATGACGATGGTTCACCCCCACGGGCGTGGGGAAAAGGGTCGATAGGTGGCGCGGTTCGCTCGATTGAGCGGTTCACCCCCACGGGCGTGGGGAAAAGGACGTTTGGGCGCGGACCCAGAGGAGGTTCGATGGTTCACCCCCACGGGCGTGGGGAAAAGGCTCGACAGAAAGCCACACGTCGCCCGGGAGCCGGTTCACCCCCACGGGCGTGGGGAAAAGACTAGAGCACATCGCGGACCGCGCGCGGGACAGGTTCACCCCCACGGGCGTGGGGAAAAGCACCGCAACGTAGTCTCCAGTAGGGCGGCCCACGGTTCACCCCCACGGGCGTGGGGAAAAGCACAGGCAGCACAGCGCCCGAGTCCAAGCTGCTGGTTCACCCCCACGGGCGTGGGGAAAAGGCGACCTCCGCGTCACACAGCATGTGCTGGACCGGTTCACCCCCACGGGCGTGGGGAAAAGCCGTCCGGTGGGCTTGCCGGTG
>Ga0208695_1000103_pt1 | contig 116477 bp, 84 predicted proteins | sample AD_UKC111_MetaG_FD_184449 | JGI IMG/M metagenome (GOLD analysis project Ga0208695, IMG submission 184449) | Active sludge microbial communities of municipal wastewater-treating anaerobic digesters from Hong Kong - AD_UKC111_MetaG (SPAdes)... | ecosystem: Engineered > Bioreactor > Anaerobic >... | reverse complement strand
CATCTATCGTTGATATTTGTGAACCAGATACAAATGCTGTAAATGTTCCAGCCGGTGTGCTATTGCTTACTCTTGCACGGGTTGTTCCTAAGTGTGTATCATTGGCTGTATAGGTCAATGCCTGGCTACCGTTTACTTTTGTATTCTCAGCCGGTGCTGTAATTGTCAGAACAGGCTGAGTTTTGTCGAAAGTAACGCTACTTGAGTTTGTTGTCGTTGTTACTGTATTTCCAGGATTGCCTGCCGTATTCTCATAGTTTATCGCAAATGTTACCAAGCCCTCGTTCATCCCTGCTGTCATAACTGCCTTCGCTGTCCAGTTCAATCCTCCGCCTGCTATTGTCGCTGCTGCTCCATTGATTGTTGCCGTTACATTCTGCAATGGTTCCGAACCTACTATCGTTATCGTTACCTCATCCCCTACCTTCGCATACGACGTATTCGCATTGTTCGATGCTATCCCTACGCTTGTCAATGTCGGTGTGTTCAAATTAATATTAAATTTATCTGTTGCATCTGTTTGTGCCATCACGTTACCTGCTACGTCCTTACCGCCTGTTACTCTTATGTCTATATTCGATAATATCAAACCATTGTTCGCTACATTATATGTTGCTACATACGTTGTAGCATTGCTCCATACTCCACTCGCATAACTTAACGATGTCGGATTCTCTACAGGGAAGGTTATCGCCGGTGCTACACCTGCGTCCATATCCTCATTAAATACTACTGTTATTGTGAATGTCCCTGTACCTACATACGCACCGTTTATCGTTGTCGGCGATGCTGTAATGCTCGTTACTGTCGGAACTGAATTATCTATTGCAAACAACGGAGAAACACCGTTAGCAGTAGGATTTAATTGATTAAGTGCGTAATCAGTAATTGTGGTATTATTTACAGTTATTCCAATAGTGCCATCACCAGTAACTATAGAAGAACTGCCAAGAGTAACAGTATAATTAGATGGTGTATTTTGTGTTACAGTAATGCTTGGGTTATTGACTGTTCCAGTTGTGTTCAATGTTACTTTTGAGTTATCAAATCCAGTAACAGGTTCGCTGAAAACAACAGTAAATGAAACGACATCGTCGTTTGTTATATAATTACTGCCATTTGTTACCGGGTTGCGGGTAATAGACTGAACTTCCGGAGCAATATTATCAACAGTGAAAGCATTATTTAATGATGCATTTCCAGTGAAATTATTATTATCAGTTGCAGATACTGCAATATTCATCGTTGTATTACCAGCCCCAACATTATAAGTGTAAGTGTATAAATATGGGTTGGCAATAGTTCCAGCACCGGAAACGCTTTGATAAACAGGATAATATGTATTTGAAGATTGGTCGGTAAGAACAACATCTGGATTGCCTTGAATACCGCTAACCTCAACAATATTGAAAGTGATAGTAACGACGTCGCCTTGCTTTTTCCAAACCTGACCGTTTGAAACACCGTTTACAGCAATATTGGAAATAGTTGGGGCGCTGCGATCCGGAAGTGTTTTTGGAGTTGTAGATTGATTGAGTGCATCATTTCCAGCAATATCAAATAGTTCGCTATTTTTAAGAGGAATACTTATCGTTTCAACACCTTTCGGAGCAGTATTTGTAGTAAAGAATACTCTTGCCTGAGTAGCTCCGGCAACAAGTGGGCTAGCAAAAGCAGGGTTAGAGTTATTTGGTTGTGTTACGTGTGTAATCGTTGCAGAGGTAACTGCACCATCGCTGCCAGTAACAATTATTGGAGTATCAAAATCAGAAATAGTTAAAGCACCGGTGCCGTTTGCGTTTGTATAAACACCTTCATTAAATGTAATATCGACGAAAAACCTATTAGTAGCACCAGAACCGACAGTAACATTACCAGCTGCAGTGATGGATGGCTTCACACGGTCTACAACAACAAATGAGCCAGAACTCAAAGTGGTATATGTAGGTCCAGGATTACTTGCCTGGTCTGTATAGCTTGAAACATTGATTGCAGCAGAGCCATCAGCAGCAGGCACAGTTTCTGAAACAGTTAAAGTTGCAGTGTAGTCTGTTGTTGGTGCAACTCCGGTGAGATTTACAGAAGATCCGCCAATTGTAACAGTTGGTTGAGTGATCGGTTTAGAAGCTTGAAGAGTAAGAGTAATTACATCACCAATTTTAGCATACTTTGTTCCACCGACTTCGTTTCCACTTGTTGCAATTGTGCGTGTTGGGATTGACGGAGCGGATACATCATAAATTCGAGTTAATGTATTGGAAGCTGTATTTAGATTTCCCGGACAATCGTTTGCAATATTTTCCGGTATATCAAGGATGATTGAACCTTCTGTAGTAGGAGTAACAGTAAATGTCCAGGTGATATTATCAGCAGTTGTAAAGTCAGAAATAGTAGCATTTGCAGTGCCTGTTTTTACGATATCGGTTTGCGCAAAACCATCTACCTGCTCACTGAAAGTAACAGTTACGCTATATGGAGCATTAACATAAGTTGTCGAAGCAGAAGACAGAGCGACAGAAGGTCTAACATTGTCCACAGTAATAGAGTTAATACCAGTTGCAGCTTGATTGGTATTTCCAGCAAGGTCTGTAGCAGAAATACTAATGTTACAAACAAGAGCATTAAGGTTGTCGTTAGGAATAGTCCAGGTGTAAGTCCAGACTTTGTTGGTTGATTTGGTCATATTTACATTTGTAATATCGCTACCATTTCCAGCACCATTTGTAATTGTAATTTTAGGAGGAATAGTTTCATTAATAGTGTTTGCTTCAGTAAATGTAGCTGTAATTGTAAGAGTTCCATCGGCATTGCGAACACAGTTTGTATTTGAAAGGTTATTGGATAAGACAACTGTTGGTTGAGTATTATCGACTATGTATGAAGTAACTCCGGTTGGGATTTGATTGGAGTTGCCGGCAACATCTGTTGCGGAAACGCTTATATTGCAGGTGAAGTCTCCGTTTGGAACTGTCCAGTCGTAATACCATTCTGTATTGGAAGTCTTGCTCATAGAAACATTTGATATATCATTTCCGTTGCCATTGCCATTAGTAATAGAAATTGTAGGTACAGTAGATTCGGAAATTGGCGAAACATCTGTAAATGTTGCAATAATTTTGACAACAGAACCTTGTTTTACTTCTTGTCTGTTAGAAATATTATTGGAAAGCACAACGGAAGGACCAATATTATCGATTGTAAACACAGCACTTTCCTGAGATGCAGTATTTCCGGCATTATCAACAGCAGTCAAACGGATTTTTGCAGCATTAGTATTGATATTGGGCACATTCCAAGCGAATGGACTGGTATTTGCAAGATTGCTCTGAATTGTATTCCAGTTGGTGCCATCAAAATACTCGAGAGTGATTGGAGTTGAAGCAAGTCCACTACCACCATCAGTAATATTTCCGACAGTCCATACTATATTATGCGAACCGGTTGCCCAAATTGTAGAAGCATCAGGAGCAGAGATAGTGCCAGCAGAAATAGAAGGAAGAGTTTTGTCGAATACAATTTGCAATGAACCACCGGTAAGATCGGCGTGAGTAAATGTAGCAGCATTACCAGCCTGATCAATTACTCCAATAGATAAGTTCATAGCACCTTCAGTTTCTGTACCATCGGTTGTATAGGTTAATGTATATGTTGTGTTAAATCCAGCATTCGGGCTAACAGTCAAAGTTTTGCCACCGATTGTTGCAGTATTGACAGCAACAGGTTCATTAGTTGTTAAATTCACAGTAATTTGCTCACCAGTGCGAGCCCAGCGATCATTACCGAATTGTGTTGTATTGGTAAGTGTAGTAACAGCAGGAGGAGCTTTATCAATAGTTACAGAAGATGCATCAGTTGTAGCCAAGACGGTCGAAGTATTTCCAGCAAGGTCTGTAGCGGTTAAGTTGAAAGCAACCAAACCATCGGTATCGCTTGTATGAACAATATAAGCAATTTCCCAAGTATTTCCGCTTGGATTAGCAATTGTTGGAGTATTTGTAATAGCATTTCCACCACTTGTTATTGAATTAGCAGTAACGCCTGTAAGAGTTTCATCAGAAACCAAAGTGATTTTCACCTGATTGCCTACTAATGCTTTATTTGTTTGAGTAGTATTATTTGATACGATAGAAACAGGAGAAATAACAGGCGATTTTGTATCGGTATAGACGGCAGTGTTGCCGTGAGTTGTCGGAACAACATTATTAGCTTCGTTGCCTGCTTCATCTATTCCGTAAATAGTAATAGTTTCCGGGGTTGCACCAACAGCAGCGACATCATTAACAATAGTACGGGTATATCTATAAGTGTTGCCAGAAACCAAAGTAGCAAGAGCGGCAGTAACATCGTTTGCAGAACCTTCGGCATTAATTGTAACTGAAGGAGCAGAAGCGAGGGACTCGTTAGCAACAATTTTAATGTAGTAAGTGCCAGCTTTCAAGCGAGGATTTGCCCCAAGTGAAGTAGTTAAATTCAAATCAGAGAAGTATTCAACTGTGAAGGAAGGAGCAGAGCAATCAATGTATCCAAGTTTAGCAGTGGTAGTGCCGGCAGTAATGTAGTTAGAAACAGCAGGATTGCCTGTTTCCGGATGATCCAATTCGCCTAACTGAGCTGTAACACTATTTCCGGCAAGGTCTGAAGCGGTAATAGTAATACGTTCGCGTTTAGTTCCATCAGTATTTGGATCATTTACAAAAGTGCGGTTAATTCTGAAATTGTTACCACCGACAGCGGTAGCGGTAACATTATTGACATCGTTAGAAGAACCTTGTGAATTAATAGTAACGACGGGAGCAGATGCAAGGGCTTTTGAAGAAGTAATTCTCAGATAAGCAGCATTGCTTGTGCTAAATTTTGCATCGTCTATATATGGGACTGTGAGTGCAGTATTATAGAAATATTGTAATGCAAATGTTGGCTTGACACCATCAATCACAATGGCTTTTTGACCTGCAATTGAATTTGCTCCACCAACTGCCGGGAGAGTAAGCACAGTAACAGGATTGCCATCAATATCAGTAATAGCTGCTGTGCCGGTTAATGATAAGGAACCTGTTGAAACATAATCTAAATCAGAATTATAGTCGTCTTCCTGAACTACGTAAACTAAATCAATGTAGTTTTTACCATCTACAATAGACTGAGCAGTATTAGTTGTAGCATATCTATCAGTGGTTCCGGTTTCGAGCTGAAGTTGAAGAGTGCCATCACCAGGATTGAAAGCAACGACTTTATTGAAAGTAACTCTAACATTAATGTTCGAGCCAATTCCGTAGGTGCCGTTAACGTTTGTAACAGTAACATTTTGGACAGTAGCTGCGTTGGCATTTTTGGTTTCTGTGTCCTGACCTGCATTAGATAAGTTACCTGCAGCATCGCGAAGAGTTACTGTAGCCGTAATAGTTCCATCGTCAAGGGTCGAAAGATCTAAGCCGGTGATAGTAACAGGCGAAACGGAAATAGCCTGATCAGCCTGGCTAATGGTATTTGTTCCATCGCTGATTGAATAATTGTATGTAGCAATATCACCACCACCGTGAGTAAAGCTCAATGAAACATTTGTTACATTTGTTAAATTAATTGTATTGCCGTTATTCAAGGTAACAACAGGAGCGTTTGGAGCAACAATATCAACAGCAAGAGGAGTAGCGAAAGTGCTGCCATTTGTAGTGTTTCCGGCAATATCAGTAAGAACAACACGGAAATCAATATTAACACCTGAAGCCCAGCCGTCGAGTTCTTCTAAATCAATATTTGCAGAGCCAGAGCGAGCTACAGTCAGCGTCTTTGTGCTATTTATTTCAGAATTTAAGATTGTATTTGTTAATGCACCGACGTTTACAAATTGATTTGTACCAACACGAGCTTGCAAAACTGCATTACCACCTTCTAAAGTTGCATCGTTAGGTATATCAACTACAACACTCACACCGGTATTGGTATTATTGAAATAGTTTGATACGATTGTGCCACCGGTAGCAGTGCGAGAAGCGATATTAGCGGAAGCAGGAGCAGTTTGGTCTATGGTAATAGTAGTTGCAGCAGCAGTGCCAGCAGTTTGGTTGCCTGCTTTATCAGTAAGCACTGCACGGAATTTAAATACATCACCATCAGCAAAGCCAGCGAGTGCTTCGAAAGTAGCATCAGTAATTGTCATAACTTTATTAGTGTTCAAATCAGAGTTTTGAATTGTGTAAGCAGAGCCAAGATTGAGTGGTGTTGCAAAATTATCCCGACTTGCCTGAAGCTGGATTGTACCATCCACAAGCGAAGCGTCGTTTGGAACCGGAACGGTTAATTCCAAGCCAGTATTAGTAGAATTCCAATATCCGGCAACGATTGTTCCACCAGTTGTAACAACAGAAGAAATCTGGGAATTGGCAGGAACAGTGTTATCAATTGTAACGCTCGAGGAATTTGTGGTAGCGGTAACCTGATTGCCGGGGTTGCCATAAATATCAGAGTAATCTATAGTAAATGTGATTAAACCGTCCTGATCACTTGCGTGAACAGTTACAGTTGCAGTCCAACTTGTAGGACCACCGGCGATATTAACGGCGTTTGTCAGAGTAGTATTGTTGCTTTTGAAAACTACAGTCGGGCTTTGAATATCAGAAGGAGCAACGATTGATAAAGTAACAACATTACCAGATTTTGCAAGATTATTAACAGCATTATTAGAAGTAATTTCTACAGTTGAAAGAGCCGGAGCGGTTTCATCACGTTTTACAGAGGAAGAAGCACTACCTTGAGTTGAATTGCCAGCGGCATCTGTTGTAACAGCACGGAAACGAATGAATTTGTCTTCCTGAACAAGAGCAGTAAATTGAGCATCTGTAAGGGTCTTGGTAATATTAGTTCCCTGCTGACCATTAGTGATATTATGAGTAGGAATATCTGTAAGATTTGTCCAACTGGAAGGATTAGATGTAAATGCGTCGTCATCTGCTGTTTGATATTGAACTATAAAGTTACCACCAACAAGAGAAACATCGTTTGCAAGAGGAATTGTGAGCTGGACACCATTGTTAGTTGAATTGTAGCTATTGGCAACGATAGTGCCGTTCAAAGCAGTAAATTGAACTGCATTCTGCACTGGAGCAGTGTTGTCAATGCTGAAAGTATTGGTAGTGAGCACAAAAGGAGTTGCAGAATTACCCGCAGCATCAGTTGCTGTTACGCGGATACGGACGTTAGGATAATCGCCGGAAGGAACTGTATAGGTATATGAATAAGAATAAGGATCGCCAATAGTGCCGCTACCTGAACGACTTGTGAAAGTAGCAAAAGAACCGGCACCAATTGCGGAACCATCATTTTGCAAGATTTCTACGTTAGGATTGACACCAGTGGTAAATCCACCAACTTCGGTTACAAAGAAAGTAATAGTAACAGTTGAATTTTCTTTTACAAATGTAGCACCGTTATCACTTACAAGATAAATTTGAGGAGGAGTTTGGTCGCGAAGAGGTTTTGCACCGGTAGTTTGAGAAGCTTGCATTGCATTGCCAGCAACATCGTAAATAGAGCTTGCACCAGCAGGAGTAATGGTTACAGTTTCACCTCCGTTTGGCGTGCCAGTAACATTAAAGAAAACACGGACAGTAGTTTCTCCACCGGAAAGAGCAGTTGCGGCAGAATAATCTGAACTATTGGCTTGCCTGATGCCTACAATTGTTGCCCCTGTAGCTGTACCATCTGTTCCAGCCGAAAAAGCAAGGCTGAAGTCCGAAGCAATCAGAGCACCTGTGCCATCGTTATCAGAATAGACCGGCTCGCTGAAAGTAATATCGATGAAGTCAGTTGCACCGTTAGAAGCTGCCCCAACATTAGACGAAGAGGAGAAAGTCGGGAGTGTGATATCTCTGAGTGTCGAAGAAGACTCAGTGCCATTAGTTGAATTGCCAGCGGCATCTGTTGTAACAGCACGGAAACGAATATATTTGCCTTCTGTCACTAAATTTTCGAATTCTGCAGAAGTAAGATCTTTATTAATAGTAGTGTTTGGTTCGCCACTCTGGATAGAATGAGTTGGGATTACAGTTACATCAGCCCAAGCGGAAGCATTCGAAGTAAATGCGGCATCGTCTGCAGTCTGGAATTGAACTTTGAAGTTGCCACCTACAAGAGAAGCATCATTATCAAGTGTAACAGATACTCTAAAACCAGTGTTAGTTTTGTTATAGTAGCCAGCTCTGACAGTTCCGTTCAGAGCAGTAACTGTTGGAGCACTCTGTGTTGGTGCAGTGTTGTCAATATAGAATTTATGCGTTGTAGTTCCTTTCGCATCAGAGAATGTATTTCCAGCATAGTCAACTACTTTACGTTCGACGTAATATGTTGCATTGCCTGAAGAAATGCTCAATGAATAAGACCAGTTTGCCCAATCATTAGAAGTAGTAGCATTAACCCAGGTTTGATTAGTTGCTGTTGTCCAGTCTGTTCCATTCCAGTAATAATCACCAGCCTCAAATGTTCCGTTTGAGTTGTTGTCCACCCAAACAGCGACCTGAACAGATTGAACACCAGAATTTGGGGTTCCGGCATCAGAGGCAGTTCCGGCAATTTGAGTGATTGATTTTTGATAAGAGTTGTTAGCAGGCGAAGAAACTGTTGCAGATGGATTAGTATGATCGACAATGTATGTTTCACCGGTAGTATAGCTTGAGCTTGAGGTATTGTTTGCGGCATCTGTTACAGAACCGGTGAAATCAAGTTTAATTTCGGCATTTAGTCCGGTTACATCAGCAGTAACGTCATATAAATCGTGAGGATCGGCAACAACTGTAGGTGCTACTGAAGTAATCGAAGCACCAGTAATATCACCAGAAACTGCAACTAAGGCAAAATCGCCAGATGTAACACTTGCATTTGTAACAGGTTCGCTAAACTGAACACGCCAGGTAACGGAATTAACGTTAGTTTTCTGGGAAGCAGGTGTTTGCTTAGCGATTGAGGTAACAGTGGGACGCACACCATCAATAACGATAGCCTTCTGCCCAGCAATAGAGGAAGCACCACCGACAGCAGGCAAGGTGAGCACTGCATCGTTTCCGGCAGCATCTTTGATTGTTGCATCGCCGAGCAAAGTAAATGCATTAGTGGCTGTATAATCAAGATCTGCAGAAACGTCACCTTCCTGAACAGTATAAGTTAAATCAAGAGTAGTAGTATTTATTTGAGAAGAGTTTGAGGTAGCAAATCTATCTGTTGCTCCTGTTTCAAGTTCAATTTGCATACTACCACTGTTGGAAGTAAACGTAACTGGTTCGCTAAAAGTTACGCGAACGTTAATAGCAGAACCAATGCCATAAGTCCCATCCAAAGTTTGAGAGCTGACAGAGGTAACAGTAGCAGTTTGTCTATCAATAGTGAATACATTATTTTCTGTATGTGCAGCGGAGAGAGCAACACCGGCGGCACTTGTAAAATCAGTAGGGACGGTTACCCCAACATTTGCTGCATACTGATTAGAAGGAGCATTTACAGTATAAACAAGGGTATAGGTTGTATTAGTTGAATTCCAGTAGCCATAATTAAAAGTGAGAGTAGTGCTGACATCTGTTGAAAAAGTAATTGTTCCAATTGCTGTCGGGTCCATTTCTTCGCTAAAAGTAACGGCGATAGAGAATGCATTACCAGCCTTGTTCAAAACAGTTGGAGTTGCAACAACACTTGATACAGTAGGAGCACCAGGAACAGCAGCTGTAGTGAACTCTTGCCAGGCTGAAGCTGCACTAATTGTATTAGCATTGTATGAGCGAAGTCTCCATTCATATTGAGTGCCTGCAGAGAGTCCAACAACTACATAAGAATTGACATAACCAATATCCAGAAGATCGTAGCTTGTGAGAATAGCACCGTTTTTAATACGAACATCAAGATAATAGCCTAAGGCACCGGCTGCGTGGGTCCAGGATATATTAGCTGAATTATTTGTGAGAGTGCCATTTGTCAAACCTGACGGAGGCAACAAATTAACAGTAGAAATATTGCGAGGATTTAAAGTTGTTCCAGCGGAAGTCATATAATAGGCAGTTGTGCCATAATAATTATACTCAAACACGTGAAACGAATACTCGTGCCCGGCCGTTAGACCGGTAACGGTTAAAGTTCTGGAAGAACTTGTGAGCAAACCAACTACTTTGTAGTTAGAAAGAGTTGCATCGACTGCGGGAGCAAGAGAGAAATCAGTATTTGCAGCATATTCGCTGTTCAAATTATTCAAATAGGTTCTGACAGCGGTCCAGTCAGGTGCACCATTAGCAGTAGCATCATAAGCTACCACTATACGGCGATTGCCATTGCCATTAATCCAGGCAAGGGACAATGAAGACGATTGAACATTTGTTGCAGCGATATAGCGTGCTTGTGCTGTCGGTGACTGAGCAAAAGACGGAGCGACACCAGATAAATACACAAAAGCACATAATAAAAGCAATAGAGACTTTTTCATAAGAATCTCCTGAAAATTTATTAAATATTAGAAAAATCACAACTTAGATTGACTAATGAAATCATTGATGTAATTAATTGAAAAATAATTAACAATAATTGTATAAATGTATGAAAAATAAAAATATTTTACAAGTTAATTAATAATTTTATGTTTTTATTTAATAATAAGCATAAGTGTCAGATTGTTAAATATGGAAATCATCATTTCTATATTTTATGTTATTTCTATTTACATTATTAAGAGTAGATCAATTGCTTAAATCAAGAGGTTTAATGAAATTACAGTTTTTATAAAAAAATGAGCATAAAACAAATTATTAAGTTTGAACATAATAAATTGCTATATTTGTTAAGTTATATTGTGTAGTTTGATAAAAAGGTTAAATATGTGCGGAATAGTTGGATATATTGGAGAACGTCAGGCTGTAGATGTATTGGTGAATGGACTTAAAAGGTTGGAGTATAGAGGTTACGATAGTGCGGGGTTAAGTATTATTGATGATGATGCATTAATAACTTACAAGAAGCAAGGAAAAGTTGCAGATTTAGAGACTTTACTCGAAGGAAAAAAACATAAAAGCAGTATTGGGATAGCTCACACACGGTGGGCTACACACGGTGCTCCAAGCGATGTAAATGCACATCCCCATAGAGATAACAGCGGACGAATTTCAATTGTGCACAATGGAATAATTGAAAACTATGGATTATTGAAAAAAGCACTAATCAAGCGAGGTTATTCATTTCATACGGAAACAGATACAGAGGTGCTTGCTGTATTAATTGGTGCATTTTATGAACAAACAAACAATTTAGAATTATCTGTCAGAAAAGCGTTGTCGGAGGTTGTTGGAACATTTGGTTTGCTGGTGTTATCATTAGACGAGCCAGATAAAATCATAGCTGCCCGGAGAGGTAGCCCGATGGTGCTTGGAATTGGAGACGGGGAATATATTGTAGCAAGCGACGCAACAGCAATTATTCAATACACAAAGCAAGTTATTTATCTTTCGGACAATGAAATGGCAATTGTTTGTAAAGATAATTTTGCAACAAAGACAATAGACAATATCGAGACAAATAATCAAATTCATCAAATAGAATTCGATTTGGAAGAACTTGAAAAAGGTGGATTTGAACACTTTATGCTGAAGGAAATACACGAGCAACCGTACACAATTCAAAATGCATACAAAGGACGTTTAATAGCAGACAAAGGAAATGTGAAGCTCGGAGGATTGCGAAATGTAGCCGAAAAGCTACGAAATGCAAAGCGAATAATATTTACAGCTTGCGGAACCTCGTGGCATTCGGCATTGGTGGGTGAATATATGTTTGAGCAACTGGCAGGCATTCCAGTAGAGGTAGAATACGCATCGGAATTTCGCTATCGCAATCCTGTGCTATATCCCGATGATATTGTTTTTGCAATTTCGCAAAGTGGCGAAACAGCAGATACTCTTGCAGCAGTATATGAAGCAAAGCAGAAAGGCTGCACAGTGCTTGGAATAGTGAACGTAGTAGGAAGTTCCATTGCACGTGAAACAGAGGCAGGAATTTACATTCACGCAGGACCAGAAATCGGGGTTGCCTCGACAAAGGCATTTACATCGCAGGTAATGGTGCTTGCATTGGTGGCACTATATCTCGGAAGAATGAAAAATCTTTCGCAGCTTGATGGCAAACGCATCGCAAATGAGATTATGCAGTTGCCTGATAAAATAACTCAAATACTGGGACATTGCGAAGACATTAAGCAAATTGCAAAGAAATATATATATGCCAAAAACATACTTTATTTAGGACGTGGTTATAATTTCCCGGTTGCATTGGAAGGTGCGTTGAAATTAAAGGAAATATCATACATTCACGCAGAAGGATACCCAGCCGCGGAGATGAAGCACGGACCGATAGCGTTGATAGACGAGAATATGCCGGTTGTTTTTATTGCGACAAAAGATGAAATTTATCATAAAATACTTTCAAATATTGAGGAAGTGCGTGCCCGCGGAGGAAAAGTAATAGCCATTGCAACAGAGGGCGACACACAAATAAAGCAATTCGCAAATGATGTATTTTATATTCCGGAAACTTTACCTATGCTTACACCAATTCTATCGGTTGTTCCGTTGCAATTGCTGGCATATTTCTTTGCAAAAGAATTGGGACGCCCAATCGACCAACCTCGAAATTTAGCAAAAAGTGTAACAGTTGAATAGGAATTATTTATGCTACTACAGAAATTAATAGCAGTATTCGGGATGCTACTGATAATGTTCATTGTTTGGATAATGAGCGAGAAAAAAAGACAATTCCCGTGGAGAATTGTATTGTGGGGAGTAGCATTACAATTTATAATCGGCGCGATAGTGCTGAATTTTCCTGCTGGCGTAGCATTTTTCAAATGGTTCGGCGACCAAGTAGCAATATTTCTTGGATACAGCAATAAGGCGGCTGAATTTTTATTTGGAAATGTTATTAATCCAAATTTCGCAACTACTTTTGGCTTTCAGTTTGCAGTAGTGGTTTCGGTAACAATAATATTTTTCTCGTCGTTTGTTTCGTTGCTATACCATTTTGGGGTAATGCAAAAAATTGTGCAAGGAATGGCTTGGGTAATGATGAAAACAATGGGAACAAGCGGGATAGAATCACTTTCGGGTTCTGCAAATGTATTTATGGGGCAAACTGAAGCACCGCTACTTATCAGACATTATATCCCGACAGCGACACGCTCTGAAATTAATTCAATAATGGTCTGTGGATTTGCAACGATAGCGGGTGGAGTGATGGCGGCGTTTGTGCAGATGGGCATATCGGCAACGATTTTGATAACTGCATCATTGATTTCTGTTCCGGGTGGATTGTATCTTTCGAAAATTGCGATTCCACCGCAAGATGGAACAAAAACGATGGAAGACATCAAAAAAGTGGATATTCCGAAGTCGGAAAGTGCACTTGTAGCAATAACAAATGGTGCTTCTGACGGTATGAAACTGGCGCTTAACATTATGGCAATGCTTATTGCATTTATAGCTTTAATTGCAGTAATTGACGCTTTTATGGGATTTATAAGTGCACAGTTAGTTCATACTGGAATATCCTGGTTTCCGAGCAGTTTGAGAGAACTTTTGGGAGTAGTATTTCAGCCTTTTGCATATTTGGTAGGAATACCAGCCGAAGAAGCAAAAGTATTCGGAAGTCTTGTAGGAACAAAAGTGAGCATCAATGAATTCATCGCTTATTCTGATTTGTCGGTGCTAATTCGCAATGGTGCAATAAGCGAACGCACAGCTAAATTAGCAGCTTTTGCACTGTGTGGTTTTGCAAATTTCAGTTCAATTGCAATTCAAATTGGCGGAATTGGAAGTATGGCACCGGAACGTAGAAACGAGATAGCCCAGCTTGGGTTGAGAGCAATGATTATTGGTGCACTTACAAATATTATGACAACAATTATTGCAAGTATATTAATTTAGCTATTTCTTTATTGCATCGCAATCAGCAAGTTTTATATATTTCGATTTAGGATATTCCCGACGAAGCTGACGAAACAAACGGTCAGCTTCTGTTTTTTTGTTTTCAATACAATAAACCTGCCCAAGGCGCACGAGTGATTTTTCTTTAATATCGTCAAATAGTTCATCTAATGAAAGGATGTCTGTCAATAGTTTTTTTGCCGGTTCGAACATATTTTTAGCAATGTAGCATTCGGAAGAATAATAAAGAAGAATTTGATAGTCTTTTGCTTGCTTATTGGTATTGGTTAGAAGACGAGCAAAGATTTCGCAAGCTTCATTGACTTTGCCATCGTGATAAAGGTCAATGGCTTGCTTTAGTTCATCGTTCATCGCTTGAACGCTTTTAGTCATTTCCTTTGGTGGAGAATAGTTGATATCAATAAAAGTTGTGTCGGAGAAGCGATTTTTTGTTTCGACAGGGAGTGATTTGCCTTTTGGTGAAGACTGATTACGAGCCCCAACAGGAGTGCAAGCAGCGAAGATTAATAGTGAAAGCAAAAAATAAGTAAAATTTTTCAAAGAGTAACTCCTTCTTTGAAAGAAAAATATATTTAAATATAGTAAATATATTGAATTCAGCAAAAACAATATTGTAATGAATAATTCACAAAACACACAAAATTGTATTTTTGAAGCGTTGAAAAAAATCTTAATTTGCAAAATAAATATAAAGCATACTATGCATAAAGATATTTTCGACAAAATTATCGTATATTTTGAGGGAATACGCCAGCAAACGGGCGAATATATCTATTTTGAGGAAATGCCGAAGCAATACGAAGCGGTTCCGGTGCCACCCACAACTAAAACTGAAAATCAGGCAAGCAAAAAACCACAGGAAAGCATAATTAAAATGGAAGAGAAAAAATCTGAGGAAATCAAACAATCTATACAAGTAAGTGTCGCACCGACCTTACTGGACGAGAAAGTTTTGCCTGATTGGGACAGAGCGAAATCATTAGATGAGTTGTATAATAAAATAAAAGATTGTCAGAAATGCCCTCTTGGGATGACACGCACAAAGTTTGTTTTTGGCGAGGGCAATCCAGATGCAGATATAATGGTAATTGGGGAAGCACCGGGTGCAGACGAGGATATGCAGGGACGTCCATTTGTAGGAAGAGCAGGGCAATTGCTGACAAAAATATTAGAATCGGTTGGTTTTGAAAGAAAGGACGTTTTCATCGGAAACATAAACAAGTGCCGTCCTCCCGGAAACAGGGTTCCGGCAAAAAACGAAGTAGAAGCCTGCGAACCATTTCTTCTGAAGCAAATCGAGCTTATCAGACCAAAGTTTATTTTGGCACTTGGACTAACAGCAGCGAACACGCTATTAAAATCAAACTATAAAATGGGTGATATAAGAGGCAAGTTATTCGATTATAATGGAATTCAAACTTTAGTTACATATCATCCAGCTGCATTATTACGCAATCCTAACTGGAAGAAACCAGTTTGGGAAGATATGAAATTATTAAGAAAATTGTATGATGAATCAATAGAAAAATCTAAAAAGGAGTAAAATGAGAATAGCAGTATTGTTTGGTGGTATTTCTACCGAAAGGAATGTATCAATAAGCGGTGGTCGAGCCGTTGTAGAAGCATTACGCAGCCTTGGTTATGATGTTGTCCCTGTGGACCCTGCTTTTGGGAAAGACGGACAAATAAAAGCTGAAGAGCACATAAACAACGTTAATCATTTTAATACATTGGATGAACTAAAGATGTTTTCCCCAAAGTCAATTATTGAGTGCATAAATTCAGAGATATTCGACAATATCGATTGTGCGTTTATCGTGCTTCACGGAAAATATGGAGAAGATGGAATAATACAGTCGTTGCTTGAATTGAGGGGAATTCCATACACTGGCAGTGGAGTAAAAGCAAATGCAATTTCTATTGACAAAGCTACAACAAAAAATTTAATGCTTGTTGCCGGAATACCTGTTCCGGCTGGCACTCTTGTTACTCCTGAAACAGCAGATGAATTTGAAGTAATAAAGGAAATCAGGAACGAATTTGGAAATGAACTTGTGATAAAGCCGAATGACCAAGGTTCAACGATAGGTTTGACAATAGTGAGAGATGGAAATTTAGATGAGATTTCGCGTGGAATTGCTGAAGCGGGAAAATACTGCCGTGATGTGCTTATCGAGCAATATATAGATGGGCGTGAAATAACTGTTGGAATTGTCGGAGACGAGGCTTTGCCAGTGATAGAAATAATTCCAGAAAGCGGATTTTATGATTATGAACATAAATATACAAAAGGCAAGACGCAATATGTTTGCCCGGCAGAAATTGATGAAGATATAGCTGAATTTGTTAAAGGACTATCGATTACAGCACACAACGTTTTAGGTTGTAGCGGATTTAGTCGTGTTGATTTTCGATTAACAGATGAGGGGCAACCATATTTTCTGGAAATAAATACAGTTCCGGGATTTACGGCAACTTCGTTAGTACCGAAAGCGGCAAAGCAAATTGGAATAGAATTTCCTGAACTTTGCGAAAGAATAATAAAGCTCGCTTTGGAAAAATAAATAACACAAAATAAGATGAATAAAAAAGTAGTCTGAACAATTAAGTTCAGACTACTTTTTTTCCATTTACAAAAACGCTTTGAATGTGATTAATTCCGAAATGATAGAACAAGTCGGTATATGAGGAAACATCTGCAATGAGCAAATCTGCTTGCTTACCAATTTCCAGACTTCCGACCTGTGAGCTCAGGCAAAGAGCAGCAGCAGCATTTAAAGTAGCAGCTGTAAGAGCTTCTTCGGCAGTCATTTTCATATTTATCACAGCAAGCGAAAGAATCATTTGCATATTTTCGGTAAAGCAGGAGCCGGGGTTGCAATCAGTAGCAAGAGCAACAATCGCGCCGCTTTCAATTAATTTTCGGGCTGGAGCATACGGCAGACGAGTAAAATATGCAGTTCCGGGCAGCAAGGTTGCAACTGTTCCAGCATTTTTTAAAGCATCAATTCCGCTATCGGAAATAAAAAGCAAATGGTCGGCAGATATAGCTCCGAGTTCGGCAGCAAGTTCAGCAGCCGCAACGTTTGCGAGTTCGTCGGCGTGTGCTTTGATTTTCAGTCCTAATTCTTTGGCACGTTGGAAAATTTTCCGTCCTTGTTCGGTAGTATAGTAGCCTTCATCAACAAAAGCATCGCAGAAGGAAGCAAGTTTCTTCTGTGCAACAAGAGGAAGCATTTCATCACATATCAAATCTACATAGGCATTGCGGTTATTTGCATATTCGGGCGGGAAATCGTGAGCCCCAAGAAATGTGGAAACAATGTTTTGATGAGCAGTTTTTTTCAAAACAGCAATAGCTTCGAGCTGACGAATTTCGGAATCAAGCGAGAGCCCGTAACCGCTTTTGATTTCGACAGTTGTAGTTCCGTGTTGAAGAGCGGAATTGGCAAGTTTCATACCATTTTCAACAAGTTGGTTTAAACTTGCTTCGCGAGTTGCTTTCATTGTGGTTAGAATGCCACCACCTTCCTTTGCGATTTGTTGGTAGGTAACTCCACGAAGCCGGCGAGCAAATTCAGATGAGCGGTTCCCTGCAAAAACAAAATGAGTATGCGAATCAACAAATCCCGGAAGAACAGTTTTTCCTAAAGCATCAATTGTGTGTTGAATTTGAATATTATTATTGAAAATAAAACGTAAAGCATCATCAGTTGTTCCAACAAACAGAATTTTCTCCTGGAAAATGATAGCGCCGTTTTGAATTTCGCCAATATCGGACATTTCTTCGCCGCATTTGAAAGGTTTACCGTCGGCGTTAATTGTAACAAGCGAAGAGATATTTTTTATTAAAGTAGCCATTTATAGTTCCTTGCAATTATTAGAAATCAGAAACATCAACATCCTGTTGATAAGGAGGTTCTTCATATTGATAAGCAAGATTGCCGAATTGAGCAAAATCTTTGACAAAAGCAAGGCGTTTGACACCAGTAGGACCGTTACGTTGCTTTCCGATAATGATTTCGGCAGTATTTTCGGTTGGTGCTCCATCTTCGTATTTCATAATTTTATAAACTTCCGGACGGTTAATGAACATTACCACGTCGGCATCTTGTTCGATTGAACCGGACTCACGTAGGTCGCTAAGCATAGGACGCTTGTCGGCTCGATTTTCAACTAAACGATTGAGCTGAGCAAGAGCAATTATTGGGATATCGAGTTCTTTTGCCAGATTTTTCAAAGATTGTGAAATAATCGAGATTTCACGTTCTCTGCTTTCTGCTTTCGGTGGATGGATTAATTGCAAGTAATCCACAACCAAGAGTTTAATATTGTGTTCATATTTCAAGCGTCTGGCTTTAGCCCGAAGCTCCATAATAGGCAACCCGGCGGTATCGTCGATAAAAAGTGGAGCATCAGCAAGTTTTCCCAAAGCCGAAATAATTTTTGCATTTTCTTCGGAGGAAATTCTACCGGTGCGAAGTTTTTGCTGATTAATTTGAGCTTCGGCAGAAATCAATCTAAGGACAAGCTGGATAGCAGTCATTTCGAGGGAAAAGAAGGCAACCGGCAATTTTTCGCCAACAACAATATTGCGAACCATAGAAAGGGCAAAGGCTGTTTTACCCATTGACGGACGGGCAGCAATAATAATCAAATCTGAATTCTGCAATCCACCAAGCATTTGGTCAAGTTCGATAAATCCAGTTGGCAAACCGCTAAGCCCATCGTTTGAGCGGTGAGAAAGCCGGACAATCATCTCATAAGCTTGATGGGCAAGAGTTTTCATAGAAGTATAGTTTTTATGAAGTAGCTTTTCGGCGATAGAGAAGATTTGAGCTTCGGCAGAATCAATTTCTTCGAGAGCGTCAGTTGCTTCGCTGTAGGCATTTTTCAGGATATTGCCAGCAACTTCAATTAATCTACGTTTCAGGTATTTTTCCTGAACAATTCGGGTGTGATTATCAATTAGTGCTGCGGTTGGGGTTAGAGAGCTAATTTCTGAAAGATACTGAATGCCTCCGACTTCGTCGAGCACGCCTCGACTTTTAAGATGCTCTTTGAGAGAAATTAGGTCGCCGTTGAGCCCCTTCTCGTTTAAATTAATCAAAGCTTCGTAGATAATTTTGTGACGGGGGTCGAAGAAAGAATTAGGTTCAAGCAAAGATTGAGCGCGAGAGATAGCTTCGCGGCTCAGCATCATTGCACCCAGCACAGCAATTTCAGCTTCACGGGAATGAGGAGGAATATTTGCACTTATTAAATTTGGGGCTTCGTCCAATTTCTTTATGTTTCTTCTTTTTGCTTCCATCTTTTTCTATTTGATAATTTTCAATAGCAAAAATATTAATTATGAGTTAATAATTGGGCTTAAAATTATAAAATAATTGTGAACATAGTTTTCCACATCTAAATTATATTTGGAATAATACAAAAAATACATCTAATTTTGCTCATTAGCTTATGAAGAAAACAATATTTTTATATTTGCTGTTTAATTGCATATGCCTGTATGCTGAAGATTGCAACTGCAATGTTACGGGATTGTTGCTTTATCCAGAGAAAAACGTTGATACAGTGCAATCAGACGTTAGTCAAGATTACGAAAGATGGGAGCAAAGCCAGTTTACAATAGCCGGAGCAGCGAGACATACAATTACGGGAGAGCTGCCATATAAGAAAACGCATATCAAACCATTAAACTTTGGGATATTTGTAGGTGTTTTATCAGCATTTTTATATTGGCAACATCAATTTCAGATGGGAACAATCTGGAAAGAGCAAACAAAATTCAAGATACAGGAAGACGGCAAATATGCAATGTATGCTGATAAAGCCGGGCATATCTATGGTTGCTACCTTACTTCAACCTTAATGACAGAAGGATTTATGCAAGGCGGTTTAAGTTGGGAAAGTGCAACAATCGCCGGAACTGCTTTTGGGTTGTCTTATTCAACATACATAGAAATATTGGATGGTTATGGGAAGCAGTGGGGATTTAGCCCGTCAGATTTTTATGCAGATGTTGCCGGAGCAGCTTTGCATATAGGACAATTCTACATTCCATACCTTCAGAACTTTACGCCAAAATTTATGTATTTTCCTGCTGACTGGCACAATGAAAGGAAGCGTTATCCTCACGAAATGTTTAACGATGATTATAGTTCGCATACATTGTGGCTATCAGTAAATTTGAGGAACACTTTACCTGAAAGTGTATCACAACATATTCCCAAATGGTTAGAATTATCTTTCGGATATGCGGTGAGAGGACTTTGCGATACTGTGCAGGCATCCTTGGGGAAATGTAAGCCGTGCCGAGGAGACAAATGGGTAGATGGATTTTATTTTGGAAGCCCGAGATATATAATTGCATTAGATTATAATTTAATTCACTTACTGCCAGAGGGAGGACGCTTCTGGAATTGGCTAAGGCAGAACCTGAACTACTTTAAGTTCCCATCGCCGGCTGTTGAATTTGGAAGAGTTACCAAATTATATTTAGTTTATCCGTTTCACATTTCGTTCAAATAAAGAGCAAGAAAACCTAAAAAATGAATTTCTTCTTAAAAAATTTTTAAACCTTTTTCATTTTCAAACGTCTTAGTATTGTTTTTAGTAATTAATTCAGTAGGTTTTTCTTATGAAAAAAGTGTTTTATTTTGCTTTATTATTAATAACAATAACCGGATTAGATATATTTGGGCAGCAACCCCAGCGGGGAGGAACTATTAAGGGAAAAATAGTTGATGCTGCTACAAGTGCACCACTTTCACGCGCAAATGTATCGGTAATCGCATTACCTGATTCATCGGTAGCAACAGGAGCGGTAGCAGATGCTTCAGGAAAATTTGAAATCAGCAACATTCGATTGGGGACATACATCGTTCGCATAAATTATGTAGGATACGAGACTTTTAATTCAGAACCGATAGCAATTACACGAGAGATAAGAACTGTTGATTTAAACACGATTGGGTTAATACAGAGCGCGACTCGCACAAATGCAGTTGAAGTAACTGCTGAAAGACAGATGGTGGAATACTCGCAAGGCAAAAGGATATTTAATGTTGATAAAAATATTGCTGCAACTGGTGGAACTGCTCTTGATATAATTAAGAACATTCCATCTGTGAGCGTAGATATTGATGGTAATGTGAGCCTTCGTGGCAGTTCAAATTTCCGCCTTCAAATTAATGGTAAGCCTACAAGTATAAGTCCAACAATTTTTTTCGAGCAGACACCTGCCTCTTCAATTGAAAGTATAGAGATCATAACTAATCCATCAGCCCGATACGATGCAGAAGGAATGACAGGGATAATCAACGTTATTCTGAATCAAAAGAGAGATGAAGGGCTGAATGGTCTGTTCAGTGTGAATTTGGGAACTAAGGATAAATATTCATTTTCTGTGAATTCAACATATCAGTATGGAGACTGGAACTTTTTTTTGAATTATGATTATGGTTCCCGGCGTATGCAAGGAAGCGGCAATTCATATAGAATAACCCGACTGAAAGACACAACAGAATTATTACAAGATTTCCAAAATCGCAGAAGTTTTTTAAATCAAGGTATTAGAACAGGTTTTGAATATAACTTTACAAAATTCGATCAACTTTCGATGTCTGCTTCATATAGGGCATCGGAAGGAACAAGAAAAAGAAATATTGAGTATGAGAATTACCTGAATTTTGCTACTAACCCGAATAGTTTATATTACAGAATATCAAAAGACGAAGACGATAATCCATACTGGGATTACTCTCTGAATTATAAACATAATTTCGGCGAACGCGGACACGATTTAACATTTGATGTATATTTTTCGGAATTTGATGGCAGTGATGACGGGAATTACATTCAAACGTGGCAAGTACCAGTTGGAACAGTATTAGAAGAGGCGACAAAATCAAATAATATTAACCGGAATATCAATATACAATCTGATTATTCATATCCATTTGGGAATTATAAACTTGAAACAGGTGCAAAGGTCTCTTTCCAGAAGCTTGATGACGATTATAAGTTTTTCCAGTATTCAGCTTTGGACACTAACAAATCAAATCGCTTTTTATATAATGAACGCATATCTGCGGCATATGCAATAGTTAGCGGTAAGTTCGATGATTTTTCGATTCAATTTGGTTTACGATTTGAACATAGCAAAATAGAAACTGAACTCAAAACAACGGGTGAGAAAAACGGACAAGATTATGCAAATTTTTTCCCTTCAGCAAATTTCAGCTACAAACTATCAAAAACTGATGAATTTCAGATAAATTATTCGCGTCGGATAAATCGTCCACGTTCACATTTTCTGAACCCATTTGTAGATTATTCTGACCCATATAACTTACGTGGAGGAAATCCGAAATTAAAGCCGGAATTTATAAATGCATACGAGATTGCTTATGTAAAGAATTTCGAAATTTTGTCGGTTACTCCAACTCTATTTTATCGCCAGACAGATGACAACATATCTTTCGTCGCCGATATTGTTTCAGACGGTATTATCAAAACAACTTTCGAAAATGTGGCAAAGGGAACTAATTATGGTTTGGAACTAAATGTAACATTCGATTATTTCAAATTTATGAGGCTATCGAGTGATTTTTCGTATTATCGTTCGGAAATAAAGGGAAAGGATAAATCTCTTGAAATGGACAATAATGATTACAGTTGGTCAATTAGAAGCAATGCAAGTATATTTTTATCGCGTGAACTATCGATGCAAATAACAGGCTTTTACACCGGACCAACAGTAACACCGCAAGGACAGAGATATTCATTCAGTTCACTTGATTTTGGAGCGCGTTATGAAATGTTCGATCGGAAACTTGCACTTACATTCCGTATTTCAGATATTTTGAATGAGATGAAATTCGGTGGATACGCAGAAAATTCAAGTTTTTATAGTCGCTATACAATGAAACGTGAAACCAGAGTAGCTTATCTTGGCTTCCAGTATAAAATAAATGAAGGGCCTAAACAACGTGAACGCCGACGTCAAACAGACAATTCCGGTGGCGGAATGGATTTCGATGAGTTTTAGTCCGTTATTAGTTTAACAAAAAATAAGGCAAATCGAAAGATTTGCCTTATTTTTATTGTAGCAAAGAATAGCCCAAAAGCATAAAACAAAAAAGCAGGCTTTAATTGCCTGCTTTTGAGAGCCACTTGACGGACTCGAACCGCCGACCGGCTGATTACAAATCAGCTGCTCTACCAGCTGAGCTAAAGTGGCTTTATTTAGAAAGAACAGCGTCAATTGACGAATACAAAAATAAGGACTTTTCAGATAACAACCAAAATATTTTTTTTAATAATCGCATTTTTTATGGAAAATTTAGAGATAAATATCACAAAGATGAGATTTGATAATAATTCAAATAAGTTATAAAAGGATTTTTAGAAAAAATATTATCATTGGAGGAGAAAATATAAATTTTTTTTTAACATAATCGTTAATAATAATATTATTTTTTCAATAAAAGTAATGTGAAAGGGTGATTAATTATAACGTTTGGAGAAAAGTATGTCGAGAACATTAAACAAAGTAATGTTAATTGGAAACGTGGGAAGAGATCCCGAATTAAAATTCACACCGAGTGGCATACCTGTTGCAACATTTAGATTAGCAACATCGGAAACCTGGAAGGACCGCAACGGGAATTTACAGGAGCACACAGATTGGCATACCATTGTTGCGTGGCGCGGGCTTGCAGAAGTATGTCAGAAGTTGCTTCGCAAAGGGACGCGAATTTATCTTGAAGGTAAATTGCAGACAAGAACAATTGAGGACAAAAACAGCAACACACGCCGCAATATTGTTGAGGTAATTGCTGAAAATATGATTGTTCTTGATGCACGTAAGCAAAAGGAAAGTGCTGACAGTGCAGAGGAAAGAATTATTTCTGATTCACTATATCCTGATACAAGTTTTGATGCAAATGATTTTTCAGATTTTGATACCGAGCTAACTGATACCTTCGACGAATCTTTCGATTTCGACGAATCGGATAAGAAAAACGATGATAGTCCTTTCTGATAATTGACGAGAAGAGATGAATAAACAAAAGAAAATCGAGATAAAAGTTGGCATAGTATCAGTACTCGCAATAATTATCTTAATAATTGGACTTTCGCTTGCGAAAGGAGTAAGCATTTCACCAGCGAAAAATTTAGTGAAATTTAGATTTGACAACTCCGGCGGGATAACAGAAGGCTCGCCGGTAGTTGTTAATGGTGTGCGATGTGGTATAGTTAAGTCTATCGCAAACGACAATGGCTCTGTTCTGATAACAGCAGATATGGAGACCATTGAAAATTTGAGGGCTGATTGTTATGCAAGAATAACAATATTAGAAATTACTGGTGGAAAGAAAATAGAAATTATTCCTGGGAAATCGAACAAACCTTTTGATATAAGCAAGGAGATACCGGGAAGAGCGACTGCGGATTTGTCCGATTTGGTTGCAACTTTGGGCGAAGTGAGTAATGATGCTGCTTCGCTTGTGAAGAATCTTGATACTCTCACTCAAAATCTCAATTATGTAATGAACAACAAGCAATTGCTTGAAAATCTTGAAACAATTGCACATAATACAAGCGAAATAACTCAAAATCTGAATACCTTCATTAAAGAAAATTACACTGTTCTGCAAACTACAGTTAGCAATTTAAATATGCTTGTATCTGATTTGAAGAAAACTTATTCTCAAAATGAACCGAAACTAAATAAAATCATAGGTCAAATAGAGAGTGCATTAACGAACGCAAATGATTTGCTTTCGAAGATGCAAAATACTATCGGCGAGGCTGATAAAACACTTGTAAATATTAATAGTATTACCGAAGAGGTTCGTTCGGGGAGTGGTCTTGCGAACCGATTAATTTACGACAAGAAACTCGCGAGTGAACTTGATTCAACATTGAAATCAATCAATACTCTGCTTAACCAAATTGAGAAGCACGGAGTAAATGTAAACGTCAGGTTAGGAACCCGACCATAATTTGAAAGGAATAGCAATGTCTGCAAAAACAACGGTTGTTACAGAGGAACTCGATAGATATTTGCATACTCAGTTTACAGCTGAGGATGAAATTATGCAAAAAGTATTGGAGAATGCTGAGCGCAAGGGACTTCCGAAAATCCACATAAGTGGGAATCAAGCAAGATTTATGCAATTTTTGCTAAAAGCAATGCAGGCAAAATATGTGCTTGAAATTGGCAGTCTTGCCGGATATAGTGCAATTTCTATGGCAAGGGCATTACCAGATGACGGGAAACTTGTAGCAGTTGAACTAAATCCGGAATATGCGAAAATCATCAAGGAAAATGCTGAGATAGCAGGCGTCGCGAATAAGATTGAAGTAATTTGCGATGATGGACGAAATTTTGTTGAAAATTGTATATTTGATTATGAGTTGGATTTTGTATTTGTGGATGCGGATAAACCTGGCTATTACATTTATTTAAATAAGCTCACACCGTTTATCAGAAAAGGTGGGATATTTGCAGCAGACAATGCATTTGCTTTTGGATATGTGCTTGATAGTGCACCCGAGCGCGACCCAAATGAAGTAAAATCGATAAAGAATTTTAACGAAAAATTTCTTTACAATGAAAACTATTTTGTAACTCTTGTTCCCATCGGCGATGGTTTGATAATGGGAATAAAGAAATAATTCGGCTATTTACCAAATTGCATAAACTGATTTTTGTAGATTGACTGAATCAGGTCGGCAACGTCAATAATCATAATTACTCGCCCATCTCCTAAAATAGTCGAACCAGCTACACCTGTTATACTTCCTAAATATTCACCGAGCGACTTGATAACAATTTCTTGTTGTCCGAGAAGTTCATCAACAACAAGTCCGATGCGTTGCATACCCAAGCCAACATTGACGACATAGCGATTATCTAATTCTTCGCGTGGATTAGTAACGCCTAAAACTTTATCCAATCTAAGAATTGGAATTACTTCCTGACGAATACGGATTACTTCCTGATGGCTAACGGTATAGACGCTATCAGTATTTATTGCAACAACCTCAACAACGGAGCTAAGCGGAAGAGCATAAGTTTCGTCTTGCACTTTAACAAGCAAGCCTTGAATAATAGCAAGGGTAAGAGGAAGTTTAATTATAAAAGTAGTTCCTTTGCCAATTTCGGATTCAATATCAATCATTCCTTTTAGGTTCTGGATATTGGAACGGACGACGTCCATACCCACCCCACGACCGGACACAGCAGTAACTTTGGCAGCAGTGCTAAATCCGGGAGCAAAAATAAGTTGGAATGCTTCACGTGGTGACATTTGTGATGCTTGTTCGGGAGTGAGGATTCCTTTTTCGATAGCTTTTGCTTTAAGTTTTTCCGGATCCATTCCGCGTCCGTCGTCGGAAATACGCAGAACAATGTTATTGCCTTCCTGGTCTGCGTCTAAGGTAATTGTTCCATATTCAGGTTTGCCAAGGCGAATTCTATCTTCTGGAGGTTCTATACCGTGATCGCAAGAATTGCGAATCATATGTACAAGAGGATCATTTAATTCTTCAATAATACCACGGTCTATTTCAGTTTCTTCACCTTTAACGATTAGATTAATTTTCTTGCCAAATTCTTTGCTAAGATCGCGAACAATACGAGGAGCTTTTTGGTAGAGTTTGCCAATTGGCACCATACGCATACGCATAACGGCAGCCTGAATTTCGGAAGTAACGAAATCAATTTGGGCAGTAGTTTCAATTAAATCGCGAACGTGTTCATTTTTACCGAATTCCTGCTCTACCAATTCGGTAATCTGAGCTAAACGGTTGCGACCAAGCACAAGTTCCCCAGATAAATCCATAAGAGCTTCGACGCGATTAACATCAATTCTGATAGTATCAGACGAGATGGCTTTACCGGGAGCTTTTGAAGTTTCTTTGCCGGAAGATGGTTTGATTTGTTGCGATGATGCAATATTTTGTTGTATTACTGGCTGATCAACTGTATGTTGAACAGAAGATTCGACAACAGGTATTCCGTGAATATGTTCAACAGGCTTTTGTTGTTCTTGAACAGGTGGAGGCTCTGGAGTAACAGTTTGATCTTCGACCTGCTCGTTACTGGTATCAACCGTATCACTTGTTTGAGAAATTTCGCCTTTGAATTTGGCATTAATTTCCTGGAAAGCGGCATCGATAAGTTTTAATTCTTCATCAGTGAAATCGCCAGGCTTAGTAGCAATTTCAGGATTAGAAAGGACAGCTTCGACAAAACTTGTTCCCTCAGGTAATATTTGCTGAGTTTGTTGAGTTTCTTGTGCTTCTGATGAGGTGGACTGAGCCTGAGTGTCTTTCAAACGCTGGATTTTAGCAATAGTTTCAGAGTAATCGGCATATGGTTCGTTGCCTTCTTTAATTTGAGCAACCATCATCGTTATCCAATCCTGCACTTCGAGAAGGACATCTATGATTTCTTGATTAACATTAATCTCGCCTCGACGAAGTTTATTAAGAATATCTTCGGCATGGTGTGTAATATCAGCAATAGCATTGAAACCCATAAAGGAAGAGGTTCCCTTGATGGTATGGAAACTGCGGAAAATTCTATTTATTAAATCTAAATCGTCTGCCCTTGTTTCAATTTCAATTAGATCCTGGCTTAAATTTTCGAGAAGTTCAGAAGTTTCAATCAGATAACCTTCGAATAATTCTTGCATTTCAGGGTCGTTAAAACTCATCGAAGCCATAATCACTCCAAATTATTTACCAAAAAGAGCATCTATATCGTCTTGAGAGAATTGCTCGAATGAATCTTCTTCGGTATTATCTTCGACAACTGGGGATTTGGTATCACCGGTTGCTTCAGTCGAAGGATTTTGGTTAGAGAACATTTTTTCAATTTCATCCATATCAACTGGTTCATCCAAATTTCCACTTTCAACTTGCTCGATAACCTCATCGACTTGTTGTTGGCGGAATTCTTTATTAGCCATAGCTTCGACTGCCTCGGGGTCGAAAGCAATTTTGCGGTGAAGCTGAGTAACTTGCATTTTGTCATCTGGCGAGGGCTCTTTATGCATAAGTTCGCTAATTTCGGATTCATTGAAATGGTGGAGAATTTTAGTTAATTTGCCCTGGATAGTTTCAAGTAGGTTATTAACTGCAGCAATTTGCTGAGCAGTAATATCCTGCACTTGAAGTGAAATCATGATAGAGTTTGAATCGTTTGTAATGCTGGAAATTAATTCTTCGGTCTCATAAGAAATCTTGTCAATTTCAGCATTAGGGATTTTTTTCATTGTTGTAATAATTGTTGCGAGTACGGGAAGATGTTGTTTAAGGTCTTCACCATTTTCAATTGCTTTATAAAGTGCTTCGAGCAAAGCAATAGGATTTTCTCTTTTCTTTTGGACAATTTCAATAATTCTATTATAGTTCTTTTTGATAATTTCAACTTTATACTGGATGCCATCAACTATATCCATAACTTCGGTAATTGCCATTTCGGTAGCTTCTGTAACTTTGCTGAGTTGCTTGGAAGCGGAAGGCATTTTCTTTAAATTCTCTTGAATAGAGGCATTTATCTCGTCCAAAAGTGGCTGAATTTCACTTACGAAAATAAAAATCTCTTCGAGGAAAGGAATAACTCTCTGACCTAATACGAAAAGTGCTCTCAATTCATCAGCTTTTTGGAGCAAAAGGGAAATATCTTTTTGTTTCATATCAACTCCAAACTATGAATTTTGAATAGTTTTAAGGACAGCATCTAATTTTTCTTTAAGCACTTGTGGAGTAAAAGGCTTAACTACATAGTTATTAACTCTTGCTTTCAGAGCTTCGATAATATCCTGTTTAAGACCACGTGTGGTAACCATAAGAATAGGAAGATGAGCTAATTGAGCGTCCGAACGAATAGCTTTAGTAAGATCGAGACCACTCATATTGGGCATATTCCAGTCTGTGATAACGAAATCAACCTTATTTTGATGAAGTTTTTCGAGTGCTTCTTGTCCGTCGCCGGCTTCGATAACGTCGTTGTAACCAAAAGTTTTAAGTGCATTTATCACTATTCTTCTCATAGTTGGAGAATCATCCACAACTAAAAAAATCATAAAACAACCTCATAAATTTATTATTCAATAATATTATCGATAAAATAAAACAAAACTTTAATAAGATTATCCAATATATTTTGCAACTTCATATTGAATTCGTTTTGTATTGAAAGGTTTGATTAAATATGAATTTGCACCAGCAGCCAGCCCAGCATTAACATCTTCATCTTTTGCAAGAGAAGAAAGAATAATAATAGGAATATCTTTATATTCTGGATTTTCACGGATAGAGCGAATGAGTTTAAATCCATCAATATTAGGCATATTTAAATCAGTAATAAGCAAATCTATTTTTTCTTTTGGAAGAATTTCGAGGGCTTCCATACCGTCTTGGGCTGAAAGCACGCGATAGCCTTTAATTTTGAGTGCAAGCGTAATAAACTTGCGAACTGATGGTGAATCTTCGGCTATTAATATTGTTTTTGCCATCTTCAAACCCGAATTAATTCAAAATTATTCTTTTTGATAAGCCATAGCTTTAGGGAAATGAACCAATTTAAATGCCTTTGAGATACCGTGCAAAGATTCGGAGTAACCAATGAACAAGTATCCACCTTTGTTAAGAGAATTATAAAGATGAGTAACCACCTGCTGTTTAGATGGCATATCAAAATAAATCAACACATTACAGCAAAATATAACATCGCAATTAGTAACAGTGCGCATTTGCTGGGCATCATAGAGATTAATATTCATAAATTTAACCATCTGTTTTATTTCATCGCTTAGGACATAGTTTGTGCCATGCTGAGTGAAATATTTTTTTAGCAGATGTGGTGGAACATTTCTGATAGAATATTCTTTATAAACGCCTTGTTGAGCTTGTTCCAATACAGATTTATTAATATCACTTGCAAGGATCTGGAATTGCACGCGAGGGTACATTGGTTTGAGCTTTTCAGCAACAATCATAGCCAGAGTGTAGGCTTCTTCGCCGGTTGAAGAGGCTGCGCTCCAAATACGAAATACAGGGTTGAATAAATTTTGGCGGGTAGAAAGAATTTCCGGGACAATATGGGTTTCAAAAGCTTCGAACTGCTGGGGAGCACGGAAAAAATAAGTCTCGTTGATAGTAATAGCATCGAAAAGTTCATTCAGTTCGTTTCTTCCCATTGGAGAGCGAAGGAAATTCAAATATTCTTCGAACGAAGAAAGTTTATTATTGGAAATACGTTTTGCAATTCTTCCTTCGAGCAAATACTTTTTATTGTCAGTATAGTAAATTCCACACTGATCGTATATAAAATTTCTTAACTCATTAAAAGTATTATCACTTAGTTCCATTTTCACCGGCACTATTTTTTTTACTTCTTTACTTTCTTCTGTTGGCTTGCCAGCCCCAAATTGAAATAATCGAGCTGCCATTTACTAAACTCATTAATAATGTATTATAACTTAATAAACAATTCATAATAAAAAAACAAAAAATTCTAATGATGAATTAAACTTATGTCGATTCCTGCATTATTGAACAATTCTTCGATATACTCTTTATTATTGTCGTCTGAAATAACATACAATTGTTTAATTTTTTCAATTGATTTCTGATAATCAAGTTTAAATAATAATTCCACAGCAGAGGAACACTCGATTGATTTGCAAACAATTAGATTATCAAAAATAACGTCTATTACAGCATATTTGTTGTTATCGGGAGTTTCATCCCAAAGATAAGTAAGCAATGAGAGAAAATCTATATCGCAACCAATCATTGAACGATTAATAATTTCATTATAGAAAGCTTTGAAAAAATCTTTAATTATTTCGGGTGAGTTATATTTTAACAACTTTTCTAAAACAAAGCTTTGAGTATCGCTATTGCCTTTGAAAATTTCATTCATTAATGATGGGAAATCGTCTTTTACAAACACATTTCCTAAGGAAATAAGACCAGCGGCACGAATATCATCATCGTCGTCGAATAGGGCTTTGTAGGCAAGGTATCGTAAATTATCGGGAAGAGTAAATTCTTCACCTAACCTAAATGATATAGCTGCAACAGTTTTTAGAATAATAATCTGAATTGTTTCGCTAACTTCTTCTATTTTTGAAAAAAGTTGGCGAGCTACTTCAATATCATCGCAATTTATGGATAAGGCATCGATAATTTCTGTTTTTAGAAAATCGTCTTTTTCGTCTGTTAAAGCAAATATAAGGAAATCAATAGCTTTTCGTGAACCAATTTTGCCAAGGGCTTCGATAACATTTGGTTTTTGTTCTTCTTTGGTGTTGTAAATTTTAACTAATTTTTCAATAATGGCTTCATCCTGATAATTACCAAGCGTTTCAATAGCTGCCTGAACAACATTTTCATCAGGATCGTCGAGCAAAGGATGAATTCTATGAGCCAGATGGCGAGTGTTAATAAGCCCGAACAAATCGCACGCAAATTTTCTGACATCAGGGTCAGGATTGTCCAGATAGTTCAGAAGAAATTCGGCAGAGGGTTCTCCAAGGTGAGCCAGAATATCGCCAGCAGTATTACGAAGCTCGATATTATGACTTAGAATATGCGGAGCAATAATTTCAGCTGCAAGGCGTGCCAAATCTCCTTTCAAATCACACAAAGCTCGAACAGCGACATCACGAACGCCGCTATCATCATGAGTGATTAATTCACAAAGAGATTTTACAACATCTTCGTCGAAATCATTTGTCTGGGCAATAGAAATAATGGTTTCTATAAGTAAAGATGTTTCGTTCCCTTCGTTAAGCTCTTTTATTAAGCGTGCTTTATCCATAGAATTACAAAAATTAATTTTGTATAATTTAATATAGTTAAAATAATTTTATTATAGATAAATATCAAGCAAAATTATTTTATTTTTACTCAATATTTTTTCCAGTAATATTAATTCCTAATTGCTCAATTCTATAACGCAATTTGGCACGGGAAATGCCTAAAATTTTAGCAGCTTTAATCTGGTTGCCGTTAGTGATTTTCAATGTCTGGATAATCAAATCACGGACAACATTTCCCATAGGTGCACCAGATTTTGAAATTTGGAGGAAGTGCTGCCCTTCGGCAAGCTCGATTGTTTGTTTTCCCGGTATTTGCACGCTTGTCGTAGTGGACTTGAGGAAGCTTAGAGATTCTTTAGTAATTAAATCATTAGATTCGAGAAGAACGACACGTTCAATAACGTTCCGAAGTTCTCTTACATTTCCTTTCCAATGATAATTATTGATAGCTTCTACGGCTTCGGGAGAAAACCCTTTGATATTTTTACCGAATTTCAGATTGAATTCATTAACGAAAGCGGTTGCAATTTTCAGGATATCACCACCGCGTTCACGAAGCGGTGGCAAAAGAATACGAGCAACATTCAAACGGTAATAGAGGTCTTCGCGGAAAGAGCCTTCTTCGACCAACTTTTCTAAATCTTTGTTAGTAGAGGCTATAACGCGCACATCAACAGAGATTTCTTTTGAACCGCCAAGACGGTAGTATTGCCTTTCCTGCAAAACACGGAGTAATTTTACTTGAAGTTCCAAACTTAGTTCGGCAATTTCATCCAGCAGAATTGTGCCGTGGTGAGCCTGTTCGAATTTGCCTTGCTTGACTTTTTCTGTTGCACCGGTGAAAGCACCACGTTCATAGCCAAAGAGTTCATTTTCTGCAAGTTCTCTGGGGATTGCTCCGCAATTAATAGTAACAAAAGGACCTTTGGCACGCGGAGAATTTTCGTGAATAAAGCGAGCCATCAATTCTTTACCGGTACCTGATTCACCAAGTATAAGTACTGTGGTATCATCGGCACGAGCGACAATTTTAGCCATTTCGATAGCTTTCAGCATTGCCTCGGACGAACCTAAAATCTCGCTTGGTTGATCTTTTTTCAGTTGTTCGGATAAGATATCGACTTGACGGCGCAGATCAAAGTTTTTCAAAGCACGTTCGACGGAAACTTCGAGTTGTTCGAGGTCGAGAGGTTTAACAATAAAATCTTCTGCCCCGAGTCTCATTGCACGGACCGCCATTTTAATATCGGAGAAGGCAGTCATAATGATAACCGGCATAGAGTATCCCTGCTTTCGAAGTTGCTCCAAAATATCAAGCCCGTTTGCATGCCCTAAGAAGATATCGAGAAGAATTAGATCGGGCGAGATCATATGAAGTTCGTCAAGCGCCTGATTTGCATCTGTAAAGGTAACTACTTTTGAGTACTTACTGGAAAGAATACCTTTGACAGTTTGATTGACTAATGGATCGTCCTCTATTACTACTATTGTGTAATTATTTTTGGACATTCTTAACCCTTATTTATTTTTACAAATATCATTCAAATTGTTTTGGAACAGGTAATTTAACATAAAAAGTAGTACCGACACCAACTTTGCTTTCGACATCTATAACACCACCGTGTTGGTGCAATATTCTTTGAGTAATAGGCAGTCCAAGACCTGTTCCATCAGGTTTACGAGTGAAGAACGGATTGAATATTTTGGATAAATCTTCGGGAGTAATACCAACACCATTATCGGTAATGGAGACAACTACCATCTCGCCTTCGTTATGTTTTATACCGGATTCTACATAAGTTTTAATAATAATATTGCCTTTTGTTTTAATTGCGTCGGCAGAGTTTGTAATGAGATTGACGAAAACTTGCTGTAATTGCTTCTCGTCGGCAGCAACAAGAGGCAAATTATCCTGAAGTTGCAATTCAACTGTGATTTCTTTTCGTTTCAGAACAGAGGCAACTAATTCAAGAGTAGTCGGGACAAGAGAATTTAAATTAACTTCTTTGACATCTGGAATTGTAGGACGAGAGAAATTCAAAGTAACTTCGACAATTCGAGAAATGCGTTCTACTCCTTGCAATGCGGTATTAATATAATCAAATTCCGGAGCATTCTCGGAAATATTGCGTTTAAGAATTTGCAGGTTTAAATTAACAGCTGCGAGTGGATTTCTTATTTCGTGAGCAACACCAGCGGAGAGTTGCCCCAAAAGAACAAGTTTATCAGCCTGGACCAGCTTATCGGTGAGAGCGTGTTGCTCGCTAACATCTCTGGCAATTGCCTGAATTAAATTTTTCCCGTCATATTGGACAAAGCGAGCACTTACTTCAACCATAAGGCTTTCGTCATTATTAGTTTCCAAAGATAGTTCGCTAAGAACCATTGGAGAACTTGATTTCTGCAACAATTTAAAAATACGGCGAAATTGGGGTAATGTTGAACCAATAAGTTCATCGCGGGAAGTGCCCAAAAGAGATGCTGCATACTCATTCGCATCAAGGATGCACCAGGTTTCTGGTTGAACGATGAAAACAGCATCTGAAGCATTATCGAAAAAGGATTTATACCAGGAAAGTTGTTTTTCTAAACGTTCGACTTTTGCTTTTAGTGATTCTCTTTTCTTTTCGGATTTTGCCATAACTATTTCTTTTCTTTTTTCACATCAGGATTAATTTTTGTGCTATCTGGCACAGTTTCATTTTTTTGGAGAGGAACAAGTTCTTCCGGCTTAAGATTTTTCAATTTCTGAAATTCTTCTGATGGTTGCTCGATAATTGTTTCAACAGCTTTTTTCAGTAAATTTTCGGGTTTAAGCAAGTCTTTTACATTATCTTGTTTAGGCAAATTTGGGTTGAAATTCGGGTCGTGGAGCTGAATATCTTTTTTCTCGAAAACGGTTTTTTCCCGATCGCGAAGGTGTTCGGGAATTGGCTCCCCACTGCGAACAGCGAGAAGGTATTCAACGCTAAGTTTGACATCTTTTGCATAATCTGAATTCGGATACTTTTCAATTAACAGGGAATAATAAGTTAAAGCACTATCGGGCAAAGATTTGAAACGTTCAAATATCCAGCCAATATTATATAATGCTCTTGGAGCTAAAACCGAATTTGGATAATTTAGATAAACTCTTTGAAATTGCTTAATTGCAAAATTATAATCTCCGAATTTCATCAAATCTCTACCAGAAGAATAAATTTCCTCGACAGTGTCTTGAACGAAGGCTTTTGTATAGCCTAAAATTTTCATAGCTTCTCTGCCGTATTCGGTTTTGGGATATTTTTCAACAATCACTTCAAGCAGAGAATCAGAAGTTCTCAAATCAGAAGCTCTCAGATGGTATGAGACAACATAAAGATAACGTGCCGAAGTAGTATCGCTTTCTGGAGAAGCAATCATAGCCATATTATAGTAATAGAGAGAGCTATCAATGTTTCTAAGTCGGGAGTGAACACGCCCCAGTTCGAATAAATCATTAGCTAAGATTTTGCGTGAAGTGTCCTGAAGTGACTCGCCGCGTTGCAATCTTGCGAGTGCGTCTCTTGTTTTTGTCTGATAGGAATCCCACGCATTAAGGAGTTGATACATTTGATCTGAGAAATTATTCTGAACATTCCCTGAAGCACGACCGCGAGCGAAATACATTCGAGCTTTTGAATAATCATTTTTCAAATAGAGATCAATACCACGTTCATAAGCAAAGGCAGAAGTAACAGGATTGACGTTATACAAAGAATCGGCAGTGCGTTCAAACTGAGCAATTTTTTCTTCGTCGTTATGATAACGGGCAATTTGCATTCTTTGAGTATGAACATAAACACGCCATTCGCTGAATTTTCCATCGTTATCGAGACGGTTGAGAATTTTTTCGGCTTCGTCGGTTTTTCCAAGTCGGATAAGCGAGGCAGCTCTGTATAGATAAGCTTCGAAAATGCCCAAGTAATCGGGTTTATATTTCAGGACATTAGCAAATTCAACTTCTGCACGTTCGAACATTCCCATACGGAAAAGAAGTGAGGCAAGTTCAAGCTGCCAGCGGGCTTTCATTTCTTCGTTATCTGATTGAGCAACTGCCTGCAAATATGGTTTAAGAGCCGAGGGCAAATCGTTTTCGTAAAGAGCAAGTTCGGCTTCAATTCTGAAAGCATCAGAAAGGATGTCGTAACGTTTTTTCTGCCAGGCAATATCAACTGTGCGGGATAGAATTATTCTGCCGGCGTAAAATTTCTGCTGAACTAATAAGTTTAAAGCGAGCAATAAATGTGCATCGGGAGACAGCTTGCCATCAGGAAATTTATCGATAAGCTCACTACATTTTACCTGCGAGGGCAACCACTCTTCGCGGTAAAAATAAGTCTTTGCCATCAAAAAAAGCACATCTTCGACATAATCGCTTTTCGGCTTGTATGCTAAGATTTTAGAACCTTTGATAATGATTGAATCAAGCTTAGCGTTGACGGGTTGGCGTTTAAATCTATTAATGATGAATTCCTGCAAAAAATCGGGCATACCGCTTCGACGTGGAATCTCAATACTCACAGGCTGGACGGGAATCAGAACACGAGGCAGCACACGTTTTTTTTCTTCTTGGTATTCGAACTCTTCTTCGGCTTCTTTAAGCAGGCGATTAGCATTATAGTATGTATTGAAGTATGCGGTAAAATTATCATACCGGAAGCACGAACTAAGCAATACGAGTAGCAGAAAAAGCAAAAATTGCCGATTTATTGGTATTGAACGCATTTTTGAATTTCTCAATAATACAAAAAAGTTGTAACTATTTTCATAATTACCAATTATTTATAACAAAAATAACAAAATGGCGAATATTCTACAAACAAATAATTTACGTTTTATATATTAATATATTTTATTCAATTTGCACGTTCTAAAATATTATTATTGAATGCTTATCAAATTTTGTAAATCACTGAATACCTGATGAGGAGTGATTTTTTTCATACAGTTGAAATGTTTTTTGGGACAGTTGAAGCGTCCGATATGGCTACAGGGGCGGCAATTCAAGCTAACCTGGGATATAATATTTTTGACACCATAGGGAGTAAAGCCAAGTTCAGGAACAGTGGAGCCGAAAATTGCAACAATTGGTTTTTGCAAAGCTGAGGCAATATGCATTAGTCCGGTATCGTTGGAAATAAAATAATCGCATTCGCTTATTTTATTGATAGTATCGGAAAGTGAGAGCTTACCGGTAAAATTTTCAACATTAACATTAAACAAGTTTGTGATGATATTTGAGTTTTCAATTTCATTTTTGTTGCCAAACAAGTAGAAATGAGCCTCGTATTGGGATGAGATTAGTTTCATTAGTTCAGCAAAGTATTCAGGAAGCCATTGTTTTGTGAAGTGTTGGGCTCCGTGAGCAATACCGAAAATTAATTTTTCGTTCTTTTGTTTGTTTGCTTCTTTTTTATGAACAAAAATTTCGGTTTTGTAATTTTTATTGAGAACGTTAAGCAACGCTATAGTTTCGAAGTATCTATCGACAACGTGCTTTGGTTTGCGAATAAGCCATTTAAGATGGACAAGCGAAAGTTTATAAAGCCTGTATTTATTGTAGTTTATTTTATTTTCATAAAGTCCAGACAGCATTATTTTGCTGCGAAGGTTGTTTTGCAAATCGATAGCAATGCTATACTTTTGAGAGTTGTTAGCCCGGAGAATATCCCTTTTCAAAATTTGAATTTGACGATTCGAGTCAGATTTATCGAAAAGGAACAATTTATCAATGAATGGGTTTCCTTCGAGAAGGCAAGCCATAGGTTTAGTAGTAATATAAGTGATTTTAGAATCAGGGACTTGCTCTTTGATAGCACGAAGAAGAGGAGTGGTAAGAACCACATCACCTATGGAACTAAATCTTGCGATTAAAATATTGTTTTTTTCAAATAATTTCATATATTAATGAATTGATATTTAAACAAATTAATAAAAATATGAATAAGATTAAATATAAAAAATAGTAGGGAATAAAATGAACTTTACGTTAGAAAACCAGAATAATATTGTGATATTCCGTTTGAAAAATTCTAATGTAGACGGGCAAGTGGCAGCGCAGCTGAAAGCGAAGCTTTTGATAGTGGCACAACCAGATATTGAAGCATTAATAATCGATTTATCACCGGTAGAAGCAATAGATAGTTCGGGTCTTGGGGCATTGCTGCTCGCTCACAGACAACTGAAAGATTACTCAATACCTGTCATTTTGACTGGTGTGAAAGATTTTGTTCGTAGTTTGATGAACATTACACGAATTGATGAGTTGTTTGAGTTTTACGATACAGTGGACGAAGCGTTAGAAACTTTTGTGAAAGAAACAGAAGAATAAAAATGGTTCTCACACCTGATAATTCAATCGCATTGATAATCGATATTCAATCGAAATTGTTGCCTTATATATATCAAAATGAAGAATTAATAAATAATAATGAAAGATTGATTAGTGGCTTAAAGCTATTAGAAGTACCGATAATCATTACCGAGCAATATCCTAAAGGGCTTGGGAAAACGGCGGATAGATTGATTGATGTGCTTGGTGATGATTACAAACCCATTGAAAAGGATACGTTTAGCTGTTTAGGTTGCGACGAAGTATTGGACACTCTTCGTCAATCAAGAAGAAAAAACGTAATAATAACAGGAATAGAGGCTCATATTTGCGTTATGCAAACGGTAAGAGATTTGATAGCAAATGACTTTAATCCGTTTGTTGTAGCAGATTGCGTCTCGTCGAGGAAGTTGTTGGATAAAAAGTATGGTTTGAAGAGGATGTTGAGAGAAGGTGCTTTTCCAGGTACATATGAGTCGGTGTTAATGGAAATCACAAACACTTCCAAACATCCAAAATTTAGAGAAATATCCAAAATAATAAAATAAAACGAGCATAAAGAGGAAATAAATGAGATACACAGTTGCGGAGTTAAACGAGAGCAACCTTCGCCATAATATTTCCCAAATAAAAAAATTCGCACCGAATTCATCAATAGTAGCAATGGTGAAATCAAATGCTTACGGACACGGAATAGAGCATTATGCTAAAGTTTTGCGCGAAGAAGGAGTTAAATATCTCGGATTTGCGTTTGTCGATGAGGCAATCGAGGTGCGGCAATTGGGCGACAGCGGGAAAATGATTGTGCTTGTTTCAGCTCAGGAAGATGAAATCGAGAAATATTTGGAATTCAATATAGAAACAACTTTTTCGAGTTTCGAAATTGCCCGATTATTTTCTGAGAAAGCTAAGGCACAGAACAAGGTTGTTTATGCCCATTTGTTTGTAGATACGGGGATGCATCGCGATGGAGTATCACCAGAAGAAGCAGCAAAATTTATTGAAAATGCAGATAAACTGGAGAATGTGGAAATCATTGGGATTTGCTCGCATTTATCCACTGCTGATAGTGATGACTTAGAATTTGCGTTGGAACAAATGGAAATATTCAACCGAACGGTTGAGTATATTGAAAGCAAAGGATATAAATTTAAATACAAACATTTATCGAATAGTGCGGGGCTTGTCAATATTCCCTGCAAAGCGTGCAATCTTGTAAGACCGGGCATTTCGCTGCACGGACTAATGAGCACCAAAGAACTTGCAAAGAAGATGGACTTGAAGCCAGTTCTTAGCTTGAAATCGCGGGTGCAGTTAATTAAACCGGTGAAAAAAGGTGAAACTGTAGGTTATTCACTCAAATATATTGCTGAAAAAGATACAAATGTTGCAGTTGTGCCAATTGGATATGGCGATGGACTTCTGAGAAATCTAAGCAACAAGATGCAGTGTTTGATAAAAGGAAAAAGATACAATCAAATTGGTACAATTTGTATGGACGAATGTATGTTCGATATAGGGAACAGTGAAGTAGAACCATTAGACGAAGTTGTGATAATCGGAAAGCAAGGAGACGAAGAGATATCAGTTTATGAAATTGCTGAATTAGCAGGAACAATCACATATGAAGTAACAACGTTAATTACGAAGCGAGTGCCGCGGATAATAATAAATCAATAATTTTCTTTTTTTATAATAGAATTAATTGTAATTTTGTAGTTCGATTTTTATCAAAGCTTACGGGTGATTATTATGCCAAAAATGAAAGCAAGCGGTTCGGCAAAGAAACGCTTTGAAATCACAGGAAGCGGCAAGATTAAACGTAAGAGAGCTTATCACAGCCATATTCTTACGAAGAAATCTCCAAAACGCAAGAGATTGCTTCGCACGACTACGTTAATTTCGGCAGTGGATGAGCCAAGAGTAAAACGTTTGCTTGCGCTTTAATTTTTTTGGACGAATGGGGTATCGAAGCTCTCCCTAAGTCCGTTAATGTTTGTTTAATTATTAAGGGTTTTTATTATGCCAAGGTCAGTCAACAAAGTAGCTTCGCGTGCCAGACGTAAAAAAATGTTAAAGCTCGCCAAAGGTTACTGGGGGCGTCGCAAAAATGTCTGGACAATAGCGAAGAACCACATTGAAAAAGGGTTGCTCCACGCTTACGTGGGAAGAAAATTAAAGAAACGCGAATACCGCAGTTTGTGGATTGTTCGTATCAATGCAGCAGCCCGATTAAATGGCACTACATATTCAAGATTGATACACGCACTAAAAGAAAAGGGTGTAGTAATCAATCGCAAAGTTTTGGCTTATTATGCAACAAATAAACCAGAAGTTTTTGCAGCTATTGTAAAGCAAGTAATGTAAATTTTGCTTAATAATTCTGATATAAAGGCTACTTTCGAGTAGCCTTTTTTATTTATAGATTTTCTTAATATTAAGTATACTCAATTACAAGTATTTCAAGAAGAAATGAAGGTTGCAAAATAGACGAATTATTAAAGAAAAACAATTGCCTTTAAATAAAAAAAGGGCAACTATTATAGTTGCCCCAGTGAATTATTTTAACACTCTCATATTTCTGATATATTTCTGAGTTGGTGTTTCTAATACGTAATAATACAAACCTGGTGCAATATCGACAGCATTCAAAATAACTGAATATTTCCCTTGTTTTCTGTATTCTTCGAAAACGACTTTTATCAATTGCCCGGTAAGGTCGTAAATTTTCAGGCTGGAAAAACCTTGTTCGAGCAATTCAAAATCGATTGTCGTCGATACAGTAAAAGGATTAGGTCGATTTTGAGCTAAGCTAAAATTACCGGAAACCGGGTCGAAAAGTCGCGGACCACCTTGATTGCAATAACCTGTTAATTTGAAAGAGCCATCAGTGGTTAGAAATTTAACTTTAATATCTTCAAGTGGATATACATTGAACAGCTTCAGAGCGGTTACCGTATCATTGCCTGTTCCAACGTGAAATTTAATTGAGAAATGATTTTCAGACAGGCGACCATCGAATGGCATTACAAACGTAATAGTTCTATTATATAAGTCTATTACATCATCAGCAAAAGTGCCAATCGGAGCGAGCATAGTAGAGTTGAAAGATAAGCTTGCTTTAATATTATTAAGTTTGAGGAGCTTATTTTCTGAAAGGTTAGTGATTTTGATAGGTAATTCAACTATTTTACCGCTTGCCCCTGTAATATTACCTACTTCGATTTGAAGACTATCAAACAGAACACCGGTTGCATTTCCAAATAAGTTGATGAACAGAGGAACCTGGGAACCGCTATGCTTGATAGCGATCACTCCATTACTTCTACCCAAATGATATGGAATAAACCTTAAGTTCAAATCGATAGACTGGTTGGAAGTGAGGACAAAAGGAGTTTCAGGGAAAGAGAGAAGTTTGAAATATTTATCAGTTGGACCTGCGAAGTAAATGCTATCGATTGTAATATTACTTTGGGAGATATTACGGATAAATCCGACAAGCGTAGTATCGCGATAATCATTAATATCAAGAGTGCCGAAATCGACAATATCGCTCAAAGAAGTTAAACCGTAGCCGATGCCGCGACCTTTGATTTCAGCATAAATTGTATCGCCGGGAATAACAATTTTTGCATAAATCCTTTTATCGCCCGGCGTTTTAGGTTCAAACCTAATAGAAATATTCAGCAATTCATTTTCTTTCAGAATAAAAGGAGTATTGAACTTATTGATTATTTGGAATTCGCTTAAATCAGGACCATAGAAGCTAAGTTCTTTGATTTGGAATTTAAAGTTCTTCAAATTCTTGATAAAGCCTTGAGTTCGGACAGAAACGTCGTTGAGATATACATCGCCAAAATCAACGCTGATAGTTTCTATTTTCGCTTTACCAATTGAGAGCATACAATCAACTGTATCCATTTGCAGGTCACGTTGATTTAAGTTCCAGATTTTGGCAGTAGAATCCCAACTGGCAGTAAGGAGACGCGAGCCATCAAAGTTGAAAACACTTGTCATTACGGGTTTAGTATGTTCGCGGAAAATGTGAAGAGTATCCTTGCCATCTAATCCTTTTGGAATTGAGCCATCGCGGGCTATCCAGCGACGGACAGTATTATCAGTTCCAGCAGAAAGCAGATATTCAGTGTTATCGTCAGGATTATAAAAGAATGATAGATAATTGATGAAGACTCTCGTAGTATCATCAGATTTGTGTTGAATTTTATATTTTAAGGTTTTATCATTAAAATTATAGATAACGGCAGAATTATCAGGGTCATTAACTGCAGCAATCAATGTGTTATTGGAGTTGATAGCGCCATTTCTGGAATAAGAAATAGTTTGCCCTGTTAGTTTAGTATCAATAGAGTAAATTTCATTTCCATCAATATTATAAAACTTAGTTCTCCCAGATTGAGTATTCACCATAATCATACTACCAGCAGCATCAAAAGTAGCATAGAGAGCGTAATCATCACCGTTATAGACAATTTTTTTGATTAAGCTGCCATTTAAATTCCAAATATAAAAGCTACCATCTTTTGTAGTTGAAACAAAGCGTTGATTATGCGGGCAAACCTGAACATTAAGCACTTCGGTATTAATATTATGATAATACATTCCCTCCAATTTTAAATTTGAGAGATTATATTTGTAAACATATCCATCTTTTACAGCAACAAGAATATAATTCCCCGTTTTATCAAAAACGGCGTAATTAACTTTATCAGAAAAATTAAAAGTGGCAATTTTATCACCATTGTTGGAGTTCCAAACCACCACAGTAGAATCGTCGGAAGCAGTAACCACCCTATCGCAAATAGTATTGAAGAAAGCAGAATTAACTGAATTTCTATGTTCTAAATTCAAGGTTCTGCCAACGTTATTAGGCCAGAGCTGAACAGCACGAATAAGCAAATTATTTGTTTCCATATCCGGAACAACCCAGCGGTAGTTTAGGTTTTCGATATTTTTTGCAAGAGCGTGCCAATTTTTGCCATCATCAATTGAATATTCGAGTTGGATAATGTCTTTCGGAAGCAAACCATTCCAACGAATATCAACTGTATCACCGACAACAAGAGTTTCTCCGCATTTAGGATTTACTATTTCAATAGTTTTTTCTTTTGGAGGGCGATTCGGAAAACCACCGGTAATGAAGACTTCGTTTCCAATACAAGCATTTGATTCAATAATTAATCGAGTAAAAACAATTGCTGAATCTAATGGTGAATATCGTATCGAAATAGTGTGAGACTGGTTCTTTGCAAGCACAAATGGATTAGCAATTGCCCCAGCAACTATTGAAAATAATGGATTTTCCGTTCTTATGGAATTTATGGTAATATCAGAATTAATAGCAGTAATAGTAATATCCTGTGTAAGAGTTTGACCAATTGGAACAGATGAGTAGCTCAGATACGGTGGATTTGATTGAATAGTTGGTTTATCTTTATCAATAATACCAAATTCAAATTCATCAAAATATCCACTTGAAATATCTGTAAGCCTAATAGTATGATGTTCCGAACAGTCATAATTACCGATAAAATCAATACTACAAGGTTCTGAACCGCTAACAAGATAGAACAAAGAATTAACAAGAGGAGTTATATCATCAAGATTATTAATATTATCAAAGCAAATACCATTAGTAGATTTGCATAATTCAATTATTTCAGCAGGTGCTTTTGCTCCAAAGTAAACAAAGAAGATTGAGATGCTATCACGGTTAGCAATTTGTGCGATGTAGTCAGCCTGAAAATCGGCAACTCCTTGTGTAGCAATAATTATTGAACGTTTCCAACCACCAAGTTTTGCAATATTAAGCGAACCGAGCAAATTGTATTGGAGACCTTTATTGATTGAAGAGCTTGAGGAGCTTGGAATTGCGGAAATTGCACGTGAAAGCGAAACATAATTGTTTGAGAAATCATGATTTAAATAGCTGCGGGTGTCGAAAGAAGTGATAGCAATTTCATTTTCTTTTGCACTCATCAAAAAACTTAATGTATCAAAAATTCTTTTTGCAAGTTTTAGATAAAGTTGGTTGGCGTCGCCTAAAGAAAGGGCTTTATCGAGGGAGAGAACGAGAGAGTTTTTATTGTTTAAATCAACTAAATTGCAGTCAATACCAGAGAAATTCAACACGGCACCGTTATCAGAAAGAGAATAATTATTTTTATCAGGATTTACAATTAATTCTCCATTCGCAGAATATGCAAAGAAACGAAGTTTCATCAACGGATAATCAGAGTAGGAATAATCAACTATCTTCAAGAAATTCTGGCTTTGCAGAAGAGAACCCGAAAGCACAAACAGCAACGAAATAATAAAAACTTTTCTCATTTTATCCCCCCAACCAACATAGGGTCTTATGACTAATTAAAATTTCAAATAATTCTGCAATAAATATACCAAAAATAAAAATATTTTTAATTTTTTCAAGATTTATTTATTGCTATTTATATTTTATTTATTTAAATTAAGCAAGTTAATTATTATCCTCAAAAATGCAGGTGTGTTATGTCAGTAGAATTAATAGTCATAATAGCAGTTCTTTTGTTAGTCGTTATATTGTTCAACTCGTTGATAGCGAAGCGAAATGCTGTGAACAATGCATTTTCAGGGATTGATGCATATTTAAAGAAACGATACGACTTAATTCCCAATTTGGTGGCTGCGGTTCAGAAATATATGGAACACGAGCGAGGATTGCTGACAGAGATTACTGAACTTCGTTCGCGGGCTATCAGCGGGAACATATCGGACAGCGAAAGAGTGGAACTCGACAACAAAATATCCCGAGCATTGGGGGCAATAAATATTGCTGTGGAAAATTATCCTGATTTGAAGGCAAACACAAACTTCCTTCAACTTCAGGCGGCACTCAATGAAGTCGAGGAACAGATTTCTGCTGCACGCCGTGCATACAATGCTGCAGTTAATTCTTATAATAACGCAGTGCAAATGTTTCCAACGAACTTAGTCGCAATGATTCTGGGTTTTAAAGCTCGTCCATTCTTCGAAGCAAGCGAAACAGAACGTCAAAATGTAAATGTAAAAAACTTATTCAATAGTTAAAGGATAGTAAGATGAAAACTATTGAAGAGTTCAAGAATTTTTTCGATACTACTTTGCATATCGATTTGAATATGCTTGAACATAAGCGGCAGCAAACTATTAAGCAAATTTTCAAAAATATTCTTATTTATATAAGTATCATTGTTTTATTAGTTGTGGTTGGTCTATTTGTAAATAAATTAATTTACGGCGATTATTTTAATGAAAAAGAATACAATATTCCGCTTATTGTTTCAATAGTTTTTTCAATTTCGACAATTATTCTGCTTTTTCAGAAAAATGCCAAAACAATACAAGAATTTATTTATAACTTCAAAAAAATAGTAATAGAAAAAATCGTAAAGTTCATAAATGAGAATTTGAATTATTCACCGACAGAATATATTCCACCTGAACAATTTATTAAATCAGATATTTTCAGAGATAGAATAAATAAGTATTACGGGGACGATTTGGTTTCGGGTACGATTGATAAAACCGAGATAAAATTTTCGGAGATTCATGCCTGGAAAATAGTTGATTCGGGTGAGGACAAAAAGAAAAAACAACCAATATTCGATGGAATATTTTTCATTGCAGATTTTCATAAAGACTTCAATGGGAAATACTTTATATTCCCTGATTTTGCACAAAAAAGATTTGGTGGGCTTGGAAAATTTTTCCAGAAGATGAACTTTAGCAGAGGGAAACTTATCGAGCTCGAAAATCCGGATTTTGAACGTGAATTTGTAGTATATGGTTCGGACCAAATTGAAGCGAGATATTTGCTTTCGTCGAGTATGATGGAGCGGATATTAAAACTGAAACAAGGTAAATTTCAATATCTTTTTATTTCTCTTGTAGATAGTTGCCTTTATATAGCTTTGCCATTTAAGAAGAAACTGTTTGAACCGTCAGTTTTTCGTTCCAACAATGATTACAAGAAAACAGAAGAATTTTTCTCATTAATAAACGATACAGTTTCAATTGTTGAGGAACTTAATTTAAACACCCGGATTTGGACAAAGCAGTAGTTAATCTTCTAAAAATAGTGATATTTTTTGAGATTCGGCTTCCCGCCAAATATTCTGGCAAGGGAAAATGTTTTGGTAAAGTGGTATTCCAAGAATTGTCGAATCAATGTATTGGGTGTTTAGTTTTTTTAACTCAATTAATGATTTTGAACTACTAATACCTTCGTATAATGTGATTTTAATTCCAAAGGTTTTACCAATTTGTTCGATTAAATTGAAGCTATAATCTTCGTTTTTTGACAAAGAGGTTTCATCGTGAAAAATAATTCTGTCGCCGCCGAAGCTCTTGATAAGTTTTAAATAGTCAGAGATATTGTAATATAAGTTTGAAACAGGGAAATAGACCATTCCCTGAACTAGTCGACAGAGAAAAGCTACGCGAGACGGGGTAAATTCTTCTACCAACTTACGTACATTAATTGGATCGACAATTGTAAGCTCGTTGAGCACAATTCTGTAAATACCTGAATTTAGAAGCGCTCTGCATACTTCAATATCGGAAAATTCAGAAGAAAATTCGATAGGTATATCAACCGACTCAGCAATATAAACGGCAGCAGTGGAATTCAGATAATTATTGTTTCGTTCGAAAGAATCTGTATCAACAATATGAACACACTTAGCATTTTCTTTTCGCCATAATTTAACAAGTAGCAGTGGATCCTCGGAAATACGACAGAAATATTCATCGAATTCGGGCAAACATTGAATTTTGATTGCCCCAACACCCTCGGCAAGTTTTATCAGTGGCATTACCAGAATCATTTGATTTCCATCGCAAATTGAAGAGAAAGCTTAATCAAAGTTTCAATGTTGTTAATTTTTCCGGCATTTTCATCATAGACTTTTTTAACAGCTTTTTCGGCAACTGAACGATTATACCCTAACGCACACAAAGCAGCGACAGTTTCGCTTTTGAGCAAAGCATTTTCGCCAAGCAAGTCTTCGCCGGTAATGGATAACTTAGAAATTTTATCTTTTAGTTCAATCAGAAGACGCTCGGCAGACTTTTTTCCAATACCGGGCAACTTTTGAAGTGCGCGAATATTTTCAGTTTGAATATAATTTGCTAATTCAGCAGGACTTGCAGCAGATAAAATTCCGATAGCAGTTTTCGGGCCAATGCCCGAAATGCTAATTAATGATTTGAATAGTTCTCTTTCGTTCTCATCTATGAAACCAAAAAGTAATATTTGGTCTTCGCGTGGGATTAATACAGTAAGAAGCCGGACGCTATCCCCTACCTCCGGAAGTTTTGAAGATGTAATAACAGAGACAAGCAACAGATAGCCAATACCGTTGCAATCAATTATTACGGAAGTTGGTTTCTTTTCTAAAATTTTTCCAGAAATTAATGAAATCATATAACTATACAATTTATTGTTTAGCAAATATAATAATCAATTAACAAGAATGAAAAAGAAGTTTTAGAAATTATTAATTTTCTATGTAACTAATAATTAATATGCTACGTTATTAATTTAACAATTAGAGGAAATAGATATGAAAAAACATATCGGAATTTTCGTGGTTGTATTTTTGCTCTCTTTTGGTTCATTATTTGCAGGTTATAATGTCAAAGGAAGAGTAATAAATGACCATCATAAGCCAATAGCGAAAGCCAAAATCGAATTTAAAGGCTCTAACCAAACAATCAAAAGTGAAACAAACGCAAAAGGATATTTCTCGTTTGAAACAAGCGACAGCACAGGAACACTCATAATCAAAAGAAAATCATACGGAACAAAGGAAATCACTGTATTTGCATTCAACAATGAAAATTATCTGATAACACTAAGCAAGGAATACAAGGTTAGTAGCGGAGGGAAGGGATATTACAGAACAACAGCAGTATACGAAGGCAGAACCGGAGCACTGGCGGCGAGAAAAGATGGAGCAGATTATGCTAAACCAAAAGTAACGATGGATTTGGCGGAATTTGCATCATCCGTTACGCAGGATAATATTTCATCGAAGAAACTAACCGCTGGCGATATAAATGACTTTAAAAAATGGAAAATGTGGAATGATATTTCAGAAAGCGATTTGTATGAATATAGAAAAAATTGGAGTTTTAGTCCGATTGACAGATTTACTGTTCAGATAAAAACTTCGACTAACAGTCCGATAGTAGATGCCTTAGTTGCTCTCAAAGACGGCGAGAAAGTGTTGTGGCAATCAAGAACAGATAATACAGGCAAAGCAGAACTCTGGGCAAACTCGTTTAATAATTTTGAAAATCAAAAAAAATTAAATGTTGAAATAAACTATAAAAACCGCAGTTATTTTATTGAAAAGCCAAAGAAATTTTACGAAGGAATAAACTTTGTCGAACTCGATGAGAATTGCGATTACAACAGAAGTCTTGATATTGCTTTTGTTGTTGATGCAACTGGTTCGATGGGCGATGAGATTGAATATTTGAAAGCGGAACTGACCGACATAATTGAGCGAGTAAAGGACACTATACCGGAGCTATCGATACGCATTTCGTCGTCATTCTACCGTGATTTCGGAGATGAATATTTAGTAAAGTCTATTGATTTCACGGAAGATATTACTAAGTTGGTAGATTTTATCAAAACAAATGAAGCCAATGGAGGAGGAGATTTTCCGGAAGCAGTAGATTATGCACTGGAAGAAGCGATTACAAATTTGAGTTGGAGCGAGAACGCAACATCAAGAATTTTGTTTCTTGTGCTCGATGCTCCACCCCACTCCGAGCCTCAGGTTATCGAACGGCTTCAAAAGTATGTAAAACTCGCTTCGGCAAAAGGAATACGCATTGTTCCACTAACCTGCAGCGGAATCGACAAAAGCACAGAATATTTAATGAGAGCATTTGCACTGCTTACCAATGGAACATATTTATTTTTAACTGATGACAGCGGTATTGGCGGAAAACACTTAGAGCCGACAACCGATAATTATTCAGTGCAACTACTGAACTCGTTAATTTTGCGAACTATATATCAGTTCAGCTATCTGCCACCTTGCATCGTAAAGACGGCTCTGACCGGCGACACATTAATTGTTGCTAATCCAAACAATGAAGTAATAAACTCGGTTATGCCATCTGATGAAAAGAATACAATCAGTGATGATTTTGAAGTCAAATGGAAATGTTATCCAAATCCGTGCAACGGAGTATTGAATATAGAACTCAGGCAAGATATTAAGGAACTATTTATTGCAGACATTACAGGAAAAATAATTTATCGTATTGAAAACACGAGCAATAGATTGATTACGGTTGATTTAACAAGTTTTCCAAATGGATATTATTTTATCAGGTACGAGTATGAACCGGACAAATGGCTTAACGGAAAATTTATTTTGCAGAGTTCGAATTAATATTTTAAACAGAAAATTCGTATATTAATTTTTTGATAATTGCATATTGGATAAATACAGGATATGACACTAAAAGAGTTTGTTGAGAAGAACAATAGATTTATAGCAGCACATCGCGGAGCATCGGGAAACGCTCCTGAAAATACATTAGAAGCCTTTCGTCAGGCAATAGCTTGTGGTGCGAAGGTCGTAGAAGCTGACGTCCAAATTACAAAGGATAATGTTCCTATTGTGTTTCACGATGACGAGTTGGGGCGAACAGTTTCGGGAACTGGTCTGATAGCAGAATATACGTATAACGAACTAAGAAATCTTTCAGCAGGTATTTGGTTCAAAAAAGAGTATGAAAATGAAAAAATTCCGCTATTAGATGAATTGATTGAATTGATCAAGGGTCGAGCCTTTTTAGGGTTAGAAATTAAACCTAACCTTGAAACGCTAAAAACGGCAAAAATAATACTGAAAACATTAGAAAAGCACAATTTTATAGCCTCATCTGTTTTAGCTTCTTTTGATTACAATATTTTGAAAACAATCAAGAAGGAATATCCAATTGCACATATAGCGGCGATAAAAATTCCCGGGGACAACATTTTGCCTTCGGAGATACAAGCAAACTTCGCAATAGATGCATATATTTGCTCGGTGGATGAAATAAATGACAAAATCAGAGAAGATATAAGCAAGAGCAGAATTATTTGGGGAGTATACAATACAGATAGTGAGGAAGATTTTGAGCTTGCGATAAAGTCGGGAGTAAATGCGATAGGGACGAATTATCCTTGTAAAATGAACGAATTGCTTTCAAAATTAAACAATTATTAATCTTTTTTTCATAGTAGAAACATATTTTTTATGTGATTATATTTTTGTATATTTGCATATACTTTTGAAAAAGTATATGTATAAAATCGATTTACATATAACCAACTATTCTTATTTGAATGGCAAAACAAGCAAAAGTCCATTTGCAGTTCCTGCATCACGAGCAGGGAAGATTTTGCGATTCAAACACTATTCAACAGATGCTCCTATTTGATTTTTTACCTCAAAAAATTGAAATAAACAACTTATAAATTAATACATTTTATTAATTAATTGGAGAATTACATTGAAAACACAAGATTACATTGCTATTGAGAATGAATACGGAGCTCACAATTATCATCCGTTAGATGTAGTTGTAGAAAGAGCTGAAGGTTGCTTTGTGTACGATGTGGAAGGAAAAAAGTATTTGGATTGCCTTGCTGCTTATTCAGCAGTTAATCAAGGACATTGCCATCCAAAAATTAAAGAAGCTTTTTTGGAGCAAGTAAACAAAGTAACACTCACAAGTCGTGCATTCCGCAACGACAAATTGCCTATGCTCTATAAGAAAATGCACGAGTTGACTGGCTATGATATGTTTTTGCCGATGAATTCAGGTGCTGAAGCAGTAGAAACAGCGATTAAACTGGCACGTCGTTGGGGATATGACGTGAAAGGCGTCGAAAAAGACAAAGCTGAAATTATTGTAGCAACCGGAAATTTCCATGGAAGAACAACGACAATTGTAGGTTTTTCTGACGACCCGGATTCATTTTATGGATACGGTCCATATTGCAAAGAAGCTTTCCCAATGCATGAATATGGTAATATTGAAGATTTGAAGTCCAAGATTTCAAAGAATACAGTCGGAATACTTATCGAGCCAATTCAAGGCGAAGGCGGAGTTGTAATTCCACCAGAAGGATATTTGAAAGCAGTAGAACAGATTTGCCGTGAAAACAACATTTTGTTTATTTGCGACGAAATTCAAGCCGGACTTGGTCGTGCAGGAAAGCTATTTGCACATTATTATGAAGGTGTTCGCCCGGATATAGTAATTGTAGGCAAAGCACTTTCTGGCGGGTTCTATCCAGTATCGGGAGTTTTGGCTGATAAACATATTATGCTTGTAATAAAGCCGGGGCAACACGGTTCGACTTTTGGCGGCAATCCACTTGCAGCAGCGGTAGCGATTCGTGCATTAGATGTATTGATAGAAGAAAAAATGATTGAGCGTTCAGCAGAAATGGGCGAATACTTTATCAATAAGCTTCGCGCAATAAACAACCCAAAAATCAATATGGTTCGCGGTCGTGGATTATGGATAGGTCTTGTGTTGAACACTAAGGCACGTCCATATTGCGTAAGATTGATGGAAGAAGGAATGCTCTGCAAAGATACACACGAAACTATTATCAGAATAGCTCCACCTCTTGTAATCACAAAAGAGGAAATTGATTGGGCTGTTTCGACAATTGAAAAAGTATTAAATGAAAATTTAGGATAATTTTTTAAATAATTTTACAATTAATCAGGAGATTTTATGAAAAAACAACGTGTAATTATCATTGGTGCTGCAGGTCGTGATTTTCACAATTTCAACACGATGTATCGCGACAATGAAATGTATGAAGTAGTTGCTTTTACAGCAGCTCAAATTCCGGATATTGATGGTCGTAAATATCCTGCATCATTAGCAGGCAAACTTTATCCAAATGGAATTCCAATTTTTGATGAAGCAGACTTAGAAAAATTAATCAAAGAATATAATGTAGATGAATGCGTATTATCATACAGCGACCTTCCTTATGATAAAGTAATGCACATTGGTTCACGCGTAATGGCAGCTGGTGCAAAATTCTCAATGATGGGTTCATATCCAACAATGATTAAATCAACAAAACCAGTTATTTCAATTTGTGCAGTTCGCACTGGCTGTGGAAAGAGCCAGACAACAAGAGAAGTAGTTCGCCAATTGATAGCAATGGGCAAAAAAGTTGTATCTGTTCGCCATCCAATGCCTTATGGTGATTTGGAAGCTCAGAAAGTTCAGCGTTTTGCTTCGATTGAAGATTTAGACAAGCACAATTGCACAATCGAAGAAATGGAAGAATACGAACCACATATCGCAATGGGTTCAGTAATTTATGCTGGTGTAGATTATGAAGCAATTTTACGTGAAGCAGAAAAAGAAGCTGACGTAATAGTTTGGGACGGTGGTAACAATGATATGCCATTCTATCAGCCAGATTTAAATATCGTAGTAGTAGATCCATTACGTCCTGGTCACGAAATCAGCTACTATCCCGGTGAAGTAAACCTTCGTATGGCTGATGTAATCGTAGTAAACAAAGTTGATTCTGCATATCCGGAAGATATTGAAGAAGTATTGGATAATGTTCGCGAATATAACCCGAAAGCACATATTATTCTTGCAGCATCATCAATTATGGTTGAAAAACCAGAAGTTATCAAAGGCAAGAATGTATTGGTAGTTGAAGATGGTCCAACATTAACACACGGCGAAATGGATCACGGAGCAGGAATGGTAGCAGCTCGTCGCTATGGTGCTGCTGATTTTGTTGATCCTCGTCCTTATGTTGTTGGAAAAATTGCAGAAACATTCGAAATTTATCCAGAAATCGGTGTGTTGCTTCCAGCAATGGGATATGGCAAACAACAAATGGCTGATCTTGAAGCTACAATTAACAATGTTGAGTGCGACTCTGTTGTTATCGGCACTCCGATTAATCTTGCACGCTTCATTAAAATTAACAAGCCAAATACACGCGTTTACTACGAATTAACAGAAATTTCTGCTCCAAAAATCGCTGATGTTCTCAGAGATATGCCAAAATTAAAGTAATTTGTAGTTAATAATATTCAAAAGAGGTTGCCCCAGAAGAGGCAACCTCTTTCTTTTTTGTTGGTTGAGACAGGTGGCAATCGATTTGGTTTATATTTATACTTTTTTTTCACTCCGTTTTTGATTATTTTTATTTTTTATTTTTGTGTATTTTTAAATACTTCGGTGTTTATATGTATAGAAACATTCAATTTTTTATTATTCTCCTATCTCTAATATTTATAAATACTTCAATAAATGCAAAAAATTTATCCCAAAGTGAAATAAAAACAATACTAAATTCAGACACGCGATACATAATCCCCTTGAACGGTCAATGGGAAAAATCTGCAGATGGTATAAACTGGGAAAATGTCCATATACCTTATTCAGATGTTATTTTAGAAAAAATCACATTAGTGAGGAAAGTACGTATTGAAAAATCTCAGCAAGAATCACTAAGTTGGCAATTGTTTTTATTAGGATTTAATCATCAAGCAGAAATTTCGATAAATGGACAATTTTTGGGACGCTTTATCAGTTCGATGGCTCCGATATGGGTTAAAATTCCACCGAAGGCATTGGATGCAGGAGAAAACGAGATAAGAATTACTTTTTTAGTTCCAAATGATATAATTAAAACTGTTTTTGAGCATTATATTTATGCAAGGAAGCGATACAACGGATTGGTGCGTGAAGCTTTTTTAATTGGTAACCCACCAGTTTGGATAAGTGACATTAATACAAATTACTCTCTGTCGCATAATTATTCGCAAGCAAATATAAACGCAACTATTTCTGTTTCTTCTGCTAATTTCGAATTAATTTCAAAATTGCAGAGTAGTTCAGGCGAATATTTGGAATCGAAAAATAAGGCAAATTTTCTGCTCGAAACAAAGATTGTAAAAACTGGGACTGGCGAGACAATTGCCATCGGAGAGCCACGACAGATTTCGATTGAGGCGGAAAGAACAATTGATGTAGATGTGAAATTTAATATTACAGCACCATCTTTATGGTCACCTTCAAATCCAAATTTGTACCAAATTCAGGCAAATCTTGTTCAATTGGGAAGAACAGTGGACAATTTTGCAACAAATTTCGGGCTTCGCGATATAGCTGTAACAAGAAATGATAAGTCAAATTTTATTCTCAATGGCAATCATATTCCACTGAAAGCTGTAAGTTATATTGATTATCATATCTCATCGGGGCAAAGTTTATCACTATGGAGAATGGAAGAAAACATAAGAATGATAAAGACGCTTGGAGCTAATGCGATACGTTTCAAATTTAATCCACCTCATCCGTATTTTGCGTATTTATGTGATAAATACGGATTGCTGATGCTACTTGATTTGCCAGTATATGCGATACCGAACAAACTATTGGAACGCGACGAATTTAAAGTATATATCAAAAATCAAAGCAAATTACTTACATACTTCAAGCAGAATTACGCTTCAACTTTTGCATTCGGCTTCTCTGATGGGATTTGCGAGGCAAGTTTCCCGAATGAATTCGCTTCCAATATAAAATCTATTGTCACTTCGAATGGGAATTATTTATATTATAAGTTTATTAATTCTGATGAAAAGATTGTCAATTCGGACAATTTTGATTTCATTGGAATCAATCTAAAGAAAGAAAATTCAATTTTGAGCCAATCTCGTATTTTGAGAGATATTATTCAAAGAAGTAACAACAAACCTTTTATAACGTGCTTTGGTGTTCCAGTCAATGAGCACAACCACAACGGATATTCTGACCCATATTCAAATGAACATCAAGCTTTTTATATTAAAAGTCTGTATAACTTATCTTTTCAGAACGGTTCATTTGGTGTTGTAATTAATTCATTCAACGATTACGAGCTTAATCATCCATATTTAGGAACGGACAATTATCATTCATCAATTTTGACGACTGGAATAACAGACGCAACCAATAAGCCACGTTTTTCATATTCAATGTTGCAGGCTTTGTTCAATGACGAAAAAGAACCATTGATAAATGCTGGGAGTTATTCGGGTGAAACTTTGGTCAGTTTCATAATATTTGGTTTTATATTGTTAGTAGTATTGTTATTTTTTATAAATCGTTTCCGGCGTTTCCGGGAATATTTAACTCGAGCTTTGCTGAGACCATACAATTTTTATTCGGATATACGAGACCAAAGGATTATTCCTTCGTTTCAAACTGTAATACTGGCTTTAATTGTATCGTTTACGATAGGAATGTTTGTAACATCACTTCTATTTTATTACAGGAATTATGATATAACTCAATTTTTGATAATGCTTGCTTGTCCATCAAGTTTTTGGCAGGAAATAATATACAAGATGATCTGGATGCCGGAGGTATCACTTTTCATAGTTGCATTGATTAGTTTTATTGTGTTATTTTTAATCTCGATAGTAATAAAAATATTTGCTTTCTTTTCTCGAGCTAGAATATATTTTTCTGATTGTTTGATAATATCGGTTTGGGCAAGTGCTCCGTTTGTTGCATTGCTTCCGTTTGCAATTCCGCTCATTCGTTTACTTGAAATAAATAATACAGTTGCAATAATAGCAGTTATACTGTTTTTACTAATTAAGTTATGGGTTATTGCAAGAATATTGAAAGCAACTGCAGTTGTTTTCGATAAACCATCTGTATTAGTTTATGGTATCGGGATAATAGTAATATTAGTTTTTGCTGCTATTCCAATAGGAATTTATCAGATTAATTATCAATTCTTCTCGTATTTGACGTATTTCTGGTGTGCGTATCTATAAAACACTGAATTTTGATAAAAAAAGCAGGCTAAAATAAGCCTGCTTTTTTTGAGCCAATTAGGGGACTTGAACCCCTGACCTGCTCATTACGAGTGAGCTGCTCTACCACTGAGCTAAATTGGCTTTATTACAATACAAAATTAAGTATTTATGATAAAAAAATCAATAATCAAAATTTTTATTAATTTTTTTGAAACGGTTAAACCAATTGAGTGTAATTTGGTCAAAAGGTTAGAATTCCGTTCAACATTATTTTGAGGTTACTATGAAAAACAAATTATTCCGCAACATTTATGTTGTAGCAATTTTAGCAGCTATGCTTGGAATAGCAGCTTGCCAAAATGAAAATCCTTTTGAACCAGAGGACAATGATATTGACTATTCAATGGTTCTACTCTCACCTGATGCAATGGTAGGTGAAGTGTCGGAAGCAAGCTTAACGACAGATTTCACACTTCAAAACGTATATGACAAGATGCTCACTCCACCTTTTGGCGGCAATGGGAAAGGTCCCAATGGTGAAATGCCACCAAAGCCAGAACCAAATAAAGGACAATTCAGGATTGGTGTTCTTTTACGTATGCTCGAGCTTGACTCTGCACAGAGAGAACAAGTAAAGATATTTGCACAGGAGCTTGAAGACTGCATTAAAGAATATCGCCAAATGTTACGTGAAGCTCAAAGAGCAATAATTGAGAATGCAAATGCTCAACGCCGCCAGATTATTGAACAACTTAAAGCTGGTGAAATAACAAGAGAACAGGCAATGCAAGCACTCAAACAGCTACGCGAAGAAACACGAACTGCAATGGAAACAAACGAAGATATTGCAATTGCTCGCCAGGGTTTGAAAGATTGCCACGATGCATTCCTTGAAAATGTAAAATCAATACTTACAACAGAACAATTGGAAATCTGGAACAAATATTTCGGAATAAAAGAGTAATATTATTGATTCGCTAAACTGATAAAGAGGCTGTGCAGTGAGAAGCACAGCCTCTTTGTTATTTATGATAGAGAAACTGGATATTACACCGGGAAAACGCCTGAACGTCCGTTTGTCGATGAGATGACTTTTCGTTCGAATTCATCTATTTTAGATTGGTGGATGTGAACAACAAACTCGACAGAATCTTTGTAGTCTTCAGTAGCAGAAACAGCAAATTCATTTATCAATTTTTTTAAAATGGAGACGTCTTCATAAGAACAAAGCACTCTGATAGCAGTAGTTATGTGAACAATCTTTTTTTCACACTGAGAAAGTGCAAGTTCAGTAGTTGAAGAATAAGCACGAGAAAGACCACCGATACCAAGTTTTGTGCCACCGAAATAACGAGTTACAACAACGATAATGTCGCTAAAATCAAATTTTTTGATAGAGAAGAGGATTGGTTTGCCAGCGGAGCCGTTAGGTTCGCCATCGTCGCCGAAACGGACATCCAATCCTTCGGCACCCAATCGATATGCGAAACAGTTGTGTGTGGCATCGAAATATTCACTACGGATTTGCTCTAAAAAATGGAGAGCTTCGTCGCGGGTTGAGACGCTTGCAACAGAAGCGATAAATTTCGAGCCTTTAATTTTTTGTTCAGCTCGGAAAGGTTTTGCAATTGTATAGTAGAATTCTTTGCTCATATTACAAACGGGTAAAATTATGAAAATAGGAATGGTTTGTTATCCCACATATGGTGGAAGCGGAATAGTAGCAACAGAGCTTGGAGAAGCGCTTGCAGAACGCGGCTGGGAAGTGCATTTTATTAGTTATGCGAATCCAATTCGGCTGGATAGATTTAGAGAGAATATTTTTTTTCACGAGGTAGAAATACCACATTATCCACTGTTTGAATTTCATCTTTACACATTGGCATTGACGGGAAAAATACTTGATGTGCTTAAGTATGAAAAACTCGATATAATTCACGTTCATTACGCTATACCACACGCAGTTAGTGGAATATTGAGTAAGCAAATAGCAACAAAGAGCAATGTAAAATTAGTAACGACATTGCACGGGACGGATATTACACTGATAGGGCTTGAACCGGCATTTTCGCCAATAGTCAAATATTCAATAGAGCAATCGGATGCGGTTACAGCTGTTTCGCGATATTTAAAAGATAAAACCATTCAACAATTCCAAATAGAAAATGAAATCCACCATATACCAAATTTTATTGATACAAAAATATACAAAAGAATTGAAAGTTGTAACCTGAAAAAGACATTTGCACCTAATGGAGAAGCAATTCTTATGCATATATCGAATTTCCGACCAGTCAAACGAGTGCCGGACACGATAAGAATACTAAAAGAGATACTCGAACAAGGAATAGCCGCAAAATTGATATTAATTGGTGATGGACCCGAAAAGAGTGAAACTGAAAAATTAGCATATGAGTTAGGATTGCACAATAATGTTAAATTTTTGGGAAAGCAAAATGCAATCATAGAGTTGCTTTCGTGTGCAGATGTGTTTCTATTGCCAAGTCAGTCGGAAAGTTTTGGACTATCGGCACTCGAGGCGATGGCTTGCGGGGTGCCGGTTGTAGCATCGAGCGTAGGAGGAATACCTGAGGTTGTCAAACACAACGAAAATGGATATATAGCAGAATTCGGGGACGTTTCGCGGATGGCGAGATATGCAATAGAATTGATAAAAAACAAGAACAAATGGAGGATATTTTCTGAGAATGCAGTTGAATATGCAAAAAGAGAATACGAAGCAGAAAAAATAGTTCCGATGTATGAGAAAATATACAGAGAAGCAATTAATTATCGATAAAAACTTCCCGTTTAGTCCAGCCTAAACAAATATTTTGTGTAAGTATTTGAAAAATAGTAATTTTTTTGATTCAAAAATTTTGAAACTCAAACACTTTTTTGTAAATTTCGTAACTTATAAAACATTGTTTTAAAAAACAATGGCGTTATTTCTAACAAAAAAGGATAAAAGAAATGGCAAAAGCACTTGGTGAGATTATCATCGACATTGAGAAATGCAAAGGATGTTCGCTTTGCATTGATGCTTGCCCGGAGGAGGTTTTGTCGCTGACGAACAAAATCAACAAGAAGGGCTATCAATACATAGTAACAGTAAATAGTAACTGCACAGGCTGCGCAAGTTGTGCGATAATTTGTCCTGATGCAGTAATAACAGTATATAGAAAAATTGAAAAATCCGCCTAATGAATAATTTGGAGGTAAAAAGGAGTTAACATGGGCGAAATAAAATTAATGAAAGGCAATGAAGCATTAGCAGAAGCGATGATAAGAGCGGGCTGCGATGCTTATTTTGGTTATCCAATCACCCCACAATCGGAAGTATTGGAATATTTATCTAAAGATGCGACTCAAAGAACAGGAATGGTTGTATTGCAGGCAGAGAGCGAAGTAGCTGCAATCAATATGATTTACGGTGCTGCTGCTTGTGGTCGTCGTGTAATGACAACATCATCCAGTCCGGGTATCAGTTTGATGCAGGAGGGTCTTTCTTATATTGCAAGTGCTGAATTACCTTGTGTATTAGCAAATGTTGTACGTGGGGGACCGGGACTTGGCACAATTCAGCCATCGCAAGCTGATTATTTTCAGGCAGTCAAAGGCGGTGGACACGGCGATTATAGATTGATTGTGCTTGCTCCATCTTCAGTACAGGAAATGGTCGATTTTGTAAGATTATCGTTTGATTTGGCAGAGAAATATCGCAATCCGGTAATGATACTTGCTGACGGAGCGATTGGTCAGATGATGGAAAAGGTTGAGCTATTCGACCAAATGCCACGCAAGACAGAGTTTCCAGATTGGGCAACAACAGGCAAACCAAAAGATAAGGAGCGTCGCTATATTACATCGCTTCATATTCAGCCTGAAAAAATGGAAGAAATAAACAAACATCTTCAAGCAAAATATAAGCAAATTGAGGATGCTGAAGTTCGTTACGAAGCATTCAATTTAGACGACGCAGAATATATTTTGACGGGTTATGGTCTTGGAGCAAGAATTTGCCGTAAAGCAATGGATATTTTGAGAGAGAAAGGATACAAGGTCGGATTAATTCGCCCAATTACATTATTCCCATTCCCGAAGAAAGTTTATGAATCGGTAGCAGGAAAAGTAAAAGGCATATTAGATGTAGAAATGAATGCAGGACAGATGGTAGAAGACGTAAAATTATCAGTATGTGGAAAAACTCGTGTAGAATATTACGGAAGAATGGGAGGAATGATACCTTCTCCAGAAGAAATAGTAGAGAATTTCGAAAAAATATTTATTAAAGGAGAAGCATAATGAGCAATAATATAGAAACAGCAAAATTCCGCCCAGAGATTTGCACAGATGAAAATTTAGTATATCGCAAGCCTTCTACTTTGCTTCCAGAGCCATTTCACTATTGTCCTGGCTGTGGACACAGTACAGTGCACAAGATTTTTATGGAAGTAGTAGAAGAAATGGGCATTGAAAATGAAACAATTGGTGTAGCACCGGTTGGTTGTTCTGTTTTTGCATATCATTATATGGGAGTAGATATGCAGCAAGCAGCCCACGGGCGTGCTTGTGCAGTTGCAACCGGAATTAAGCGTGTGCAACCGGATAAGTATGTTTTCTCATATCAAGGTGATGGAGACTTAGCTGCAATAGGCACAGGCGAAACAATTCATGCAGCTAATCGCGGTGAAAATATTTTAATTATTTTCATCAATAACGGTATTTATGGAATGACAAGCGGGCAGATGGCACCAACTACGTTGGAAGGTATGGTATCAACAACAAGCCCTCACGGACGTGATGTTAAGACACAAGGTTATCCATTGAAGATTTCCGAATTGCTTGCTCCGCTTCCGGGCGTTGCTTACATTACACGCCAATCAGTTCACAAGCCAGCAAATGTGCGTAAGGCAAAGAAAGCATTGCGTCAGGCGTTAGAATATCAGAAGAAAGAATTAGGTTTGTGTTTGGTGGAAATAGTTTCGAACTGCCCATCAAACTGGAGAATGACACCAGCACAAGCAAACCAATACATAGAAGATAAAATGTTAGCATTCTATAAATTAGGCGACATAAAAGTCCCGGAGGTGAAGTAGTATGACACAAGAAGCATTATTTGCGGGGTTCGGTGGACAAGGTGTTCTTTCAATGGGACAAATCCTTGCTTATGCCGGAATGATTGAAGGAAAAGAGGTATGCTGGATGCCATCGTATGGTCCTGAAATGCGTGGTGGAACAGCAAACTGTATTACAATTGTATCTGATTCAGCGATAAGCTCGCCAATTATTTCAATGTATGATACAGTAGTTGCACTCAATCAGCCATCAGTTGATAAATTTGAGTCGAGAGTGAAGAAAGGTGGCAATTTGATTTACGATAGTGCGAATATACTTAATCCACCAACACGGACTGATATTAACATCATTCCTGTGCAAGGAAGCGAAGAAGCCATCAAACTACAAAATACAAAAGTATTGAATATGGTTATGCTCGGTGCTTTTTTGAAGAAAACAAATTGCGTTGCTGTCGAAAACATACACAAAGCATTAGAGAAAGTATTTGAGCGTTATCAGAAATTAATACCGCTGAATATTAAAGCATTAGAAGTAGGAATGAGCTACATAAAATAGTTGTTCAGAATATTCCGGAAATAAAAAGGCTGTCTCATAGATTTGAGACAGCTTTTTTTGTTTAAAGAATTATTGCGAATGAATTAATTTTCCCTGTAATTAATTTTTTGCTTAGCAGAAGCAAGCCCTTTCAGAAGCACATCTTCAGAAATATCAATATCGAAAGCAGGGCTGCCAAAAGTAAAGTATTTTTCAGATTGTTTGAGCATTTGAAGAGCTTGTTCAAAGTAAGGGATTGCTTCGGAGGCACGATTTAGATTAAGTAGAGCAAACGCTTTTAAGGTAATACCGTAAATCTGATTTGGTGATTTTTCCAGAGCTGCATCCGCCCAGCGAAGTGCTTCATTGAAATCGCCACGGCGACCACTTATCTGAGAGAGTGCTGCTGCCGCTGAGGAATAAATAGTTTTTGATAAATCACCACATTTAATTGAGAAGCGGATTGCTTCTTCTGCCTCACGAAACAACTGCATTTGTGAAAGAGTCTGCCCAAGCTGAAACCACGCATAGCCGTTCAGAGGTTCTTCCTGCACGTGAGCAATCAGCATTCTGTAGTTGCGACGAACTTTTTCTTCCATTTCCTCGCGAGAGACGTTATACCCAAGATGCATAATTTTTAAATCAGAAATAGCAAAGGTGTAGCCTGCCTCAATCAATGATGGTGAAATTTGTTCGTGAACCCGACCAACAAATTTTACTTTTGGATATCCCAAATTACGGAATAATCGAGGATAGCCACCACGGTGAACTTCGGAATTACCGTCAAGATAATTATGGTCGCTTTCAATTGTGCAAATAAAAGCACCGATATCAGGCAAAGCCTGACTGATGTAGCGTTTGATGTTTTTTTGACTTTCAGGGGTAAGGCGTTCGTCTGCATCGATATAAAGCACCCAATCGCAAGAGCAATTCATAAGTGAATTATTTCGTGCAGCAGAAAAATCGTCTTTCCATTCCATCTGAAACAATTTTGCACCATAGCTTCGGGCTATCTCGATAGTCCTATCGGTGGAACCAGTATCGGTAATGATAATTTCATCTGCAACATCTTTGACACTATCGAGACATGCAGCCAGCATATCTTCTTCATTTTTTACTATCATACAAACGGACAAAGTGGCTTGCCTGCCCAAATTATTCACACTTTCAAAAAGAGACGGAGCAGGTGGTGGCTGCACTGCACTTGCAACAGACTGGTTTTCGGTTGGAATGGTTGTATTTTTCGAGAAATCTGATTGTATTTCGCTTTTAATTGCATTTTCAACTTTATTGAGAAAATCATAAATAGCTGTTTGATTTGGATTTATTTTAAGGGCAAATTCGAGGAGTTGCCTGGATTGATCGTATTTACCCAGCACAAAAGCGATATTAGCTAAGCCGATAAGTCCGAGTTCATTTTTAGGATTAAGCTTGAAAGCCAGGTCATATTCTTCGCTTGCGTTTTGGTAATCATTCATCAAGAAATAGCATCTGCCAATTTTATAGGCAAGATGGTCGAGCGGAATAAAGTAATCACCAGCAAGAATAGCAAAGAAATCCTTTTCTTGTTGTTGATGGACTTCGCGCATTTTCAAATAGTGCGTAAGTGCCTGTCGGTATTGCTGTTTTTCGAAAAATAATTCAGCAAGAATAAAATTAGCTAATGATTGGTTAGGAACAGTTTCATAAGATTCTAAAGCCCAGCGGAAAGAAAGCTCTTTATTGCCCATTTTGTAGGCATTCATCGCTCCATTGCCCAAGATACGAATTCTAAGTTTGTTTGTTTTGGGGACAATCTCTAAAGCACGCAAATAATCCTGATGTGCTTCTTCCTTTCTACCAAGAGCAACGTAAGTATGGGCTCGTTGGGTTAAGTTATACGGATTGTTGGGTTCTTTCGCAAGTGCAATATTGAGAAGTTCGAGATTACGAAGCTGCTTTAATCTAAGCTTTTCCGGGTCTAAATCATAACCAAGATGAAGAAGCTGAACAGAGCAATTTTTAACTTTATAATTTTGTTTTAAAATCGAATAGAGAACTTGTTCGTGGATAACACCTTCGAAAAAGAAGTTCGGATTATTACGGAAAAGGCGAAGCACGTAAGAAATATGAGATTGAATAATGTTGGACCTGACATCGACAGTTGAAAGCAATTGCACAAGCCAACCTCCATCGGTTGGTTCTGCATTGCGAACAGTATCGAGAAGTGTTTGGGGATTTTGAAGACGCTCGTCTACATCAATCACCAAGATAAAATCACCCGTAGCTTCTTTGAGAGAAATATTACGAGAGAAAGAAAAATCATTTTGCCACTGCGAACGAATAACTTTAGCACCTTTTGAAAGAGCAATTTTTACAGTATCATCGACAGACCCGGTATCGACAACAATAATTTCATAAGCAATCGGACGAACTGAATCGAGGCAGTCGCCCAGCATTTTTTCTTCATTTTTTGCAATAATACAGACAGATATTTTGGGTTCCATACAGATTCTCTTAACGAATATCTTTGCGACCGATACTGTAATATTCAAAACCTAACTCGGACATATTATCGAGCGAGTATAGGTTGCGACCATCGAAGATAATTTTATTTTTTAATTTGGAGGCAATTAAGTTGAAATCAGGTGTTCTAAACTGATTCCATTCAGTAACAACGATAAGAGCATCGCAATCCTGAATAGCATCGTACATTTTATTGAAATAATTAATTTTATCACCGAAGTGGCGACGAGTGTTTTCTAATGCTTCCGGGTCGTGAACATTGACGGTGGCTCCCTCAGCAAGTAGCATATCTATAAGTTTGAACGCTGGTGCTTCGCGAACATCATCAGTATTAGGCTTGAAGGCAAGTCCCCAAATAGCGAATTTGAGCGAAGAGAGCTCGCCAAATCTATTTTTAATTTTGCCGAAGAAGCGTTTGATTTGAGATTCATTAACTTCCATAGTAGCCTTAACAATTCTAAGAGGTTGGTTGTGCTCTTCGGCAGAATAAATCAGAGCACGGACATCTTTAGGGAAGCAGGAACCGCCATATCCAATGCCAGCAAAAAGGAACATTTTGCCGATACGGCTATCAGTGCCAAGCCCAAAACGAATTTTGTCGATATCGGCACCGACTTTTTCGCAGTAAGCAGACAGATCATTCATAAATGAAATTTTTGTTGCAAGAAAGGCATTAGCGGCGTATTTGGTAACTTCTGCACTTTTCTCATCCATAATAATAATAGGGTTGCCAGTGCGAACAAATGGTTTGTAGAGCTCAATCATAATTTCTTCTGCCCATTTGCTACGAGTGCCAACAACAACACGTTCTGGTTTCATAGCATCTTCAACAGCTAAGCCTTCACGAAGAAATTCAGGGTTGCTAACAACTTCGAATAAGCTTTCAGGGATGTATTTAATGAGAATATCACGGACTTTCTGGGCAGTTCCGACAGGGACGGTGCTTTTGTTTACGATAATTTTTTTATCATTAATTTTTTTGTCGCGAATAATTATTCCAATTTTTTCTGCAACATCTAAAACGTGATGCAAATCTGCTGAACCATCTTCATTTGGAGGAGTGGGAAGGCAAAGGAAAATAATTTGAGAATTTTCAACAGTTTCTTCCAAATTGGTTGTGAAAAAAAGTCGTTCTTCCTGAATATTCTGCACAAGTAATCTATCGAGACCGGGTTCGAAAATCGGGCAGATGCCTTGGCGTAATTTATTAACTTTTTCCTGATCTATATCCACGCAGGTAACAAAATTGCCTGTTGCTGCAAAGCAAGTACCAGACACAAGCCCAACATAACCTGTTCCTATAACTCCAATTTTATAAGCCATAATATTCCTAAAAAATTAAGATACAAACAAATACAAATTTAATAATTTGTCGATAACTATTATTAAAATTATTAGAATACAAATGTAAATCGCAAGTTTGATTAATTTTTTGATAAGAGAAATGAAAAAGCCAATCACAAGAAATAGGATAATAGTATTAAATGTGCCGGATTGGTTGGCAAAGTAATCTATAATGGAAGAAAAACTTATAAAAGCAAACAAGAAGCACCTCCATCGACAGCTATAACCTGACCAGTAATATACGAGGAAGCATCCATTGCTAAGAACGCAACAGCAGAAGCAACTTCGTGTGGTAGCCCGATTCGTTTCTGCGGGGTTTGGTCGATAATTTTGCTAATACGTTGATTATCATTGAGAATAGGGCTAACAAGTGGAGTATTAATATACCAAGGTTCGATAGCATTAACCCTAATATTCTCAGCAGCCCATTCAACAGCAAGATAACGTGTTAAGTGAGACAGGGCTGCTTTTGCAGAAGCATAGATTGCACCTGAACGAACTATTCTACTTGCAGAAATCGAGGAAATATTGATTATCGAGGCATTTCCTGAATTTTTGAAAAGCTGGTGAAGCCCTTTGGAGAGCTCTAAAGATGAAAAATAGTTTATCTGAAAAAGGAAATCAATTTCTTCATCTGAATATTCACAAGTTGAGCGGCGAATATTAGAGCCAACATTATTTACAAGAATATTAATCTCATTGTAATTAGACTTGATAAATTCAATAAATTCTAAACGTGTATTTTTTGCAGATAAATCGTAACTATAATAACACAAAGAATCCGGGAACTGATTTTCGAGCGATTCAATTTCTCGCTTGCTGCGAGCAACTGCAATACACTGAGCCCCAAGCGAAAGGAATTCCTTTAAAATAGCAAAACCGATACCTTGCGAGGCACCGGTGATAATAGCAGTTTTATTTTTCAGATTCCACATTATTGGATTGATGATTTTTTCACATAAATATTGCCTAAAATCGGGTCGGTAGTATTGTGAGCGATAATTCTATCAATAATAGGCTTTTTGAGAACAGCACCTGCGGGCAAAAGTTTCAGATTTTTTTCGGTAACAATTTCTCTTGCCAAAATCATACCTTCTTTGAGATCGGAAAGCAGTACAGGCACTTCGTTTGGATTTTGAAGTTCTTTTTCGTAAGTATAAATGTATTGTTCCAATAGAATTACAACGCGAGGATCGTATAGCCTATTTGCTTGATTTTTCATAATGTTAATAATATCGGAACCTTTTTTGCCGGTTCTGGCTTTAACTTCTTCATAGTCGAGAGCAGCACGGATAATTCTCGAAGCAAAAGGGATTTGCCAGGATTGGAGTCGTTGAGGGAAACCGCTACCATCAAAATTTTCATAAAGAGAATATAGAATTTTGCCAATATCTGCAAAACGCCGGACACCGGAGACAATTTCACGAGCAGCATTTGGGACCTGCATCATAATTGGGTCGGTAGGATTGCCATCAATCATAATAGGTTGTTGGAGTAAATGGTCGGGCAAGGTCATTCGTCCGGCTTGAGAGAGCAGAGCGGCAATTTCAATATCGCGAATTTCATCGTCAGTAAATTTGCCGAGCTGGCGAGCAATCCAAACAGAGGAGTCAGCCACACGGCTAAGCATTTCCTGAGAGGTTGGGATGCGAGCCTGCATAAATTTTACGGCAAGCAGAGCCATATCGTGAATATCTTTTTCTAATTCTTCGGCGAGTTCAACTAATAACTGATTTTCTTCTTTCATTTGCTGCTGAAGACGAACAATACGCAAAGCAGCACGAATACGGGCTTCCAATGCAACAGAGACGACAGGTTTGGTAATGAATTCATCTGCTCCTTTGTCCAATGCTTTGATACGCTCGCTAACTTCTGTATTACCAGTTAGCAGAATAAAGAAAATATCATTGTATTCGGGGTTAGAACGAACTTTGATCAACAACTGGAAGCCATCCATAACCGGCATATTTATATCGGAGATAATAATATTCGGGTGGTGAACAGACACTATATCCCAGGCTTCTTTGCCATTTTCAGCAGTATAAACTAAAATATCCGGAAAAGTCTTAGCAAGCAGCTTTTCGAAAGTTAATAGAATCGCTTTTTCATCATCTACAACAAGAATGGAGATTTTACTACTCATTTTTTGTTTCTCCTGCTAATGACATAAATTGGTCGGTAGACATCTGCTTAATTAAAATACTAACACGTCTATTTGTTACATCAAAAGGATTTTCGGGGTTACGAAGTTTTCTATCGGCAAAGCCGGTAACTTTGACGATTTGTCCTTGCCAAAGCCCAGAAGATTCTAATACCCGACGAGCAGAATTAGCACGGTCAGCGGAAAGCTCCCAGTTAGTATAGAGCGATTTGCCACGATATGCTCGGCTATCTGTGTGCCCTTCTATTTCGACATTATTCGGGAGTTTACCAATTTCCAGAGCTAACTTGCGAAGGAGATCCACGGCTTCTCTTTTGAGAGTGCTGCTACCAACTTCGAAGAACAGGGATTCGCTTGTTTCAATAAGTTCAATGCGAAGACCTTCTTTTGTCATCTCAATTTTGATTGAAGAGATAATATCTTTGATTTCAGGTTTAGCAGAAAGTTCGGTTTCGAGAAGTTTCTTGATATTATCACCGGTAACTTCAACGCGTTTTGCTGCCGAGATACTGTCATTGAGAGCTTTAAAGAGTTCTTCGGCTTTAATAGTATCAGGTTTAGTAGGTTGGAAAGAAATAACAAATTCCCCTTTTCCTTTACCTTCGCCCTCACCTTTTTTTCTTTCGGGATACAAATTCAAATCAACAGGAACGGTTCTTTTGCCGGTGAGGAAATTAAAAGCACCGGGTTCCTGAAAATAAGATGCAACAGCTTGTTTGACTTCTTCGCTCGAAGCAAGAATCCACATAACTATAAAGAATGCCATCATAGCGGTAACGAAGTCAGCATAAGCAACTTTCCACGCACCACCGTGATGCCCTCCGTGCCCGCCTTTTTTAACCTTTTTTATTATTATAGGTTGTTCTTTATGACCTTGTTGTTCATCAGATGACATACAAACCTCAATGGATTAACGCTTCAAGTTTTCTTCAGTTTCTTTGAAAGTTGGGCGGAATTCAGGATCGATAGCACGGCGACCGTATTCAATAGCAACAGTTGCAGGAGCACCTTTGGCGAAAGAGAGAAGCGCCGCTTTGATTGAAAGCAAATACTTAGCTTCTTTAGCCAAAGTTTTCCCAACCAGCGAAGAGATAGGACCAACAATACCGTAAGACATCAACACACCAAGGAATGTTCCCACAAGAGCACCAGCAACGTGATGACCAACAGCTTCGGCACCTTCATTAATCGAACCCATTGTAACGATGATACCAAGCACAGCAGCAACGATACCGATGCCTGGGAAAGCGTCGGCAAAAGTTTGGAGAGCACCAGGGATAACAAATTCTTCTTCGTGAAGAGCCTCAAGGTCCATATCCATTAATTCTTCTAAATCGTGTGCGGGAACACCACCAGAAAGCACAACTTTCAGAGTATCGCAGAGGAAATCGACAGCGTGATGATTTGCAAGAAAAGTTGGATATTTAGAGATAATGGAACTTGATTCTGGGTTTTCAACGTGTTGTTCAAGAGCGATTAAACCTTCGCGTTTAGCGAATTGGAATAGTTCATAAAGCATTTTGAGCAAGTCTAAGTAGGCTGCTTTGCTTACTTTCGGAGGCTTAAGAGTGGCAAGAACAGAAGCGATGATTTGTTTAATAACAGGTAGAGGGTTAGCAATAATTAACGAGCCAGTAGCAACACCTAATATGATAATAAATTCGCCGGGCACAATCAGAGAAAGTGGATTACCACCTGAAATCATAAATCCACCCAGCAAAGCTCCGAAAACAAGTACAACACCTATGATTACAAACATATATTATCCCTTCTAATGTTTTTCATATCTGCTTCGTAGAGAAACTAATACCACAAATTGGTACAAGTTATTTTTATTTATCGGCATTTCAAAGAAATTGTTTAGAAACATACATTATCGAAAACATAAGAAAATAAATCTAACTCGAAATAATTTATAGTTAAAATACAAAAATTTCAATAATAATAAAATATGTAATTTAGGAATAATAAAGTTATGATAGTAATCGAGATAATTTCCAAAAAAAATTATGCTGATAAAAAATTTTTTGGATATTTAAGAAAATAGTCGTAATTTTGAATTCTTGAAAATTTGATGGTCCCATAGACTAATGGTTAGGTCACCAGCCTTTCACGCTGGCAGTAGGGGTTCGAATCCCCTTGGGATCACAAGATAAAATGAAAATCGTTGTTTCAGATGATTTTCGAATGAATATTAAAAACTTCGTACTAAACCCCAGATAAAAATATCTGGGGTTTAATTTTTTTAGATTGTTGATTTTCGAATAATCTACTGAGAAGCAGTGATTGAGAGTTAGTCAAAGGTATTTCTCGATTGTTCTTGATAACTTTTAAATACGATAAGCAAGTAGCCAGCACTCTTTAAGCAGTGCTATAATAGACTATATTATAGAATGATTGGAAATTATTGGGTTTGCTGTATTGAAGTAATTTTGTAAGGGAGGTTCTCACTAATTATTGCAATTAAATCATTGATTGCTATTTTGTGTCCTTCAATAAGCAATTCAGAATATTTTTTGCTTTCCACAACATCGTGCAAAATAAAATAATAAGGTATTATATTTTTTCGTGCAGTTTCACTAACTAATTCCAAGATAACATCTCTATCGAAATCAGATAAGTCGTTGTCTGAAGTAATCTTAATAATCCACATATCTAATTACTTTAAATTACTATTTGCCATTTATTTTCTTGTAAACGAATCAGCCCATTTTTTTTAAGAGACTGCTGAGCATTTCTAACCAAGTGTTTCCATTTTTTACCAAAATGTTGCCCATTTATTACTCTATCAATCGAATCATCGCAAATATCAGGATGTATTGCCTGAATTAATGGATGAAGTTCATCAGTTCTAAGTTCACCTTTCTTTTTTAAGAGGTAAAGTATAGTATCTGAAAATATTGCATTAATTGTTCTGCCTTCTTTTATTCTGTTCTTTAATAATTCAAATTCTATTGTTTCAAGTTCTTCTTTTAATAATTTTCCTATTGTTGAATTTTCAAGATATACATTCCTTTTTTTGTTAATTTTGTATAATTGTTTTGCTTTATCACTAATCTTTTTTAATACCTGCTCATCAAGGATGTTTCCCAATGAATAATAATTCGACATATCTTCTTTTATGTTCAAAACTGTGTTCTTGTTATCAATTAAAACTCCATATTCAAAATTATGAATTAATCCACCACTTGTAAGGTTTGCAGATGTAATAATGCCTATCTTTTCATCAATTAGATATACTTTGGCGTGAAGTCTGCTTAAACTTGAAATATTAATCTCAGCAAAATGTTTATATAATTCCAGCAATGCACGTGGATCAATAGATTCATTTATGATATTTTGTGGTGTAAGGTTTGTTAAAAGAGTTATTTTAACTTTTGATTTCTCCTTAATTGAATCTATTAATATTTTCACTCCTTTAAGATTTACAAACGGCGAGGAAATAAATAATTCATTTTCCGTTTTGCTAATAGTTTCAATAAACTCATTTTGCCAAGGACATATTAAAAATTTATACTGCATAATTATTTCTGCTAAATTAAATATAATAACTTATTAATTTATTTAAAGAAGTTAGTTTATTACAGTTACTATTATACTGAACAAGCCGTTCTCGAAAGATTGGGAACGGCTTGTTCGGATTGCTGTTAATATTCCTGAGGAAGTTCTTTGAGTTCTTTGTATGTAATAACGGGACCATCCTTGCAAACGTAGTAAGGTCCGACAGCACAATGTCCACATTTTCCGATACCGCACTTCATACGATTTTCGAGAGTAGTGAAGATATTCTCTTCTTTGAAGCCGAGTTCGAAAAGCACTGGTAAAGTAAGTTTTATCATAATCGGAGGTCCACAGACAGCTGCAATTGTATTATCTGAACTTGGGCTAACTTCTTTAAGAATTGAAGGAACAAAACCAACTTTTCCTTTCCAATCGGGAGTTTCGCCACCGGGGTCGACAGTTGTAAATAAATTAACATCCGGACGGTTGTTCCATTCTTCGAGTTCGTGTTTGTAGACAAGGTCCTGGACGCTGCGGGCACCGTAGAGAATGGTAATATCACGGAAATTCTCACGTAAGTCTAAGCAATTCCAAATCACACAACGAAGTGGAGGTAGCCCGATACCACCGGCAATAAAAAGTAAATTTTTGCCTTTCCAGTCGTCAATCGGGAAAGTGTTTCCGTAAGGACCGCGGAAGCCTATCTCATCGCCTTCTTCACAATTGGCAAGTGCTTTGGTAACACGCCCGGCAACGCGGAAAGTGCACTCGATATAACCTTTACGTGTCGGTGAAGAAGCGATACAGAATGTGCTTTCGCCCTCGCCAAATATTGAATACTCACCAAATTGTCCTGCTTTGAATGAAAATTTTTCCTCGTCGGCAGGATTTTTGAATTTCAAGCGATAAGTGCGAACAAGTGGCGCTTCTTCAGTAATTTTTTCGATAAACATTTTATATGGCAAATACATATTATCCATAATCAGCCCTCCATAATTGCATTTACTTGTTCAATAATACTAAGTTCGGCAGGACAATTGCGAATGCAGCGACCACAACCAACACAGGAAAGAGTGCCAAATTGCTCGTCGGTATATAGGAACTTATGAAGAATTCTATTGCGCCAGCGTTCGCTTTGCTTTTCACGTGGGTTGTGTCCGGAAGCGTGCTTTGTGAAAATACCTAATGCACAGGTGTCCCAGATACGGTAGCGAGCGCCACCCAATAAATTTGCTTCATCTTGAATATCGAAGCAAGTGCAGGTTGGGCACGAAAAAGCACAGGTGCCACAACCAAAGCATGGCAGAGATGTTTCTTCCCAACGTTCCCAGTTGAAGACACCACTAATCTTATCTTTTAATGCAGAGCTATCGAAACGTTTTTGAATATTTGCAGTGTATTTTGTTTTGTCGATTGTGTTTGTCTGTTCGAAAAAGTCCGAGAATTGCTCGACTAATTTTTTTCCTTTTTCTGTGATAATTTCCACAAAAAAACCGTTTTCGGTCTTTGTGAGCAAGAGATCGCTACCACGAGTGTCTGAAGGAGAAATTCCAACAGAGGTGCAGAAGCAGAATTCATCACCCGTGGGACAGGTGAGCCCAATAAGAATTGTTTTGTCGTAGCGCATTTTGAAATGATAGTCGGGATTTTCTTTTAAGAAGAAAGTGGCGAGATAATCGAAAGCCGCTCCATCACAAGGACGCATTCCGAAAACAACTGTATCGTGTTGCGGTGCTGGAGGATTATTGAGAATTGTATCCTTGCCATTCTTTTCAAATGAATAAAGTTCTTCACACTTAGGGAAAACGGCTGATTTCGCAGAAAATGCAGTTTGGATGAAATCCATAGCAATTTCGTCGAAGGAGCGAATCAGTGAGAAGAAAACTTTATCTTTTTTCTGCTTTGGAGCAAGAACTTGCTTGCCGTTTGCAATCAAAGCATTGACAAAATCCTGAATTTTTTCGAGTTTAATTAATTTATATTCCATAATTCAACTACCTTATAAAGTTTTCTTTATCATCTACTTTGAAGGTTGAGAGAGCATAGTTAGGTTCAAGTTTAGTGCCGGGAATTTGACCGAAATTAGAAATAATAGTCATATTCAATTTTTGAGTGAGCAAGCCGATTGGTATTTCCATTGGGCAAGCAGCTTCGCATTCGCCACATCCGATACAGCGTCCGGCAAGGTGCATAGCTCGCACAATGTGCCATTCCAGATTACCTATTCCCGTTGGGGGCACTCCTACCCACTGCGGTTGGTTGCATTCCACAAGGCATTGTTCGCAGTAGCAAAGCGGACAAGCTGCACGGCAAGCATAGCAGCGGATGCAGCTTGATAGCTCGCGTGTCCACCAGTCCCAGCGTTCTTCGCGTGGTTTGCTCTCTATTTCTTTAAGTAGTGCAACTCGTTCGGGATTTGGTTTTGGCAAATTCTTTGATACAAATTCTTCAATTGCTTTAAGATTTGTAAACTCAAGAACTTTTCCATCTACAACAGTAAATACCATATACTGACCATCAACGATTTGGTTTTCTGCAGCAAGTTGGAGCAGAGCCCGCAAGGTACCGAAATTTGCCAAAATACCAATTTTGCTATATTTTTTCAGTTCCGGTTTACGAAGATAAACAGCGAGATTAACAATGCATTTATCATCAAAGACAAGTTCTTTTAATTGTTCGGGTTTAGTAAAGAAAGCGGGCTTACCTTCGCCGAAACGTCCTTTTTTGTAACCGATGAACAAATCGATTGTTTGGGAAGCAAAGAATTGACTAATCTTATTTATTAATTCAGACATTGCAAAGCTCTCCTATGGAATTAATATTAATTTTAGAGAGTTCCTCGTATTCAGTGAACGGACCTAATTTACGGACTTCGGTAACTACTTCGTTAACAAGATTTGCCCATTTAGCACCTTCGGCGGCAGACACCCAAGAGAAGAAGAGGCGACGTTTGTCGAAGCCAAGTAGTTCAAGCAGTTCATTAAAGACAATCCAGCGGCGACGGGCGTGGAAATTGCCGGAGGTATAGTGGCAATCGTTCGGGTGGCAACCTGAGACTATAACCCCATCGGCACCATTTTGAAATGCTTTGAGAATTAGCATATAATCTATTCTACCAGTGCAAGGAAATCTGACAATACGAACATTTGTTGCATATTTAATTCGGCTTGTGCCGGCGAGGTCGGCGCCAGCGTAAGTGCACCAGTTGCAAACAAAAGCAACGATTTTAGGTTCAAACTCCTGCATATTCCCTCCTGTTGAATAAAGCCGAAACTTCAGCATAAATTTGACGGTTAGTATATCCGTGAATATCAATAGATTTCGAGCGGCACAAAGCAACGCAGGTGCCACATCCCTGACAAAGTCCGGGATTGATTTTAGCAACTGTTTTCACCAAAGTGCCATCGCGGCGGCGAATTTCTTCTTTTTCAATAGCAAGATAAGGACATACACTTAGGCAGAGGAAACAACCAACACAAGTATTATTATTAACATAAGCAATAAGAGGTTCGCGGGTGAGTTCGTCCTGAGAGAATAAAGCAACGACTTTGGCGGCAGTTCCAGAGGCTTGCGAAACAGTGTCCGGAATATCCTTCGGAGCCTGACAAGCACCGGCAAGCATAATGCCTGCTGTGTTTGTTTCAACTGGACGCAGCTTAGGATGAGCTTCTGAAAAGAAATGATATGGATCGTAGCTAATATGAAGTTTTTGAGCTAATTCTTCGGAATCAGAGTTAGCAATAGCAGCGGTTGCAAGCACAACCAAATCGGCTTCAATTTCGACAGGGCGAGAGTTTAGCAAAGTATCAACACCGCATACGATTAATTTCCCATTTTTTTCGTAGATACGTGAAACGCGACCGCGAATGTAATTTACGTCGTCTTCTTCGATAGCACGGCGGACAAATTCATCATACATTTTGCCACCGGCACGGATATCCATATAAAATACGGTGGCTTTGCCGTGATGATTTTTATGTTTGAAAAGCATAGCGTGCTTTGCGGTATACATACAGCAAATTTTTGAGCAATAGGGAATGCCTTTTGCTGGATCGCGCGAACCAGCACAAGCGATAAAAACAACACTTTCTGGTTCCTTGCCGTCGGAAGGACGCTTAAGCACTCCCAAAGTTGGACCTGAGGCTGAGGCAAGTCGTTCGAACTGCAAGCCATCTATTACATCAGGATATTTTCCGTAGCCGTATTCTGGGAAAAAATCTGAATGTTTAATATCGAAACCAGTTGCAGCAACAATTGCACCGACATCAACTTTGATTAATTCATCTTCTTGTTCGTAATGGATTGCATCGGCAGGACATACCTTTTTGCAAAGACCACATTTACCTTTAAGGAAATAAGTACAGTTATTGCGGTCGATTACAGGTTTGTTGGGCACAGCCTGTGGGAAAGGAACATAAATTGCAGCGCGATTGCCAAGACCGGCGTTAAATTCATCCGGAATTTTCTTGATTGGACATTTTTCAATGCAAAGTCCGCAACCGGTACAAGCTTTGTGGTCTACACTTTTTGCTTTCTGACGAATAGTAACTTTAAAATTACCGATAAATCCATCGACACTTTCGACTTCTGCATAAGTGTATAAAGTAATGTTTGGATGCTGAGCAACTTCAACCATTCGAGGGGTAAGAATACATTGCGAACAATCCAAAGTTGGGAAAGTTTCTGAAAGTTGAGCCATTTTGCCACCGATTGATGGATTTTTCTCAACCATAATTACTTTATGCCCACTGTTCGCAATATCCAGAGCTGCCTGAATGCCACCAATTCCACCACCAATAACAAGTGCAGTTTTGGTAACCGGAACTTTGATGGGATAAAGCTCCTCGTTGTGCTTAACTTTTTCAACAAGGACGCGAACAAGTTCGGCAGCTTTTTCAGTTGTTGAATCTTCGCGGAAATGCACCCAAGAGCAATGCTCGCGAAGGTTAGCCATTTCGCAAAGGTATGGATTAAGTCCAGCCTCGGCAGTAGCTTTGCGGAAAGTTGGTTCGTGCATACGAGGTGAACAAGCGGCGACAACAACGCCAGTAAGTTTATGCTTTTGAATTGCTTCTTTTATTAAGTTTTGTCCTGGGTCTGAACACATATATTTATAATCGATGCTATAGACAACACCCGGAAAGTTAGAAGCAATTTCGGCAACTTTGGCACAATCGACTGTGGAAGAAATATTTTCTCCGCAGTGGCATACAAATACTCCAATACGTGCCATCTATACCTCCATCGTTTGTTTTTGCAACTTATGTAGGAATTTCTCGGTAGATACAAAATGCTTGTCGAAACCGAGTTTGTTTGGTTCAACACCAAGTGCTAAACCCAACAACTGCGTAATATATATTACAGGGATATTGTTAGCGTCAGATAGATTTTTGTTAATTTCGTTTCTCCGCATATCCAAATTTGAATGGCACATAGGGCAAGCGACAACAATTGCGTCGGCACCGCGGCTATTGGCATCATCGAGAATTTTTGCACACAATTTGCCAACAATATCAGTTCTAACAACGGAAAGCCCTGCACCACAACATTCAACTTTGAACGCCCAATCAATTGGCACTCCACCAGCAAGCTGAACAATTTGCTCCATTACAAGTGGGTCTTCCCGGCGTTCGATAGTAGAAAGGTGCTCGGGACGGGTGAGCAAACAGCCATAGTAGCAAGCAAATTTAGCATTAAGTTTGTTCGATAAATTATCATTGAGTTTACCAAGGACATATTTGTTGATAAAATCGAGGACAGTTATAGGATTTGCTGTTCCTTTAATATCCATTTCAATAAGTTGAGGGATTTTTGTTCTATATTTTTCATCTGATTTGATTTCGTGGCGAGCTTGTGCTAATCGGCTGTAGCAAGCAGCGCAAGGAACAAGAATTTCGTCGAATCCCATACTTTCGGCAATAGCTAAATTGCGGGCAGGAAGGGCAACCGCGAGAGTAGAATTTAGCGAATGAGCGGCAGTAGCACCGCAGCAATTCCAATCGGCGAGTTCAATTAATTCAACTTCAGCAAACCGAGCAATTGCTTGAAGCGACAGGTCGTATTCTTTTGCAGTACCATTGAGCGAACATCCCGGGAAATATCCGATTTTAGTCATTTTTAGCCTCCTTTATTGCCTTTTCGAAAATGCGGGTAATTGCTTCTTTTCCTTTGATACGGTGCGGGAAAATTTCGAGTTTTCCTTTTGCAAACATTTTTGGAGCTAAATCGACATCTTGCAACAAGTTGAAAGTTTTAAGTTTGTATGAAGCGATAAGCCCAACCTCGTGGAGCCGCCCTGTTTTTTCAATACTTTCCAGGAAAGAGCGGTGGAACGCGATAATTTCTTTAGCTTTAGGATGAACTTTCCTTCGTTTGATAGATTCGGAACGGAGGAAATCCATAATGTGTGGAAAATCAACTTCTTGCGGACAACGGCTATGACAAGTATCGCAAGTAAGGCATAGCCAAATACCATAGGAACGCAGAACTTCATCATCGCAGGAAGTATCACCAATTTGCAGGAGACGTAAAATTTGGTTCGGGGTATAGTCCATTTCACCAGAGAGAGGACAACCAGCAGCACATTTACCACACTGATAGCATTTCATTACCTGTTCATTAATCTCGTTGAGGATTTTTTCTTTAAGGGGTTGGGCTAATGGTTCGATTTTCGATTTGGTTTCCATTAAAGAAATCCCTTGTTATTAAATAATTTTTAACAATTGTAATTTAGTTAATACAATTTATAAATAAATATTTCTCGAAACAAAGACAAGGGAGAAAATGAAAAAAAATTAAGACAAAATACATAGTTTTACTTCGTCAAACCAATTAAAATTTATTCATCGATTATAAGAGTAATCATAGTTTAATCTAAATTAATATTTGGAGCAAGTGAAAAATAGTCGTTATTTGTGTCGTTGTGAATTAGAATTACTTTGGCTCGCACAAGGTCAATCAAAATACGTTCAGCCCTGCGTCTGGAAATATTAACGATCGAGGCAAATTCTTTGACAGTAATGCGTTCGTGTTTTTCAAGGTAGCGGAAGAGACGCCTTTCACGTTCTCCGATGGTGATTTTGAGAGGTTTACCGTTTGCCTGAGAAGTCATCAGTTTATACATTTCTTTGCTTGCAATAACAGATTTTTCGCCAAGTCGAATATAAGCCCGCTTTACAGTGCGTTTTTTTTCTGTATCTTCGATTTCAACAACGTGTGGCTTTCTGGTGCTTTCGGGAATATGAACAAGAATTACATCTTTATTTTTATATTCAATAATTTCGATCTCGGGTTCGATAGGCGGAAAAACATAGAATCCGCAAGCCTGTTCGACAATATCGATTTCAGATTTTTCGCTACGGACACCGACAACAGTGCCGTCGTCATCAACTCCTATAATTAAGATACCGCCTTTTGTATTGGCAAGAGCAGCAATTTCGCGAGCTAATTTATTTGGGGTTGTAGCTTTCCGCTTAAACTCGAGAAAACTTGATTCACCCTCTGCGATTAAATCTTTAAATTCATTGGGATTCATATTAATCCCTGCATAAATATAATTACAAAATTACATTATATTTTATAAATTTTAAATAATGAAATTGTGTAAGATGATAACCGAAGTATATGATAATCACAATATCTGATTAAGAAATAAGGAAGATTGACTTATCTGGAATAAATTGATAATATAATTTGTTCAATACAATTCCATTAAAAAAAACTATCACACCCTGATGCATAAAGGTAAGGTGATAATCGCTATGAAATTATTGTATTAATACTATTTTAATAATTCTGCTGCCTGCAAACAGAGTTGCTGGCAGCAGAGATTGAATTTAATCGTCTTATGATAATTTACTTTATTATACTGATTTTTTCGACGTATATATTTCCAAGATAATCAATCATTTGTGCGAAGTAAGTTCCCGGTGGGAGTGTAGTAAGTGAAATAATTATCTCTTCATTAACTGGAATAAGATAGGTTTCAAAAACTGTTTGCCCCATAGAATTAGATAATTTAACTGATTTGAGGTTTGATTTTGCAGTAAATTTCAGCCAGTCGCAGGCTGGATTTGGATAAAGAGAGGCAGGTTTGGAAGACGAAACACTTGCAGTTTTATCGTTTATTCTGATATTATCGATATACCAACCCAAATCGTTAACAATAAGGTTAGAGAAAAAGCGGAAACGCAAATAAATAGTATCGTTGGAGGCTGGCAGAAGAAGCGTTTCTGATTTCCAGTCGCGTTCATCGAAAGAATTATCCTGCCAGAACTGGTAATCTGATTTTTTCCATTGGGCAAGAGTGCCGTTAAAATTATTACTCCAGGTCTTGCCACCATCCTTTGAATATTCAACAGTTGCATAATCGTTGTTTGCAACAATGCAGGCGTGTTCGAACTGAACAGTTACGTCGTTGTTGTTCATAACAAATGGAAAGTGCAGAAGAGTGTCGCATTGACCGTTTTCATACTTTTTGTTAGGTGAATTTGAAAAGCTAAAAGGTGCAGAAGCAAAAGATTCATTAGTTTTCTGCCATTTACCTCCAACGAAATATTTAGGAATATCTCCGTCGAAATTTTCGAAATACTGTGAAATTGGATAAATCTCGTCTGAATATGCTAAATATTGGGGTGATTTATGACTTTCGTTGCCATATTCATCTACAAGGCTGATTGAATACAAGAAATAACCTTTTTTACCTGAATTATCAGAAAATTCCAAAACTTTTGAAGTATCGGAAGCGCTTATTTCGAAAGTATTCACTTTAACGCCATCGCGAAACAAATTGATATATTTGGCATTGACAAGAGGAGTAAAATTATCTGCTCTTAAAGACGGAACTTTTACATAAAGATTAGTGATAAAATTCTGCGAACCACGGGAAGAAAGAATTTGAGGAGCAGCAGGTTCTTTTGCACCACCGGCATAGCTTGAAACGCTGCGGTCAATACTTGTATCACGACCAGAAACTACGTAGAAGGAGTATTCATATTTTTCGTAAGGAACAAGTGTTGTATCCGTAAATTGGTGAACATCTCCATTCAAAACGAAAGAATACCCGTCGCTACGTTTAATAAATATATAAAATTCGTCAGAATTCAGTGGCTGCCCAAAACTACGTTCGGTTGGATTATTCCAAAGTAGCTCAATTGAATTAGGTTTTTGGGGAATAATTTTTGCGGTTAGGTTTTCGACGGGCAGTGGTGCACGAGTATTAACAATAGCAGTAAATACATCGCTATCGAGCAAATTTAACACAGCATTTCTCATATCAACCCAAGTTGGATAGACAATTCCGTCATAGAAAGCACAACCGCTGTAATCACCTGCGAAAGCGTTGCCACGAAAAGGATTAAGGCGTAAATCAGATGAAACATCAGCGGCACGGCGGTCTATCCAGGAAAGTCCACCATCGGAGGAATAGCTCACGTAGCATTCAACCATTAAGTTATCCGGACAATTTCGGCTATCGAAATACATAATTGCTAAATCACCATTTTTGGGGTCAATTGCCATCCATGGCCAGAATTGGTCGTTTGTTGTATCGCTATGAACAATGATTGGTTGGCTCCAAGTATCCCCTTTGTCGGTAGAGCGGGAAAAATAAACATTGGGTGGATTATCTGCCGCCCAACAAAGATATAAATATCCGCGACGGGGACTATTGGTAATATCGCAAACGACTACAGGATAGGCTTCGGCTCGGACAGAATCTTTAAGAACGTGCCGATAACCTTGACCTTCGATAAGTTTTGTGCGTCCAAAAATATTATAGCGATGAATTATTCTGGGGTCAGAAAATTTATTTCCACCATCAAAGGATCTGACAAAGCCAATACCGTGTTCAATGCCGTGATTCCAAACAACATAAAGTTCGCCATCAGGACCGGTAGCAGCCAAAGGAAAGCTTTGTCCGAAAGTAGTATCTTCGGACGAACCCGGCAGTCGATGACTAATTCTTAAAGGGTTACTCCAAACTTCGTTGTTGGGTGCTTTTCTTGCAATAACAATTTCAGTAGCAGAATCGCGTGGAGTAACACGTTTCCAAGGAATATAAACGGTACCAAAATACGGCGATTCCGGACTATTATCGACGTGGACGTAGTATTTATCTTCGAAAAGAGAATCGAGAGTTTGCATACCAAGATGAACAATAACAGGAATATGTGGTTGCCAAGTTTTTCCTTCGTCTTTGGTAATTGCAATGAACACGCCATTTTCGCCAACATTTACAGGTTGGCTTTCGTCGAACTCGCCAAAACCACCATAGCAAAGGTAGCCCGTTCCATCCAGAGCAAAGTACACACTTGGATCGTTAGAAGAACGCCAATTCGGATAGGGACGCCCCAGATTAATATTTCTCCAGGTTTTACCGGCATCATCTGAAACATAAACCCAAGTAGCAGAATTATCGCGATAATCTACAGCAGAAGCGATGAGATTTTTAGGATTTGTAGGATTGACAGCAACGGAAGATTCATTCTGCATTTTATAGTTAAATCTTGCTTCATCGTCGATAGTATTTGCATTAAGAAAAAGCGGAAGAGAAGATTTTGGTGAAAGGAGCCAAGGGATTTCATCTGTTTTCAGATATCGTTCATCGGGGCGAGGTTGAGCCGATTCCATAAGTCGCTGATAGTGGCGAATAGCTTTAAGCATTTGGCTCTTACTTTTTCGCTGTTCAGAGTGCAGCGACGAGAAAACGAGCAATAAAGCTAAAAGAAGTATAACACGTTTCATCTCAACCCCCAAATAAACATAAACAATTGACTATAAAATAAGTTAATTATTTGATTTATACAATAGGAAAATGGAGTTTGAAGTAGTCGATTTAGCAAATAAAAAAGGCTGCCTAACAGAAGAGGCAGCCAAATTTCAGGAGCGCACCCGTAGGGATTCGAACCCCAAACCTTCTGATCCGTAGTCAGATGCTCTATCCAGTTGAGCTACGGGTGCAGAAAAAATTAATTAGCAGCAGCCTGCAATTTGTTAGCAATCTTTGTGATAGCAGATTTATGATTAGCTGCTTTGTTCTTATGAATTACACCGCGAGCAGCAACTTTATCCAACACACTGTATGCTTTTTTTACAAGTTGCAATGCTTCTTCGTAAGTTTTAGCTTCACGAACGGCACGAACAGCCAGTTTCACTTGTCTTTTGTTTGCTCTGTTGTATAGACGTCTTTTCTTTGACTGTCTTATTCTTTTCAATGCTGACTTATGATGAGCCATTTCCTTTTATTATTTTGTTCTCAATATTTTTGAACTACAAAATTAATTTATTTAATGAAAAATTCCAAAAGAAAAATCAGATTTTATTAATTTTTTCTTTAAACTCCTGAATTTCGCGTTTAGAAAGACCCAATTCAGATAGCCTTTCGTCAGATGGCAAATCTTTAGTTATCAACAACTTGAGTGCATCCAGCTCGTTGCGAGAGAACCTGATTGCTTCCAAAGTATAGTCTTCGAAAGCCTGATATGCAATGGGAACAATTTGTTTGATAATTTTAGAAATTGCTTCGGCATAAACACGGATTTCGTATTGTGCGTGAGAATCGAGCCGCAGCCGCAAAAAGTGGAAAAGATTGTGCAAGTCTATTTTCCAGTACCATTCGGTATAATTGGATAGAGGCAGATTAATTCGAGCTATTTCGCGGGCAAGCCCGGTAGAAAGCAATTCTGAATATTCTTTGAATAATTTTTCTTGAGTGTGTTTCATTCGGGCAATAACATCAGAAGAATTTTCGATAGATGCCTCTCCCCTACCTTGCTTATTAAGAGTGCTTTGGAGGCGCAAATGTTCTGGCTCGGGGAGGTAGAATTCGTCGGGCATTTCGGAATATCGCCCACTATATTCGTTAACATTAGCAGTGCGGTGGCGAATCCATTGTCGGGCGACAAAAATCGGGAGCTTAACGTGAAATTTAAACTCAACCATTTCGAAAGGTGAAGTATGTAAATGACGCATCAAATATCTAATCAGAGCGGTGTCTTCGCTTACTGATTTGGTGCCTTTGCCATAGGAGACACGAGCCGCCTGAACAATAGAGCTATCGTCGCCCATCCAATCGACAAGGCGAACGAAACCGTGGTCGAGGCATTTGTATTCAAGCACAAGATTATTGTTATTTTGCATTATTTAACTCTTATTCTAATTGAACGATTTAAAAATCTACCTTGTGGAGTTGTCTCGTCAAATTTTTCTTCGCTAATTCCTGTTTCAATTTTAAACTTATTGCCAACGATAGAGCGAATAAATTGCTCGGTGTTAGCAGCACGTTCGCGGGAAAGTCGGGTATTTCGCTCGGCAGTTCCAAGAGCATCGGCAGAACCCAAAATTAATATTGTAGAATTGGCAGGAAGTTTATCCGAAAGCTGGCGAAGCAGACCCTTGTTGTCTTCGCTAAGTTCGCTTGAATTATAATCGAAACGAAGAATTGCTTCGAAATTATTCAGATTAAGTTCAATAACTTCTTTTGGCAAGAGAGAAATAGCAAGGGTATCTTTGAATACAAAGAAAGTGTTGTCGTTAAGTTTAATTGAGTAAGATAAAACTTTATCTTCCAAATCATCTAAACGTTTTTTGACAGGGATTTCGACTAATCCGGAGCCTGAGAATTGTATTTCAGAATTGGTAAAACTGTCTGTAATTTTAAGAATTTCTGATTTGTTAATATTTTCAGCTGCAATTAAAAGAGAAATTTTGCCATCAATTTCAGAATATTTTTGCAAGTCGACATATTCTTGCAAAGGAGCATTGCTAACAAGAATATCAACGCGTTGATTTTCATCAATTCCTTCTGGGAAATCCTGATTTGACGGGAAACGAGGTGAAACGCGAGCAGAAGTTTTGATAATACTTTCAGGAACACCAAGAGATACAAGGCGAGATTTGACATTTTCAGCGCGGCGACGGGCAAGTTCGAGCCCTTCGGGTTCATTTGCAGGTCCAGAGGTAGCACCTTCAACAGTAATTCTGGCTTTTGGATTATGTTTAACAATTTCAACAATGCGAGGCAACACGTATTTGTGAAGTTCAACCGGACTGGAAACAAAATAATTAATACTTGCCGGGACAGCGTCGACGTAGTATTCCGGGATTTTGTCGCTATTGCGGGCAAAAAACAACGCATTAACAAGTGGAGAAGTTGCTAAAAGTTCATTTCCAACGAAGACTTTGCCATCGAATTTCTTTTGTCGGATATCAACAAATGGCTCTTTTGGAGGTTCGATATAAATATCAATTTCGGCAGGTGGAGGCGGTGCAGGTTTTGGATGCTCAATCGTCCTAAACAGTGTATAACGCAAGCCTAAATCAAGGCGAACGGCGAGCACTTTCCAATTAGCATCGTTAGTAACATCATTAAAATTGTAATCAAAAGACAAAGTTTGAGTAAAGAAAGTATTATTTCCGATTTTCAAATTGTTTTCAAGTCCGAGCGAAACGCCAAAAGCAAGGTTATTTATGGATTTAATATCACCAGAAGCAATGTCGCGGCGTTTGCGGCGAACACCATTATCAACGAAAACAGCACCAGATGGCGAGACAATTTCTTCGTATTGCTCGAAAGTTTTTTCAAGAGGAAGACCGAAACGCAAACTTCCGATTGCACGCAACGGAGCATTAATAAATTCATTAGTAATAGAGTAAACAAATGAAGGAGAAATTTCTAAGTAAGAAAGTTGAGCATCAATTTTATCTTTAATTTTGGCTTTTGTGATAGTATTGTCTGGATTTCGCAAAGGATAGATATAGTCGATAGAAAGAACGCCTGAGCGGTTTATGTAGTTTATAGCCAAACCAATAGATTTTTTGATGTCTAATGAGCGTTCAAATAACGCACCAAAGAATAGTCCGCTGCCGGAGCCATCTTTGAAGCGACCGCAATCAGCAGCACCCTCAAAGTTGTTGAAATCGGCTGAATACTTGTTAAATCCAAATCCTAACTTAGGCTGAACTGTGAAAAGTTCGTATTTTTCAACTTGAGAAAGTGCAGCAATGTTTGCTATACAAAAAACAATTACGTAAAATAAAGCTTTTTTCATAAATTTATTAAAATTAATTATATAACTATACAAATATATTAAAAATATGATTGTTAAACATAACAAAAATGAATTTGAGGATTATCTTGTAGATGCTTCTTCTTACGAAGGTTATGCAGATGAATTATTAATACCGGAAAGTGTAGATGAGATAAAGCAAATACTGAAAGAAGCAACTGCAAAGCACCAGAAAATAACAATTTCTGGTGCTGGCACTGGGCTTACTGGCAGCCGTGTTCCGCTTGGCGGGAAAATATTATCTATGGAGCGATTTAATAAGATTTTGAATTTTGATAAAGACAGAAAGACTCTGAAAGTAGAGAGTTTCGTTCGTATAGAAGAGATAGCCGACTATCTTGCTGGAAGTGGAATGTTTTATCCACCTAATCCAACAGAAAAGTTGGCAACGATAGGAGGCAACATTGGGAATAACGCATCAGGAGCGAGGACGTATAAATATGGAGCAACCCGGAGATATATCAATGCAATAGATGTCGTTTTTCCAACAGGCGAAAGCAGAACAATAAGGCGGGGCGAGATATTTGCTAATTGGCATAAGTTTGAGTTTAGCACAAATGAAGGGACAAGTAAATCTTTTGAATTGCCGAATGTGCAGATGCCAAAAGTAAAACACGCGGCTGGATATTATATTGAACAGAATATGGATTTGATTGATTTATTTATAGGAGCGGAAGGAACTCTTGGAGTAGTTACAGGAGCAGAACTGCAGTTGCTTGATAGTCCTGAACAGATACTGGGTGCGATAATTTTCTTTGATTTGCACGAAGGAATGTTTGATTTTTTGAATGAAATACGACGGGAAAATGGAATAATATCGCCAAGGCTAATTGAATTTTTCGATAACAATTCAATAATGTTGCTACGCGGAACAATCCCGCATATACCGAAAAATGCTCATTATGCGCTATGGATAGAAATCGAGACAAGCAATGAAAAATCAGACGAGACACTTGCAAATCTGTATATTTTCACTTCGGAATTTACAACTCTTGTTGATGATACTTGGATTGCAATGAGCGAGCAGGAGCACAAGCGGCTTGCACATTTTCGCCATCAGCTCCCACTTGCAGTGTATGAGAAAATACAGCAATACAAGCAGCAAAAGTTGGGCACTGATAGTGCAGTTCCGAATGAATTTGTTAAGGAATACTATGAATATATGGTAAATTTATTTAAGCAAGAGCAATTAGAGTATGTGATTTGGGGGCATATAGGAAATTCGCACTTTCACGCAAACATATTAACAAAAGATGAAGATGAATTCAGCAGAGCTAAACAGATATATGTTGATATATTAGCCAAAGCTGTATCGTTAGGTGGAACAATTTCGGCAGAGCACGGGATAGGGAAGATAAAAAAAGAGTATTTGAAAATATTATACAGTGATGAAGTAATTGATGGATTTCGCAGAATAAAAAAAGCATTTGACCCTGAAGATGTATTGAATTGTGGGAATATTTTTTAATAATAATTAAAAGGCTTCACGCAGAAGTGAAGCCTTTTTGATAATAGAATCTTTCACAATTTATTTAGAAAAGATTGCGTGTCGGAGAGACAGATAGCCAACGGTGCCAAACCCAAGCAAGAAGAGAAGTTGGAAAGGAATGGCAGCAATTTCGAGATAATATACGGAAATACCAACTCCAACAACAAAATATAGAGCTAAAAGGATTTCGAAAAGAACAATCCAGCTAAATTTATTAGATTTATATTTTTTAACTTTAGGTTTTGGAGCAGTGCCAATAATTCCTTCCTTTGGAGTACGAGCAAATCCAGTTTTCTTACCAATTAAAGCTTCGAGAACAGCTTTGGTGTTGTTCACAGCAAATCCCATACTGCCAGCAAGGAAAACCGGGAAAAGCAACAATCGGCGGCGCCAGTCAAGATGGATAGCTTTTTGAGCATACATATAGAAAAGGAATGTAGAAATCGAGGCTAAAACGAATACACTCATAAATGAATAGAATTGGTCGAAACCGCCAACAGTGTTTTTAATCAACACAATAGGAACATTTAGCAAAGCAACAATAATGATAAACGGAAATACGATGTTGCTTGTGAGATGGACAAAGCATTCGAGCTTAACTTTGAGAGGAATATCAGCTTTGAGAACGCGAGGGAGAAGTTTTTTAGCAGTTTCAACAGCACCTTTTGTCCAGCGGAATTGTTGAGTTTTTAGAGCATTAATATCAGCTGGCAACTCAGCAGGAGAAGTAACATCGTTGAGATAGACGAACTTCCAGCCGCGCAGTTGAGCGCGGTAGCTAAGGTCGAGGTCTTCGGTAAGAGTGTCGGGTTCCCAGTTGCCGGCATCGATAATAGCAGATTTGCGCCAAATGCCAGCAGTACCGTTGAAATTAATAAAGAAGCCAGCTTTATTACGCACTTGCTGTTCTAAAACGAAATGACCGTCGAGAGCAAGAGCCTGGGCACGGGTAAGGTATGAATATTCTTCGTTAAGGTGTTCCCAACGAGTTTGCACCATACCAATCTGAGGATTTGAGAAATAGGGAACAGTTTTGAGCAAAAAGTTTTCGTTTGGAACGAAATCGGCATCAAAAATAGCGACAAAATCGCCTTCTGCAATTTCAAGACCATGCTTAAGAGCACCAGCTTTGTAGCCGGTTCTGTCGGTTCGATGAATATATTTAATATTGAAGCCTTTCTTTTTATATTCTTCTACTAAGGACTTACAGAGTTCTTGAGATTCGTCGGTAGAATCGTCAAGCACCTGAATTTCGAGTTTTTCTTTAGGGTACTTAATATTACAAACGGAACGGATAAGCCTTTCGACAACGAAATACTCATTGTAGAGAGGCAATTGAATTGTAACCATCGGCAATTCTTTGGGTAATTCCGGCTCTTTAATTTTGTTGTTCTGAGTCTTACGATAATAGTATAAAAGAATAAGACCATGAATACCAAATCCAAAAAGAATGGAGAGAGCCAGAAAATAGATAATTAGTATTATTTCTTCCATAATAGGATAATAAATCCTTCAAAGATTAACATACTTCGGTAAAGAATCACCAGCCAGAAACAACAGCCAGAAGGATGTCGTCGGCAATTTGCCTGAGGGCACCTTCGATAGCCTGATTTCGACCGGCAATAGCATTTTTTACATCAAAAACACCATAGTTGGAAAAATTCTTTTTCCAAATACTTTTTTTGTTGATAAAGTCGTAGTATTCAGCAGTGCAATTAACCACAATTCTGCGTTCGGTTTCGAGTTCGCCGGGAGAAACCGCGACTGTTTGCTCCAAAATAGAGTTTATAGAAACAATCACTCGGGCATCTCCTCCAGATTCAACAAGTTCGAAAGAGTTGTCACGTTTAAAATTATCTATTAATGACTGAGTTAGAATCAATTTATATTCGGGGTTTCCAAAACCACTTTGATCGTTGACAGTAGGAATAGACAATGTTTTCAAATGTTCAGGCACAGACCCACCAGTAAAAGAATAACAACCTTTTAAAAATATGCCACTAATAAACAAGCAACTTACAAAAGAAAAAGAAATTAATATATGAAAAATATGTGAATTATTTTTAATCATCAGTAGATTTCTAAATATTTAAGTAAGGATTATTATCTTTTTCGTTTCTAATGGTGGTAGAATCTCCGTGACCGGGATAGATAATTGTATCATCGGAATAAACGAGTAATTTTTGATGAATAGACGAAAGCAAGGTGTCGAGCGAACCACCGGGCAAATCGCATCTACCGATGCTACCATCGAAAAGAGTATCACCAGAAAAAATTACTTTTTGATTTTCTACAGAATAGCAAACTCCACCTTCGGTATGACCTGGTGTGTGAATTGCTTTGAACAGCATATTCCCCACTTTTATTTCCTCGTTGCCGGATAATTCAACATCTGGAGTAAACTCTTCTAAATTAAAAGGCAATCTGAAAATAGTGAATTTGTTTGGCTCTAAAACACGATATTTATCGTCTGAGTGGAGATAAATTTTAGCTCCGGTTTGGCGACGAAGTTCAGGAGCATCAGCTGTGTGGTCCCAGTGAGAATGAGTTAAAAATATCGCTGTAACTTTCAGATGTTTGTTTCGTATATGTTTCATAAAAATGTGCGTACTTTCGAGCGGAGCATCAATAATAGCCGCTTCGTTAGTCTCATCACTCACAAGATAGCCGTTTGTATCAAATGGTCCAGATGTTATTATATCTATTTTCATATTTTCGTTATAATTACGATATGCAAAATTATCAAGTTTTTGTAAAATAACAAACATTATTAATATAGTGGTTAATTATTGATTAATTCTTTATGCAAAAATAGCTTAAATAATTAAAATCCATTAATATTCTGCTATTATTTGAATCACCAAAAGGCATATTATGAAAACAAATTAATTTTTCAGAAAAACAATTCATTTGCTTTAATAATTACAATTTTGTTGTTATATTGAAAATTATTTAAATATCACAAATGAGTAAAGTGGAAATAGAAATTATTGGAAATAATATTTTCAAAGCGTATTCTAGCAACAAATATATATTAAAAAACATAAGTTTTGAAGGAAAGAACGGAGATATTATTGGGATATGTGGTCCGAATGGCTCAGGAAAATCAACATTAATTAAAATAATTGCCGGGATTAATTCAACAACAAAAGGCAGTCTGATTTGGGAAATTGATGGGAAGCACTTAAATCAGGATGAATATTTTAGCTATTTTGGGTTTGTTGCACCGTACCTGAATATTTACGAAGAGTTCACACCGGTCGAGTTAATAAAAATCATCTCAAATATTCGACGAATATCATTTTCCGAAAACAAAACCAATGAATTATTGGAACTGTTTTATTTAGAGAAGCATTATAATAAGTATATACGCAATTTTTCATCGGGTATGAAACAAAGGATGAAATTGCTGCTGTCGGTTTTGCATAGCCCGGCTGTGCTTATTTATGATGAACCAACGACCAATTTAGATGATATTGGGATACAGTTAGTAAACCGATTGATAAAAGAGCAAGTTGATAAAAACGGGATTGTGTTTTTAGCTTCCAATAATGAAGAAGAGCTCAGATTATGCAATAAAAAGATATTTGTAAATAATGCTAATAAGGAATTATGAAGAAGGTTGTTTTTTTGATTGTATTAATGCTATTTAGTAAGTCGTGTTACTCTGAAGCAAATGAAGCGAGAGTTGAGGCAGAAGAACCTAATTATTTTTATTTCTTGTCGCAACTTACACTGCCAGATAAGCTTGAATTATGTGGTGAGCGGATTCCGCTTGAAATACCAGAAGTTAGAGAAAGAGCAGAGCGAGAATTTCATTTGTTGCTGCAACAGCCGGGACAAATAATATTATATTTAAAGCGTTCGGGACGATTTTTCCCAATGTTCGAACGGATATTAAAGGAAAACAAACTGCCAGACGACATAAAGTATTTGTCGGTAGCAGAAAGTGCGTTATACCAGGCACGTTCACCAAAAGATGCCGTTGGACTATGGCAATTTATCGAAGGAACTGCCCGAACATATGGGTTGAGAGTGGACAAAGATGTAGATGAACGGAGACATACAGAGAAAAGCACCCAAGCGGCAATGAAATACCTTGAACGGGCATACAGAAGATTTGGTAGTTGGATTGTTGCATTTGCATCATATAATATGGGAGTGGAAGGAGTTGCAAATAATATAAATTTTCAAGGAACGGATAATTATTTTGAGCTATTCTTGAATGAGGAAACTTCAAGATATATTTTCAGAATAGCAATCATCAAAGAAATAATGCAAAATCCGGAAAAATATGGATTTCGAGTTCCGGCTTGGGAACGCTATAAGCCTGAGAGGACAAAGATAATTAAAGAAACATCATCTATCGCAAATTTAGCAGAATGGGCAAAAGCAAACAGAACCACATACAAAGACGTTAAGATATTAAATCCGTGGATATTAGGGCGTTCTTTGCCAGCACCAAAACCGGGAGAAGTGTGGCTTATAGAAGTGCCAGAGAAATAATTATTTCCAATATTGACGGTCTAAACTACGATACTGAATTGCTTCACTAATATGAGATGAAGAAATATCTTGGTCGCCGGCGAGATCTGCAATTGTGCGGGCAACTTTCAAAATACGATCGTAAGCTCGAGCAGAAAAACCAAGTTTGGTCATTGCCATTTTCATCAGGCTTTGGGATTGTTCATCAAGCGAGCAATACTTACGGATTAATTTGGTGTTCATATCAGCATTTTTAAATACATTTGATTCATTTTCGAAGCGTTTGGATTGGATAGACCGGGCATTAATAACACGCTCCCGAATAGCTGAGCTTGACTCAGAAGAAAGTTTGCTGGAAAGTTCCTGATATTTTACAGCAGGAACTTCGACGTGAATATCAATTCTATCAAGGAGTGGTCCGGAAATTTTTCCAAGATATTTTTGAATCTGTTGAGGAGAGCAAGAACATTCTTTATTGGGGTCGCCAAAGTTGCCGCAGGGGCAGGGATTCATCGAGCAAACTAACATAAAGTTAGCGGGATAATCGAGAGTTTGCTTGGTTCGAGAAATAGTAATACGTTTATCTTCGAGAGGTTGGCGAAGCACTTCGAGAACATTTCGAGCAAATTCGGGCAATTCATCTAAAAACAGCACTCCGTGGTGAGCAAGAGAAATTTCACCGGGACGAATTTTATTAATACCACCACCTACCAAAGCTGCATCTGAAATTGTGTGATGAGGGGATCGAAACGGACGTATGCGAATAAGAGGTTCACCATTTGGCAAAAGACCTGCAACTGAGTGAATTTTAGTAGTTTCGAGAGATTCTTCGAGCGACAGTGGTGGAAGTATTGAAGGGATTCGTTTAGCTAACATAGTTTTGCCAGAGCCTGGTGGACCAATCATTAACAAATTATGTCCGCCGGCAGCAGCGACTTCCAAGGCTCGCTTTACGTTTGCCTGTCCTTTGACGTCGGCAAAATCAAGATGATTTTGAGACTGAGCATCGTTGAATAAACTAAAAATGTCCACTTTTCTTGGTTCGATAGAAGTATCTTCATTTATATACTCAACGGTTTGAGATAGTGTTTCAACAGGGATAACCTCAATTCCGTCAACAAGAGCGGCTTCGCTTGCGTTTCGTTCAGGAAGAATAATCCGGCGAAATCCTTTTGATTTAGCTTCCAAGGTAATTGGGAGAACACCGTGGACGGGGCGAAGAAAACCTTCGAGAGCGAGTTCACCAATTAGTATCGTATCTTGAATGCTCTTGTAGTCGATTTCACCAAAGGAGGCTAACAGTCCTATTGCAATGGGTAGATCGAAAGCACTACCTTCTTTTTTGACGTCTGCAGGAGCAAGGTTTACAGTAATTTTTTTTGCCGGGAATGCAAAATTTGAGTTTTTGATTGCGGCAGTAACACGTTCACGCGATTCTTTTATAGCAGAATCGGGCAATCCAACAATATTAAAAGCAGGTAATTGATTATCGGTGTGTGTTTCGATTTCTATTGTTATTGCATTAATACCAAATACAGCAGCAGAGAAAACGCGGGAATACATTTTATGCACCTGTATTGTTTTTAGTTAGAATATACAAAATGAATGTGTATTTTTCAATAAAAAAATGGGACGCATCCGATGGACGCGTCCCGAATTGTATGATTCTTGTGAGTATTATCTAACGATTACAATACGTTCGTTCATTGTAGTAGAGCCTGTGCGAATTACTGCGTTGTATACACCGCTTGGCAGGTCGCTAACGTTGAGTTTTATAACTCCGTTTGATGCTTTCTCGTTTGCTCGTAACATCATCCGGCCACTCTGGTTGTAGAGTTCGACCTCTACCCCATCGTTCGATACTTTGCCCAACGTTATTATCAATTCGCTCGATGCTGGCTGTGGTGTTATAGTCAATCCTACCTGGTCGTATTCTACACCACCCTTCAACATCATTATCGCATCTGTTTCGTAACGCAACGAGTGTCCACGTACGCCGCTCACCATATCTTTGCTTTCTACTACTCGCACGCTGCCTATCGTTTCATCCGAACGGCTCCATACTTTTACGATCAGTTCTTCGCCTTCGTATGCTCCGTCCTTCTCGTTCGTAAATTCATCGTCGCCCCATACTACTACGCCTCTCAGTGCTGACTGCCATACGCTTGAACCTACCAACAATCCGTCTCGTGTGAATACGCCTACTTCGTCGCCATCGCGTAAATCAAGGTCTAATGCTACAAACGCATTCTTGCCTGTCGATACGTTCTCTCTTACGAATACTTTTGGCTCTGCTATGCTATTGCTTGCTCCTGTTGCTTTGATCGGTCCGTTTGCAGGATATGTAAGCACTCCGTCGTCTGCTGTTAAGCGTATCATATAGCCCTTGCCCGGTTCTAACTGTGTGAGCGTATTGGCAAATGGTGGCATATATACTTGCCCGGTGATTGTCTTCACTTGCAGGTATTTGCCACTGATGCTTGCCAATGCTGTTGCTACTGCTGCTGATGTTGTGCGGTAGTATGGCAACCAATACCAGCCAATTGTGTTCAGTGTAATCGGCGTAGTTTCCGGTGCTATTTGCGAACCTTGTATTTCATATTGTTGTGATGTTGTTAATCTCAACTGATATGCGTGATATTTGTTCCAGTTCGATAGTGTATTTGTGAATGGTGGTACGTATGATTGTCCTACATAGTTTCGCAATATCTGTAAGTTGCCTGATAGCGGGTTCATTAATGTCGGGATTGAGCCGTTCAATGGTTCTACGTTCGCACTTATCATATTCCAGCCATTTACTAACGGGAAGGTTTGAGTGATAGGACCTACAGTCTTGAAGTAGCGGACATTAGACCAAGCAGAGACACCATCTGAACGGAGTGTGCGAACTCTCCACCAGTACTCTGTATTAGGTAGTAATTGAACTGTATGATTATTTGTTGTAACAGTATCATCAACAATCAAGTTGGCAAATACGTTTGGCAGAGCTGTAACCTGTATATGATATCCGGAATTTGGAATTACAGGGTCCCAAGTAAACTGAACCAAAGTAGGAACGTTCGTTAAGCTATCAGCTGGAGAAACCAAATTTGGAGCAACAAGAACAGGTAATGTTGTGAAGTTCCATACGGCAGACCAGTCTGAAGTGTCGGATGGGTTGATAGCACGAACTCTCCACCAGTAGGTTGTTCCGGCAGTTGGATTATTCAGAACAACTTGTGTAACATTTGCAGGGAAGGTTCCTTCTGCCAATACAGTGGTGAACGTATCAACTGAGATTTGAATATGGTAGTTAGTTGAGTAAGGAACTGCTTGCCAGGATAATGGGATCGAAGCGTTGAACGGAATATGTATTGCGTTATTTGCTGGTGAAAGCAGTATAGGTGCAGCAAGTTGCGGATATGCAGTTGTAAACTTCCAAACAGCAGACCACGAGGATGTTGCTGTGTCGTGAATTGATTTAACACGCCAGAAGTATGTTGCACCTGAATCGAGACCAGTAACAACGAAGTTAGTCGATGTAGTAAGTTCGTTTACAAGTATGTTGTTGAATGCTGCATCGCTTGCAAGTTGCACTCTATAATATACAGTGCCCGGAACAACGTCCCAAACAAGGTTGTTGGTAGTTGGGCGATCCATACTATTGTTAGGCGGCGAGAGCAACTCTGGTGCCGGAACAGTAGATGCAAGGAATTCGAAGCGAGTAACAGGAACGTTAGTTGTTACATAAGGAACATTATTTGGCATAGTACCATCTTGATATTGGTATGCTGATCTATTATTAGTTCCGGGTGTGAATACGGCATATGAAGGATAATCACTGACATAAGACTGGAATCCTTTAACAACGAGAATTTGAAGATTATCGACACCATTATAGACGAAAAGTGAGTCTAAATCTACTTTCATCCAGCCAGTTGCAGAGTCGTTCGGGAAATTGCCACTATATACTCTTTGGTAACCAGTAGCAACCGGGGTATATGGTGCAGTAGTTGAAGCGAGAACTGTTCCTGTTGTAGCAGTAGTAGAAGTAGTATGACGCATATAGATGTGAACATCAACAATAGGATCGAGATTGGTACCGCTTGCTTTATAGTATGCAATTGATTTGATAGTTTTCTGTCCGCTACCAATTTCGCTTTGCAAATAAATAGTTTCACTAATACTGTGGTCATACCAACGATTAATAGGAATTTGATTAGATGTAGTTGTACCAATAGTACCAATTTGGACATCAGCCTGCATATTGATAGTAGTAAATGATGAGGTGCCTGACCAATCACTTACATCAGTTGTATTAAATGCACGAACACGCCAGTAATAAGTAGTCCCACCTTCGAGACCCCATACACGATAAGTAGTGTCAGGACCGGTGTAGCTATCAATTATTGAATTGAATAATGGGTCTGGTGATAATTCGAATGAATAGCCTGTAGCATTGCCAATTGCAGACCATACGAATAATGGGCTTGGGTTTACATCGGTTGAACCACTAAATGGATCAAGAGGAATAGGAGGATAAATGTTTGGAATTGTAGTGAAGGACCAAACATTAGACCATTCGCCTGTATTTGATGCATTCAAACCACGAACACGCCAGTAAATTGTTGCGTTTGGAATTGTAGTGAATGTGTATGTAGTATCAGGTGTTGTATAGTCAAGCAATGTTGTAGCAAATGTTGGCGAAGTGGATACCTGCAATTGATACTGAGTAGCATTTGTCTGTGGACGCCAGATAAAGTTTTGTGTCATAGGAATGTATTGAGCGCCGTTGATAGGTGCAACAAGCACAACCGGGAAGATTGCAGGACGAGTAGTAAACTTACGAGTTGATGACCAAATACTATTCTGGTGGATATTGATACCACGAACACGCCAGTAGTATGTAGTAATGTATGATAAGTTAGTAGCATTATATGTAGTGTCGGCAGTAGTAGCGTTAATCACCAAATTATTGAAGCTCGTGTCTGTTGCTACCTGAATTTGGTATGAAGAAGCATCTTCGAGCGAGCCCCAAACAAATGATGCCGGTGTAATTTCAACATTTACGGCATTGTTTTGAGGAACTAATTGTTTCGGACTTAGCCATCCATCTGCATATCCGATAATACGCGTTGTCGGACGGTTGGTATATAGGCCACCAGAGTTTGACGATGATAGGTCCACACAACCATTGCCAGAAGAGAGATCTGCATGTCTGTGTAATGTGAGATTTGTAGCAGTAGTGTGGGAGTATACAGTTGAGTTAGAAGTATATGATGTATTATCGAAGCAGATATCAATAAGAAGGTTCTTAGTTGGGTCGTAAGTGAAAGGTGTTTGAAGTTGGATATATTTCCATCCAGTTGCAGATACAACTTCGCCGTTGTTATAATAAACAGTAGTAAGACCAACGTTATCAAAATCAGTGCCTACAGCAGTTGCTGTAGTATTTTTCATTTTAACAGTAAATCCATTCATTGGTGGTGCTCCAACTGAAGCAACATTATATGCTATTGATGTAATAGTTCCGGTCAAGCTGCCGAGTTCGGAAGCGAGCATAATTGTTTGTGTTCTGGAGTCCATATAGAAAGTGTAGAATGGGTAAGAAGCAGTAGCTGTAGTTATAGTTCCAACGGTAATAGTATCCTGAACGACGGGACCCCAGAAGATAATCTTGGTAGTGAATTTTCTAATTTCTGACCACTCGGACTGGTAAGATGGGTTCAAGCCTTGGACTTGCCAGAAGTAGTTAGTTTCGCCATAAAGATTTTGGAGTAAGAATGTTGTATCAGGAACAACAGTATTAACAATTGGGGTAGTGTTTATAGAATCTTTCCATACAACGATGTTGTAGGAAGTAGCACCATTAGCGACATTCCAGCGCAGGCGAGGATTAGTAGAAATCTTGGTAGCATTATTTGCCGGATATACAAGAGTTGGAGTATATATAGCTGGACGAGTAAAGAATTCACGAATTTCGCTCCAGTCGCTTTCATAAGGAGGATTGAGACCCTGAACTCGCCAATAATATGTAGTAAGATATTGTAATGTAACTGGAGAAGTATATACAAAATCAGTTGTAACAGTATCGAGGACTAAATTAATGAAAGCAATGTCGGTAGAAATTTGCACTCTATATGAAGAAGCATCAACATTTTGCTGCCAGGAAAGTTGTGGATTTATTTCTATAAAATTCTGTCCGTTTGTTGGAGATACAAGAACGCAAGGATAGATAGCAACGCGGGTAGTGAATGCCCAAGGCTGTGTCCAGAGACCAGCAGTAGTTCCCTGACGACCTGCAACACGCCAGAAATATGTAGTCGAGTAAGTCAAGCCAGATGGAATGACAGAATTAGTAGTAACAATAGTATCGAATACGATTGTTGTGAAGAGTGGAGAAGTCGAAACCTGAACCTGATACGAAGTAGCTGCTGCGACATTAGACCATTGGAGCAATACATTAAGAGGTCTGTCGTCCGTATCGTTAGCAGGAGCAACTAATGTTGGCTGCAATGGGTCAATTGTTAATTGACAAACATTTGTTGTTAATGTTGTTGAACCATAGGTAATAGTTGCGTAGTAATCTCCAGATAAGTTAGCAGCAGGATTAACGAACACAACAGAGTTTCTATTTACTTCGCGAACACCAGGAGTGCTTGTGAGCGGAGCGTTGTTGTAGTACCATTGGTATTGATAGATATTTGCATCACCAATAGGAATACCGCGATCAACTTCATCAGCAAAGCCTAAAATAATTGGTTGGAACGCAAGGGTAAATGGATCGCCACCTTTTATAAGATTGAATGGCAAGTTTTCAGCAATATCGAAGCCTGTTGGAACAGCTATATCAGCGCCAGCATAGTTAGTAAGAGGATCACGGTATTCGCCGTCTATATCTTCGTCTGGCATACCAGTGAATGTAGGTTTAATGAGAAGTGGGTCACCAACGGATTGAGCAGCAATATATGCATTGCGAACGCCAACAAAAGTAACATTGCCATAAGTTGAGTTGGAGTCGGCTGGAGCGACAGCAGTTTTCCAAGCATCAAATGTTTGGATAGCAGATCCTCTATAAGCAAAATATGGATAGTTGCCACCGGTATAATAATGGTTGTAATCACAATATCTTACACCTGCCCAAGTTGCTGATGGTAAGTAGTAAATGTATGATACAGAACCAGCAATATTATGAACAGTTCTATTAACAAATATATTGTTTCTAACATAAACAGAATCAACAGTAGTAGCGGTTACAAGAACGCAAGCACTCATACTTGCGGCTGAGCCAACATTAGCCATTGTGCCGGACATATCGATAGTGTTGTGATATACGTAATAATTGTAACCACCAGTTACACGAATACCAAATGGATTGTAGGTTGTACTCGAGGTAGAATAGTTCATTATTGTAACATCAGAAATCATATTGTTGATTATGTAAGTGTTGTAGGTAGTTGAAGATGCAACGTTAATACCATAAGCACCATAACCACCTGAAGCAGGATTTACAACACCTTGTATTTTATTACCGTAAATGTATGTATTATTGAATGCACCACTTGCTAAATCAATTGCTGCGATGTTTATTGAAGTATTAGCTTTAATATTTCTTAAAGTGTTATAAGTGATTTGAGCTGCATTAGTATTTTCGAGGTGGATGCCTTTGAATACAACAGTTAGGGTATCAACATCGTTTCCAATATAGTTCTTGCTAATAATCAAACCATTGAGACCAGGTGAAGCACCCATTACACGGATACCGTAATATACTTTTTGTATGTTGTTTTCTAATAGAGAAATATTGTGGTTGGTAGCAACCTGTGCAATACCGGTTGTAGCAACAAGGATACCGTAAGTTGCAGTTGTGTTGTTAATAGCAGGATGGCTGCCTCTAATATTCACATTGCGGATTGTAATATTTGTAGCACCATTAGTTGCAGTGCCTGCAATGTGGATTATCTGAGAAGCACCAGTGTTAGTATTAACAATTGTGAGCGAATTGCCTGGAATACCAGCAATACGGCCATCAATTGTTACTCTATCAGTTGTGTTAAAGAGCAAGCAGGAACCAGTTTTATTAAATGTAAGTGTTCTTGGTGCTCCAGTTGGACGAATGGTAATTGAAAATGTGCCACCGCTGGAAGATATTTCACCAAGAGCTACATCACCTGGTTCGGTAATATCTGAAACTATTTGAACAGTAACATTACCTGTCATTACTGCATTATTTAATGTTGCAAACAGACCATTGCTGCCTGTTAATGTTGTGTATGTTTGCCCAGCGCCAACTGAAACTGTGCCAGAGAACGATGGCAGAACACGATAGAATCTCGAAATATTTGTTGCAGGGAAGTGTACTGCAGCCAATGCAGTTGAAGTTGGCTGACTTGCAAGAGTCGCGCCATACACGCCTATATTAGGATTGGTGAACATATCCTGTGCTATTAAGAAATATTGCACAGTGTCGCCAGTTGTGAGACCACCGAATAACATACTATGGTCTATGACAAACTGATATTGATCGCCACCAAGTGGAGTTGCAACAGCAAACTTCCAACCATTTGAAGCGTTAGTATTGTCAATATAAGTGTTTGCGTTTGAAGTCTTCTTGAAATAGAGGCGTGGCAGATTAACTGTATCGATGCCACTTACATCTGTGATTGTTGCTATAAGTGTCTGTGATGTAGTACCATTACCAACATTTGGTAAGTTAGTGAAGGATACTTCAGGAGCATCGATATCACCAGCTTCTTCGTATGCACCGATAGTTGGTGCAGAAGTGCTACGAGTAATACCAAGAATATCCGAAGAAACAAATGCAATTGGGGTTCCTGCAGCCACAAGAGGCGAACCGGTATATGGCATTAAGTTAGTTAAGCCATTGAATATTGGATCTGCAGAAATAGAGTTTGCGTCCTGAGTACTAAGACCGCGCCAGGAAACAATATCGGCTGCATCAGCACCAAGAAAGCCGAGCATAGCGTTAGGACCAGAAACGTAGTAATCATTGTAGTTGATAGTGCTAATATTTGCAGTTCCTGCAAGATAAATAGCGTATGACTTAGATGTCGTATTAGGGCTAACGTATGAATTAACAAACACATTGTTGCGAATATCAAGGTTAGTTGCTGATGTTGAGGTTACAGTCAAAGCAGATGGCAATATTTGAGTTGCATTTTGATGAGTTCCATTTAAGTAAACAGAATTATGCCAGATTGCCCAGTTTGCACCACCTTGGATTTGAATACCAGATGGGCTGTATTGAGCACTATTTGCGCTAGTAACACTTCCACGAATTCTTGAAATAGCATTATTAGCAATTGTATCATTATTACATGTGCTCAGAAATGCCATACCAACCTGGTAGTAGATTGTCGAAGCATAGGTTTGATTTAAATCTGCAATAACGTTGTTTGTAAAACGAGAATTGGTAACAGAACCGAAATACATACCTGCGACAGTATAGTAGCCGGTAATATTTCTAAAGTTATTGTTATCGAACAAGCCATTATTAATATAGTAACCATAAACACCATATACTGTGCCACCAGAAGTAACTGCATTTTTGATTATATTAGATTGCAAAACAGCAGTGCTGATAGCAGATGAGTTATGATATATATAATAACCATAAAAAGTACTAGTAATATTAATATCTTCAATTCTATTGTTTGTGATAGTTGGAGCAGGTGAATAATAATTATACACGCCATAAAAAGTGCCGCCAGAGATGTTTCTTATAATATTATTATTAGCAAATAAACCACTACCATAATACATGTAAAGGAAATATACGGTAGTAGTAGAAGTTACATTCTCCATAATATTATCAGAAACATCTGGCAGATTGGTATAGTTTATAGACATCGCATATAATGTTTGGGTAGTATTATATGAGAAATAATTATTTTTTATTACGGGAGCCTGAACATAATACATATAAATTGAGTAGTAATGCATCATTCCAGAGGCAGCATTTTGCCCAAAATTGTTGAAGCGAACATTAATATTTGTAGCGTACTGGGCAGCAGTAGAACCACCGCGGATATTTATACCATAGTAAGTGCGTGCAAAATTACAGTATAGGATTTGGATATTATTGAAGCCGGGTGCACCGGTTGTTTGTGAAGAAGACGAAGAAACGTTAATACCATAGCTTGTGGTAGTTCCGGAAGCACCAAGAATATTAACATTTCTAATTAAAATGTTTTTAGCACCGTTACCACCGGCGGTAGAGTCAATCCAAATAACGGTAGCAGAGCTATTGAGTGAAGCAAAAGTAAGTGAATTTGTAGAGCCTGTTTGCCCGATACGACCGTCAATTGTAATATTGTCGGCATCTGCAAAACGAACAACAGGAGAAATAGTAGCATTGCCATAAACAGTATCCACGCCAGTAGTGTAGATGTTTATAGCAGTGTAGCTTGCAGCACCTGAACCGGAACGGTTCAGAACAGCAGTAGCGGTTTCAACGGTATTACCGGTAATGTTAATTGTAATGTTACCGGTATGGACACCGTTATTGATAGCATCGAACGCAGCTTTGAGTGTAGTATAGTTGATAGGTCCGATTTGAACCTGAGCGTTCAAAGCTACGCTTGCCAGGAGAGCCACAACGCTAAATAAGAAAAAGCGTTGCAAAAGGTTTTTCATTTAAAACTCCGTAAATAGTAGAACGAAACAATTACTATAATAATTCTCTTTTTTCTAAGTTTAACAGAACAATTAACATAACTTAACAGTGTTAAATAAATGATTATTATAATACAAAATTTTTATAATAAAAACAAAGTTTTTATTAGAAAATCCAATAACATAACAAAGAAAGCTGCTTGAATCAGCGAAACTAAAACATCCCCAAATAGAAAATCACTGTAAAATTAAATAAAAATTATAAAAAAAACAAAAAATGTTGATTCTTAAATTGTTAATTTCAAGTTAATTTTCAAAAGATTTATCAAACACCAAAAATAATTAGAACTTATTTGTGAACGAGTAAATCTGATGATTATTTTTATTGATTAGAATTAATTTGTTGTTTTTCCAGACTTTGGCAATACCGTTGTAAAAATTCTGGGCATAATCGAATTCGGGCGAGATAACGAAATTGCCGGATTTGTCGATAAAGCCGAAGTATTTATCTTTTTTTGCAACTGCTAAGCCTTCCTGGAAAGGGGCAGCATAGAGGAATTGAGGTTCAATTATATATTTGCCTTGATTATTGATAAAGCCATACAAATTAATATTAATATCTCTGACACAAGCCAAACCTTCGGAGAAATCGCTTGCATCAGTAAATTTATTAGCAGTAAGCTGCGATATACGTACATAATCACCATTATTTTCGAATTTCAGGAAAGAAAATAAGTTACCATCGTAATAGCGGGCAGTACCATTAATTATATCCCAAGCTTTTTGAAACTTTTCGGGGATAATGAAATTGCCGGTAGTATCAATATAACCATATAAATTGTCTCTTTTTGCAAAAGCAATGCCGTTACTGAATTTTCCGGCATCGATGAAAAGGAAAGGAATTGCAAGTTCGCCATAATTATTGATATAGCCGTATTTATCGCCTTTACGCACTAACGCCCGGTTATTGCTGAAATGGCTGATATAGTCGTATTTGGGTTCTATAAATATTTCAGCAGAGGAGTTAATCATACCGAATTTTTCGCCGTGCACGTATTCTGCGGTTTTCATCAAATTTTGATATGGAGCAACACCATCCTGGAATTTGCCAATAATATCTTCTGTTGGCTCAAACAAGAATTCTCCTTTTTCGTTTATCACAGCGTATTTATAACCATACGTAATGAACCAGAATTTTTTTGCAATGCGGACAGTTGCTTTGCCCTCGGAAAAATATGCCCAATCCGGGAATTCAAACGATGGGAAAGAATTCTGCTCAAAAACTAAAAATAATTTATGAAATGGTGTATCGAATTTAGGTTCTATAATAATTTTGCCAGATGAATCGATATAGCCAACTTTGTTATCCTGAACGAAAGGCACAGGAGGATAAGCAAAAGCGGGATAATACATAAAAACAAGCAAAAACAGGAACTTTTTCATTACAGTTCGTCCTGATTATCCAACTCAATTTTAGTAGAGGAACGCAGGATTTTATCTGCTTCTTCCTTAGAAATTGAGAAAGTAACGGTATCTTGTTCGTCTTTTGATGGTTGAGCAAGTTCTTCTGCAATTTCATCAATTTCGCGAAGCTTGGGTAAATCTTCGAGAGAGCGAAGCCCAAAAATTTTCAGGAAATCCTGGGTAGTGCCGAAAAGCAGAGGTTTTCCGAGCACTTCCTTGCGACCAACAATACGGACAAGGTTTTTCTCGACAAGCGAGTTGATAATTTCGCCGGAATTAACGCCGCGTATTTGTTCGACTTCGGCTTTAGTAATTGGCTGACGATAGGCAATGATTGAAAGCGTTTCGAGGGCAGCCTGAGAAAGTCGCCGCTTGGTTTTGGATTTCAAAAAATTATATATATACTGTCCGTAATGACCGAGAGTAGCAAATTGATAGCCGTTTGCGTAATTGACAATCTGATAAGGTCGTCCGGTGTTTATTAAATCCTGATTAATATCGCGAATCATCTCATCGAGGATTTCTGGAGTAAAGTTTATGCTTTGAGCAATTTCATCATCAATGGTAAGTTCGCCAGAGTTATTTTCGGTAACTTCAACAGGAGGAAGACTTTCGTGTGTAATTAACAATTTATATAATGTTTTGAAAGTAACGATTTCATCGCTTGCAAAGATAATTGCTTCGATAATTGCTTTTTGTTCTTCACGAGGAAGTTGAAGGAATAAATTGTTGTTTTTCTCCATATCGCACCAACACAAGAATTAGTTATTACATGAACGCAAAGAAATAGAAATATCGTCAAAATGAGTTTCCTGATATATGAAAATAAGCTGCAATTTCAGCATTTCAAGAATAGCAAGGAAAGTAACAATTATATGCGGTCGAGACTGGTTTCGGACAGTTTCGTAGAAACTCAATCTTGGCTTTGTTTTAAGAAGTTCCTGCAGGTATGCAACTTTTTCTTCGACTGTAACGTTGAAAACTTCAACGACATAGTGAACATCAGATTGTTTAGCGCGAGCAAGAACGTTCTGAAAAGCCCGCATTAAATCGAAAAGTGTGGCATTTTTATAAATACTTTCGCCTTCAACTTGTGAATACTCGGCATCGAAAAGCTCCCGGTAGTAGTGGTATCGCGTAGATTCTGCTCTTTGGGCAAGTTCAGCGGAAACATCTTTGAATTGTTTATATTCGAGAATTTTTTGAACAAGTTCTTTACGCGGGTCGTCGAGTTCCACACCTTCATCGTCAATATTTCGGGGAAGAAGCATTTGAGACTTAATATACATAAGATTGGATGCCATCAAGATAAATTCCCCAGCAAGTTCTAAATCGAAATACTTCATCAAGCGGATGTAGTTAAGAAACTCTTCGGTTATTTTAGAAATAGGGATGTCGTAAATATTTATTTCATCCCGCTTAATAAAATACAGAAGCAGGTCGAAAGGTCCCTCGAAATCTGGCAGTTTAATTTTATACATATAATGCCGCGAATTAATTTATTACAAAATTACAGAAAAAAATTCAATCTATCAGGTCGTTCATCCAAAATTAATCAAATCATTTTTTCAATTTTTTATTTATTTTTGGAGAAACTAATTAATTACAAAAATTATAGGTGGAATAATGAAATCTTTGATTAAGCTTTTAGTTGCTTTGGTTATCCTGTCGTCAATGGCAATTGCACAGGACCGCCGGGACAAAGGGATTATGACTGATTATACAAACCCATTTTGGGACGAAATAAAAAAAGGCATCTCCGAATTCGAGACCAAAGAAAAGCCAAAAAAATTAGATTTTAAAATGGATTTTACCGGAATAGAACTGCCCAAAAAGACTGATGAATTTAAACAAATATGGCATAATGAACCGATATCGCAAGGTGCGACAGGAACCTGCTGGAGCTTTGCCGCAACCTCATTTTTCGAAAGCGAAATATTCAGGATAACGAACAGAAAAATAAAGTTATCGGAAATGTATTCTGTATATTGGGAATATGTTGAAAAAGCTCGTCGGTTTGTCCAGCAGAAGGGGGCATCGCATTTCAGCGAAGGTTCGCAAGCAAATGCTTTGAAACACATTTTCGAAAATTATGGTTGTGTGCCTGCAAATGTTTATACAGGGATGAAGGTTGGGCAAAAATTCCACAATCACGAGAAAATGTTTGAAGAAATGAACACTTATTTAAATTTTGTAAAGAAGAACTGTTTTTGGAATGAGGAAGTAGTGCTAACAACTATAAAGAATATTTTAAATTCGTATATGGGCGAGCCACCAACAAAATTTGCTTACGAAGGAAAAGAATACACACCGCAAGATTTCTTGAAAAATGTATGCAAAATTAATACAAATGATTATGTAGATATTATGTCCTTGTTGCAGGAAGGTTTCTGGAAGAAAGCTTTGTATGATGTTCCTGATAACTGGTGGAGATGCAATACATATTTGAATGTACCAGTTGAAGACTTTATAGGGACAATTAAAGAGGCAGTTCGGAGTGGTTATTCAGTAGCAATAGGAGGAGATGTATCCGAGAGTGGGTATTATTCTTTCAAAGATGTAGCTATGGTGCCAACATACGATATTCCTTCAAGTTATATAGATGATTACGCCCGCCAATTCAGATTCTCCAATGGAACTACCGGCGATGACCACGGAATACATATAGTTGGAATAAAAGAAACGCCAAAAGATGTATGGTTTTTAATAAAAGATTCCGGAAGTGGAGCAAGAAACGGAGAAAACAAAGGATATTATTTCTATCATAATGATTATGTAAAATTGAAGATGATTAATTGTATGATGCACAAAGATGCAGCAAAGAAATTAGTAGAGAAGTTTGAGAAAAATCAGACGCAAAAATGATAATCAATATCGACAGTTCAGCTGGATTTTGCTGGGGAGTTGTCCAGACAATAGATAAAGTGGAAACTGCTTTGGGCGAATGCATAGGCAAGCAGGTGTATGTGCTTGGGCAAATAATACACAACCCCAAAGAATCGGAACGGCTCGAAGGCATTGGACTTAAAACTATTGAACATAAAGACTTCGAAAGAATAGACAAGGATAATTCAGTTGTTGTAATACGTGCTCACGGCGAACCACCAAGCACCTATGACAGAGCTGCGTCGCTAAAAATTGATTTAATCGATGCTACTTGTCCGCTTGTGAGAGCATTGCAAAGGTCGGTCAAGAAGTTTTATGATGAAGGCTGGCAAATAATAATATTCGGGAAGCGAGACCACGCGGAAGTGATTGGTTTGCGGGGAGTGTGCAATGATGAGTGTCTTGTTGTAAAGAATTTCGATGAAGTGAAAGCTAATCTTGATCTATCGAAAAAAACAGTGCTATTTTCTCAGACAACAATGGATAAACCAACGTTTTGCAAGCTATCGGAAGAAATTTTTGAGCTATTCAAAGAAAAATATGGCGACGATGCTAATAATTATTTTGTTTCAAAAAATACCATCTGTAAATTTGTTTCGAAGCGGGAGCAAAAATTAATAGAATTTGCCCAAGAGCACGAATTTGTGATTTTCGTTGCAGGCAAGAACTCATCAAATGGGAAAATTTTGTTTGAAATAGCAAAAAAAGCAAATCCAAATACAATTTTTATTGAGGACATTAAAGAATTAGCCATAGATGAACTTTCGAAATATAATTCCATCGGAATTACCGGAGCAACAAGCACACCGCAATGGTATATGGAAAAACTGAAAAGAATATTAGAAACTAAATTTAATAATAAAGGATAATTTTATGTTACCAAAAACAAAAGAAGAATTTGCGAAATACATTGACAGCACTATATTACGAGCAGATGCAACAGAACACGAAATTAATATGCTTTGCCAGGATGCTATCAAATACAACTTTGCAGCGGTGTGCGTAAATCCTTGCAATATTGAGCTTTGCAAAAATTTGCTTCAAAACAGTAAGATTAATATTGCAACGGTTGTCGGATTTCCACTCGGGGCAAACATTTCGAATGTAAAGTTCTACGAAGCGGGGATGGCATTGCTTGCAGGTGCTACGGAACTCGATATGGTGATAAATATTGCAAAACTGAAAGACAGAAATTACAGCTACGTTGAGAAAGAAATTTCTGAAATTGTCCGGCTCAGCAACGAAGCAAAAGCAATAGTAAAAGTGATTATCGAGACTGCATTGCTAACAGAAACAGAAAAAATTGAGGCTTGTAAGATAGTTTCGAATGCCGGTGCTGATTTTATTAAAACATCAACTGGTTTTGCCAAAACGGGTGCAACAACAGAAGATGTTGAACTGATGAGAAAGTATTGCGACCCAAGCGTAAAAATAAAGGCATCGGGAGGAATAAAAACAGTTGATTTCGCATTGAAATTGATAGAGGCAGGTGCTGAAAGAATTGGAACAAGCTCGGGAGTTGAATTAATGAATAACTTTGCTTAATTGATTTGCAAAATTGTAACCATTGTGTTAATTTATCGTTAAAATATTCAAATAATCCCTTGGGAGTTTATATGAAAAAGTTGTTGATAATACTTGTTTTTCTTGTAATTTTTGCACCTACTTTTGCCCAAGAACAGAAAGTGCCGAAAGGATATGAGTTCTACAAGGAAAAATACGAAGAAGATTTTCAAAACAGTTTTGAAGAGATATGGAATGCAGTAATTTATTCGCTCGAAGAGATGGGCTGCAATTTAATGAATAAGAACACAAGAATGAACGACGAAGGGCTTTATCGCGGTGTGGCTCAGTCTGATTTCTGCGTTTTTGCTCAGGGCGATACAACGTTTAACGTACTGAAGAAATACAGTTTAGATATGCCTTTTATTCGTGCCGGGAAATGGGAGAACGGGCGTATGCAATATAAGTTTATTGTTCAGGAAAAGGGAGAAAAAAACGTTCATCTAATATTGACAAGCGAAATGAGCGGATTTGAATCTTATGTAACAGGTAAAGTGCATTTCTGGCGTTCAAACGGAATTTTAGAGCTTGCCTTGCTCGAAAAAGTAAAGCAAAATATTGGAAAGAAACCCAAAGAACAATAAACGTGATTTTTTTTGAAATTCAAAGGCTGCATTCTGTTGCAGCCTTTTTTATTAACAGTTTTCTTTTGATAATTGAAATTTTAAATTAAATATGCTATTATTCGCTATCAGGCTCAGCTTTAGATATTTCTTCAAATCAGAAATTATTTGGGTGTGGCTTATCACCGGAATAGTTGTAGAAGCCGTTGCCGGATTTTCGACCAAGATAGCCAGCAGCAACTAACTTGCGTAATAATGGAGCAGGTCGGAAGCGTGGGTCGCCTAAATCAATATGCAGTACTTCAAGAATCGACAAAGTAGTATCCAAACCAATTAAGTCCGCAAGCATAAGCGGTCCCATAGGGTGAGAAAAACCGAGTTTTGCAACTTCATCGATTGCCTGAACTGAACCAACACTTTCCATAAGAGCAAAAATTGCTTCATTAATAAAAGGCATAAGTATTCTATTTGCAATAAAACCGGGGTAGTCGTTTGAATGAACAGGGATTTTATCTATCTTTTTACTTAATTCATAAATTGAATCAAAGACATCATCGCTTGTTGCAAGCCCACGGATAATTTCAACGAGTTTCATCATCGGGACAGGGTTCATAAAGTGCATACCGATAACTTTTTCGGGGCGGGAAGTCTTGGAGGCAATTTCAGTAATAGAAATAGTTGAAGTGTTGGAAGCCAAAATTGCGTCATTATTTATTAAATCGTCGATTTGCCTGAACAGATTGAATTTCAGTGCTTTGTTTTCGGTAGCAGCCTCGATAACCAATTGAACATCGCGAGCAGACGACAAATCAGTGGAAGTTGAAATTTTTGAAAGTGCCAATGCTTTTTGGTCTTCTGTAAGCATACCTTTTGCAATTTGGCGAGATAAGTTTTTCCCGATAGTAATAAGTGCATTTTTCAATTGTTCTTCGGAAATATCGCACAATACGACATCGAAGCAGTGTTGGGCAAAAACGTGAGCAATTCCGTTGCCCATTGTGCCGGCACCAACAACTAAAATTTTTGAAATTTCCATAAAATTCTGATATGTTGAAAATAATTTTGTTAAAACTAAACATTAAACGATAATCATTAATCAGATATTTTATATTTTTGTAAAAAAAGATGATAACTATATGAGATATTGCTTTTTAGTTGATAATAATATACCGCAATTGCCTGAAATATTAGAGAATATTGGCGAAGTGCATAAGTTCGAAGGCAGGCAATTAACAAACGGAATCATTAAGCAATCCAAAGCCACTATACTTTTGGTTCGCTCGACTACGAAGGTAAATGAAGAACTGCTACAAGGTACAGACATAAAAATTGTTGGAACGGCTACTTCGGGTTCGGAACATTTAGATAAGAAATATCTTGAAGCGAAAGGAATATTGTATTTTGATGCAATTGGTTCGAATGCATTGTCGGTTGCAGAATACTGTATGTTTTGTATTCTCAGTTATGCGGAAGAAAACAACATTGATTTGAAAAGCAAGGTGTTGGGAATAATTGGCTATGGGAATGTAGGGAAACGTTTGGCTACGATAGCCAAGCACATAGGAATTTCAGTTGTAATAAATGACCCGCCATTATTAGAAAGCAACCCCGAATTATTAATGAACGAAACACATTTAGATATTAATGAGATTGTTCAGGTTGCAGATATTGTAACTAATCACGTTCCACTTACAATGAGTGGTAAGCATAAAACGCATAATTTGATAGATAACAGATTGCTTGAGAAAGTTAAAAACGGAGCTTTGCTTCTGCATACGTCGCGTGGTGGTGTAGTGTGTGAGGAAAGTTGGGTTCGATTGGCTAACAGTGGTCGAATAGTAGTTGATGCAGATGTGTGGATGAATGAGCCAAATGTCAGGAGCAAATCAGTTTCGGCTGCGAAAATTGCGACACCACACATAGCAGGACATTCTTATGATGCCAAGTTGCGGGGGAGCTTAATGTTAGCCAAATCACTCGAGAGAATATTGCAGGTGAAATTAGATACATCACAGCTTGAAATTGAATGCAATTCAAACAAAAAAGATGTAAGCAAACTGAGCAAAGATGAAATTTTTAGTTTATTGAAAAATAAAAGAATAGACGCGACAAGCAGTGAGTTCAAAAAATTAGCTTCTGATGAAGAGATATCGAACAACTTTGAAAAAATGAGAAAAGGATATCCGAAAATCAGGGAATGTTTTTACGATTTTGAATTTAAATTGTAACAAAACGGTTAATGAATACGTATAAAATATATTTATTGTTTCATTCTTAAAAAAATGGGTTTATTTATGAAAAAATTGTTTTTTGTTTTTGCCTTGTTTGCAATAAGTATAACAAGTGCATTTTCTCAGCCTATTAAGCAAAGGAGTATGGATGAATTACTCCCCTTCGACCCGAATGTAAAGATTGGAGTATTGAACAATGGGTTGAAGTATTACATACGCCACAACAAATTACCTGAAAATCGAGCCGAATTACGTTTAGTAATAAAGGCAGGCTCGGTGCAAGAAGATGACGACCAGCAAGGACTCGCACATTTTATTGAGCATATGTGTTTCAACGGAACAAAGAATTTTCCGAAGAACGATTTGATTAATTTTCTTGAAGAAACAGGTTTAAGGTTTGGAGCAGATTTAAATGCGAATACCGGATTTGACAGAACATACTATCTGCTAACAATACCACTTGACAAGCCAGGGCTCCTGGAACGTGGATTTCAAGTGCTGGAAGACTGGGCTCACAATGTTACATTTGACCCGGCAGAATTGGAAAAAGAACGTGGTGTAATCTTGGAAGAATGGAGACTATATCGCGGTGCTCAGGAAAGAGTGATGAAGCAACATTATCCATATCTTTTCAAAAATTCAAAATATGCTGAAAGATTGCCAATTGGTGATACAGCAGTAATTCTGCACGCACCACGCGAAACATTTCTTCGTTTCTACAAAGAATGGTATCGCCCGGATTTGATGGCAGTAGTAGCAGTTGGTGAATTTGATATTGATCAAGTTGAGAAAATGATACGTGAAAAATTTTCGCGTATTCAGATGCCGGAAAATTTCCGTCCACGAGTTGAATATCCGATACCACCACACAAGGATATGCTTGTATCGATAGCAAAAGACCCTGAACTTCCGATGCCAAATATCTCAGTAATATATAAGTTTCCGGGAAGAAACCAGTCTACATTTGGAGGTTATCGCCAAGGAATTATTGATAATTTAATCAACCAGATGATTAATCTGAGAATACAGGAAATTATGCGTAAGCCAAACCCGCCATTTTTGTATGCAGGCGCAGGAGTTGGTGATTTTATGGCAGGACTTGCTGCATTCAATTTAGTTTCTGTATCAAAAACTGATGATATTTTGAAAGGTTTAGAAGCAGTTCTGACTGAAGCTTACAGAATGAAACAATTTGGGTTTACAAAATCTGAGTTAGAACGAGTAAAAGAAGCAACATTAAAGAATATGGAAAGTGCTTTAAAAGAAAAAGACAAAACTAAATCTGCTGACTATGCCGATGAATATTACAGAAACTTTTACGAAAATGAAGGTATGCCTGGAATAGAGTTCGAATACCAGTTGTACCAGGAATACATTCCGACAATTACATTAGAAGAAGTGAATAAATATGCACAATCATTGGTTTCGGAAGACAACAAAGTTGTATTGGTAAGTGTTCCGGATAAACCTGAAATTAAGGTTCCAACTGAACAAGAAATCCGTTCTTTATATACAAAAGTTTCGACTGCAAAATTGGAACCATATAAAGATGATGCAACAGATAAACCATTAATGGCAAAATTGCCAAAACCCGGAAAAATTGTTGAAGAAAAGAAAACCGGAAAATTTGATATTATTGAAATGAAGCTTTCGAACGGAGCGAGAGTACTTGCAAAGAAAACAGAATTTAAAAACGATGAAGTTCTTTTCCGTGCCTGGAGCCCAGGTGGAACATCACTTGCAAAAGATGAGGACTATCTATCTGCAATGTTTGCAGCTGATGTAGTTGATGATGGTGGAATATCAGAATTTTCAGCAACACAATTGCAAAAAATGCTTACAGGCAAGCTTATTAGCATAAGTCCGAGCATTGATGAACTAACAGAAGGATTTAGCGGCAGCTACGCTCCAACTGATGCTGAAACATTCTTCCAATTGCTACATTTGTATTTCACTGCACCAAGAAAAGATGAAGAAACATTCAAAGCGTTTGTAAGCCGTCAGAAAGAATCTATTCGTAACTCAAAACGTCGTCCTGAAACAGTTTTCCAGGATACAGTAACTGCAATTCTTTTTGGATACCATCCAAGATATATGCCACTGAATGCCAAAGATATGGACAAAGTGAATTTAGATAAAGCATATGAATTCTTTAAAGACAGATTTGCAGATGCAAGCGATTTCACATTTATTTTCGTCGGCAATTTTGATATGAAGGATTTGAAAAAATATATTGAAACATACATAGCAAGCCTTCCAAACAAAAAACGTAATGAAAAATGGCGTGATTTAGGAGTAAATTATGCGAAAGGACCTTTGACAAAAGAAGTTGTTAAAGGAATTGAACCGAAAAGCTCAGTAAGACTTGTGTTTGCTGATAATTTCAATTATAACCCTGACAATATTTTGAAGCTTAATGCATTGATGGAAGTATTTAACATTCGTTTGCGTGAAGTAATTCGTGAGGACAAAGGCGGAGTGTATGGCATACGTGCAATTCACAGAGTAAATCAGTATCCGGCACCAAGATACAGCATCAACATTGTTTTCGGAACAGGTCCGACACGTGTTCAGGAACTTATCAACAGTGCATTTGATGTAATTGATGAAGTGCAAACAAAAGATGTAAGCGATGAAAACTTTACAAAAGTCAAAGAAATTCTGAAACGCGAATTTGAAACCAATCAAAAAGAAAACAGTTTCTGGTTGAATTACATCTATAATTCCGATTATAACAAATTAGATGTAGCTCGTTTAGCAAAATATGTTGAAAACGTAGATAAGCTTACGAAAAATGATATTAAAGAAGCAGCAAAGCAATATCTAATGAAAGATAAGGTTATGCAATTTGTGCTAAATCCAGAGAAATAATCGTTGGGCTATAAAAGAAAAGAGGCTGTCTTAAAAAGGCAGCCTCTTTTTTTATTTCCATTATTTAATTAACAGCATTTGCCATTAAGAAGGTATTTATTCCAATCTATGCCGCGCATATCGCCAGTTTGCAAGAAATGAAGATGCATAGCAAAAGCAGCCGAAAGAGATTGTGGTGTGTGAGCAGTATCACAAATTCTCAGATAATCTCGAAGTTGCTGGCGATAATCAGGGTGTACACAGTTGTTAATAATTTCTTCTGCTTTTTTCTGGGGCGATTTTGCACGCAAATCAGCGACACCATATTCAGTGATAATAACCTGGACGGAGTGTTCGTTGTGGTCAACGTGAGAAACCATAGGAACGATTGTGCTGATTTTGCCATTTTTAGCAACCGAAGGACAGGTGAAAATTGAGATGAATGCGTTGCGAGTGAAATCGCCCGAGCCGCCAATTCCGTTCATCATTTTTTGTCCCATAACGTTAGTGGAATTGACGTTACCGTATAGGTCGGCTTCGAGTGCGGTATTAATGGAAATTATGCCAATGCGACGTGCTACTTCGGGATTATTAGTAATTTCTTGTGGTCTAAGTAATATTCGTGAATGGAAATAGTCGAGATTATCGTAGATTTCTTTAAGTTTATTTTGGGAAACAGTAAGCGAGCAACCGCTTGCGAAGCGAACGCGACCTTCTTTCATTAATTCTATAACTGAATCTTGAATAACTTCGGTATACATTTCAAAATCGGGTATGCTTTTGTTTCTGCCCAAAGCACCAAGCACAGCGTTAGCAATATTGCCGACGCCAGATTGAATTGGGAGGAAGCAGGAGGGAATTCTGCCTTTTTTGAGTTCGGATGAAAGGAATTCGGCAACATTTTCGCCAATTTTTTCAGTAACTTCGTCAGTTTTAGAAAATTCGCCAACTTCGTCGGGGAGATTGGTTTCGACCACACCAACAATTTTATCGGGGTTAACTTTAATTACAGTTTCGCCAGCTCTATCGGAAGGCTTATATATTGGGATTTCGCGGCGGTTTGGTGGATCGGCAACGATATGAATATCGTGCATACCACGCAATGATTTAGGATGATAGTGATTGAGTTCGATAATAATTTTTTCGGCAACTTTGCATATAGACGGGGAAATACCAACGCCAGTAGTGAGAACGATTTCGCCATCGTCGGTTACATCGCAAGATTCGATGATACCGACGTGCATTTTCCCAAGAAAGCCGTAGCGTAAGTTTTGGGCAACGGTTGATAAGTGAGAATCAAAATAATCAGCTTTGCCTTCGTTAATAAGTTTTCGTAAATCGGCATTCGATTGATACGGTGTGCGGAAAAGCACAGCTTCGGCACGAGCAAGCGAACCATCGAGCGAATCGCCAGTGGAGGCGCCAGTAATCATACCGATTTTGAAAGGGCGACCAGCGTTGTGTTCGGCAATTGCTTTATTTGCGATTGCTTGCGGAACAGCTTTGACAGCACCAGCGGGTGTAAATCCACTAAAACCAACAGTATCGCCGTTATTAACATAGCTTGCGGCTTCGTCAGCCGTTATGAAACGTAGTCCCATAATACCCTCAAATATTTAACTAATTGGGATTGCCCCATAAATAATAAGCAAAAATACGAAATAAGTGAATAAGTTATATCCATTTGTTTTATTTTTATCGATATATTTTTCTTAAAAAGTGTTAAAGGAATTTGAAAAAAACAAACCTATAAGGTTTGCAATAAACCTTATAGGTTTGAATATTTGCATTAAATCTATTTCTCACATCTTCACAAACATACCCGTTGCTGTGCCAATGCGGACGAAATACACGCCAGGGGGGAGGTGAGAAACGTCTATCCGGATATTCCCCTCTTTAAGAAGGGTGGCACGAAGTGACGGGGTGTGTGATACACAATTGCCGAGTGTGTTGTAGATGAACACCCCTTGCCCCTCTGCGAGAGGGGAACCGAACAACCCTGACCACTCTATGAGAGGGGAAGATATTGTGATGTAATAAGTGGCAGGGTTGGGGATAATTCTGATTTTTTCAATTTTAGAGGTTTCTTCGACCGATGTTGTTTTGTCAATAAATTTTACTAAAAAGGCATCTAAATCACCACCACCATAAGAACTTTGATGCGAACCCGTTGTGGCTATGGCATTGGTGGAATATGTCCAACCCCCAAGATATACATTCCAACTACCATCTACTGCAACGGACCTGCCCAAATCCCAATTACTCCCCCCATAATAAGTACCCCACTGACGTACTCCACTACTTAAACTTCACTAAAAAGGCACCTAAATCACCACCATAAGAACCTTGATGCGGACCCGTTGTGGCTATGGCATTGGTGGACCCTGTCTCGCCCCCAAGATACACATTCCCACTGCCATCGACTGCAACGGAATTGCCTTCATCATTATTTCTCCCTCCATAATAAGTACCCCACTGACGTACTCCACTACTATTAAACTTCACTAAAAAGGCATCCCTTTCACCATCACCATAAGAACTTTGATGCGAACCCGTTGTGGCTATGGCATTGGTGGACCCTGTCTCGCCCCCAAGATACACATTCCCACTACCATCTACTGCAACGGAACGGCCATAATCCCAATTACTCCCCCCATAATAAGTACCCCACTGACGTACTCCACTACTATTAAACTTCACTAAAAAGGCATCCCTTTCACCACCAAAAGAACTTTGATGCGAACCCGTTGTGGCTATGGCATTGGTGGAATATGTGAAACCCCCAAGATACACATTCCCACTGCCATCGACTGCAACGGAATTGCCTACATCATCATCACTCCCCCCATAATAAGTACCCCACTGACGAACGCCACTACTATTAAACTTCACTAAAAAGGCATCTAAATCACCACCACCAAAAGAACTTTGATGCGAACCCGTTGTGGCTATGGCATTGGTGGACCCTGTCGAACCCCCAAGATATACATTCCCACTGCCATCGACTGCAACGGAATTGCCTTCATCATTATTTCTCCCTCCATAATAAGTACCCCACTGACGTACTCCACTACTATTAAACTTCACTAAAAAGGCATCCCTTTCACCATCAC